>Ga0209162_1000049_pt1 | contig 106639 bp, 72 predicted proteins | sample YNPNPMetaG_FD_187121 | JGI IMG/M metagenome (GOLD analysis project Ga0209162, IMG submission 187121) | Anoxygenic and chlorotrophic microbial mat microbial communities from Yellowstone National Park, USA - YNP NP MetaG (SPAdes) (version 2) ...
CGTACCGTGCGGAGCACAAATGAGAAAGGAGCTTCATCCGATGCGATACTCGTTGACGCTTGCGGTGACCGTCCCGGTCGCACTCGGGGTGGGCGTGCAGGCCGCGGATGAGAAGTGGATGGACTGTGCCTTTATGACAACGGAGTGTTGCCCCTCCCTCCTGCATGAGTGCAGGAAAGGGGAAGATCCCGTGACCGAACCTTATTGCTGGCAAGTGACGCAGTGGAAGACCGAGCGGTATCGTTGTGGCAGGACGCCCTTGGCGGAACCGGCGTCCACCTGTAACGAGGTGTGGGAGGATGAGGGAGGCAACAAGTTCTACTGCGCGTCGTTGTATTGGTCACGCGTTACCAAGGAAACATGTGGCCCGGGCGATTGTCCGGTCTGGGTGTCGTTTCTGTGCGAGATTCCTGTCGCCGTCTATACGGGACCCCTTTGTCCTTGAGCGAGCGGTGTGCGATGCCTCCGTTGTTCCCTATCCTATATGCGGGCATGGTCGTCGCGGAGATCGGCTCCGACGACCCGGCGTGGCTGACGGCAGTCAGGGACTCGTTAGCCGCGTGGGCGACGCGCACGGCTGCCTGCGACGTGCAGTATTCGCTCGAGACCGTCTATACCCCGGCAATGCGGCCCTCGCCGCAGATTCCGTGGCCGGATGAGGCCGTGTGCGTCAAAGAGACGGCGCGGGCGGCCCGTTCCGGCAACCAGCGGTACTACGCGTCCTGGGGTCAGGGGCTGGCAGACGGCAAGGTGATCCCCACGCGATGGGAGACCGCGTTCGACGGTCGGCAGACCTTCTACAGGCCCACGCCGAATCGCGTCTTTCTCCGTCGTGGGCGGGATGAGGCTCCGGGACGGCCGACGCCGACGGCGATCGTCGGCCTCGACGCCCTCTGCGAGCAGCTTCTCAAAGGCCAAGAGACCGTCACACCGCCCGGGGTGACCCGGTCGCTCCGAGATGATGGTCTGATGCAACTGACGCTGCACTTCGGGGGCAGGTCCGTAGCGAAGTATGTGTACCTGCTGGAGGCCCGCAGGCCGTACGTCATTCATTGCTGGCAGGTGCACGACAGTGGAGGAGACGTGATCTCGCAGACCACCGGTATCCGGTACCATGAGTTCCCGGGCGGTATTCTGTACCCCGTGGAGGGAACCGGGACGGACTATCAGCGGGGCACAAGTGAGTTGCTGATGCAAGCCACGTTCAAGGTCGATACGGAAAGGACCCGGATTGATCCGCCGGGGGGCATTCCGGACGAGGTGTTCCGCGTGACGATTCCCGAGGGGGCCGAGGTGATCGACGCCGACACCGGCAGGCCCGTATCGGCCGAGGAGAAGGAGATCCTCCTGGCCCCGCACCGTCTGCGGGAGCGGAGGATCGAGCTGCCGACGAGCCGGCCCGCCACGCAGCCGGCCGCAGGGGCGGGGGCGCGCGGCTGAGCGGTCGATGGGCGGGCAGGGCGGGAGGCACGCAGAACCCGGAGAGCCTGGGCGTAGTATGCAGGACGACGCTGGGGGCCGAACAAGGCCGGCCTCGCCTGCTTGCCATCGGGGGCGGGCGGGGCTGTGTCGGGCCTTGCCGCTTGCGCGGGAATGACGGGGGGGCGGGGGGCGGGGCCGTGTCGGGCCTTGCGGCGCGTGGGAATGACGCAGGGGCCGCCTTGTGCTGGATTCCCGCTTGCGCGGGAATGACGCAGGTGGCGCGTTGGCGCCTTTGACGACCCATCATGCCGGGTATCGTCACCCCCCGCGAAAGCGGGGGTCCAGACTCACGCCACGGGCACCCACCGGTCACGCCCCTCTCCCGCCCGCGGGCGGCCGAGTGATTCCTCTTCTTCCCGCTCCCCAGTCACACGCAATCCCCATGCCGCTCGTCCGCCTTACACCACGCGGGGCTCACAGGACGCTTACGGACGTTCGACCTGCCGGGGTTCACCCACTCCTGGAGCCGCTCGCGGCAAGGAACCTGGGTCGTGAAGCGGCAGACGGCCCGGAGCGGATTCACACGAGCGATCCATGCGATCGCCCAACGGTGCCGGCTCCATCGTCACCAACCCGTTGCGGAGCAACACCAGACATTGAGCCAGAAGCTGCGAGGGCACTTCGCGTACTACGGGATCACCGGAAACGCGCTGTGCTTGTCGCGGTCCCGCCACGAGGTGGCGGGCATCTGGCGGAAGTGGCTCGGCCGGCGCAAGCGCGGCGGGCTTCCTCCGTGGGAGCGATTCGCGGCTTTGCTGAAGCGGTATCCGCTTCCGGGTGCGGCAACCGTCCACTCGGTGTGCCGTCGGCAGTAAACCCGTGAACGGAGGAACCGTATGCGTTAATTGCGCACGTACGGATCTGCGGGAGCCCCGGGGAGCGATCCCCGGGGCGACCCGGTCCTTTCCCGCTATCAAGAAAGCACTGCATTTTCTTTGCGCCAAACCGCATCTGTCACCAACCCGGTCAGTTTGAGTTATCTCGAAATGGCGGGCTTCCTCGGCGCAAGGGGACGGCTAATGAGCACCTTCAACCGGGATTTCGGGCCGACGATCGTCCGCGCCAAGACGTCGTCCTCCGTAAACTTCGCCATAAGAATCTCTCCGTCGGTGTCACGATTGCGGTCGTACGAAATGTAGATCGCGCCGTCGGGGCCCTGAAAACCGTCGGGATAGGAAACGCCGGGGCGATCGTCAAGCACCAGCCCGCCCCGCCAACTTTTTCCCTCATCGCCAGAGAGCCACGCGCTGAGCTTCACCCGGCCTTGGTGCGCGTCAATCGCATCCCCGTGCTTGACCAAGAGGATCTTGTGCGAAGCCAGGCGACGAATAAAGAAACGCGCATTGGGATGTCGAACGCCCGGCAAGTCCGTGGGCGGGGACCAGCTACGTCCGCCGTCCGTGGAAACCGATTGCATGATTCCGGTTTGTGTGCGTGCCAACATCCATATCGAGCCGTCCTTGCGCTCCACAAACATGTGCTCGATCCAGTCCGGTCTGGCGAACGTCACCGGCCCGCCGCGCCGCTCCCAAGTCTTGCCCTGGTCCGTGGAGACGAACATGTGGGCGCCGCGGAGGGGATCCAGTTCCCGAAACAGGTCGCGGAACGGTCCAAAGCCGGGAAACTGGTTCAAATAGATGGGCAACGCCCATTCGCCGGACGAAAGCACGACGGGTTTGTTCAACATCGCGCCGTGCCAAATTCGCCGCGGCGCGGACCACCGCGGCTGGGGATCGTCCGGGTCGTCGCAGACGGTCGCCCAGACTCCCCCCCGACCGTCGAAATGGTTCATCGTTTGGTCAAAGAACAGCCACAGTCGGCCAAGCGGGTCCGTCCAAAGGTTTCCAATGATGATCGTACGATCCATCGGCAGATTCTTCGAGTGCGAATCGACCACCAGGCAGGGCTTGGACCACGTCTCACCGTCGTCGTCGCTGACGGCCAGGACGAAAAACGCCTTGGGGTTGTCGCCGCCCGCCACCCAGCACGCCCAGATTCTACCTTTGGGCGTCCGTTCGATGCCGATGGTCATCCCGTAGTCGAGCTTGTCATAGTCGTACTTCGGCAACGGCGAGGTATTGAGTGTGGGGGGAATCAGCGCCAAATCCGCCACGCGACGCATGACGTCCAACTCGTAGGCGCGGACCTCATTGGGCAACATGGAGAAAAAGCGGGCCTCGGGCGACTCACCAGCCAAACTCGTACGCCGACCCACGAGCAGCAACGCGACAACAAACACAGCAGTACGTTTCATGGGGGGTCCCTTACCGTGAGTAACGGGCTCGAAACCGGGACGCAGCTAAATGACCCTGCACGACTTTGTCATGCGCGTGAACATAATGCTCTTTGAAGGTTATAGCAACCTCGGCGGAGCCGAGGAGGGAGCACCACTATGGGACGCAATCCTACCGCATGGAGGCGGAGAAGAAAGGGGCGTTCCCAAGTCAAGTGTCGCAGATCAAGGAGGCGGCACCCCGCATTCGCTTCCTGGGTGGACACTCGACCAACCCCATCTTGAGAGAATGTAAGCGTCCTGTGAACCCCTTCTTGTTTTCGCCGCCTCGGATTTGCGAAGGTGCGGTCCGAGGTGCGCGACGGTGCCAGATGTCGAGGGCCGGGCGGCCGGGCCGAGCCAACCTCTCCTGGATTCCCGCTTGCGCGGGAATGACGAGGGGCTGCGTTGTCCTGGATTCCCGCTTGCGCGGGAATGACGGGGAGGGCCGGGTTGGCGCCCTTGGCGGCCCATCATGCCCCGTTCGTCACCCCCGCGAAAGCGGGGGTCCAGACTCACGCCACGGGCACCTGCCGGTCGCGCCCCCCTCCCGCCCGCGGGCGGCCGAGTGATTCCTCTTCTTCCCGCTCTCCGCACGCGCGCAATCCACATGCCACCGGTTCGCCGTACGCCACGCGGGGTTCAGAGGACGCTTGCGATCAGTCCGAGGAGGCGCCCGCACGCGGCAGTTCCTTCAGGCGGATGTTGCGGTACTCGATCCAGCTTCCCGCGGGGGCGTGCGAGTCCTGCAACCCGACGTAGCCCCGGGTCGGCTTGGCCCCGAGTTTTTCGATCCGGCGTCCATCGGCCTCCACCACCTTCACGCCGTCCGAGGTCACGGTGATCCGTGGTCCGGCGCAGCGGATCTGGAAGCGGTGCCACTTCTCCGCGGATTCGTCCGGGCGCGGGTTGACGGCCACGACCCCGTAGACCGAGCCGGTGCAATGGGAATCGTCTCGCGGCTCGTTGGAGATCTGGATCTCGCTGCCGGTCTCCCACGGGTGGCTGTCCTCCGTGCAGCGGACGAAGACGCCGCTGTTGCCGTTGGGGCTGACGCGCCACTCCACTTCGAGCTCGAAGTCCTCGTACTGGCGAGCCGACCGCAGCCAGAGGCCGCCCTTGCCACCCTCGCTTCGGATGACCCCGTCCCGGACGGCGAAGCCGTCGGGCCGGCCCATGACCACCCATCCGTCGAGCGTCCGACCGTCAAAAAGCCGCCTGCAGCCGTCACGGTCGGGTTCGGGGCTGGGATACACCCCGGCCGCCCAGCGGATGGCCTGGTGCAGGAGCCGCCGGTAGCTCGGGTGCTTATATGTGGGCGGACCGTGCCCGAGCTGGACGGTGGCCACGCGGGCATTGGCGTATCGGTGGGCCCACGCCAGGACCTTGCCGCTCTCGGGATGGTTGGTCGTCAGGAGGGGATGCACGCTCTGGAGCACGCGAAACCGGCTGTAGACCTCGTCGTGCACCCGGAACGGGCTGATCCCGGCGGTGATCGGGTGGCGGGGATCGGCCACCTCCACATCGACATCGACGCCTTCGCGAAAGCCGGAGGCGGGATGATCCGGCGCGGGCTGAAGGAAGAACCGGCCGCCGGCGATCTTCTCGAACTCGGCCCATGCCTGATAGTCGGCCAAGGCATGATGGAGGACGACGAGTCCTTTGCCGCGCCCGAGCAGACGAAGGAAGTTCTCCCTGGCCTGCTCCGGGAGGGGCTGCCACAGGTCGTACAGTACGATCACGTCATGTTTGAACCCCTCCGTGTAGTCCTGTGGCTTGTCCTTCGGCACGAAGGCGTTCCCCCCGGCCGGATGTTCCACGTGCACGGGTTCGATTCCCGCCATCGACTGGAACAACTCGACGAACGGTTCCTTCTCGTAGCCATGCCCGCCGGTCACGACCAGGACCCGGATCTTATCGCCGGCCGGATCGGCGGGTGCCGCCGGGGCCCCGAAGGTCGTCGACAGGAACACGAACGACAGGATCATTGCCGCAACCGGCAAACGCAAGGAGTTCATTGACAGATCCTCCGAAGAACCGCAGCGAGAGGCGGATCATGATCGCCACGCCGGCGTTCAGAATGGGCTGCGCTGCGGCCGATGTCAAACGCTTCGATGGGCGAGGCCGGCCGGGGGATCCCGGCTTGTCGGCCGCAAGGCGACCGGCTACGCTCGCCGCGTCCGGCCGGTTCCGGGAGGAGGTGCTTATGTCCGTCCGTGTTCTGTCCGCGTGGCGAATCATCATGGCCGGCATGGCGACGTCGGCCGGCGTGGCATCCGGAGCTGGGTGGCCAACGCGGGCGGAACGGGACGCGGCCGCCCGCGCGATGGACGTGGGCGAGTCGGCGCCCGACTGGCTGGTGGAATCGGAGACGTACGCGTTCGGCGGCGATCCGAACGCATGGGAGTCGCTGGCGGCCTCGAAGGTCGCGTTCGTGACGCACTGTCCGGTCCACCGCGAGTATTTCGCCCGCCTGCACGCACTGGGGATCCGCGCGTTTCCGTACGTGACGTTCTATCAGGGCTTCGCCACGCGGACGTACCAGGGGGTCAACCTGAAGGACCACCCCGAATTCATCGAGGTGGACGAGAAGGGCGGCCTGAAGCGAACGGGATTCTGGGAATCGGAAGACGCCAAGAACATGTACACGACCTGCCCGGCGGTGCCCGAGTACCAGGAAGCGATGGTGGCCTGGGTCCGGAGGATTATGGAGCTCGGGGCCGACGGGGTCTTCGTGGACAATCTGACCCGGCGTGTGCCGTGCTTCGGGGCCAGGCTCGGCCGGCATCGGCACATCTGCGAAGATCCCAACGAAGCCTTCGCCCTCCTGCTGCGGCGCGTCCGGGAGGTCGTCAAGCAGCACCGGCCGGACGGGGCCGTGCTGGGCAACTCGGCCAGCCCGCTGTCGCTGCCGTACGAATTCTGGAAGTACCTCGATGCGGAGATGCTCGAATCGTACATCTGCACGTGGGTTTCCAGGGAGCGATGGTTCGACTGGCGGAGCCACTGGCATGAGCAGGGGGTCAAGCTCCAGCCGTTTCTGGCGGCCGGCAAGCAGATTCAGGCCCTCAGCTATCTCGGCCACACACCGTACGGCGTGCGGGAGGATGCGTTCTTCTGCTACGCCTCGGCCCGTCTGGCGGGATTCGTGTGGAACGGAGGCCGACCGTTGTCGGACCCCGAGACGGCCATACTGTACCAGATCCGCCTCGGTCCGCCGCTCGGTCCCGAGCGTCAACAGGAAGGCGTATACTACCGGCTCTTCCAGCGGGGCCTGGTGGCGTTGAACCCGGACCGGGACAAGGCCCGCCGGTTCATCTGGCCGGCGGAGGCCCCGACGAAGGAGCTGTACGACCTCTTCGCCCGCAAGCCCCTGACGGTGCAGGACTCGCTCGAGGTCCCCCCGTTTTCCGGGCGGGTCTACCTGTATGCGGCGCGACCGGACGACGAGCTTTACAGGCCGGGGCCGCGGCTGACGGTGGCGACCGAACCGCTGCTGGGCGAGGTTCGGTTTCGTGTGGACGGGTTCGACTACTGGACCCACAGCGGGCGGTGGACGACCGAGTACACCCTCGGACCCGACTTCGGCAAGTTCCATCTGGTGTTCGACCGACCCGGCAGGCACGTGATCGAGATCGTGGACATCGTGCCGGCCGACATGAAGACGCCGGCCGGCTACGGCGGGGGGGAGCGGCTGGGCCAGTTCATGGACCCGTCGCAACCGACGAAGCCCAGCGGAGGCAAGAAGTTCCGGTTTCGCGAGTGGGCCGGGCCGGCTGCAGGCCGTCAGACGCGGATTGAGCTGGATGTCGGGACGGACACTACGGTCTGCGCGCGGTTCGACGTAGAGGCGCCGGCCACTCGCGAAAGCGGCGACTCCAGGCGGCAGTGACGGCCCCGGGGGATTCGCAGTCCGGTTCGTGGGCAAGATGCCCGCACGACGGGATAATGGAGCAGGCTCTCGGCGCGGCAGGGCGGCTGCCCGAGGGCTCGGCCTGCAAAGTACCGCATGTTTCCAGCCATGGCTCGAGAGGCGGAACGTCGTGGGTGAGCCTGCGGCGGAGTGTGCAGACATTCTGAAGGGCTTTGCATCCGCTGTGGGCGATCGGAAGTCTGCCGGTGCGGTACCGTCCGGGAGCTGCGCGCCCCGGCCCCGCCCGCTGTTGAAGCTGTTCTGGGATCGCGGCTACGAACAGGCCATCTCGCACCTGGGCCCGGTGGCAGGACCTTCATCCGTGTTGCTGGACCTCGGGTGCGGATACGGGCTGGCGATGGACTTCCTCGGCGTCCTGGAGGGCCGGTGGATCGGGGTGGACATCTCCGAGCCGTGGCTGCGGCGGGCTCGGGCCGATCGGCCGGGTGATTCGCACGTGCTCGGCGACGCGGAGCGCATCCCGCTGGCCGACGGGAGCGTCGACGGGCTTTTCTGCATGAGCGTGCTGCAATACGTGGATTGGCGGCGGGCCGTTCGTGAGTGCGTGCGGGTTCTGCGCCCGGGCGGCCGGGCGGTGTTCGTCGAGAACCTGGCGGGCAATCCGATCATCGTCGGGTACCGGTGGCTTGCCCGGCTGCTGGGATGGACGTTTCCGCGACATCTGACGCCCCGTGCTCATGTCCGCTGGGACGAACGGCACTGCTTTACGGAGCTGTTTGGGGAGGCCCGATTCGAGACCCTGCACCTGACCACGCCCTTTGTACTCATCGGGCCCGTGCTGGGGCTGCGGCTGCTGGGAAGACCGATGCCCGTCCGTGCCGCCAGCCGACGGTACCGGCTGCTGGGGCGACTGGACCGGTGGCTGCTCTCGCGGTTTCCGCGGCTGGCGGGTCGGGCCTGGCTGATGATCGTGCTGGCGACCAAGGTCCCAGGAGCGGCCGGTGGCGGCGATCACGCTTGAGCCCTTTCCGTTCGGGCGCTCCTTTGCCGTGTGCCTGCTGGACGACACCGACCTGGCGGTGCTGGATGAGATCCGTCCCGTCTACGATCGACTGGACCACTACGGAATCCGGGCGACCAAGACGGTCTGGCCGCTTCGCGCCGAGCCCTCGCCGGGTGCCCGCAACGTGGACCTCGTGGCGCACACCCTGGCCGACGCGGAGTATCGGCGGTATTGCCAGACGCTCCAGCGTCGCGGATGCGAGCTGGCGATGCATACGGCATCGGGGGGGAGCAACACGCGCGAGCGAACGATCCTGGGATACCGGGTATTCGAGGACGCCTTCGGTCAACCGCCCGCCACGAACATCATGCACGGGCGAAACCGCGAGAACGTCTACTGGGGCGAGGCCTGCGCGCCGATGCCGGGACTCAGGCGGCTGGTGCGGATCTTCGAACCGACCCGGTTCGAGGGACACCTGCCGGACAGCCCCTACTTCTGGGGTGACGTCTGCCGCGAGAAGACACGATACGTACGCGTCTTCGAGACCCTGGCGGCCGACACGCTGGCCTTCGATCCAGCCACGCCCTACCACGAGCCGCGCAAGCCGTGGGTCAACTACTGGTTCGCGGCCTCTTACGGCGCCGGCGTGCGTCTGTTCCAGCTCCTGCGGCCGGAGGCCGTGCAGGCGATGCGGCGGCGGCGGGGCGCCTCCATCATCCACCTGTACTGCCGGCACTACGGCGTACCCGGAAGCAGCGGCGCCGAAGGGGTGCACCCGCGCTTCGAGCGGCTGCTGCGCTACCTGGCCGCACAACCCGACGGATGGTACGTGCCGGTGGTCGAACTGCTGGATCGTCTGCGGGCCGTGCGGGCCATCCACGCGGAGATCCGGGGCGGCACGCTGACCCTGACGAATCGCACGCCGCTCGTCGTGTCGGACCTCGCCATCCGGGTGCCGGCCGGCGTCGACGTGGCCGACGCGGAGGGGCGGCCTCTGGTGCCGCGGCAAAACCGACTCGGACAGATCCCTGTCGGCACGCTTCGGGACCGCATCGTCCTGAGATGCACCGGCCTGGGCGAGACGCCGCGGATCACTCCGCGACACCCGGTCCGCCGCCCCGATTATCCGCGATTGGTGGGCGGCATGATCGAGCGGATCGGCTGGCAGTTCGCGCACGGGCGTCCGATTCGCCACCGGACGGGGCCGCCCCGGCTTCCGTGGGTGGACGCGCTTCAGCGGCAGGGGTCAAGGGCCCGGAGCATCCGAGGCGGGGGCGTCCACGGAGGAGGGGACCGATCGGCCAGCCCTGAAGGACCCCCTCCATCCGGCGACCCGTCCATCGAAACACCTTGACTTGCCATCCCCATACCGCCCGCGGGACTCTTCCGGAGCGCGGACTTCGTGCGGGTTACAGCCGCAGGCCGTGCGGGTAGTACTTTTCGGGATGCTCGAGGCGGTCGCGCGCGGCGGCCGTCGCACGCTCCACGATCAGGGCCACGACCCGCTCTCCGTACTCGGCCGAAGCCCCGCGGATCGGACGCGTGGTGATCGTTCCGACGGCCGGCGTGGCCGGATCGGCGGGAAGCTCGCCGAGGTCCGTCAGCTCGGGGAACAGGGCCAGAGCGATGCTGGTCTCCCAGAAGCCGGCGTGGTCACCGCCCTGCGGGAACACGTCGGCGACCAGTTCGTGACCGGTGAACGCCCAGGTGATCGTGCGGGCCCGGCGGCCGTCGAAGCGGGCCTGATGGAACAGATGACACGCCGCCCGGGCATGGTCGAGAAGGGGATAGTGGCCTGCCACGACGACGATGACCCGGAATCCGAGGCTTTGGAGCTGACACAGGCAGTGAAGCAGGAGTCGCTGGTACGTCTCGTATTGCTGCTGCGGGGTGAATCGCATGAACCCCGGGGCGAAGCCGGCGCTGGGCAGCTCCATGAAGGCATGAATCTGCTCGCGGTCCGCGGCGTTGGCCTCCATCAGCCCTTCCTCCCGGCTCTCGCCGTACCAGAGGGGCGGCATGACCAGACCGCCGCCGGCGCGGGCGCATCGCACGGCCAAGGCATGGGCCGTCAGCGTATCACAGCCGGTCGGGTTGTGCGGCCCGTGCCATTCGATGGTGCCGATCGGAAGATAGGCGATGGGACAGGCCGACCGGGCCGCGACGATCTGACGCGGCCGAAGACGCTCATAACAGACTTCCTGATCCACGCGAGAACTCCACGAATCGAGAGCCCTCCAAACACCGCACGGGCGACCCGCCTACGAGTCCGGCCGGCGTGGCCCTCCACGCGGGCATTCCGCGGCGGCGGCAACAGGGCCGCAAGTCACGCGCTCCGGACGCCGACCGCGCACGGCCTTCCCCTGACCGCAGACCGCAGCGTCTCTTACTCTGAGGCAGACGCCCATTCCACCTCGATCGGGCACACCGCCTCCTTGTGCGTGAACCGCGCGATCACGGCACGCCGATCGGCTCGGTACTGCCAGTGGTCTTGGCCCGAGCCTTCCGCCAGCGGAGCGCCGGCCACAAGGACTTTCCCCGGCCGCCCCGCACCGACGATGACCAGCTCGCTGGGCTGTTGGGGGGCAAAGTCCGCCCGAACCGCGAGCCCTTCGCGCAACCACTCGACCCGCCTGGGACGCCCCCAGCCGGAGACGTGAATCCGACCGCGGGGGGTCTCGATGACGCGCGTCCAGGTCGACGTGTCCGCCGGGCATTCGCCCGCCGAACGCAGGCACCGCAGGGGCATCATGGCGCTGATGAACGCCCCGACGGCGTGGTTGGTTTCGGTCTGCCACACATCGGGATACAGGCCCACCCAGGGCGGCCTGTCCAACTGCTGCTGCTGACCCGACCGCATCACGCCGAGCGCGATGGTCCGCAGGATGGGATCAGCCCGGAACTCGAGCAGGTCGAGCGTCTGATAGGCCCATTCCAGCCCGCACCACTGGACGATGTTGCCAAACCACGAGATCTCGTAGCAGGTCGTTCCAAGGACGGGAATCGTGGCGTAGGGCATGATCTGCCGGTCGGGGTTCTCGAAGCATTCCGCCGCCGGCCGCATCCGTCGGTCGGAGAAGTCCTTCTTGTCGCGGGCCGCATGCACCTGAATGGGGCCGGAGCGCTCCAAGGGCACCTTCCAGGCGTACAGGAACGGCACCCCGGTCCAAGCCCAGTACTGGGCATCGTCCAGGTATTTCTCGTCGCCCGTGATCTGATAGCCGATGCGGAACGCCTCGATGGCCAGTGCGGCGGCGCGGATGTCCGGGATCTCCTGGTGTACCTCCCAGACCTGGGCCCCGCGGGGTACGCGAAACTCCCGCATGGCCGCCAGGGCCTTCAGGCCGGCGGTCACGCACTCGGCATCGCCCGTCAACAGAGCGTGATGGAGGATCGGCAAGGCGGCCTGGACGGTCGTTCCAAGGCTCAGGGCACCCTCCTCGCCCAGACGCGACTGTCGGCCCCGGGTGATGTGCCGCACGAGTTGCGTTGCGTCCTCGCTCTGGTGAAACGGCCAGTGGCCGTCGGGCCGCTGCGACGAGATCAGGCTGCGCACGTGCGGATCGGAATCCAGGCGCGAGGCCAGCGGCCCGAGCAGGTCGATGATGGTCTTGCCCTCGACGCCCGTGGCCTCCGCATAACGGCGCTCGCCGGTTCGGGCGGCGTAGCTGACCAACTCCGCAGCCATGTGGCCGGCGAACTGCGACGTCTTGTCGAGGTACCAGTGGGCGCGCCACCCCTTGTCCTCAGGCCAGAACATCGTCTCGCCGTAGTTGCGCACGCAGATCTCATACTGTTTTTCGGGGCTGTGAGGTGCGGGCGGCGGCTCGGGGACGCCGAACACCTCGTACCACCGACGCGCCATATCCACGACGCTACGCCCCTTCTCGGCAGCCAGCACGAACGAGATCCGCAGGGGCTTGCCGGCCTCCAGACGGAGAGGGGCGGCGGCGATCTCCTCGTTCTCGCGTCGCAGTGACCCGACGGAGGGAAGCGAGAGCTGCATCCGGTGATTCGGCTGACCGTCGATGAAGTTCGGCGTGGCGAACGTCGCCGCGGGCATCGATTGACCGCCGCCGCAGTCCTGGAGCGGGTCCCACATGACCGCCGTGGCCAGCCCTGCCTGCTCAATGGCCATGAGGGGCAGCGTGACCTTGAAGGGATGCGGCGTCCAGCGGGCGGCGAACGTCTCGCCGACGGCCCTGGCACTGGAGCTCTCCCACCCGGGTTCGAGGAACTCGATCCCTCCGAAAAGGCCGAACCGGTCCCTCGTCGGCCGGCCGGCACTGTCCACCAGCACCGTCGGCCCCGAGAACCCCAGCACGTCCACGTCTGGCGGACCGCTCAGCGTGGTTTCGATCGCGAGCAGAACCTCCCCGGGGCGTCTGGCGGTTCGTGCGGGCTTCGGCTCTGTGACCGTCAGGGTCGCCGCCCAGTCGGCCCCGCCCGCCGTGACCCGACCCGTCAGCCGCGCGGTTCCCGCAGAGAAGCCCCCGCCGGACGGGCCCGAGGCAGCAGATCCCCGTGCCAGGTGAAATACGCGTCGTTCGATCAAGGCTCCGGTCCGTACCGTGATTGTGGCCAGCGGACACAGGATGGCTGCTTCCTGCCAGTTCTCGCCCTCACGGGAGGCCAAGACCCGGATGGCCCCAACGTCCTCTCCTCCGGCGTTGCGGATGGAAACGAGACGCCCTCCTCCCACCGTGCTCTGATCGCCGAGTCCGGCTGCCTCCTTCGACACGGCGGCGGTGGCCAGCAGGAATCGGCGACCGGGCACGCGCACATCGGCGGTGAACACGTGAACCCCCGGCTCTGCGACCCTCAGCGTCCTCTCGTGCGTCACTTCCGCGCCCGGGCGGGGCGCTGAATAGGCCTTTGCCGGCTCGTCGCCGATCGCGATCCGCACGTCTTGATCGGCCCACCGGCCCGCCGTCTGGCGCGCGCGGACCTTCAAGGCAACCTCGTCCTGCCGGATCCGGGCATCCGCGGGAGCAAACCACACCTCGAATACCGGCGCGAGCCGCACGACCTCGATCGAGTCGATTTCGACCAGCCCTTCGCGGTTTCCGTTGCAGGGGTCCAGCCGCAGGGCCGTGAGGTATCGGTCGACGTCCCCGAGGGTGCCGAGCGCAAACTCGACGGTCTGAAAGTCCCGGCCGGCCGGAGTATCGCGCCGGATGACCTGCCGTTCGCTGATCTGCGGGTCCTTGTCGGTGCCGTAATAGAGCTCACTCCGGCCCGCCCGCTCGCATCGCATCCGCACGCGGATGACCGAGCCGTCCATCCGGACGCGCAATGGCGGGCCCGAGAGGAATGCGTCCGGGCCGGTGAGTCTCACCTGGAGCGCTCCGCCCTTGATCCCAAGGACCTCGCAATCGTGGGCGGGCCTCCAGGCCTCCGCATCGGCGGGCGTATCGAAGGTCCACCGGGCTGCGACCTCATCCTCGCCGCCGGAGTCGATGGCCCGAACGATCCGGGGCAGACCCGAAAGCAGCACGGCCGCTACGAAGCTCCAGACGATGGCTCTCATCCTGCAACTCCAGGTCCACACCGGGGGTAAAGGCGGGAGCAGTACGCTGCGGACAGATTACCGCCTCACGGCGCGGGTGCAATCTTGGTTTGGGGGGCCGGTGCGGCGCGCCTGCGCTGCGGCAGCCGCGCACCAGCATCGGAGCCCCGTGCAAGCAAGAGGAAAGCCGGAAACAGCAAGACGGCTGGGTTCAGGCCGGCCGGGCGCCTGCGGAGCTGCGCCCCTCAAGCCGGGGCAGGGTCGGCATTCGACGATGCGAGTGAGTTGACAACCGGGTGCCCCCACCGCCTGCGTCAGGGCACGACCACGGTCGAGTTCTCGGTTCCGAACGAGTTGGGAACGACCTGGTCACAGGCCGGATCGGTCACCCACTGCCCATCCACCAGGAACTTGTACTCATAACGGCCGGGCCCGAGTTCTTCCCGTCGGCGGAAGGTCCCATCCTTCTGTCTTCGCATCAGCCCTCGTTCGGGATCCCAGGCATTGAACGAACCAGCCAGACTGACCTTCTTGACGCTGCCGGCGGGACGATAAACGAATGTGACTCCTGATTTCCCACGTTTGATAACCATAGCGACACCTCCCCGGGGGCACCCGACAGCGCGGGCCGAAGAGGCACCAAACGGCCGCCCCTTCAGCTACGCTTGATGGTCTCAGGCAGCCATCCAGCATATCGGCTTGGCTGCTGCGGGGGATAAGCCCTGCGACCGATAACACATATAAGCCGAAGCGATCGAGATGTCCACGCCCGCCGTAAGCCGATGATGACCGGACGGGCTGCCAGTGTTAGAATCGGGGGCGCGGCAATGGCCCGCTGCGTACGGGGTGTTGAGGCGCGGGCACGCTATCAGGCGCCGGCCCGTTGTGCCCTATCATGGGAGCCGCCAGACGATGCTGACCATAACCTTCCTGGGCGTGGGCTCGGCCTTCGCCAAACGGAACTTCCACTCCAATGCGCTGATCGAGGCGTGGTCGAAGGGACCCGACCACCAGGAACGACCTGACGACACCCTGCTGGTCGACTTCGGCGGCACCGGCCCCTTGGCTCTCTACCACCTCAAGGACAAGCCGGGGTTCTCGTACCTGGCCGGCCCCGGCGGGATGATCCACTACCCGAGCATCCACCGGATCTTCATCACGCATCAGCACTCGGACCACATCGGCGGGCTGGAGGAGCTGGCGCTGATGAACACCTATCACTGTCCCCCCTCGGAAAGCGGCAAGCCGTTCAAGCCGCAGATCATCAGCTCGATCAGCGTCCTGGTGAACCTGTGGGACACATCCCTGAAGGGGGGGCTGAGCATCATCCAGGGCCGCTATGCGCTGCTTCAGGACTATTTCTTCATCCTGTCGCTGAAGCCCGGCGATCCGGAGAAAGACCGGTTCACGATGCTCCGCCGATACCGGTTCCGTCTGTTCGCGACGGATCACGTCCAGATCGAACGCAAGTACGACTGGCCGTCATACGGGCTGTTCGTCGAGGACGGCGTCAGCGGGGAGTCGGCCTTCTTTTCGGGCGACACGCGGTTCGACTGGCCGGCGTACGCGGGAATGATGGAGCGGTCGCGGATCAACTTCCACGACGTGCAGCTCACGAAGCACCGCAGCACGGTGCACGCGATGATCGACGAACTTCGGATGATGCCCGCCTCCGTAAAACGGCGGACGTGGCTCTACCACTACGGCGACGAGTGGGACAGCGGGCCGTACGACTTCGTCCGGGAGGAGTTTGCGGGCTTCGCCCCGGCGCAGGAACGGATGCTGCTGCTGCCGTGACACCCCCACGCAGGTCTCGCGTCTGCGCGGCAGGATGCTACACTATACGCACGGCTCGGCAACCCCACGAGAACGCGCCGATGTCCGGCCTGCTGGAGGCCTTTCCCGCTGCCGATCGGTTGGAGCTGCGGGATATCCCTCTTCAACTGGTCGTCTGTCAGATTCGCTTTCCCAGCATTCTTGCATTGTCGGGCGGCGAGCCCCCGGACGCGCTTCAACGGAAGCTCCCGCTGGGCAACAGCAGGCCCGGAGGAATCGAGGCCGGTTGGAGCCGCCCGCGCGAACGGGGGGAGCTTCCGGAGACCTACCTGGGCTGACGCCCGCATTGATGCAGTCACGGCTTCCGGCTTCAATACCGCGATGCGTCCCCGGATCGGGATCACCTGCGGGTACCGGGCCAACGAGAGAGGTGCCGGGCACTACACCGCCCTCGACGCCGCCTACACCGAGGCCGTCCGTGCCGCCGGCGGGCGGCCGGTACTCATCCCCCCCGTTCTCACCACCGAGGAGCTGTCCGAGATCGTCGCCGAGCTGGACGGGCTGCTCGTCTCAGGCGGACCCGATGTCCGTCCCCACCGCTTCGGGCAGGAGCCGCACCCGGCTTGCGTACTCATGCACGAGCGGCGGGACTTCGTCGACTTCGAGTCGCTGCGGCTGGCCGAGGCCCGCGGGTTGCCGATCCTGGCCGTCTGCCTGGGAATCCAGGAGCTGAACGTCCACCGCGGGGGCACCCTCTATCAGCACCTGCCCGAGCAGGTCCGCGTCGATCCGCCGATCGCCCATCGTGGCGCCGACGGCTTCTCATTCCACCCGGTCCGCATCGAGCCGGACAGCCGCCTGGCGGCTGTCGTCGGACCGCACCCGATCGAGGTGAACAGCTCGCACCACCAAGGCCTGCTTGCGATTGGGCAGGGGTTGCGGCCGACGGCCTGGGCACCGGACGGTCTGATCGAAGCGGTGGAAGACCCCTCGCGGCCGTTCGTCATCGGCGTGCAGTGGCATCCCGAGTGCATGACCGACCGGCCTCCGCATCGGGCACTGTTCGAGGCCCTTGTCGCCGCCGCCCGGGGTTGACGACCGCGCAGGCACGAGGCGGCCGAGGCACCACGGCCCTGTTTCGGCAGGAGGCGGTCCTTCCCCCGCCCCGGCCCGACGACCCTGCGCATGATGCCCAACCCAGCACCCGCGGCCGGGTTGCCTGTCCGTACCGGGGCCGAAGCAGACATCCGCCGGAGGGCGTCCGCTGTCCCGCTCAGTTCTGAGGCCACCTCGGCCACCCGGCCCGGACGGACCGGCCGCTCGTAAGCCGGCGGCTGGACGGTCCACGTGGCGGGCGCTATCCTTGGCCCCATGTCACGTGAATCGGCCGGCCTGCACACTTCGTGGCCTGGCCTGCTGCTGGTGGCGCTGTCGCTGTCGATCGGCTGGGGCATTCGCGGGAACTTCGGCCACGAATACGGCGCCATGATTCCCGGGGCCCTGGCCGCCGTCGCTGCCTGCCTGATATCGGGGCGGGAGGACTGGCACCGGCGCGTTCACCACTTCGCCTTTTTCGGGGCCCTGGGCTGGTCTTTCGGCGGGTCGATGTCATACGGCCACGTCCTGGGCTACGCTCATTCGGGCGTCTTGACGTCCGTGGTGTACGGCCTGGCGTGCCTGTTCGTGATCGGCTTTCTCTGGGGCGCCGTCGGCGGCGCGGGAACGGTCTTGCCGGCCTGCCTCAACCGCGAGCGTCTCACGGGACTGTACGTCCCGATTCTGGCGGTCTTTGCCGCATGGGTCTTGCAGGACATCGTGATCTGGTATGCGGGGCTGGAGACCTCGGACCTGCGTCACGAGAGTCCCCTGTATTGGTACGACACCGACTGGCTCGGGGCGCTGCTGGCGGCGGCGGCCGCGCTCGCAGTCTCGGCCGTCCAGCGACGTATCCGCCACGGTTCCCGGCTCGTGCTGTACATGGCCCTGGGTTGGTGGGCCGGGTTTCTGTTGCTGGTATGCGTGCTCGGCCTGCGGATGAGCCCGCCCCGCGGGGACAACTGGGCAGGCATCCTCGGCATGACGGCGGGCATGCTCGTGTTTCTCATCCGGAACGACCTGCGCCCGGTCGCCTGCGCCTCGATCCTCGCGGGCACCGTCGGGGGCGTGGGGTTCTCGCTGGCCACAGCCATCAAGATCGTGGCGATCAAGAGCGGCTGCCAGACGAACTGGCACAGCGTCATGGAACAGACCTACGGCTTCATCAACGGGATCGGCATTGCGCTGGCCGTCCTGTGGCTCGCTCTCAGGCTACCCCGACTCGGGGAGGAACCGCCGATTCGGCGGTGGACGGATGGCGCAGCTGTTTTCTTTGTTCTGGTGGCGATCACGTACCTGAACATCAGCAAGAATCCGGAGGAATGGGTCAAAGCCGGGGCGATGCCCGCAGCCATGTACGGCCTGTCCGCGTGGGGGTGGCTCAACATCGGCTATGCGCTTCTGGCGGCCGCGGGCGCCTGGCTTCTGGCCCGGCACCTGCGCGAGCCTTTGCCATTCGTTCCTGCGTCGTGGGTAGGCCGCGGGCAACTGCTCTACCTGGCGTTCCTGTGGTGGATGGTGCTGGGCAACTTCGAGCGGGCGCTGCCGGGTTTCCACCCTTCGCGGCTGATCACGGAGGGGGTGATCCACGTCAACGCCGTACTCTGCACCCTGCTCATTCTGCTCACCCGAACTCGACCCGCGCCGCCTATCGAGCACGCGGACCGGGCGGCCGGCCTGCCGTGCCTGCGGCTGGTGGGCTTGCTGGGGCTGGCTTTCCTCGCGGCCGTGGCCGTGGAGACGGCGGCCGTGCGCCTGGTCTGGGGGGACGAGCCGGCCCAGGCCAACCGCCAGGTCCGCTTCGGGCCCCTGCGGACGGCCACACACGAACCGCCGGCCCGGGGCCGGGCGCATCCGTAGGCGACGATCGCTATTCGATGTAGATCGGGTTCGTAAGCACCCAGGGATACCGCTCGCCGGCCAGCTCCAGAAACGCCTCCAGACGATAAACGCCGGCCTCGACCTCCGGCCAGGTGCCGGCCGCTCCGCGGGCCTGCTGAATGACGCGGCCGTTGCGGATCAGGCGGACATCGGCCGCCAACGGCAGCCCGAACTTCAGGGAAAGCCCCGCCCGGCGGCGAATCCGATCGCCCACCGTTCCCACGGGCTTGCCGTCCTGCTCCACCCAGAAGCCCACGGCCGGCAGGGGAGCGACGCTCTCGAACCCCACGATGATCCGCCCGGTCCGCAGCGCGTGACGGACGGTCGCCTCGGTGACCTCCCGGGTCTGTAGAAAGGTCCCGACGTGTCGCATGCTCACCTCGTACGGATCGAGGAGCACGTCGGTCAGCACGACGCGCTGCCGGGGCACGCCCTTGTGTCCGAACGCGGCGATCAAAGCACGGGCCGTAAGCCCGTCGGAACGCCACACAATCTCATCGCCGTCGTCGAGGGCCTCCACCGTACCCTGGGGCGTGCCGACGAAACGGAACCGCTGGTTCCGATGGCTGTCGTTGGCGGCGATGCCGGCGAAGGGCGCCTCGGCCGTGATCCGGTCGTAGCGGGCAAGGAACTCCGCCGGATAGTCCAGCAGGGCGGCAAAAGCCGCCTGGGGGTGGGCCTGGACGGCCGGCAGATTCAGCAGCAGCCCCGCCAAAAGCGATCCGATCGGCTCATCCTTGGCATCCGAGTGCGTGTTGTAAATCTCCATTCCGTCGAAGCCGGCCCCATCGAGACGCGAGAGTTCCTCCACATGAGAAAGGAACCGCAGGTCCGCCTCGCCGCCGATCGCCGGCCAGTGCAGGACGTTGTGGCTCTCGGTGCCCGCGAGGAAAAACACCCCGTCGCGCCAGCCCTTGACGTTGTCGGCGACCACGTCGCGGTCGGGCCGGGGGTGTTCTGTGAAACCGACCACCTTCGTGCCGGTCGCCTTGGCCGCCGCGATGATCTCGGCGACGGTGCCGCGGCTGTCGTGGGACAGTTCGCTGTGCATGTGGAAGGTGCCCCGGATGAACGGGTAGGGCACGCTCGGGACCACCGCCCGCCGGACCAGTTCGGACCGATCCCGTTCGAATCGCTCGAGAAACCCGGGCAACAGCCGATCAAGAACGGACAGCCGAGCCGGTCTGCTGACCGGCTCGGCTGCGGACACCAGTACCGGTGTCAAAAACAGCGTGAAAAAGGCGGTTGGGGTTCGCACGGCCGGACCTCGTGCCGGGCTCCTCCAGCCGGCCTGCACTGCCGCCAGGGCAGCCGCGGGCGGCTCTGCGTACCCTCACGGGTTCTTTCAGACCGCCGGCTCGGCGCCCGAGCCGGCGGCCCGCCGTGTATTCATGCCTCGTCGCCCGATCACGGGCAAGCGGCCGGGGCCGACGCGCCGTTGAAGCACGCCTGGAACACGGCGAAGTCGTTCACGTCCACGTCGCCATCGCAGTCGAAGTCGCCGCCCTTGTAACCGGGACCCCTCGTCGCGGCGGTCACAGTCACATCATCGAGCGTCATGTTGGACATGGACCCCGTGCCCTCGTCGTCCTCATTCCAGCCGATGCCCAGCAGGCCGGGCGGATACGGGTTGACCTCGGCGTCCGGGATCTCCGGGCTGTTCTCGAACGGATCCCGCCCGATCAGGTCGTCGCCGACCAGGTCCCACGTGCAGGGCTCGTCTTCGGTACCGTCACCGGGGGTCTCGAGGTCATCCTGCCACACGCGACCGCGGATCCGCACGCCGCCGTCCGAACGCGTCTGAATCTCGGCCCGCATCCACACGTCACGGCTCAGGTCCAGCCCGACCCAGGTCTCCTTGATGCGGAGGGTGCCCAGCTCCGGCGGAACGGCCGCCTCGATGTGCACAGCCTTGATGATCCCCATGTTGCCGGAATCGTGCAGCTCGATCGCATAGGAGTCGTACGACCCGGTGATCAGGAATAGGTTCCGGAAGAGGATGAAGTTGTTCACCTGCTCCGAGTTGACACCGATGTTGCAGGCGTCGCCCGGGAAGAACGGGTCGCACGCCAGCGCGCCGACGTGGCAACTGTAGCGGATTCGCATGCGGAGGCTGGCATTGGCATAGATCGAACCGGGCATCCCCTCGCCCGTCCACACGGCCACCGCGATGTCGTCGCTGCCCTGGACACCCGGATCGAAGTCGCTCCACTGCCCCAGCAACCCGTAGTCGGGCGAGCCGCCGATCCACGGGCACGTCTGCTCGACGACGCTCATGGAGAACGGGTTGGACTGCCCGCCGCTCAGGACTTCCGACAGGTCCACCTCGACCCAGCCATTGGCGTCCCCGTCACTGAAGTCGTCGGTGAAGTCCGCCCGGGCCACCGGCAGGGCACAGAGCAACACCGAACACGCAATCGCTACCTTTCGCATACTTTCCTCCTGTCGCACCATCAACCGGCCGACGCGATTGCCGGCGGGACCTCGCACGACGATGTGAAAGGTGAACCAGCCCGCCCGCGCATCGGCGTTGCCGTTGGACTTGCTACCACGAACCGGACGGCCGGACAGCACGAACCCCGGGTTCGCCCAGTCGCTTGGATACTCCCGCCCCGTGAGAGCCTCTTTCACCTCGCTCTCTTCAGGCAGACGGTGGAACCGTCTCCGAAATGGCCGCCGGTCACAGGGCCTCCGGCCCCGGGGCCGAACACTGCTCCAATCCTACCGAATTCTATCCCGCCGTCCAGTACCCGGCAAGGGAAAACACGTATCGCGCCCTCCTGGGACGTCGGTTTCCGGGCGGCCTGCGGCGCGGGCCTTCTCCCGGCCCGTCCCCTGCCGGGGCCGTGCGCGTATTCGGGTTGCGCTTCAATGAGTTAGGGGACCCTTCGCGCTGGTGGTCGGCGTTTGGTATCCGCTGTGCGCGTATTCGGGTTGCGCTTCAACGAGTTAGAGGGCCTTCCGGGCGTCACCAGCGCCAAGCCCGGCGGCATCGCTGCCCCGGCGCAGGTCCGACAACCAAGGGAAGATCCCCCAGAAGTTGCCGGATGTGCTCGCGAGGAAAGCGGCGTCACGTCCGGTCCCCGGTGTGAACCCGGAGGCCCCGCTGAGGGACGTCTTAGCACCCGGTACCCGCCGAGCCCTGCGGTCCGCGGCGTTCTATAAGCCTGTCTGCCCGTGCTGACGAACAAAGGCCCCGAGCACCGCACTCTTGAGTCGCGGTCCGGCCGGCCTGCCCGTGACGGCATCCACGATCCGGATATCCCAGCCGGACCGCCGGCGAACGTACGAGACCCATAGAGGGTACTCCACCAATTCGACAGTCGATGCCACCGGGGCCAGCCCGCCGGCTGGAGCGACCGTGCAAAGCCGGGCAGCCAACGAGGCCTGCTCCGCGACCTTGCGGGCATCATCGGGCCCGAGCCGCGGCGCGAACTGCGGCCGGGGCGGGCCGTCTTCCCACGCCAGCCCTGGCGGTCGGAGCCTCACCGGCTCACCGTCGCCGGCGCTGACCAGCCAGGCGAGTTCCACCGGGCCGTCCGCACAGCGGGCGACCAGGTCCACGCGATAGTACGGCAACCAGATCAGCTCGATACGCAGGTCCGCGCCCGTCCGACGCGCTTCGACGTGTTTTCGCACCAGCGGAAGCCGGTGCAGCAACCGCATCCACCATCGGCCGGCCAAGAGCCGCCGGGCCGTCGGCTCATTCACGGTTGGCTTGAGCCGCCGCATGGGGCCCGCCTCCGTCGGCCCGGCGTCGGATCCGACGCGCGATGCCTGCGAACACGGCCCCTATGATCAGGAGCACGAGGCCGACTCCGATCCCGACGACACGCCCCGGCACGCTGGGCTCCGAGAGCATGGCCACGAAGACGAGCGCGGCCATGGCCATCAGGAAGACGCCGATGAGCGTAAGCGTGTAGGAATCACGTCGGGCGTGCTCGCGTTGCGTCTCATGGTCCACGGGGCGCCTCCGGGCATCACAGGAACAGATAGATCAGCACATACGGAGTCAGGACCAGGAGTGCCCAGAGACGCAGGTCGCGCCAGCGGGACTGATCCGGGCAACCCCGGTACACGAATCGCCGGGGCACGGCCAGAGTGCCCAGGGCGGCCAGGGCGAACAGCGCTACCGCACACCCGCGCCCGGCCCAGGCCGGCAGCCCGGCAATCCAGGCATCCAGCGGAGCGTGCAGAGATCGCAGCGGCGGGGCGACGTGGTCGTTCAGAAGACGCGAAACGGTCTGGCTCAGGTCCCACATGATTCGGCTCTCATACGAAGGGCCGCCTGGACCGCCTCGTCCCGCAGGACCTCTCCGTAGACCAGGCCGCGGAGCTTTTCGGGCGGCTCGGGCGGCGTGACCAGGCTGACGAGCACGGTCACCGCCAGCGAAAACAGGAACGACCAGAAGGAGATGAAAAGGAACGGGCGCTCCGACGGGAACACCGCAGGCCCCATGATGTTGAGAGTCGTGGTGAGCATCACGCCCAGGAGCAGACCGGCCAGGGCCCCCCACTGAGTCGTGCGGCGCCAGAGGATCCCCAGGAGCAGCAAGGCCAGCGTCGGCCCCTGGAAGAAGGAGAAGAACGTCTGGATGCCCTCGTAGATCGTCTCGAACCTCTCGATCAGCGGCGCCATCAGGCCGGCGGCCAGGATCGCCGCGGCTGTCACGATCCGGCCCAAGAGCAAGCCGGCGCGGTCCGACAGCGGCCGTCCTCGCAGCGCCAGGAGCGTCCGGGCGACCACATCCGACATCAGGACCGTGCTGAACGAGTTGAGGTAGGAGTCGGCGTTGCCCATCAGGGCGGCAAAGAAGGCCGCGAACATCAGGCCCTTGATGCCGGCGGGCAGGATGTCGCGGACCATGCTCGGAACGGCCTGATCCGGATCGGCCAGATTCGGATAGAGCACGACGGCCACCAGGCCGGGGATCATGACCAGTACGGGGATGAACAGCTTGAGCAGGCCGGCGAAGAGCATGCCGGCCTTGGCGTCCCATTCGCTGCGGGCGCCCAGAGACCGCTGGACCACCGCCTGGTTGCCGACGAAATACCCCGTCGAGAGCACGATACCCAGGCCGAAGACGATGCCCGTCCAAGGATACGGAGACCGGTCCATGTGGGGCCGCAGCAACGTGAAGTGGTGGCCATAGGCCTCGCCCATCGCGCCAACCCGGGTGATCAGGGACTCCCACCCCCCCACCTGCCACATGCCCAGCACCAGCAGGGCCGCGGCCCCGACGAACATCACGATCATCTGGATCACGTCGGTCATTACCTCAGCGGCCAGCCCTCCTGAGACCATGTAAAAGCCGACCACCAGGACGGTGACCCAGATGGCCAGTCTGGTGGGCCACCCGAGCACGGTGTTCATCATGACCGCAGTCACCCACAGCATCACGGCCAGCATCGCCAGCATGAAGACCAGCCAGACAACGGCCTGGATGATCCGGACGGCGGAGTTGTATCGCCGGCCCAGAAACTCCGGGATCGTGTAAACGCCCGCCCGCCAGTAGTACGGAACGAAGAGAAACGCCCCGATCAGAAGGGCCGGCATCGATCCGATCCAGTCGAAGTTCGCCTGGGCGATGCCATACCGGTAGGTCGCACCGGCTCCCGAGACGAAGTCGATCGCCCCGATGTCGCTGCTCACGATCGACATGCCGATCGCCCAGAACGGCAGGGTCTTGCCCGCCAGGAAGAAGTCCCCGAACGACCGCATGTAGCGCCCGTACAACGCCCCGATCCCGAGCACCCCGCCCATGTAGGTCAGAATGATGACATAGTCGATCGTGGCCAGTCGGCTGTCCCGGAGCCACGCGGCGGCCAGCAAACACGGCATGGACATGGTCCTCGGCTCACCCCGATCGCCCGGCGGACGTCGCGTCAACCCGCACCGGGCCGCTCCGGCCGTCACCGGGTCGGGGCCGAAATATAACCGTAGTACCGCCCCATCCAGTAGGGCAGCAGATACTCGGCGCCGGATTCCGGCGAGTTGCCGTCGCCCCCGCCGTCGGGCTCCATCTCGTTGGCATTCCACTTGTGCACGCGCCGCTCAGCCGGAGAAAGCGGCTCGACCGTCTCCGGGCCGACGCCGGGCCGGCGGCTGATCCGGACGTCAAGGCGGTGCGAGTTTTCCATCCGCCAGTCGCGGCGGTCGAGCGGGAAGTCGCGCAGCACCCAGGCGATACCTTCCAGGTCGATCTTCTCGCCCGTAACGGCCCCGTAGATCAGGTTCCAAAGCGGGTTGCGTTTGCGCCGCGTGGCTTCGTAGTGCTCCCGCGCGCTGCGGAGGAAGACCGGCCTGAGCTGCGGGTCGAAGCACCGTCCGATGAGGTTGTAGTAGCTCAGCCAGTACAGCTCGTCGTCCGAGTGGTTCCACTCGCCCATCGGGTCGGGAAGGTAGCGGACGGTGTTCTCCGCGTATCCGTGCTTCTGCACAAGCTCGTAGAAATGGTGCACGTACCGGTTGTCGCCCGTCAGCGCGTACGCGAGCTGAAGGAACGACAGGATCTCGATGGAATTCAGCCGCCGGTCGCCGGGGAAGGGAGGCGGCCCGTTCACGTATTCAGGGCTCCAGCGGCCCCACAATGTCGGCCGGCCGTCTACGTCCACCAGGTAATAGCGGTGGTCGATGATGTGGTCCATGACCGCCGCCACGGCCGCCGCGACCCGCCGTCGAACGGCGGGGTCATCCTCTCCGAGCGTCTGATCCAGGACGGAATAGGCGAAGAACGTCCCGACAATCTCATCGCTGGAGGTGTGGCCCTTCCACTCGAAGTCGCCCTGCGGCCGGTCCCGCCACCGTTGGGGGTCGGACTGCTTGAAGCCGCGGAGCTCGAACGTCCGCGCCTGAAAGCCGGGGATCGTCGTGATCGTGATCAGACGCTCGAGGGCATCGAGCCCGTCCCGGGCATTGTCCAGGGCATCGCGGTCCTTCGTGACCGCGTACCGGAACGCCTCGGCGGCCACGTAGATGCCCGACCACAAGCCGTCGTTGTCGCTGTCGTGCAGCCGGCCCTGAGCGTAGTCCCCGTCCTTGAGCCGGACCTCCGACACCAGCCCGAACCGGATGTGGTGCAACCGGAGGTTCCGAAGGTATCGGTCGGCCTTGTCCGCCAGAGTCATCGACGCAAAATGCAGTTGCGAAACGCCCGCCGTCGTCAGCACGTACACGTCGTCGCGCCGGTCCACGAACACGTCGATTACCCGATCCCCGGCAAGCCATCGCCGGCCCGCGTAGTACCGCACCGCTGCCTGCTCGTCCACAGAAAACAACCCGCGCTCGGACCCGACCCACAACCGGCCGGCGCTGTCGGCCGCCAGGCTCGTCAACCTCCGCACCGGCAGGGGCGTCCTTACCGGCGAGAGCCTGCCCCCGTCGAGCGCGAACAGCCCGTCTGTGGTGGCGATTCGCAGCCGGTCCTTCCCCACGACCGTGACCGCCGTGACGGGCGCCGGGGGCACCGGCAGGGCCGTCACACGGCCGTCTGCATAGCGCGCGAGTCTGTCGGAGGCGTACAGGACGAACGAGTGGTCGTACGGATCGAAAAGGACGGACGCATATCCCTCATGAGCGGCCTGGCGTGTCTGAGTCCCATGCACTTCAACGATGTGCGAGGGCGACAGAAGCAGGTAGTGGCCGGGGGCGGCGGGCGCGACCTGCCGCCACGAACCCTGCGGATTGCGGCGATAGTCCGCCCCGGCCCGGTGCAGCGGAAGCAGCATCCTGTCGGTCAGAAAGACGAACTTTCCCTCAAGCAACTCGAGGTCGTAGTGATCCAGGTCGGACAGCCCGGCGTACTCCTGCCATCGCAGCAGCCGGCCGTCTTCGGCTTTCAGCAGGCCGCGGTTCGTGTTGACGAGGATCTTCCCGTCGCGGTCCACACGGAGGCTTCGCAACTCGAGACCCTTCAGATCCACCTGGTTACGGAAGTGAACGGCCTCGACCTGCCGAAAAGGCCCGTCGCGGTAGACCTGTTCGGGGGCCCCGGGCGTCGCTCGGCCCAGCGTGAGGCCCAGCACAAAGACGGCGAGCGGCCGAGGGCTCATACCTCCGTACGATAGGCCCCCGCTCGGTGACGGTCAAAAGGCCCCGCAAGGTACCCACAACGCTACGATGTGCCCCCGGCAGCCTCGGGCGGTGACGCGGGACCGTTCGACGCGAACTTGACCCCGACCTCGTGCCAGTCGTCCCCGCAGTCCCGGCACCGGACGGCGTAGCCCTAAAGGATCCGCCGATCCGACTTCTGAACGCGCAGATAGACCCGCAGGAACGATCCCGGCCGGATCGGAGCCGGGCTCAAGAAACACAAGCCCGTTCGCGACAGGTTGTGTGTGATGACCTGAACCGTTTCCTTCTGGACCCACACGTCGCGCTCGCGCTCCATGACGTTGACGACCGCCGGACATCGGAAGCGGAATCGAAGGTCCCGGCGACGCTCGGCGGAGGACGGATCCCGCACCGCACTGCCCGTCGCCGGTCCGGGGCCGGAGCCCGCAGGCGGGACGCCATCCAGCAATCGTCGCCAGACCGCGACGATATCGCGGTCGTACTTGCCGGGCGACTCCCTGGTGAGGACCGTCAGCGCCTCGAGAACAGAGAAGGTCCTTTCCTTGTAGGGACGGAAGGCCGTCATCGCGTCGAACGAATCCACGACCGCACAGATCCGGCTCATGTGCTCAATCTGATCGTGTTTGAGCCCGGCCGGATACCCGGTGCCATCCATCCGCTCGTGATGTTGCAGCGCCACGGCCACCGCGAGCGGTGGCGCCGCCTGCCATGTTTGCAGATAATCGGCCCCTCGCTGTGGATGCGTCCGGACGGTCGCCCACTCCTGATCGGTCAACTTGCCACTCTTGTTGATGATGGCCGACGGGATCAGTGTCTTGCCGATGTCGTGCAACATGCCCGCGACGAACACCTGTGCAAGCGTGCCTTCATCCTCCAGCCCCGCGGCATGGGCCAGGGGCACCATCCACATTCCGACGTTGACCAGGTGCGTTGCGGTGTAGCTGTCGTGAGAGGAGACATCAAACAGGTAGGGAAAGATGTCCGGGTTGCGGAGAACCATGACAGACACGGCCCGCCCGATCCGTTCGATCCGCGGGCCCTTGGCCGCCAACCCGGGGTCGCAGACCAACTCGTCTGCCAAGTCCATCGCCGTCTCGTAAACCACGGTCGCCTTGGTCCACCCGGATACCTTGGGATCCACGACCAGGCCGGGGAGTTCGGCCTCCAACTGTTCTCGAAACCGGGGCCGATCCGCCGCGCGGATGTATACGAAATCCACCCCGGCCGCCAGCAATCGCTCTCGGTCCCCGTCTGTGAACGGCGTGTTGGCATCGCGGACCGGGGTGAACGCCGAAGCGTCCGATGACAGGCGCGAACCGCGAAGGAAGACGCATAGCCCCGCCAAGGCTGCGGGGGGTGTTTGTAACACCGAGATGGGCAGATAACCCGAGCGCCCGAGCCCGAGTCCGGACGAAGAGTTCGCGAGGCCCGGGCGCCGTTCGTTTTCGAGGATTGCGGCCATCTTGGGTTGTGGGCCTCCTGTAGGCTCAGGCCGCCCTTGGGGGCGCGGCCCAGCCTGTCGGTGCGCGCTCGGGGCGGGGTGATCCATCTTGTCCGTCTCTTGGCAGATCGGAAAAAGCACGTAATGGCTTTAAGGACCTGCTACTATCGGGTGCAGGCTTTTTCTTGAGCTTATCCCGCTGGACTGAACAAGCTCGCCTGCCTTGTCGATACGCGGAGTAGAGAATGGAGCCCTGCTGGAAGGCACCCGAGGTGCCCACGGAGGGAAACTGGGTGAGTTTCGACGGTCGGGCGACCGCTGAGGGGCATGTTGCGCCGTCCTCCGCGCTGCGGCGAGAACTCGAGGAGCTTTTCCGAGCCGCGCGGCTTCCGACCTCCCCTGCGCTGGCGGGGCAGATCCTGAGACTGATCCGGGATGAACGCTCCACTCTGAGAGACTTTGCGGACGTAATAAGCGCCGACCCCGCGCTGTCAGCCCGACTCATCAAGGCCGCCAACTCGGCCTGGTTCGGACAGACGGTCGCGGTCACCAGAATCGAGCGTGCGGTGGCGGTGCTCGGCCTGCACCGGGTGAAGATATCCGCTCTCGGACTGGAGCTTGTGACGCACGTAAATCGGCTCGGCCGCGTGCCGTTCGACATGAAGCTGTTCTGGCGGGACTGCCTCCTGCGGGCCTGTCTGGGCCGGGGCGATCGCCGAGCGCGTCTGCCGCCAGTATGACGGGGAGGCCTTCCTGATCGGGCTGCTGGAGGACGCCGGCATCCCCGTGCTTGCGCAGGTGCTCGGCAACGAATACGCGACCCGGTACGGCGCCAGGAGACTCTCACCGGAGGCCTTCCACGCGGTGGAACGTGCCTCGTTCGCGTACACGCATGTCGAGGCGATCGAGATCCTGGCCGGGCAGTGGCGACTCCCGCCGGAGATCGCCCAGCCGATGGCGCGGCACCACGTGCCCGTCGAAGTGAATGGGACGCCATCGGCGGCGCTGGCCGCGATCGGCCACTTCGTGGGGAGTCTGCAGTTCGCGGAAGAATCGCTGATCGTCTCGTCCGACCGGAGGCTCCGGGAGTACGGCGCGGCAGCTCTCGGCCTCGACGAGAGGACCTGGGAGCAGGTCTGTCAAGGGGCCGTCGAGGAGTACAACCGGCTTGCCTCGCTGTACGGGAAGGTACTGCCGGAGGACGTCGATGTCGTGGAGGTTCTCAACCAGGCAAACCGCCACCTGGCGGATCTGGCCACGCAGACGGATCTCAAGCTGCTCGACCTCTCATCGGAGCGCCAGCGGCTCCAGCACTCCCAGCGGCAGCTCGCTCAGGCGCTCCGCGATTATCGCGAGCGGGCCGCGCTGGACCCCCTGACCCGCGTGCTTAACCGCGGCGGCCTGACCGACGCCGTGCGGCGGGCCGTCGTCGCCAATCGCGAGCAGGGCACCCCGCTGGGGCTGCTGTTCATCGACATCGATGACTTCAAGCGGATCAACGACTCGTGCGGCCACAAGGTCGGAGACGAGGTCCTCAAGGCCGTCGCCGCGCGGCTTTGCGAAGGCTCGGAGCACGAGGCCACGGTGGGACGCTACGGGGGCGAGGAGTTCGTGGTGCTGCTCAGAGGTGTCGACCCCGAGGGCGTCCGCCGCGTGGCCGCACGCCTGGTGGAGGCGGTCCGCAGCATTCCGGCACGAGCGCTGGGAGCCGACGGGCCGCTATCCGTGAGCGTGGGTGCCGTCTGGACCGGGCCGGGGCAGGTCGTCTCGGCTGAGGAACTCGTGGCCGCGGCCGACGAGCTGATGTATCGTGCGAAGCGTCACGGAAAAGACCGGTTCTTCTTCTCGGCGAAGCCGCCGAGCGAAGCGGCGACGATTCAGGCGGCCGGCTCATCCTGCACGGACGATCGCGACGGGGTGGACGCGTCGCCGGAGATGGAGAGCCTCGAACGGCTGCGGACCCTGGCCGAGCGACTGAATCTGGAGGCCCCTGACACCGGGTCGGAGGTGCGAAAGGAGCAGCGGGTTCCGTTCGTCGCACCGGCGATCCTGCACTGTCTCCTGCCAGACGGGTCGGTCCGCGTGGAGCCGGCCTGCCTTCGGAACATCTCGGCCGGCGGCGCGGGCGTCATCGCGCTTCGTCCGATGGTCCGCGGCGATCACCTCGAGCTGGAGCTGTGCGCGAACGGGAAGCGCTTGACCGCACCCGGTATGGTCGCGTTCTGTCGTCACCTCCAGGACTCGGTGCACGAGCTGGGGATCCAGTTCTCCATGCCGTCGATCGTTCCGGTGGCGCGGGAGGAGGCGGTCGAGGTCTGCGCCGGCGCCGACGGGTAAGGTCCGGCCCGGCCGGCCGCCTTCGATGCCCGACACTTGGCAACCGCAGCTTGTGGCCGCCCGAAACGCCGATAAGCTGATGGCATGCATGCCGGGCAGACGCTCACCTACCGCCAGGCCGGCGTGGACGTCGATGCGAACGACCGGATGGTCGAGCTGATCAAGCCGCATCTGCGGAGCACGTTCGGGCCGCGCGTCCTGGGCCGCTACGGGGGCTTCGCGGGGTTATTCCGGCTCGACTACCGCGAGCAGCTCTTCGCGCGCCATTACAAGGATCCGTTGCTTGTGGGATGTGCCGACGGCGTAGGGACGAAGGTCCTGGTAGCCATCGCCGCCCGGCGGCTCGATACCATCGGCATCGACCTTGTGGCGATGAACGTCAACGATCTGCTGACGACCGGCGGCGAGCCGTTGTTCTTCCTCGATTATGTGGCCCTTCACAAGCTGGTCCCGGAGACGGTCGCCGAGATCGTCCGGGGGATCGCCGAGGGCTGCCGCCAGGCCAACTGTGCCCTGCTCGGCGGCGAGACGGCCGAGATGCCCGACATCTACCGGCCCGGCGAGTTTGATCTGGCGGGGTTCGCCGTCGGGGTGGTGAGCCGCACGCGGCTGGTCGACGGGCGCCGGGTGGAGCCCGGCGACGTGGTGATCGGGCTGCCCTCGACGGGGCTGCACTCGAATGGCTACGCGCTGGCCCGCAAGCTGGTGTTCGAGCGCGCGGGTCTGCGGGTCGACTCGCCCGTCGACGAACTGGGCCAGACCGCCGGGGAGGCGCTCCTGCGCCCCACGCGCATCTATGTCCGGGCGGTCCTCGACCTCCTGGCGCGTTACCGGCGCAAGCGGGTGGTCCGGGCGATGGCGCACATCACGGGCGGGGGGCTGCCGGGCAATCTGCCCCGCGTGCTGCCGGAACATTGCGCGATCGTGTTGCGGCGCAGGAGCTGGTCCGTGCCCAAGGTCTTCGGCTGGCTCGAAGCGCTGGGGGCCGATCCCGACGACATGTGGCGGACCTTCAACATGGGGATCGGCTATGTGCTCATCGTTCGGCCCGCCTTTGCGGCGGCCGTGATCGAGCATCTGCGACGCGCCGGACAGGACGCCCTGCGGATCGGATACGTGAAGCGCGGCAGCGGCGAGGTCGAGATCCGGTAGCCGTCGGCCCGCGGGCCGGGCCGGCGGTGTTCGACCCCATGGGGCGACGACCAAGCAGCCGGCCCATCAATCACGGGCCGCAGGCCCGGCCACCGAGCACAGCAAGACGCGCTCCCGGGCGGACGGGGCTTGATCGCGCCCCCGACCGCTATCTCCAGGCCCTGGGTACGTGCACGATCGCAACGTCCGGGTTCCCCCGTCGGTTCGAGCAGAAGACCACCCGATCCGAGGACGGCGCCCATCCGGGGTGCGCGTGATGCTCGCCCCGGCCGTACCGGCGGTGACCGGTCGTCAGGGGACGCTCCTCGGTGGTCCGCGCGTCGAACAACACAATGTCGCCGTGGAAGTTGTCGGCGACGACCCATCGCCCGTCGGGCGATCCGGCCGCGTGCCACCAGGCACGGCGGGTGATCTCGGCAGCCGCACCGCCGGGCCACCAGCTCCCGGCACCCAGAATGCTGATCCGCCCCGTACGGGTATCGAAGACCTTCACGTGCGACTCGTCCGGCTCGTGATGCCCGCCGCAGAACGTGAACCGGTCCTCCGTCCACCAGCATTCGTGGGTGACCAGCTCGCCGGGCTTCTGTTCATACACCGGTCGCGGCGGGCCCCCGCCGAGATCCACGTGCCAGATCCGCGAGCGCGGCAGAGAGTCCGTGCCCGCGTCGGCCGGTGCCCGGTCGCCACCCGAATAGGTCCGGGCGAACATGATCCGGTACGGCCGCGTCCAACTGAACTGCACGTGCGAGATCACGTACGGAACCCGTTCCACCACCGGCACCACCCGGCCGCCCTCCACCTCGATGGCCAGCAGTCTGCTGTGGCCCGGCTGTCGGGAGTCTGCGATGGCCAGCGCCAACCAGCGCCCGTCCGCGTTCTCACTCAGAGCCGATTGCAAGCCCCCGTGATCGGGCAGCTTGGCGATCGCCCGTTCGCAGATCCGGACATGCGGCTCCGGTCCGGGGGCCACTTCCACGGTCCACGCGACAACCGCCCCGTTGCGGACACCGTACAGGCGGGGGCCGCGCCGGCTGCAAGTGACCGCGCCCAGCACCGGGCGGCCCTCGGGATTGAGCCGGACGAGATGCCCGGTTGCTTCGAGGTAACCGAACGGTTCGCTCCGCCCGGTGCGGTTGCTCATGAACACGAGCATCGACCCGTCGGGCAGCCAGGAGTTCTCGTGGAAATAGAGGTTCACATCGTCGGCCGCGTGGTTTGTCACGAAGACGACCCTCGCGCCCGAGAGAGGATCGCTGCCTGCGTCATGCTCGGGAGGCAGGATCGGGCATGTCCAGCGATCGGTGGCAGGCTCACGCCCGGCTCCTGCCGCGCCGGCCCGCAGCCCCAGAACCGACAAGGCGAGACTGGCGACGGCAAAGGTTCTCATCGCGGGGCCCTCCACCGGCACCGCCCGCCGAGGTACCCATCCTGCGGGCGCTCGGCCCGCACACGTACGCGGGCGGGCGGAACCCCAATGATCCCGCCCGCCCGCAGGCCGTTCAAGACGAACTTATCCTCCCGAGCCCGCCCGGGAGCAGGTCGTCAGGGCGCGCCCGGGATGGAGATCCAGGGCGTCGGGCAGTTGGTGCTCGGCGCCTGGCTCGGCCCGTTGAAGCACACCTGGAAGGTCGCGAAGTCGTTCACATCAACATCGCCGTCACCATCCGCATCCGCGTCGGCGCAGTTGCTCTCGAAGCTGATAATACCGCCGGGGCCGTTGAAGCAACTCTGGAAGTGGGCGAAGTCGTTGACGTCAACGTCTCCGTCCTCGTCGAAGTCGCCGTAGTACAGGAACTTCGACGTCGGGATCGGCAGCCCCAGGGCCCACAGGGCCATGCGGCGCGCCAGTTCACGGCCGATGGGCGTAAGCCGATGAGCCATGAAGTCGCCGCAGAAGAAGAAGCCCGTCCGCTTCGGGAACGTCGGATTCAGGCTGTTGTTGTTGGCTGGATCGACGATCCGCGGGTTGCCGGCCTCCGTCACAATCAGGCCCCACGCCGGGTGACCGTTGACCTGCCCGTCGGTCGGCCAGTCGCGGGAACGTTCGACCGCCAGGGTCAGGGCCCCGGGCGCCGCAGGGTTACCGCCAGTCTGCATGTGACGGTACATCTCGGCATACACCTGCTGGATCTGCGTGCCCGTGCCATCCGACAGCCCGGCCACGACCGGGTGATTCGGGTCGCCACCCTCGGCTGCACTCACAATCCGCAAGTTCTGGGCCGCCGCGGCCAACTGCCCGGGGCCCCACGCAGATCCGCCTTCATTGCGGTAGTCGCCGCTGTTGTTGGTGTACAAGCCGGCGTGTGCGTCCGCCTTGGCCGGCTCCGGGCATGGATCGCCCGGCGGCTGGATGGCCGCACTATCGCAGCGGCGGGTGCCCGTAGCCGCGTGCTCGCCCATCACCAGTGCCGTAGTCAGTCGCGTGACCGCGTGCTTGCTCGCTGAGGAGGCTGCACCCCCGGGGATCCAGACCAAGTCAAAGACCGAGTTGAAAGGAGACTGGAAGAGGAAGACCGGGTCGGGATTGGGAATGTCCGCGAACGCGCCGGGATAGGTGTAGTAATCCACCTCCGTGACCAGGTTCAGTTCGTCAACCCCGAGCCCCTCCTCGATCAGGATCTGGGCGATCTCGTGGTCGTTGACGGCCTCGGCCGCCCGCTGGTCCGGCATCGCGCCCTGCTCAGCGTCTGGGGTGTCGACCTGGCTCTCGTACGAGCCGAGCACAGCCACGCGATGGTGCGGTGTGACGTTCGGGTTCTCGATCGAATAGCCCAGCACAAAGGTCTCGAACTTGACGGAGCCGGACCCGTCCGGGTCGCTGGCGTAGTCCAGCTCACCGTTCCGCTGCGTCCGCAGGCCCACATAACCCCGGTCGTACGTTCCATCTGTCGCTGTCAGGGTCACCGTGTGAGCGGCATTGCCTACCTCGCTCACCGTCAGTGTCAGATTCGACCCCACCGCCTCCAGGACCACGTCGTAGAGCACCGGAACGTACGGCCCCGGATACACATCCGGATCCGGAACCGGATCCGGAACGTTGTGATCCAACGCGATCGGATCCCCGTTGGCCCACTGCGTCGCCGTCGCCAGCGGTGTCTGCGTCAGACCGTCCACCGAGTCCTTCATCAGCTCGATCCGATCCTTCCGACCCGTCACCACGCTCGCATAATACGAACCACCCGTCGGCTGAATCCGGATCGCCACCGGACCCCCGAAATCATCCGACAGCGCCACCGTGGTCGTCGTCGTCGAGGCCCCGGGCATGATCCGGGCCTTCACCCGGACGTCCCGATACCAACTGCCCGCCGCCGTCCGAAGGTACGACAGCTTCATCCCGCCTGCGTCCGTGGTACTCAGGAACAGGTCGTAGATGTAGTCGTGAACCGCGACGTTGCACCCTCCGCCGGGCTTGGCCTGATTCGGCACGCACCCTCCGGGCCAGTAGTCGCTGCGAAGCGCGGTCATGAACCGCGCGGGCGGCCCGATGACCGCCGTGATCACGTCGAAGGGTGTCTTGGCGGCAAGGTCATGATGAGCCACCTCGACCCCGAAGCTCCGGGCCAGCGCGTTGACCGCCGGGATCCCGACCCGGCCCCAGTAGGCCTGGCGGGCCGGCACATAGGTGCCCGAGTTCCACGCAAACCAGGTGGCCCCCGGCGGACCGCCCGGTGTCGTGAACTCGCTGGCCGCATACACGATGATGTCCCGGTCGAAGCCCTCCGGGTCTCCCGCAGTACCCGTGGCCACAGTGAACGACACCGCCCCGCCATAAGCACTCAGGACCGTCCCGTCCGCGATGCCCGCCGAAGTGAACGTCGCCGGAGGCATATGAACCCGGTTGAGGTTCTCGACCTTGACGGCGTTGATCTTGACCACCCGGTAGCCCACGCCCGAGACCGCAATATCGCTGGTGCCCTCATTGGAGAGGGTGACCTCCACGTTCCCGCCGCCCAGCGGCCTGAATGCGACGCTCGCCGCAGGGACGGGAGTCGGACTCCCGCCGGCCATCCAACGGACCTCCTGGATCCGGGGCAGCCCAGGACCGTCGCCGAAGATGCCGAACTGCCGCTTGACCCCGGGGCTGTTGGCGATCAGCGGCTTCTGAATCCCCAGGAAACGAACGCCGGTCGCCTGGATGAAGGGCCACGCCCCCGCGGCGGTGAAGTGCTGCCGATTAGGATCCGGGAACGGGTTCGTGGCCGCGTTCTTCCCGCCTCCGGTGACCAACACGTGACCTTCCAGGACCATCTCGAGACTGTCCTGGTCGGCCGTCGCCGTCTGCTCGGTCTCGTGGCTGAGAATCCACGCGTGGGCGGGTAGCGCCCCCCACAAGGCCGCCAGACCGACCGCTCCGATGACGAAGGGTCTGTACCTCATTCCTTAGCCTCCTGAACCGGTATTCTCACAGTTTCAGTCGCCGGCGAGGGGCCACTCCCCCCAGCCCTCACGACCGATCATTTGACGTCAGCGGGGTCCAGGCGTAATCGGTACACGCTCGCCGGACCCGAAACGATTCAACAGACCTGCGGGGGGTCCAACTCCGTTTAGAGCCTGTCCTGATGAGCACCGTAGTGCGGCCTTGCGGCCCGTGATACATGGGCGGGAGGCCCATGCCACCCACGATCTGGATCCGACAGGCTCCTGACCCTCCGCGTGACGCCCGGTGCCCTAAAACTGGGGCCGCCAACCCGCCGGCCGCGGCATGGGCAGACCCAGCCAGAGGCTCGGGTACGGGTACGGGTTGGACGGCATCGCATCGGGCGGATAATTCAACCCCACGGTGCCCACCTGCTTGACGAGCTGTTGCCAGCCCATCCGCTCCACGTGGCCGTCCCGGAAGGCAACGTTGGCCCGCTGGCGCGCGACGTAGCTCTTGTCGTCGCGATCCACGAGGCCGGCGTCCCCGGGCGCCTTTCCGCCGTGGCGGAACCGCATCATCTTCTTGAAGTTGTGCGGCGGGTAGTTGCCGACGTGCTCCGGGAAGATGCCAAAGTTTTTGTATTCCGCAAGGAAGATGGGATTGCCCCGGACGTTCTTGGCGCCCGCCACGATGTTCAGACCGTAACTGCCCCAGACCAGGGGAGCATCGAACTTCTTGCCCGACGCGAGCTTGGCATCCGGGAAGATCACGCGCCCCCGATAGTCGGTCACGCGGAAGTTGTCGCCCGCGCTGACCATCGCCTGCGTTACGGTCACCATGGTCGCGCCGGGCGTCACCCTGTAGGTGTACAGGGAATCGACGGCGTCCCTGTCGCCGCCCAACTCCTCGTTGACGCGGTCCTGGATATTGAGCGCGTAGGTATTGCCCTTTCGAGTCAGCACATTAAACGGACCGTCGGGCGAGACGATGGCGTAGGGACGACCATCAATCGGACCGTCGTACATCTCCACCAGGAACGCGGGGATAGGCGTCGGGTTGACATCGCTGCCGCACTGGAAGAACTGCGTCTGCCCCTGGGCCATGCGAAGCGCTCCGGCCACCCAGCCCGTGTTCGTTGCCTGCTTGTCCTTCTGCTGTTCAAGCACCCACATCATGGCCGAATCGCTGCCGTGCTTCATGTTCGCCCCGCAGAGCGTGGCCTTGGCGGCATCCCGGGCGCGCGACAGAGAGGGCAGCAGCAGGCTTACCAGCAGCGCGATAATAGCCACCACGACGAGCAGTTCGATCAGCGTGAACGCTCGGCGCCGACCCTCAAACGCATAACACGACCTCATGACATGCCTCCTCAACGAGGTGTTCCGCCCTTGCACGCGAACCGACCCGCTCGGCCGTTCGCACCTCCACAGCGGCACGTACGCCGCGGCGGCCGGCACCCGAGATGCTTACGGCCGCCAGGCACAAGAGCCTTGAAGAAGAACTGGCACGCTCTTGTGCCCGCCGTCAGGGCTGTGGCCCAGTTCGGACGGCAGCGCCTGCTGCTGCAACGTATTTTACGGCGGAAGCGGCCTAAATGCAATCTCAAATCCACCGAAGACGCCAGATTCACACGTAATTGCGCAACACGTTGTGAATAAGATTCTTACGATAGGAGCCAGGCGAAGCTCCAACAGGTGCCAAGAAGCCGCGCGTCTGACGATAGACCGTGACCGTCGTCTGATTTGTAATAGAAAAGATAATACAAAAAGCCCCTGCGCCTTGGCCGACGGCTCGCCCTTGGTTGTGCACCTCCCGGTAAGGGCTTGGGGGGGCCGACTTGCCCGGGCCGTCAGAACTGCTGTCGCCAGCCGGCCGGCCGCGGCAGCGGAAGTCCGAGCCACAGGCTCGGGTACGGAGAGCCGGTGGGAGCCGCATCCGGCGGGTAGTTCAGGCCCACCGTGCCGGCCTGCCGGACAACGTGCGGCCAGGCCATCCGCTCCACGTGACCATCGCGGAAGGCCACGTTCGCATGCTGACGCGCGATGTAGCTCTTGTCATCGCGGTCCACGAGGCCGGCGTCGCCGGGCGCCTTTCCGCCGTGACGGAATCGCATGGACTTCTTGAGGTTGTGTGGAGGATAGAGGCCGACCTGTTCCGGGAAGATCCCGAAGCCGCTGTATTCGGTGAGGAAGATGGGATTGCCACGGACGTTGCTGCACCCGGCGATGATGTTCAGCCCGTAGCTGCCCCACAGGAGCGGGGCTTCGAAATTCCGGACCGTCGGCTGCTTGGCGTTCGCGATGATGACCCTTCCGCGATAGTCCGTGACGCGGAAGTTGTCGCCCGCGTCCACCTGCAAGAGGGAGACGTTGACCGTGTTCGCCCCCGGCGTGACCACGTAACGGAAAGCGATGTCGATGGCGTCCCGATCGAAGCCCAGCCCCGCCGAGTCGATCGCGTCCTGCACATTCAGGATGCACTGATCGCCCCTGCGGGTGAGCGAGTTGAACGGTCCGTCGGGGGACGCAATGGCATAGGGGTTTCCGTCGATCGCCCCGTGATACATCTCGACGAGAAACGCCGGCACGGGCGTGGGTTTCGTATCGCTGGCACACTGGAAGAAGCCGGTCTGGCCCTGGGCCATGCGGAGGGCGCCGGCCGCCCAGCCGCCGTTGGTGAGCCGCTTATCCTTCTGCTGCTCAAGGACCCACATCATGGCCGAATCGCTGCCGTGCTTCATGTTCGCCCCGCAGAGCGTGGCCTTGGCGGCATCCCGGGCGCGCGACAGCGAGGGCAGCAACAGGGCAACCAACAACGCGATGATCGCGACCACCACCAGCAGTTCAATGAGCGTGAAGCCAGCGAATCGACGGTTCGACTCCGGGGCGTGCATGACATGCCTCCTCGATGAAATGTGGCGATCGTCCAAGTGCGCGGCCCGACGCTCGCGTGTGCCCGGCGACACGTGTCATGCCGACGCGAGACTGGGCCGGGGCGACGGCCGCCGGCCTGCCAGCGGAATTGCGTGCTGCCCCCCGCGACCAGCGGCCCCTGCCGTCGAGTGACGCACCCGCACGGACATTGAATATCCTAGGCACCAGGCGCGATAAATGCAACGGCGGCCCGCCGGGTGGTCCATCGATTCTTTTTTCTGCTAATGCCTTTCCCTCCAGCCAGTTAGCAACGTTCGGCAACGCCAGGAGCAGGGGAAAAGTCGTTGACCGCGCGGCGGGCGGGCGTTAAGATGTCAAGGAAAAGGCAAATCAAACGCGAGAGCCGAGTGCCGTATGCCCAGTGACGCCCGCGCCAAGCACCGACGGATATTCCAGGAGTTGCACCTGAAGATCGCCACGGGTCAGTTCGCACCGGGCGAGCAGATACCGACCGAATCGGAGCTGGCCGAGGCCTACGGCGCGTCGCGTCCCACGGTGGCGCGGGCGATCCGGGAACTGGAGCGCGGCGGGTTCGTAGTCCGGCGCCGCGGGGCGGGCACGTTCGTGGCGGATCGACGATCGGCGCCGGCGGGACTGCTTGGGCTGATCGTGCCGCGTCCGGGCGAGGGGATCTTCGCCCCGATGTGCGACGCCGTCGTACGCGAGGCGCGCAAGGCCGGCTACGGTGTGTTGCTGGCCGGCTCGCTCATGCACGGGGCGGACGTCTCGCTGGAGCGGGAGGAGGCCTTCTGCGAGCAGCTTTTGACGCAGCGGGTGGCGGGGGTGTTCTTCGGGCCGCTGGACGTCCGGACGGGTCAGGCCGACATCAACACACAGATCGCCGAGCGGTTGGACCGCTCGGGCATACCGGTGGTGCTGCTGGACCGGGACATCTGCGACTATCCGCACCGGAGCCGGTTCGACCTGATCGGCGTGAACAACCGGCGGGGCGGATATCTGGCCACCAGTCACCTGTTGCGGCTGGGGTGCCGGCGGATCGAGTTCGTGACGCACGGCTACCTCGTGAGCACGGCGACAGCGCGGATCGAAGGCTATCGGGACGCCCTGGGCGAAGCGGGGATCGGATTCCAACCCTCCTGGGTACACCGGTGGAATCCGGAGGACCGCCGGTTCGTTCGCGAGCTGATCCGCCCGCCGCACGCGGACGCGTTCGTGTGCGTGAACGATCGTGTGGCGGCCTCGCTGATGCACAACCTGGCGGTGCTGGGGGTGCGGGTGCCGGATGACGTGCGTCTGGTGGGCTTTGATGACATCGAGGCGGCCGCGCGGCTGCCTTCGCCGCTGACGACGGTTCGGCAGCCGGCGGCGGAGGTGGGCATCGTGGCAACCCGGATGCTTCTCGAGCGGATGGCGGACCCGTCGTTTCCGGCGCGGGAGGTGGCGCTGAACTGCGAGCTGATCGTGCGCGAATCCTGCGGGGCCCGCCTCTCCAATCGCTCGGCGGCCGCCGGGTGAGGATGCGATCGCCTCCGCCCCCTCATTTGTCTGCGGCCGGGGGATCTTTGCGGAGCAGCGCGAGCGGTTGGCTCGCGCCGCGGGAAGAGGGTCGGGGCTCTACTCGACCTTGATCGACTCGATGATCACAGGATCAACGGGGACGTTGGCGTGCATGCCCACGGAGTGCGTGGGGACCTGCGCGATCTCGTCCACCACGTCCATTCCTTCGACGACCCTGCCGAAAACGGTGTAGCCCACACCGTCGGGATTCGGGTAGTCCAGATTGGGATTGTCCCTGTGATTGATGAAGAACTGGCTGGTGGCCGAGTCCGGGGCCGGCGTGCGGGCCATGGCGATCGCGCCACGGACGTTCTTCAGGCCGTTGCGCGATTCGCTCCTGATGCCTCCGCGGGTAGATTTCAGATACATATCCGGCGTGAAACCGCCGCCCTGGATCATGAAGTTCGGAATAACGCGATGAAAGATGGTCCCGTCATAGAAGCCCTCTTTGACGTAGGCGAGGAAGTTCTCAACGGTAATCGGGGCGGCCTGGGGGTTCAGCTCCACCACGATCGTCCCGCGGTTGGTCTCGATGCGGACCCGGTTGGAGGCCGGTCTGGCGGGCGCTTCGGCTCGAGCGTCGGGCTGCGAGACCGGCGCGGAAGGCGGCGGGGAGGTCCGGACCATCTCGGGCGCGGGCGTGCCGGCGGGGGTCTTAGCCGGCGCAGCCGGCTCCGCAGGAGACCCGGTCCGCTCGGGGGCAGCGGACCGGTCTTCGCAGCCGGTAATCGCGGTGATCGAAGCGCCAAGGGTTGCCAAGAGGAGGAGTTGCCGGAACGTAGCGCAGCTTGGCATGGAGTTTGAGTCCTTTCGCGATGCCGACCGTCGTCCGTCCAGATGCGCATCGATCGCGATCCGGTGCGCGGCAAGAAGGTTAGCAGATGCCGAGAACGGCGGCCAGGGTCGCGGCAGGGCAGCCCCGGCTTGCTGGACGAACCGCGGGTCGCCGATACCATACCCCCATGCCGGTGCGAGGCGGCAAGAAAGTATGCGGAGACGTCGTGGTATCGCCCCATGGGCGGTGCGCCAGTGGTCTGGCGGGGGCGGGGGCTCCGGGCGCGACGGAGTCACCCGCAGCAGGACAGTCGCGGCCCCCACGGGCAGGTTGGGCCCGTGACCGTGTTCCCGTGGATGCGGGGGAAGCGGACGCGCGGGGGGTCCAGCGGAATGTCGCCCGGGTAGTCTCTGCGCTCCTAGTTTGGCGGTATTCAAGCCGGTATTCGCGCAGATGGGGGTGGTGATGACGGCCGTTCCGGCGAGTTCCGCTGCGACGTCGCTGCGGTCGGCCCGAGGTAAGCCTTTGCGCCGGTGGGTCGCAGCCGTCCTGTCGGGCGTGGTTCTGGGGATGCCGGTCGGCTGGCTGCTGGCACACCTGGGGTTGCTGCCGTTCTATCTGGGTCTGTTCTTTTTCACATTGTTCGGTCTGCTCATCGGCGCGGTGGTGTACCGGGTAGGGATTCCCGCGGCCCCCCTGCCGCGCAGCGTTCTGTGGGTCGGCGGCCTGGTCGTGGTGGCGGCGACCTGGACCGTGTCAATCGTTTTCGAATACCGGCACCTGTATCCCGATGCGATCCGGTGCGTGAAGCAGGCGCACCGGAAGTTCCTGCCGCCGGCGCAGCTCGAGGCAATCAACGCCCGGACGCCGGTCCGCGTGCGGGAGTACCTCTGGCGGGAACATCCGCCGGGGGGACTGGCAGGCTACCTTCGGTGGGCAGCCACATCCGGGCGGATGCCCGTGGGGGAGCTTCCGTCGGGCCGGGTCATCACGTACGTCCTGCGGCAGGGGCCGATCGGGTGGTCGGTGCGTGTTCTCGTCTCCGTCGCGATGCTGACGTTCGGAGTGCTTTCGCAGGTGCTGGGGCTGGCACGGCCGATCGAGCAGCCCCCGGCGGCGTACGCCTGCAACAGCCCGCCGCCCGCTTGACCGGCCCAGGCAGTTCGCGTAGCTTCGCGCGGCCATGTCGCGGAGTATCGGGTTACCCGTCGAGATGCACAGGTGCCTGTACCGTCTGGCCTGGGGGGCCGCGGCCCTCGTGGGCGCCTGTCAGCAGCCGGAATCGCCTCCGACGGTCGCGCTTCAGAGCGTGTGGGAGGCGCCGCCGCCCGCACGGAGCGAAGCGGCGGTGGCGCCCGCGACGAACCAACCGGTCGACCCGCCCATCGCCTCCGTGAACGGGGAGGCCATCGGCCGGGGTGCGCTGGTCGAGGAGTTGCTGGCGACGCACGGGTTGGACGTACTCGAGAAGCTGATCGTCTCGGCGGCCCTCCGTCAGAAGGCCGAGGCCCTGGGAATCACGATCACGCCGGCCGACGTACAGGCCGAATACGACGATGCGTTGCGGCGGATCGCGGGGCCGGTGGCCTCGGTGGGGACGTCATCCGACGGAGCAGAGGCGGGGGGGTTCGATCGGCGGACGGCCGAGGAGGTGCTGAACGACTTCCTGGCAGCCAAGAACGTCTCGCGGGCGGAGTACATGATGCGGATGCGGCAGAACGCATATCTGCGGAAGCTGGCGCAGCGAGAGGTCAAGGTGGACGACGCCGCCCTGCCCGACGAGTACGAGCGTGCCTACGGGGAGAAGGTGCTGGTTCGATGCATCCAGGTCTCGAGTCCCGAGAAGGTCAAGCAGGTGCGGGCGGCGCTTGACGAGGGCAAGGACTTCGAGCTGGTGGCCCGACAGATGAGCGAGAACCGGTACGTGGCCGCCCGGGGCGGCCTGCTGCCGCCGTTCACGCGATACGACGACGTGCCCCGGCTGCTGCGGGACGCGGCCTTTGCGCTGCGGCCCGGCGAGGTTTCCTCCACGATCCACGAAAACAACGCCTTCTACGTCATCCGGCTCGAGAAGCGGTTTCCCCCCAGCCAGGTCGGGCTTGAGAACGTGAAGGAAGAGGTGCGGGCCCGGGTGCGGGACCGGCTGGTGCGCGAGCGGATGGACCGGTTGGCGGCCGAGGTATTCAACGCCGCCGCGATCCGCATCTACGACCCGGCGATGCGGGAAGCGTTCCGTCGGCGCTATCCGGAAGCGAGGGTCTCGGACTGACCGGAGGCGGAGCCCGTCGCCTTCGCCACACGGCGCGGCCCATTCCAGCGAAAGCAGGTCGGATGATTGCGGAACACAGGGCCGCGCAGGCGGCGGTGACATTGTGCGTGCTCTCGTACGTCATCGGGTGCGGGGCGGGGCCGCCCGCCTCCTGGCCGGCCACGTCGTTCGCCTCATCGCAGCCGGAACCGATCCAGGTGGGGGCGGCGGCCGTCGCGATCACGCCGGACCTTGGCCGGGCCGTGTACCTGGCCGGCGGGATGCCCTACCGGCCGGCGCTCCGCGTGCACGACGACCTGTGGGCCCGGGCCGTCGTGCTGGATGACGGACAGTATCGCGTGGCGATGGTCGCGCTCGACCTGATCGGTCTCTACTACGACGAGGTGGTCCGGATCCGCGAGGCGACGGCCGGCACGGGCGTAGACTACGTCCTCGTGGCGTGTACGCACACCCACAACGGCCCCGACGTGCTGGGCGTCTGGTCGCCCGGGGCGGACAACCGGTCCTGGCGGGACCGCGCCGTGGACGGCGCATGCGAGGCCGTGCGCGAGGCGTTTTTGGCCCGGAGGCCGGCGAGGATCCGGATCGCCGGGGGCAACAGCGGCGATGTGCCGCTGACGCGCGACACGCGACGGCCGGAGGTCATCGACGACACGCTGACGGTCTGGCAGGCGACGGACGCGGGGACGGGCGCGGCGATCCTCACTTCCGTGCACTATGCATCGCATCCGATCCTGGTGCCCTCGTTCAACTTCGATGTTTCCTCGGACTGGGTGCACACACTGCGGTGCGCCGTCGAGTCCGGCATGGCAGGGGACGCCGGCCCCGTGCTCGGGCAGGGCGGCCTTTGCGTCTTTTTCAATGGGGCGCTGGGCGGGCGGATCGTGCCGGCCAACGCCGAGCCGGTGACAATCGATCCCGAACCGGACCCTGCGTACGCGCGGGCGCACGGGTACGGTTACCGGCTGGCACGCCGGGTGCAGGAGTTGCTCGAAGAAGCGGAATGGCTGGACGAACGAGTGTCCCTCGGGGTCCGCGCCGAACCGATCCGGGTGGCGATGGAGAACGCGCTGCTTGGCGGGGGCGCGGGGCTGGGACTGATTCCGCGGGGGCTGACGCAAGGCCAGGTAAACAGCGAGGTCGCGATCGTCCAGCTCGGGCCGGTCGAGTTCTTCGCCGTGCCGGGGATGATCTTCCCCGAGCTGGTTCGGGGGGGCGTCGGACCGCTGGACGGAAGCGACTTCCCAGAGGCGCCGGTCGAGTACCCGCCGCTGGCGGCGCTGGCCCGGGGGCGGTATTTCGTCACCGTAGGCATCGCCAACGACATGCTGGGGTACCTGATCCCGCTGTCGCAGTGGGATGCGGCAGCCCCGTACACCACGGAGGACGGCCGGCCGCCCTATGGCGAGGCGGTCTCGCCGGGGCCGAACGCAGCCACCACGATCATCGATGCCTTTCGCGCTATCCGCCGCGAGTAACCCGGCGGGGACCCGCAGGCCAAGCCCCGCTGTGGTCGGCTCGGTGGCCCGCGGAAGGGCCGTGGCGAGGCGTCGTAGCGTCGAAGACAACGGCCGCTCCAGACCCGCCGGCGGCCGAACCTGTGCCCGCTCATGAGCGGCAGGGGACGGATGCGGGAGGGCTTCATCGCCGGTCGGGCTCAGGCCCGGCCCGCATCGGAAGCGTCACAACCTGGACATCCACGTCACGGTCGCGGAGGATCGCCAGGACCCTGCCATCGGCGCCGGCGACGACGCTGGCCCCGCCATAGGTGCGGCCCCGCCACGGCCCGTGCATGATCTGGCCGACGAGGTCCGTTCCGACGACGGGGCAGCCTCAGGCGGCGGCGAGGCCGCATACGAGCTGCTCCAGCTTCCGGGCGTGCGCGGGCCATTCGCTCGTGGCGGCGGCCCACCCATAAGGGATGAGCACCAGATCCGGGTGCTGGTCCCGCATCCGACGCACATGATCTTCGGAAAACGTATCGGCGCAGATCATCAGGCCGATCCGACCGAAGTCGGTCTCGACCGCGCGGATGTCCTCCGGCCGGCCCGTGGCATACGGCGGATCCATCAACTCGGGCAGGACGTTGATCTTCCGGTGCCTGTGCCGCAGCCGTCCGGAGCGATCGATGATCACGGCCGAATCGTAGAGGCGATCGCCCTCCTTCTCGTCGAGGCCGGCGCAGATCATCAGGCCGTAGCAGCGGGCCATCCCGGCGAGCCGGTCGGTATCGGGACCGGGGATCGGGCCAGCGAGTTCGTGCGCTTCGGGGTTCTCCCAGCCGAGGACCACCGACTCCGGCAGGCACGCGATATCCGCCCGGCCGTCGCGGGCGCGCTGGAGGGCATATTCAATCCGGCGGAAGTTCCCCTCGCGGTCGCCGTCGATGCAGAGCACCTGACAGACGGCCACCCGGACCTCGGCCGGCCGTGTGGCGGGACCGGACATCGGACGAGCCTCCGAAAATGCCGTGATCGCACAAAGCAGCAAGGCATCCACAGTCCACCTCGTGGGCAGAGGGTACCGGCCGGGCGCAGAGAATCAACGGCCGATCGCCGGGAGGAGCCCTCTGCCCGCCCGTACGCCGGGCGGCTCTGCCGCGGTGAGCCGGTCGCGCGGGCGTGCCAGAGGGCCCGGCTCATGCTACACTTCGCGATATGGGCGTGGAGCGCGTAGGGATCGGGTATGATCTGCACCGGCTGACGCCCGGGCGGCGGCTGGTCCTCGGGCATGTCCCGATCGATTCGGATCGGGGAGCGCAGGGCCACAGCGACGGCGACGCGGTCCTGCACGCTGTCACGGATGCCCTGCTCGGGGCGGCCGGATTGCCCGATATCGGTCAGCTCTTTCCGGACACGGACCCGGAGTTCGAAGGCGCCGACAGCGGCGTTCTGCTGGAGCGGGCGCTGGCGGCCGTGCGCCAGAGCGGGTACGAGCCTGTCAACGTGGATGTGGTCGTACACCTGGAACGGCCCAGGCTGGCACCGCACAAGGAACAGATGCGGGCGGAGCTGGCGCGGCTGCTGGGACTCGGGGCAGAATGCGTGAACGTGAAGGCCAAGACGGGGGAGGGGCTGGGGGCGATCGGGACGGGTCAGGCCGTGGCGTGCACGGCTGTGGCCGCCCTTCGCCGGAAGACGGGCTGAGGCGACCGGGGCCGGCGCGGGTGCCGGCCGACGAATCGCCGGAACGACTGACTCGCGTGCCATGTTGCGAATCTATAACACGCTGACCCGAGAGCTGGAGGAGTTCCGCCCATATGAGCCGCCGCACGTGGGGATGTACGTGTGCGGGCCGACGGTGTACGGCCACGCCCACCTGGGCCACGCGAAGAGTTACGTGAGCTTCGACGTGATCCTGCGATACCTGCGTTATCGCGGCTATGACGTGCTTTATGTCCAGAATATCACAGACGTGGGGCACCTCACCGAGGACACGCAGGGCATGGCCGACACGGGCGAGGACAAGATCGCCCGCGAGGCCCGCCGGCAGCGGCGTCATCCGATGCAGATCGTCGAGACGTATACCCGCAGCTACTTCGAGGACATGGACGCCCTGAACATCATCCGGCCGGACATCTCGCCGCGGGCCACCGGGCACATCCCCGAGCAGATCGAGCTGATCCGCCGGCTGATCGAGGCCGGGCACGCGTACGAGTCCAACGGGAGCGTGTACTTCGACGTGCGGAGCTGGCCGGCCTACGGACGGCTGAGCCGGCGACGGGTGGAGGAGATGGAGGCGGGGGCCCGGGTGGAGGTCAGCGAGGACAAGCGACACCCGGCAGATTTCGCCCTGTGGAAGAAGGCCGAACCGGGGCACATCATGCAGTGGCCCAGCCCGTGGGGCCGGGGATATCCCGGCTGGCACCTGGAGTGCTCGGCCATGAGCATGAAGTACCTCGGCGAGTCGTTCGAGATCCACGGGGGCGGCATCGAGAACCAGTTCCCTCACCACGAGTGCGAGATCGCCCAATCCGAGGCGGCCACGGGGCGTCCCTTCGTCAAGTACTGGATCCACCACAACATGGTCACGGTGGACGGCCAGAAGATGGGCAAGAGCCTGGGAAACTTCATCACGCTCAAGCAGCTCTTCTCCGGCGACCACCCCCGCCTGGCCAGGGCATTCCATCCGCTGGTCGTGCGGCTGTTCATCCTGACCAGCCATTACCGGAGCCCGCAGGACTTCTCGAGCGACGCCCTGGTCGCAGCGGAGAGCGGGTTCGAAAAGCTGCGGGCGGCCGTGACCCTGGCCCGCGATCTGGCCGGCGGCGCGGCATCGGCGAAGCCCGAAGGCGACGTGGCCGCGCGGCTCGAAGAGGTCCGCAGGCGGTTCGAAGAGGCGATGGACGATGATTTCAACACGGCCGTCGCGCTGAGCGAGCTGTTTGAACTGGCGCGCGACGTTCACACCTGGGAGGGCCGGCGGCTGCCGCCGGAGACGTGGCGGGCGGTGGGTCAGACCTTCGATCGGCTGGGCGGCGACGTGCTCGGCGTGGTGCCGCGGGTGTATCCCCAGGATGCGGCCGCCCCGAAGGAGCTGCTCGAGCCGGTGGTGCGGCTGCTGATCGAGATGCGGGCGGAGGCAAGAAAGGCCAGGAACTACGCCCTGGCCGACGATATCCGTAACCGGCTGAAGGCCGCCGGCATTCAGCTCGACGACCGTCCGGAAGGGACGACGTGGAGGAGACTGTGACCCGCGCCCAGCAACGCCGGCGAGCGGTCGCGGACACGGATGAATGCCGCGAGACCGGCTTGAGGGGCGCCGCACCCACCCACGCGGTCGGGCATCGAGCGGCGCGTTTCATGCCTCCGGCGAATCTGGCATCCCTGCGGCGCGTGTGCGGCATCGACCCCGGGCTGCTGCGGACGGGCTACGGCATCCTCTCGATCGACGGCGGCGAGCCGACCGTGATCGAAGCGGGCGTGTTGCGGCCGGGACCCGCCGCCGACGCGCTGGCCGCGCGGCTGAAGTCACTGGCGGATTCACTGGACGAGTTGCTGGAGGAACATGAGCCCGAGGCCGTGGCGGTGGAGCAGCTCTATGCGCACTACAGGCATCCCCGGACGGCCATCCTGATGGGTCACGCCCGGGGTGTCATCCTGCTGGCGGCGGCGAAGCGCGGGCTTCCGGTGATCGATCTGCCTGCGACGACGATCAAACGGCATCTGACCGGCACGGGGCACGCCACGAAGGATCAGGTGCAAAGGATGATCGCACGGACGCTCGGCCTGCGCCGGGTGCCGCGGCCCCCGGATGTGGCCGACGCCCTCGCGATCGCCTATTGCGCGCTGAACCGCGCCCGGATTCGAGCGCGATGAGTCTCGAACCCGGCTCGGGGCCTGTTGTCATCGCGGGGGTCCGTACGTAGAAGTACACGGTACCATGATCGTCCGCCTGACCGGCATCGTCGGCGAAGTTCGCTCCGGAGCGGTGACGCTCGACCGCGACGGCATCGGGTATGAGGTCCTGGTGCCCGAGTACGCCGTAGGCGAACTGAGTGCCTGCCTGGGCCAGTCGGTGCTCCTGTACACGCTGGAGTACTACGAGGGCTCGGCCGCCGGAGGAAACCTCGTCCCACGGATCGTGGGGTTCCTGCATCCCGAGGACCGCGCGTTCTTCGAGCGGTTCATCACCGTGAAGGGCATCGGCGTCCGCAAGGCCATTCGGGCGCTGGTGGAGCCGGTCGCGAAGGTGGCCGCGGATATCGAGGCGGGCGACGCACCGGCCCTGGCCCGTCTGCCGGGCATCGGCCGTCGGGGGGCGGAGCAGATCATCGCCGAGCTGCGGGGCAAGGTGGCCCAGTTTGCAAGGGGCGCAGTCGTTCGCGAGCCGGTTCCCGAGCACAAGTGGACGCCCGAGCAGCAGGACGCCCTGAAGGTTCTGGTCGCGTTGGGGGAACGGCGGGCCGAGGCCGAGCGGTGGCTGGAGCGAGCCGCTCAGCTCCATCCGGAGACAACAGGCGCCGATGCCTGGATCGCCGCCGCCTATCGTGTGAAGACGGGCGCCGAAGGGTAGGGTTGCGCCCGCGAAGCCGCGCCGGCAACCCCCGGGCGGGCATGATGCGCCGCCGTGTCTTGGGCGGCGGGCGCTACCGCATCGTTACCCGGGCCGGTTTGGGAAGATGATTGGCGAGGAATCGCCCGTCTCCCCTGGCCCAGCCGAGCGGCAACCCTCTGAAAGTAAGAACGGTCCAGCCGATCGTCTCTCCCCGCACGCTCTGGCCTGCGAGGAAGCTCCGAACGTCCCCGGGGGCCAGTTCGGTCGTCTTGCGGGGCACAAACCGGCGATCGCGCCGCATGGCCAGGGCGTACGAGGGAAACCATGTGCGGCCGCGGAGGTGGGCGACCTCCGGTCCTGCGATCGCCAAGTCGGCCACAGCCCGAGGCGGCTCATCGGGCCACGCGTAAACACGGTCGCCAGCAGCATACGAGTGCACCTGGTCCGACCACCGGCCCCACTCCGCCGGCAGTCTGGCGAAATCAGGACAGGGGGGCCCCGCCCTCCTGGCCCGATCCTTGGGCCACGCGCGACGCCCGCGGGGATAGGCGGTTTCGAAGCCGCGGGGAAGCACGGCCCCGGCGAGCGTGTCCGTCACCTGTAGCCGGGCGGCGAAGACGCCCGCGCACCTGTGGCGGTGCGGCCACAGGCGATAGCAGGCCGGCGGAGCGGGCTCCGGCACGGCGTAAGGCGCGAGGGTCTCGAGCGGGTCCGGCCGGAGCATCGGGTGGCACTGCAAGAGGGCTTCCACCTGCGCCTCGTTCTCCGCCCAGGCGAAGGTGCACGTCGAGTAGACCAGACGCCCGCCGGGGCGCACGAGACGCACGGCCGCCCGGAGGATGCGCCGCTGACGAGCGGCGCTGTGCTCGATGAGCCTCGGGTCGAAGGCCCGGCCCGTCTGTCGGCCGCGGCTCAGCATCGACTGGGCCGTGCAGGGAGCGTCGACCAGGACGGCATCGAAGATGGGACCGAGGCATTCGGCCAGCTCGGCCGGATCAAGACCGCTGAGCGTCCAGCGCGTAGCCCCGTGTCGCGCCAGATTCAGCAGGAGCGGTGGCAGCCGGGACTGCACGGCCTCATTGACGTGCAGCCAGCCCTCGGCGCCCAGCCATTCGAGGATGGCCGTCGCCTTGCCGCCGGGCGAAGCGCACAGGTCGCAGACGATCTGCCCCGGCGAGGGATCCAGCAGCGAGACCGGCAGAAGCGAACCGGCATCCTGAATGTAGTAGGCCCCCGCCGCAAAGAGCGGATCGCCGCCGGGCCGTGAGCCGGGCCGGCTGTGGAGGGCCGGAGCGGGATACCACGGGACGGGCAGGGCGCCTTCCGTCAGTTCGGGGGTAACGGGGCGGTCCAGGGGGTTGATCCTCAGGGCCGGCGGGTGATGCACCCGCAGGGCGGCCAGCAACGAGGCGATCTCGTCCGGTCCAAGTCGCAGGGGACCGAGCGAGCTTCGAAGGTCCATGATGTCGGGGCGATCCGGCATCCGGGCCCATTCTAACGGCTACGTCGCCCGATGAGGTTCCCGGAGCGTGCGAGGCCGACCGGGCCGATGAGCCCTATAATGCCTCGATGCCGCTGCTGGAACGACATGTCTTCGTTTGCACGAACGCGCGGGTCGAGAACCACCCTCGGGGGTGCTGCAAGGCCCGCGGCGGCGAGGCAGTGCGCGACGCCCTGAGGCTGGCGGTCGCGCGGCGGGGTCTGGCCGACCGCGTGCGCGTGAACGCGGCCGGCTGCCTCGATCAATGTGAACACGGCGTGACGGTGGTAGTTTATCCGGAGCAGGTCTGGTATGGATTCGTGACGCCCGCCGACGCCGAGGAGATCGCCGAATCCCATCTTCTCGGAGGTCGCCCCGTGGAGCGTCTTCGGCTCCCTCCGGAGTGCGTGAACAATGCCGCCTGCCCGCACCGGGGGGCGTGAGGACCCCGGCGACGTCGGCCCGGGCCGGTGGCAGGACACATCCCGCGGGACAAGCATTGAGGGCGAGGTTCCCGGGCAGGATGCCCGCACGACGTGGGATCGGATAGACTCCCGGCCGGGCCGACGACGGGTTTCCGGAAAACGGAGGTCAAGGAATGAGACAGGTGCGGCTCGGATCCCGGGGCCCGATGGTTTCGGTGATCGGTTTCGGTTCATGGGCGATCGGCGGTGACAACTGGGGCCCCACCGACGACGCCGAGTCCAGACGGGCCCTGCACAAGGCCCTCGATTGCGGCGTAACGCTGATCGACACGGCCGATGTGTACGGTCGGGGCCACTCCGAGGAGTTGATCGGCCAGGTGCTGGCCGAGCGCGGCAAGGGCGACGTGATCGTCGCCACGAAGGCGGGCAACGACTTCTACGACGCTTCGCGCGGAGAGGACAGAGGCTATGGGCGGATGCGACAGAACTACGATCGAGGCTACTTGCTTTACGCGGCCGAACAGAGCCTGCGGCGGTTGCGTGTGGACTGTCTGGATATCCTGCAACTGCACAGCCCGGACTCTTCGCAACTGGCGCGGGACGACCCGTGGGAGGCGCTGGCCACTCTCAAGCGGCAGGGCAAGATCCGCCATGCCGGCTGGAGCGTGCAGTCGTTCAAAGAGACGGAGCAATCGCCGATCCTCGAGGCTCATCATGACCTGATCGACTGCATCCAGGTCCGCTATAACCTGCTCGAACGGGAGGCCGAGCGGGTCCTCCTGCCCAAGGCGATCGAGCACGGCGTCGGCGTGATCGTGCGCATCCCCCTGCTGTTCGGTCTGTTGAGCGGGAAGTTCACGCGCCAGACGCGGTTCGGCGAGGAGGATCACCGGCGGTTCAACCTCTCCCCGGACAAGCTGGCGGGCTACCTGGACCGACTCGAACGCCTCCGGCCTCTGCTGGATCGGTACCCGGGCGCCACCCTGGCGCAGGTGGCGATCCGATTCTGCATCTCCCATCCGGCCTGTCAGACCACCATTCCGGGGGCCAAGACGCAGCGTCAGGTCGAGGAGAACTGCGCCGCCGCCCAGCTGCCGCCGATCCGGATCGATGAGGAGGCAGCCCGTCCGCCAGGCCCAAAGGCAGAAGGGGCCCGTTCATGAACGGCGTCCTTGTTCGGGCATTCGGATACCTCTGGCTCGGCCTCGGCACGGTCGAAGGGGCCGGCGGGCAGCGGCCGCCGGTCATTCGAGCGATCCCCGGACAGGCCGATCTGGGAACGATCGAGATCCACGGGGTCGGGGCCGGCCGTTTCGAATCGAGGCTCTGGCAGACGGGTCCCCCGCCCATGCTGCCGGACGTGCGCTCGCCGCTGATCGCGCCCCGTCGGGCAGGGGTATTTCGCAACATCTACGCGCCTTCGGCGGTGCCGACGCCTGACGGCTGGCGGGTGTTCTACGGCGCGTGGGACGGAGTGGACAGCGGCAACGACCGGATCTACAGCGTGCGGACGCGCGACTTCATCGACTTCGACGAGCGGCGGATCGAAATCGAACATGGATCGTTTATCCACGTGTGCAACGTCAGCGCCCTGCGGATCGAGGAAGGTCCGCCGACGGCCCACGTGCCGCTCTTCGCGATGCTCTGCACGGTCTACCCGGATGCCCGGAACCGGAACAAGCCGGCTTTCTTCTGGAGCCTGGACGGAACGGCCTGGAACGGCCGGCCCGCTCCGTACGCCGCGAGTCCCGGGGACATCGCCGCGATGGAAGGCTATGCGCCCTATGACGATGCGGACGTGAACGGGGTAAACGTGCTCTTTCGCGAGGGCGGGCGGTACGTGATGTACTTCGGCAACTGGAGATCGCCGGGCCGGATCCATCGAGGCTCGTCGGCGGACGGGCGAAGATACCGCTACGAGGGACCGTGCCTGGATTCCTCTCACGCGGTCAATGACGTGAAGAAGCTCTCGGGGGCGGACGGCCCGTGGTACCTGATGGCCCTTCACGCCAACGGCGACCGCCTGTGGTACGCCCTGTCCCGGGACGGCAAGCAGTTCGACGGGGAGAAGGAGCTGGCACGGAACCGGGGTCCGGAAGACCGCTATATCGTCGCCGTGGGGTGGGTCGTACGCGAAGACCGGCTGCTGGGCCTGCTGTACGGGGCCGGGGCCGTCCCGAGTCTGGACCGGAACCGCATCTTCGGACGGTGGATACAGAAGAGGGTCGTTCTGACGGATGCGGACGGTCGTCGGTACGAGCCGATCGGGGCGCTGGGGCCCGACCGGCAGGTCATCGGTCTGGGCCGGGCAGAGGAGATCGAATGCCGCGCGGAGGTCTTTGCCGAGGACGGTCGGACCCTGCTGGCGGGACCGACGCCGCTGAAAGTCGGCAGCGGCCGCGTGTACGTCGTTCATCTGGACGCCGGGCCGCCGCGTTGCCAGGAACAGAGAGAGGCGAGATGATGGCGGCGCTCGGGGTCGCCGGCGCATCCCGACTTTCCCGCGGAGGGCCTTCATGTCATCCCGTGATATCTCTCGTCGAGGATTTCTGAGCACGGCCGCCGGGGCGCTGGCCGCCGGAGGCCTTTCGTCATGTGCGACCCCTCAAGCGAGGCAGGGCCCCGCCGCGCCGCTCGAGCGGAGGTCTGCGATCCGGCTGGGAGGTCCGGTATTCGTCAAGAGCGAGGACCCGGAGGAGCTGGCGCTGGCACACCGCAAGCTCGGCTATGCGGCGGCGTACTGTCCCTCAGTCCCGCTGAGCGATACGGACCGGATTCGAGCCGTGGCGACCGCCTACGGGAAACACAACGTGGTTCTCGCGGAAGTCGGCCGCTGGTGCAATCTGCTCGATGCCGATGCGGCGAAGCGCCGGGCCAACCTGAAGGCCGTGACGGAGGGGCTGGCCCTGGCCGAGGCGATCGGCGCCCGGTGCTGCGTGGACATCGCCGGGTCCTTCAACCGGGAGGTGTGGTACGGGCCCCACCCGGACAATCTGTCGCCGGCGTTCTTCGACGCGGCGGTCGAAAACGCGCGGAAGATCATCGATGCGGTCCGACCCGCCAGAGCGAAGTTCTGCTACGAGATGATGGGATGGGCCCTGCCCGACAGTCCGGACACGTACCTGAAGCTCATCCGGGCCGTCGATCGCCCGGCGTTCGGGGTGCACCTGGACCTGTGCAACCTGGTCAACAGCCCGGCGCGGTTCTATCGAAACGCCGAGCTGTGCCATGAATGCTTCGACAAGCTGGGGCCGTGGATCGTAAGCTGCCACGCCAAGGACCTCGTCTGGGACGTGGAGATGAACGTCCACTTCCGCGAAGTGCCCGCCGGCTCCGGGAAGATGGACTATGAGACGTACCTCCGCCGACTGGCGGGGCTGGGCCGCGACGTTCCGCTGATGATCGAGCATTGCGCCAGCGAGGCGGAGTATGACCAGGCGCGGCGGCATATCCTGGAACTCGGCGCGCGAATCGGGGTGGAGTTCGCGTAGAAGCGGTCGGGGCCGCACGAACCGGGTGTCCGACGGGTTCCATCCGGGCAAGACTCGAGCTTGCCGATCGCCGCTTAATCGGGGACAGAGGAGGAGTCGTGCGACTTCTGTTTGTGACGACCGCGTTGTGCATGGCAGTGGCCGGCGAGGAGAAGCCCCCTCCGGCCGGAACCAGCGGCGGCGGGCACAAGACGATGGTCATACGCGGCCCCGAGGCAGTGGACGATGTCGCGCTCCGAGACGGCGAATACGCGACCTGGCACTTCGGCGGCGGGCCGCTGCTGGAGGCCGGGCACATGGGCGGAATCTATGCCGAGCACCGCTGCCGGAGCCTGGTCCGGTTTGACCTGTCGCGGCTGGCCGGTGCCCGGGTGCGATCCGCCCGCCTGCGCCTGTACAAGCCCTGCTGCCTGATCCAGAGCCGCCCGGTGCAGGTGGGCCTGTGGGCGGTGAGCCGATGCAACCGCAAGTGGAGGGAGTCGGCGATCTTCTGTCAGCCCGACAGCCCGTTATGCTCGTGGGGCGGCCCACGCGGCGGCCTGCGGTGGGCAGGCGAGCCGGGCTGCTCGAAGCCGGGCGTCGATCTGGGGGCCTCGCCGCTGGACACTCAGACCGCTGATGACGCCCGGGGACACTGGATCGAGTTCGACCTGGCGACATCCCTGGTACAGGCGTGGATCGACGAGCCACGGACCAACGGGGGCCTGTGCATCGGCCTGGCCGAGCCTGAGCGGAGCTGGGGCGACCACGCGTTCTTTCACTCCAGCGAACACCCTGCCGGGTGCGGACCTGAGCTCGTTCTGGAGGCCGCGTGGAGCGGCAAGCCGCCCTTTGAAGACGGGCAGACGGCGGCGACCCGACCGCCCGGCTCGGCGCCGTCCGACCGGTTCGAAAGCTGGCTCAGGAGCGATCAACGGCTGGCCCGATTCGCCAGGGAGTGCCGGATGGGCCCCGGGGCCGCCCGACTCCTGCACCGCTTCGACACGACCGTGCGGGGCGACCTGATCGTCGAGCTGTACCAGGCCCCCATGGCCCAGACGCTGGCCCGGATGGAGGCGGCATGCGAGCGAGGAGAAGAGGCCGCGGTCCGCACCCTTCTTGAGGAGGTGTGGCGGATCCTGCTGGTCTGGGAGTACATCCGCGAGACCGACTGGTACACGGCGGGGCCGACGGCGGACGTGCTTTCGCCCCGGGAGCTGGGTCTCCTGTACGGCCAGAGCATCTTCGGACGAATGGAAGAGGCCGCGGCCGAAGACGGCGCCACGATCTGGCGGACCTTTGAGGGCGAGGCCCTGGAGCAGGACATCCGGAAGACGTTGAGTTTTCTGCGCGACAAGCTCGAACTCGACAAGGGAGCCGTGACCCGGATCGCACCGGAAATCCGCCGGCTCGAGCGGCTCGAACATGAGAACCTCTCGGCGTTCCGCCGCGATCTCCAGACCGTCCGGAAGCTCGTCACGAGCGGTGCCGACGGCCCGGAGATGCTCCGGGCTGTCCGCGACATGCACCTGCATCACGAACGTTTTCTGTACTACCAGTCCATCTACAGCGCCCCGCGATGGCACCTGCTCCTGCCCGAGGCGCGGCCGATCCCCTTCGCGCGGTGGGTGGTCCAGGTCCGCCGGGATCACTACTCTTCCGAACGGATCCGGGCACAACAAGAGCAGGTCCGGAGGTACCGGAACGCACCCGCCCGCTCCGCGGTGGAGGAAGCCGGCCCGACGGCGCCCACTACGCGGTGCTGGTGACAGCGGACCGCGACTTTTCCGAAAGCGCGACCAGGCAACTGCCTTCACCGATCCGGCCCACGTACCAAGTGGAGATGATGTCCCGTCCGCGTCGGTCGGGCGTTGCCTTTGCCGGCCACGGGAAACGGAAACGCCGCGGCGACCGCGGCTGCGGTTCCTTCCCGGTTATCGTCGGCGCGGCGATGATGGGCCGTTCCGACCCGCCCCTGAAACGGATTCACCGGCGGCCAGAAAACAAGCGCGGTTTGCGCCGGCGGCGGGTAGGCCGGGGGGCGTCTTGTTGGCGCCGGGCGGACCGAACCGCTCACGGCCTCCCGTCCAGCAGCCCGCCACACATCGAGATCATTTGGCCGCACCCTCAGCGAGCCTTCGTTCCACGTGCCATTCTACCGCGGACAGCCGGCCGGGGCGGTCGTCTCATGAGCACCCCGGCACGGTCCGACCTCAATGGCCTGAATGCAGGCCTCCTTCCTGTCCCGGGCGATGAACCGTATCTCGATGATGCCGTGAGCTGGGCGAACGTGTGGAATCGTACGCTTGAGGGCGCGGAAGCGCCCGCCGGCCTCCTCCGCCACATCGATACGTTCGATCGCCACGCGGCCGTTGACAAGCACCCTCATTGCCGATCGTGTGTTCGTATCGGCGAAATGCAGGCCGACATCATAGCAGCCCGGTCCGACGGTAATGTTGAAGCAGAGCTCGCCCCCGTGCAGACCATACCGGTAAAGCTCCGGATCGGAAGTATTCCCGATGTAGAGGCTCCGTCGGTCCGTGTACCAGGCCCGAGCCACTGCGTCGGCCCCGGCGCCCAGGCGAATCACGCACTCCGTCGCGGGGCGCCAGACATGCCCCGATGAATCGATATAGTCCATCCGGTCCGGATAGCCGCAGACCATCCGCTGCCAGCCGGTAGGGCCGCCGCCTTCGCCGTACGTGCTGCGTCCCTTTGCCGAAGAGTACTGCACCAGATCGATACAGACCCGTGTACCGCGCGAGGCAGGGTTGCCTTTTCCGCGGGCGATGAGCTTGAGTTCATGCGGTCCGTCTGGCAGCCCGCTCCGTGAGTACAACACCTGCTGACGACGGACGAACGGAGCCCAGCCCTCCACAAGGGTGAGCTGTCGTTGGCCGTCAAGATACACGTCGGCCTGTCCCCCGTCCGGGCCGACGCTGCCGATCACCCGGACCTGATTGCCCGCGAACGCGCACACTGCCTCCGCCCCGGCTTCAGCCGCCACGTGAAGTCCTCCGTCGCGGGCACCGGCCTGGGACACAACCGACCACGGCCCTGCGTACCTCAGGTCGCGGTCTTCGATGATCTCCTGCGGATCGGCCCCGGTCACGACGATATCCCTGCACCCGTCATGCCGAATCGAAACGAGGCGGTCGCCATCGGGCAGGGGTCGGACGGCGTAGCCGTTCCCGTCGAGCTGATTGCGCCGGGAGAGGGGCCGCCCGTCCGCCGTAACAGCTTCCGGTTCGAATGCCAGGCGGATCACGTCGACGCTTCCGCTCGGCGCGTCGAACGTGCGGTACGCGACCCGGCCCTTGTCGTAGGTGACGCACGTGACCACGGAGCGGCTGTGAACGATGTGATTCTCCCGCGCGGGGGCGAACAGGTCCGGACGGATCGCCATGGCCTTCAGAATCTGACATAGCGGCCAAGGATGAGCCAGGTTCAGCCAGTCCGCGGCCGCCACGATCTCGCCAGCCACGCCGTCGCGGACCACACCGGTCGGCCCGCTGTCATAGGTAGCCATCAGGATCATCCGCCGGCCGATCTCGCGGCCCCATTCGTCGTCGGCCCGCTCGCCGTAAAGGAGAAACGCGGGTGCGTAGGTGTACTGGTTATACGAGAGCGACGTTCCGCAGCACGCGCAGGACTCCGGAATGGCCCAGGCCCCGCTGTACACCTCGCCCCGGGAGTTCGGGTCCACGCAGTTGCGGTGCAACGCCAGTGACAAGACGTTTCGCACGTCGGACCGCCAGTTCGGAAAGATCTCCGGACGGTCCATAAGGTACTCACAGATCCATGGAACGCCGCCCTCCAGCCAGTCGCCCTCGACGTCCCAATAGTGCCGGCCCCATATTTCGGCCTCGGTCCATCGCGGCAGCATCCTGTCGCGTAGATAGGCGTGAGCGGCATCACGAGCCCGCACGAGGACGCCGCCCTTGCCCGTGTACCCATCGCGGATGACCTCGTCGAGAAACCACGCAATGAGGGCCGTACTGCCGGTCAGTTCGTCGGACCACGTCGCGTATTCAGGACTCACATAACGACTCCACGGGGGCAGACGCGGGTCGGACACATTGCACTTCTCCGCGATCAGATCGGCCCAGTGGCGAGCGGCTTCCCGATATCGCGGCGTACCCAGCAGGCGGTAGGCGCGAAGCACCTCCGTGCCCATGAGCGCACACAGGTCGAGCTGATTGGGCACGCCGGGGTCGGCCCTCCCGTAGCCGGCTCCGCGGATCGGCGTGCTGATGGGAAACCGCGGCCAGGGATGCTCGGGGCCGGTCACGCAATAGTCAAGGATGTAGTCCACCGTCAGTGGAATATAGACGAATGCGATCGGATCACCACTGTATCGGTAGTAGGCCGTCAATCCCTGGATAATACTCAGCGCCCGTTGGCTCAGGTCTCCGCACATCCACGGCTGGGTCGGAGGAATGGTGATGGACCCGTCCTCGGCGATGCCCCAATGCGTGTTGTAAACAATGTGGGGGGCGGGGATGACCGCGCGTTCCGGGCCGGCCCATGGATATCGTTTGTACAGCTCCACGGCAATGCGAAGCCGCTCGTCGAGCTGGCCGTTCTGGCCGGCATGCCACGGAGCGATCACCCCATGTCGGTCCTCGACGGCAGGATGAGCGTAGTACTGGTGCAGCACGTCGGCCGCGCCGGCTTTCCCCCGCACACAACAGCACGCACAGAGCCATGTCGCAGCAAGCCCCACGAACCGGCGCCGGCAAATCCGCTTATCGGGTCTCATAGGGTGGATTCTCATGCAGGCAAACCGTCAAATGTCTATCCGGCCGCCTTGCGCTCAAGGCCTCACAATCACACGAGGCAGGCGTGCGCCGATTGTCTGGCAACCCGGGCAGGCGGATCGCGCAGTCAGGGCCGGCCTTGCCTTGCTGAATACTCTGTGCCTCCTACCGGTCCTCATGCGGCTTGCCGGGAGCCGGCGGTCATCGTGGCCTCGCTGGTAGCGTGGGGGACTGAAGCCGTCCCGCGGCGCCGAATGACCGGATGCCCAGCGCCCACGATTCCACCGGCCTCCGCACTTGCCCCAGTGGGCGAAACACCGTAGCGCGCGGCCAGCCCGGACCTCGCACGCCAGGCCGGCGGCACAACGCCCCGTACAGTCACCGGGGCAGCGTTCCAGCCGTGATGAGCGCCGCGACCACGCAGCGGCCCGCCTACCGGGTGGCGGGGGCCGTGGCCCCGATCGACGGCGATTCGCCGCTGGCTTGGCGTCGGAATTCCGCGTCGAGGCGGGTCCACATCGCCGCCATTTCCCGGACCCGTTCGGGGTAGCGGTCGGCCAGATCCTCCGACTCGATCCGGTCGCGTCTCATGTCGTACAGCTCCCACCGCCCGCCCGCCTCTGACTCGGACACGATCTTCCAGTCACCCACCCGCAGTGCCCGGTTGCCCTCATGGTGCCAGTAGAGGCACTCGCGCTCCAGCGGCACATCCCGATCAAGGAGAGGCACAAGGCTCCGTCCCGGCAGCGGCGGGCGGGTCAGACCGGCCCAGGTGTCCGGCGGCCGCCGCCCTGCCAGTTCGAGCAGGGTCGGCACGAAATCGATCACGTGCGCGGGGGTATGTCGCAGGGCCCCGCCGGAGCGGATTCGCGCGGGCCAGTGGATCACACAGGGGGTCGAAATGCCCCCCTCGTGCACCCAGATCTTGTGGCGGCGGAACGGTGCGTTGGACGCGCTGGCCCATCCCGGCCCCAGACACAGGAACGACCGCGCCGAGCCGGGCGGGGCGGCGCGGTCGTGGCCGTCGCCCCGGACCAGGAGCGTGGCATCCGCACCGTTGTCGGACAGGAACACGATGATCGTGTTGTCCCACGCGCCCATCCGCCGAACCTGTTCGAGCACCCGGCCGATCTCGCGGTCCATCCGGTCGACCATGGCCGCATGGATGGCCATCTTAGTCGCCTGAAACCGCTGCTGCTCGGGAGTAAGCGAATCCCACGGGACGGCGCGTTCGACCTCGCCCGGCCCGATCGCGGCGAGCAGGTCGGGCTTCAGATACCGCGGCACAAAACCCGGATCCAGCGGCGACAGGCCGCAGTCCACGATGCCCATCTCGCGCAGACGCCGCCACCGCGCCCGGCGAACGGCGTCCCAGCCCTCGAGGTAACGGTCCCGATACCGCGCGATATCCTCCGGCAACGCATGCAGGGGAAAGTGCGGGGCGATGAAGGCCAGATAGAGAAAGAACGGACGATCGGCAAATCGGGCTGCGTGCTCGACCAGAAAGTCGATCGCGTGCTGTGCCATGGCCGTGGTGGCGTAGTAGCCCTCGCCGGGACCGACCGGCGGCAGCGGCCGGTCATCGAGGAAGTGCCGCCCCGGCGTGAAATAGCGATCCCAGTCCTCAAACCAGTACGAGCGGTCGAACCCGCCGGCGAGCACCTTGCCGTCCACGTGCCATTTGCCGGAGTGATAGCTGCGGTAGCCTGCGGGTTTGAGAAGTTCCGGCAGCAGCGCCGCCCACGGCGGCCGCCCCCGTGCGGGGTCGCGATTGACCTGCTGGGCATAGTAGCCCGTCAGCAGGGCGGCGCGGGTCGGCCAGCAACGGGCGGTGTTGTACATGTGGGTGAAGCGGATGCCCCCGGCGGCCAGCCGGTCGAGGTTGGGCGTGGCGATCTCGCCGCCGTAGCAGCCGATATCGGAGAAACCCAGGTCATCGGCGAGGATCACAACGATGTTGGGCGGGGCGGCAGCGAGGACGGGAGCCCGACCCAGGAACCCGAACACAGCCAGCGCAACTGCCGGCAGATGACGCACGGTCTTCTTCCTTTCCGCATTCTTCGCGACCGCAGCGCCGCCGCCACCCCGACCGCCCCGCGGTCGCCATCCCCGGGGCTGATTTCGTTCGACGCTCTCCCGGGCGCCCCGACGCACGGCGCGCAGCTGCCTGCCCGCCGTTTTCACCTTATCGTCCGCGCCCTTTCACAGCTGGCGGTCCAGCCGCCGGTACATGATCGCCTCCGTGAGGTGGTGCGTCTGAATCTGTTCGCTGCCGGCCAGGTCAGCGATCGTCCGGGCCACCCGGAGCACCTTGTCGTGCGCCCGAGCCGAAAGCCCGAGTTCGGTCATTGCCTGTCGCAGGACCGCCTCGCCGTGCTCATCCAGCCGGCAGTACTTGCGCAACTGGCGCGGCTTCATCGTGGCGTTGAGGGTCGTGCTCGACGGCCCATATCGCTCCCGCTGAATGCGGCGCGCCGCGATCACCTGCTCCCGCATCTGCCGGCTGTCCGTCCCGTCGCGGTCGCTGCGGAGTTCGCGGTACGCCACGGCGGGCACCTCCACGTGCATATCGATGCGATCGATCAGCGGGCCGCTCACACGGGCGAGGTACTTGTCGATCTGAGGCGGCGTGCACTTGCAGGGCCGCTTGGGGTCCGTGAAATACCCGCACGGACAGGGGTTCATCGCCGCCACGAGCATGAAGTTCGCCGGAAACGCCACCGCCCCATAGGCCCGGGCGATCGTGACGACTCCGTCTTCAAGCGGCTGGCGGAGCATCTCCAGCACGTTGCGCGGAAACTCCGGGAATTCATCCAGAAAGAGGATCCCGTGATGCGCCAGCGAGACCTCGCCGGCCTGGGGGATGCTCCCGCCGCCCACCAGCGCCGGCGCCGTGGCCGAATGATGCGGCGTCCGCACCGGCCGGGTGGCCATCAGGCTCGTGCCCGGCGGCAGCTTGCCCGCCGCCGAGTAGATCCGCGTCGTCTCGAGCGACTCACTCATCGTCAGGGGCGGCAGAATGGTGGGCATTCGGCGGGAGAGCATCGTCTTGCCGGCCCCCGGGGGACCGATCAGGAGAACGTTATGGGCCCCGGCCGCCGCGATCGTCAGCGCCCGCTTGACGGCCTCCTGCCCGCGGACGTCGGAGAAGTCCACGTCGTAGCTGGACGCCTTCGCGAAGATCGCCTCGATGTCCACGCGGACCGGTTCGAGCGGCAACTGATCGGTCAGGAAGCCCACCGCATCCGTGATCGAGCCGACCGGAATCACGTCGACGCCCTCTACGACCGCCGCCTCTTGGGCGTTCTGAGCCGGGAGGATCAACCCGGCAAAGCCGCCTTCCCTGGCCAGCAGGGCCATCGAAAGCGCCCCGCGGATTGGCCGGACGGCCCCGTCCAGGGCCAGCTCACCAGCGATCAGGTAGCGCCGGGCCCGCTCCGGACAGCCCATCCCGCTTGCAAACAGCAGGCCCAGCGCAATGGGCAGGTCGAACGCCGGCCCCTCCTTCTTCAGATCGGCCGGGGCCAGGTTGATCGTGCAACGGTGCTGGGGAAAGCTGTAGCCGCAGTTGACCAGTGCACTGCGGATGCGTTCAAGGCTCTCTTTGACGGCCGTGTCCGGCAGGCCCACGATGGCCGGCGTGCCGAATCCCCGGGTCGCCACGTCCGCCTCGACCTCGCATCGGACGGCCTCGATCCCCACCAGGGCGACGCTGTTGAGCTTGGCGAGCATGGGCCGGATTGTATGAATTCCGCACGCCCACGGTCAAAGCAGAACTGAAAGCACCGCTGCGCCCGCACCCCGCGCCGGACGCCAAGCCGAATCGCCGAACCCCCGCGGCCGGACCGCGGTGTGACGATTCCGCGGCCCGGCATGGGCGGTCAGGGCCGCCGGCGCCGAATCGCACGCGCGGTCGGCCCCTGAAGAGACTCAGCCACAGGCGGGAATCTGCGCAGGACCGTTGAAACAGGCCTGGAACGACGCAAAATCGCTCACGTCGACGTCTCCGTCGCCGTCGAGATCGGCCGAGCCGCAGTCCGGGGAGGCCGGCGGACGCCCCGGACCGTTGAAACAGGTCTGGAACCGCCCGAAGTCCTCCAGATCGACGTCCCCGTCGGAATCGAAGTCGGCCCCGATCGTCGCCGTCACCGCCCACGCACAGGTCCCGTTCGGAACATCCTCGCCGTTGCAGCCCATGACGTGGAGGTACCACGTCCCGGGCGATGTGGGCACCGTCGTGAGCGTGCCGCCGGACCAGCGCGGTTCCTCGCCGCTCCATGCATGAACCGCATCGCGGTTCCAGGCGAACCGATAGTGCGACACCCGGCCCGCCCCGAAGCCGTCCACGGCCGTCCACCGGACCGGTTGACCCACGCGGGGCGACGGGTTGTCGGGCACGATGCTGCCCGCCTCCGGTGGCACCGAGAGCGTCCACGCCGTGACCGGGAGGCAGTCGGGGGTCTCCAGGCCGTTGCCGTTCCGCGCCCGGGCGACGAACTCGTAGGGCGTGTTCGGCGTCAGGCCGGTGCACGTCCACGGCGTCACGCTCTTGGACCAACCCGAGTCGCTACCGGCCGTCGTGTTTACCGTGAGCACGCCGGAGCTTGCCACCGCCAGATTGGAAAACACTCCGACCGGAGTGACGACGATGCTGTTCGTCGTGACGGGCCCGACGGCTACGTCTTCCGGGGGCTCGATGAGCGAATAGGTGGTCTGCCCGGAGGACGGGTCCGACTCGCCGCAGTCGTTGACGGCCGTAATCCGGCGCGTATAGGACGTGTTCGGCAAGATGCCGTTCGTTTCGACCCACTGGGTCGTGTCCGCGGGCAGAAGGCCGGACACATCCGCGCCGCCGACATCCCGGACGCGGTAGCCGGTCTCGCTGGGCATGTCCGCCCATCGCCAGCGAATGCTGGTGGTGCTGAGGGGCTGGGGCGCGAGGTCGGCCGGCGCCCCCGGCGCCACTTCGACGTCGTCGATCCACACGTAGCCGGTTTTGTTGAGCGTCGCAGCCTTCGTGGAGCGTCCTCGGAGGTAGACCGTGATGAAATCGCCCTGGGCCGTCACCGACCATACCTTCTGGCTCCAGTACTCATAGGGCTTGGACGACCAGATCACGTTCGGGCTGTTCGGGTCGGTTCCGCCGGTGGGGTCCAGGCCGAGGAATCCCTCCGCGATTCCGGAGCCCTGAGGCGAATAGCATTTGAACCAGGCCTTGACCGTGTAGTTCTGTCCAGGGGCGGCCTGGAAACGTTGGTACACGCCGCCGTCGTAACCGACGTCGTGGGAGTAGATCTCCTGACAATGGGCACCGCTGTGCCGCTCGGTCGTCTCGTCGGAAAAGACCAGGTTGGGGCCCTCGCTGCCGGACTTGACGAACTTGATCCAGCCGTTGCCGGCCCCCGCCGTGAAACCGCCCTCGAAGCCGAGGTTCTGGAGGCACGCCGGGTTGCACGAGAGGACGGTGAGCGTCGCCTCGATCGAGTTCACGGTGCCGAACGGATTGCTGACCACGCACCGGTAGTTTCCCGCGTCGGCCGGCTCCACCGAGGGGATGCTGAGCGTATCCGTCGTCACGCCGGCATAGCGCCCGCTCTCCTCGAGGTCCGTGCCGTTCTTCTGCCACCGGTATGTCAGAGGCGGCGCGCCCGTCGCCGCCACGCCGATGACCACGGAAGCGCCGGCGCATACGCTCCGCGATTGCGGCTGCTGCGTGATGCTCGGAGGCCCGCCGGGGGAGCACACGTCGGGGGCTATCGCACAGACGCGGGCCCGGACGTCTCCGTAGTACCGCTGCTCGATCGCCCCGCGCAGGGACGGATCGGCCGTGACGACAATCATCCGCGTGAGGTTTACTGCTCCGAGGCTGAGGCGCAACTCGTTGCCGACGACCTCCGCACCGACGTCGCCGATGCCGCCGGCCGCGATCTCGAACGTCGCCGGCGAAGACATCCACGCGGGCAGCGGCATGGTCAGGGTCGCCCCGCTGACGGGGGTATAGTGACAGCCCTGCTCGTCATTGACGTACTGATCGTTCACCACGAGCAGCAGGATGGTGTCGGTGCCGGAAAGGAGCGATCGCACCCAGAGTCCGGCGCTCGCCTGGACGGCCAGCGGGACCGGACAGCTCCTCACAAGGAGCGGCGCGGCCGTGCGGATCTCCGCGCCGAGCAGCCCGATTTCGCGCCAGAGGGCCAGGGCGGCCGCGCTGCCGGCCCCCAGGCCGTTCGACGGGCGCCCAGGGAGGTACCACCAGTAGGACAACCCCTTGGCCCCGGCGGCCAGGGCATAATAGACCTCGATCCGTTTGCACGCCGGTGCGGGGAACGGGAAGACCGCGCCGGACGAGTCCTTGTATTCGCACGAGTAGAGCACGACGTGGAGGGGGTTGGGCTCGCAGCTCGCATTGGCCAGTTGCGAGACGGCGTAGATGTAGGTGGCCTTGGAATAGAGCGGGATCCGCTGGGGATAGGTCCAGTACGCTTCCCGGAGCCGCACCTGGTAGTAGGGGTCCGTCATGAGCACGTCGGGGAGCTGGCCGTAGTTGTACCAGTTGTACGGCTTGTACGTGCCGTCGATGTTGAGCGTGGTCGGCGCGGTGGGATCCGCGGCGCGGAGCGCCTCGCCCTGCTCGATGCACATCATGCCGAGCGAACCGACCTTCTTGCTCTCGGGCAGGTTCACCACCCGAGAATCGGCGCAGTCGGGTTCGTCCCGGATGAACCACATCCAGGGGTGGCTGCACGCCCACTTGCCGACCTCGTCGATGACGCAGCCGTAGCCGCGGTCCGCCGCATACTGCCGCCCCGAGACCGTCTTGAAGAAGTCCCCCAGCGCCGCCGAACCGAGCTGAACGACCAGGGCGTTGACGCAGTGATTCACAGCATCGTCGATCCAGGCGCGAGCGGCATCGAAATCGTCATCCTCCCCCGGCTGCGCCCCCCACGTGCCGTAGAGAAACTCGTTGACCCATGCCCGCAGCCCGGCCGTGGCCGTCCGACCGTCCGCGTACACGCCCTGAAACACGTGAAACGAACCGGGTGCCGGCGGCTGGGCCAGCCGTACGACGGACACCGCCATGCCCACCGCGGGATCCGCGACGGTGCTCGTGCCGGCCGTGACGTCGCTTCCGTCCACGAGCACGCGCACGGGGACCGCCCCGCCGGGGCGCCGCCAATACAGGTATGCCTTGGCCAGGTCGGGCGCGAACCCCGCGCCGGCCACGACCGGCGCGTCGGCGGCCACCGGTACGGCGGTCGAGACCGTCCCGGCCGAGTGCACCACTCCGACGTCGACGCTGGGAACCACGGGAATCTGGCGCAGCCGTACTACGACCTGAGCGGTCCCGCCCGGAGGAATGGGCGCCGGATCGGCCTTGTACCAGACGGGTTCGCCGGCATCGAGCAGCGTCTGGAGCTGCTGGGGGGTCAGAGACGCGAACCAGATGCTGCACGGATGACGCTTGGTGACCTGTTCCTCCTCCTTAAGGGCGTACTTGAGGCTCTCGCCGGCCAGTAGCACGTCCCGCACGGTGACGGCGGATGCCCCGGTGTTCCGCAGGTAGACATGAACGCTCGCACCCAGGGAGCTGGCGCTGCAAGGCCCCGGGAACTGGGACTCGTGCCAGAAGCACTCATGCTCGGGAAACGCCCGATCCGGGCGGTACTGAACGCCGAGCAACACTACGTCGGCCCTGCCGGTCGCACCGATTGCCCCGACCGCCAGTCCCATGAGGCCCCATAACACCCAACCGGAACGGGGATTCATCGCCATGTGCCTTTTCCTCGCACCCGCCGATTCACCACTCAAACATATTCCCGGGCGGGACCCCGGCTTCGCGGCAACGCGGCCCGTCGCCTCTCAGTATAGCGGGCAATGTGCGCGGATTCGAGGCCGTACGGAAGGCCCGCAGCAGCCGCCGGCCCGCCCCGGAGCCTCCCGCTTCCGCAACGCCGTTGATGTTCAGCCCCCCGCCCCACGTCGGCCGCTGCCGCGCCAGTCGACGGGGACGTCGTTCTTCTGCGGCGGCCCCGGAGTGCTGCGACCTTCCCGGACATATCGCTCCAGCAGCGCGGTCAGTCGTTCGACCACATCGGGATGGCGGTCGTGCAGGTTCGTCGTCTCGCCGGGGTCCGCCTCGAGATCGTAAAGCTGGATGACCGGCAGGCCCTGCCTCGTGGCGACCGGATCCGTCGGGCGGGTCCAGGGTCCCCCGGAGCCGGGACACAACAGCAGTTTCCACCGCCCTTGCCGGATCGCGAAGCGGCCGCCCGCGGAATGGTGCACGACCGCCTCGTGTATGGAGCGGTCCCGGCCCTTCAGCAGCGGCAGGAGGCTGACGCTGTCCTCGCCCGCGCCGGCCGGAAGCGCCTCGCCGATGATCTCCGCACAGGTCGCCATCAGGTCCCCGACCCAGATCGTCTCGGCGCATCGCCGTCCGGCCGGCACAACTTTCGGCCACCGGACCAGGAAGGGAACCCGGTGCCCGCCCTCCCACGCGTCGCCCTTGTACCCGCGGAAAGGGCCGCTCGGGTAGTGCCCTTTCCTCTCGAGTTCGTCCGCGCCGACGTATGGGGCACACCCGTTGTCGCTCGTGAAGATCACCAGCGTGTCGGCCGCCGCCCCGCTGGCTTCGATGGCGCCGAGCACTCGCCCGACGGCGGCATCCGTCTCCATGACGAAGTCCGCGTACGCATTCAGTCCACTCCGGCCCCGCCACTCGGCATTCACGGCCAAAGGCGTGTGAGGCGATGTCAACGCCAGATAGAGAAAGAAAGGCGATCCGGTCGCGGCGCGGCGGGCGATGGCGAGGCAGGCCCTCTCGACGAGGGTCGGCAGAATCGGCTCGAAGCGCCACCCCGGAACGGCCGGCCCCGGCTGGCTGGCCCACAACCGGTGGCGATAGACCGGATCGACCCGCAACCACTCGGAGGGCAGCCAGTCGGACGGAACGCCCACTGTCCGGTCATTTTCAATGAAGCAGAACGGCGGCCAGTTCGGCACGTCCGTCCCGAAGTACTCGTCGAAGCCGCGGTCCGTCGGTCCCTCGGGAATGGACTTCGAGAACACCGATGCCCATGCGTTCTTCTGCTCCGCCGTGGCCGGCGGCGAGGTCCCGGCGCCCGGCAGGCCCACCAGGTCGCTGCGACAGCCGGGCCATGCCCAGCCGAGGTGCCACTTGCCGATGCAGATCGTGTGGTATCCCCGGCGTTTGAGCAGGGACGCAACGGTCAGCCGGTCCTTCGAGATCAAGGGAGAGCCGAACGGCTCGAGCACGCCCGATTGCAGCCGGGTCCGCCAGGCGTACCTCCCTGTGAGCACCCCGTAACGCGTCGGAGTACAAACGGCCGATCCGGAGTGGGCGTCCGTGAAAACCAGGCCCTCGGCTGCGAGTCGATCCAGGTTGGGGGTCGGGATCCGTCCCCGCTCAGGGTTCAGGCATGCCACGTCCCCATAGCCGAGGTCATCGGCGAGGATGAAGACGATATTCGGCGGAGACGGGGTCCCGGTTCCGGCCGCCGGGGCCGACAGGGACATTGCCAGCACGGCCAGACATCCCGTTCGCAAGGGCTTTCCTCCGCGCAGATGTCCTGCCCGTCCGGATTGTACGGAGGGGGTGAGGGTGCCACAACGGGCCGCGCCGCCCCCGGCCCGGAACACGGGCGGAGTGGCCCCGCTGGGATGTCCGAGGACGGCGCCTTGTTTCGGCGTGCCCGAGGCCGTAGCTTGGTCGTTGTAGGTCCCCCGTCCGGGTGGCGGCAATCCAGAGGCTCTTGAGGTCTGATCAGACCGCACAGGTGCGACCATGGCCGGCGACAGGAAGGTGCGTGTAGCGATCATCGGTCTGGGGTTCGGGGCGGAGTTCATCCCCATCTACCAGAAGCATCCGCATGCCGAGATGTACGCCATCTGTCAGCGCACGCGGGAGAAGCTCGATCGGGTGGGGGATGCATTCGGCGTGGAGAAGCGCTACACCCGCTACGAGGACGTCCTGGCCGATCCGAATGTGGACGCTGTCCACATCAACACGCCGATCCCTGACCACGCCCCCATGAGCATCGCCGGGCTGCGGGCCGGCAAGCACGTCGCGTGCACGGTCCCGGCCGCGGTCAGCGTGGCGGACTGCCGGAAGCTCGTCGAGGCCCAGCGCAAGGCCCGCCGCAACTACATGATGATGGAGACCGTCGTTTACAGCCGGGAATTCCTCTATGTGAAACAGCTTTACGAGACCGGCGTCCTGGGCCGCATCCAGTTCCTGCGGGGTTCTCACCAGCAGGAGATGGCCGGCTGGCCCGGCTACTGGGAAGGACTGCCGCCGATGCATTACGCCACGCACTGCATCAGCCCGTGCCTGTGCCTGATCGGCCGCCCGGCCGAATCGGTCGTCTGCCACGGGTCGGGCCGGATCAGTCCCCGGCTGGCCCGCAAGTACGGCTCACCTTTCGCCGTCGAGACCGCCACGATCCGCATCCGGAACTCGAACGTCGTCTGCGAGGTCACGCGCAGCCTGTTCGAAACGGCGCGCCAGTACCGCGAGAGCTTCGACGTGTACGCCGACAAGGTCTCCTTCGAGTGGCCGCAGATCGAGCACGAACCCGCCATTCTCCACCGGGGCGAGCAGCCCGAGCGCGTGACGGTGCCGGACTTCGCCGACCGGCTGCCCGAGCCGATCCGGCCGTTCACCACCCGGGGGGTCTACGACCTCGAGCAGAACGTCCACCTGTCGTTCAAACAGGGCAGCGGGCACGGCGGATCCCATCCGCATCTGGCGCATGAGTTCATCATGTCCATCGTGGAAAGGCGCCCCCCCATGCCGGATGTCCGGACGAGCGTCAACTGGACGCTCGCGGGGTTGTGCGCTCATATCTCGGCCATGAAGGGAGGAGTGCGCGTCCGCATCCCGCAGTATTGATCAAGAGAGTCCCTGGCGCGGTCCGCATGACCAGCTTGGCCAATCCGATCCCGCGTTTCTCCGGTTGCTCCGCTTTCTGAGCGGCCGCCCGCCCCCCGAGAGGCCAGAATCTGTCAGAAAAGGCTTGCATCCGACGAAACTTCGGCTAGAATGCCCCTTGTCGACCGCCGGGGGGCGGAAACGTCAACATTCTCGGGATCCGCCAGCCATTCTTTTCAAGGCGTCTTTTCAGGAGGATTCAATGATGTTGTGTCGTCCGTTCTCAGCAAGGCACGCCGGTATCTCCTGCGCTGGCACAGAGCCGGTCACCCCGGGCGTCTTTCGCGGAGCGGCGCTGCTGATGGCCGCGGCGCTCGCGCTGGCGCCCGCCGCCGCGGCTTGGGCGCAGCGACCTAACGGCATGGACACCTCTTTCTGGGACGGGGATCTGACACCGGCGACCTGGCAGGGGATTTACAATGCGGGCTATGTCTTCGCCTTCGTAAAGGCCACCCAGGGAGTCAACATAACGGACCCGGAGTTCTTCGACAACATAACGCGGGCGCCACAGGCGGGAATCCTGACCGGCTGCTATCATTTCGCGAAGCCCTCCCAGAACAGCGCAACGGCGGAAGCAAACTACTTCGTGAGCGTTGCGGGTCCGTACATCACCGCTGGCTATCTTCGCCCTGTGCTGGATCTTGAGGACGGCTCCAGCCTGGGCGCCACCGCGCTGTCCAACTGGGTCAACGCGTGGATGAACCAGGTGGAGCTCCTTACGGGCGTGGAACCCATCATCTATACGAACACGAACTATGCGACATACTATCTCAACTCGACCGTAGCCGACCGCGATCTGTGGATCGCTCAGTACTGGACCTATCCCGACCCGCAGAACGGCCAGCCCGACATCGGCGTGTTCAACTCGTGGGCGTTCTGGCAGTGGACCGCCAATTGCTCCATTCCGGGCGTACCCGGGTCCGCCGACTGCAATGTCTTTAACGGCACGCTGGAGCAGTTGGAGACCTTCGTCATCCCTGCGGGCGTGCAGCCGCCGTACGTCGTGGAGAGCCGCTCCGGGGGTCAGCACTACAGCAACTACTCGGAGACGGGCACCTGGTCGAACGGAAGCTCCAAGAGCACCGCGCCGCTGTGCACCCCCGGCATCGGGCATCGCTGGTGTACTCTCGACAGCTCGGCCAAGACCGCCGTCTTCAGATTCACCCCGGCCACGACCGGTGTCTATGAGATCTTCACGACCAACTGCACCACGTCGAACAGCGGCAACCCGCTGATCCACAGGATCGCGCATGCCGGGGGCACCACCAGCGTGGGCGTCTGCCAGAATACCACCTGCAACCCCAACGCGGTCAACGTGTGGTACTCTCTGGGGCAGTACACGCTCAACGCCGGCACGCAGTACAGCGTCACGTTGGACGGGTCCACGGCCGCAGGATCCGGACCGAGCGGAAACGCTGGCCGCGCGGATGCGGTCAAGTGGGTGTGGGTCGGCCCGGCCGCCGGACCCACGATCACGCAGCACCCGGCGCCTCAGAACGTCTGCCCCGGCAGCGCGGCCACCTTCACCGTCGCGGCCACCGGCCAGGGCACGCTCGCGTACCAGTGGCAGAAGAACGGCGCGAACCTGTCCAACGGCGGGCACTACTCGGGAGTGACCACGGCGACACTCACCGTTTCGCCGGCCGACAGCTCTGACGTGGCCTCGTACCGATGCGTGGTCACGGATGCCAACGGCAGCGCCGCCTCCAACGAAGCCGCTCTGAGCCTTCGCGCCTCCACCACGATCACCCAGCACCCCTCCAGCCAGAGCGTGGCTTCGGGCGGGACCGCCGTCTTCACCGTGGCGGCCTCGGGTGACGGCACGCTGACGTACCAGTGGCAGAAGAACGGCGCCAACCTCTCGAACGGCGGGCATTACTCCGGGGTGACCACCGCGACGCTGACCATCTCGAACTGCGACGCCGGCGATGCCGCCGATTACCGCTGTGTCGTGACAGCAGGATGCGGAACGGCCACATCGAATGCGGCCACCCTCACCGTCGTCGGTGGCGGCACGGTGGTGCTCTCCGATGCCTTCGACACCTACGCCACGGATGCGGCGTACCAAGCCGTCTGGACCCTTTCCGTCGGCAACGGGGGCACCCTGTCCACGGCCGCGTACTTCAGCTCTCCCAAATCGATCTACTTCAGCACGGCCGCCGCCCGCAGCTATCGCAACTTCACGGCCACGTCGGCCAGCGACGCCGTGCCCATCGTCTGGACCATCCGCATCTATGACAACAATACCACCGCGCTGGATCGCCAGTGGTGCGAGCTGCTGGACGCGTCGCCGAGCATCGCGCAGATTCTGGCAATGGGCAAGTGCAACGTGTCCGAGTCGATGCGGACGTACTACGCGGCGCGCGTCGCCTATTCGCCCGGGCCGGGCTGGATCACGCTCAACGATCCGGGGGCGCCGGTCCGCAGTATAGGCTGGCACGAGATCAAGGCCGTCATCAAGAGCACGAAAATCGACTTCTACGTCGACGGCGTAATCGCGAAGGCCAACGTCAGCTACGCCAACAGCCAGGGCCAGTTCAGCTTTGACCAGGCCCGGATCGGCTCGGGCTACAGCTCGTCGAGCGCCGCGTACTTCGACAACTTCTCCGTGATCAGCGGTCAATAGGACCGCAAGCTGATAAGACCACCCCGCCGGCCGGCACGCTCTCCCGTGCCGGCCGGCTCCCCTTTCGGAGGGCTGCGACCTGATCGCACCGAACCCACGGAGCGCTCGCGTAACCCGCCCAACCGAACGGTTCCCGACGGCACCCGGGCCGTAGCGAACCGGCGATCCGAACGATGCGGCGGTCGCATGTGCGGCCAAAAGGCATGTGCTGTACACTCATCGTCGGCGGACCGGCGACCGACCGGGGTTGCGGCCGACCCTGCCCAGCCGCCCGGCGCCGGGTGCGCAGCCGCGCCTTTCGGAGGACTGGGAAACATGCCCTTCGTCCATGCGATCACCGTATGCCTGCTGCCGGCGGCGCTCGACGCCCCGATCACGGTGACTTCGTCCTCACCGACGGCCGGCAGACGAACATTCTCTTTTGCAAGAGCGCTGAAAAACGCCCTGCTTCTTGCCTTGTGGTGCTCATGACGCAAGCCCTGTTTTACGTTCTGCTGAGCGGACTGGGGGCGGGGCCCGGGCCGGAGGCCCCCCCGAGCGTGGGCGACTGGGCGACAGATCACGCCGCGTGCTGGCCGATCCCTCTGCGGGGGGTCAGGCTGGCCGGTTTCCTGGGCGAACGCGTCGCCGCCAACAACCGGCGGAGCCTGCTTGCCGGGTTGGAGAGTCCGATCCCCAAGGCATTTGAAGCCCGGGCCGCCGGACGGGAGCCCCCGGAATCCTGCATCCGACTGGCGACGGATTCCGACTTCTACAAGTGGCTCGAGGGCGCCTCGTACGCGGTCGCGTCCGGGTCGGCGCCGGCCGAGCTGGCCGCGGCCCTGCGCCGATACGCCGAGCTCCTCGTCAGCCTCCAGGAACCCGACGGCTACCTCGGGACGCGGGTGAGCCCCGCCCGACCGTTCGACGAACGGGTCTGCCACGATCTGTATGTAGCCGGGCACTTCATCGAAGCCGCAGTGGCCCACCACAGGGCCACCGGAGACGGGACGCTCCTGAGCGCCGCAGTGCGGCTGGCCGACCTCTACAGACGCGCACTGGACGAGAACCACCCCTACTACCGGCTGATCGGCCAAGAACATCCGGAGATGGAACTCGCCCTGGTCCGCCTCTACCGGGCTACGGGGCAGAAGCGGTTCCTCGACTTCGCCGCCAAGCTTACACGGATGGCCGAGCTCGGCCCCCATCTGGCCGACGTCCGCGCCGGAGGGGGCCGGCGTCACGCCGTGCGGCTGTGCTACCTCCTGGCGGCGTGCGCCGAACTGTACCTGGAGACCGGCGACGAAGAATTCGTCCGGCACCTGCCTTCGCTGTGGGACGAGATCGTCACGACGCGGATGTACGTAACGGGAGGCATCGGCTACAACGAGGTCATCCCGGAACGGGCGTTCGATCTGCCCCAGACGCTCGAACGCAGCCGCAACCGGGACATCGCCGAGACCTGTGCCTCGGTGGCCATGATGATGTTCACGTGGCGGCTGCACGGCGTCACGGGCGAGAGCCGCGCCTACGATGTCATCGAGAATATCCTGTACAACCACGGCCTCGGCGCCGTTTCACCGGACCACCTCGGCATCTTCTATTACAACCCGTTGCGCCGCGTGGGCGACCTGACGGGGCGGACCGATCATGGAGGCAATCCGGTCCGCCGCACGTACCTGCCGCACATTCACTCCACGGCCTGCTGCTTTCCCAACGCGTGGCGGTTCTTTGCGCAGCTCCCGGAGTACGTGCTGAGCGTGGACCGTGAGGGCATCCTGGTGAACCTGTACTCGGATGTGACGGCTCGGGGCCGTCTGGCTGACGGCACGGCGGTGACGCTGGAGATGGAGACGCGCTATCCGCACGAAGGCCACGTGAAACTGCATATCACACCCGAGAAAACTCTGCGTTTCACGGTGGGGCTTCGAATCCCGATATGGTGCGAGGGGGCTACCGTGAACGTTGCCGGCCAGGGACCGGTATCCGCGCGCCCGGGGCGGTACCACCGCGTGAATCGCGAATGGCGGGCCGGCGACGAGGTCATCCTTCACCTGCCGATGAGGCCGTGCGCGATCTTCGACCCCGCGGTCGTCGAGGCCAACCGGGGCCAGGTGGTGTTTCGACGGGGGCCGCTGGTCTACTGTCTCGAGAAGCAGGACGCCGCCGGGCTGGATCTGGATCGCGTGAGCATTCTCCTGGATGAACAGGGGGCGCCCCCCGCAGCGGTACCGGAGTTCCGCCCTGATCTGGGCCTGTATGTCCTGCGGGTGCGCGCGACCGAGCGGCCGCGCGAAAGCATGCCTGCGACCGGGCCGGCACCGACGCATCAGCCGCGCGACGTGATGCTCATTCCCTTTTTCTTCCGCGCCAACCGCGCAGAGGACACGCGCTGGCTTACGTGGATTCCCTACGAGTAGTTCGCCGTTGTCCGCTTTGGGGGAGGCGACCAGGTCCGCGCCCCGGCAGCGCAACCGGCGGCCGCAACGGGCGATGTGAAGCCGTCTCGTCGAGGCTCGGGTCCGGAGGAACGCCCATGAAGAGGGGCGGGCCTCGATTCGACCCGCCCCGGTGCAAGCACGAAGAGTCGTTGTCGCCTGGGGAATGGAGCTTCAGCCACGTCGCCGCCGGAGCAGCGGCAGCCCCAGGGCCAGCGCAGCCAGCGTCGCCGGCTCAGGCACCCACGAGAACTCGGTCCATTGGAACGTGGCCGGGGTGGAGTCTTGCACGCGGCCGGTCAGGTACACCTCGGTAATCGCCCCGTAGGCCACGGTGCTTTGTTGCCCAGGCACTGTGTAATCAGGGCCGGTTATCGTCCAGGACAGTGTTCCGTCCGGGTTCTGGGCCAGGTCGATCGTATAGTAGTCATTTCCAGACTTCTTCCGTTGATACCACTGAGTGGGGATGGACCAACTGGTACCGTCGTACTGGTAAGCACGGACCTTTCCGGTGGCTTCGTGAGGCCAGATACCGAAGTCCAGGATCCGCCCGTCGGCATCCTTGAGCACCAGCGACCAGCCGTGCTTGCCCGTCAACCCCTTGTCATTCACCTGTGCGTGCAGAGAGGTCACGCCGGTGGGTGGCACGCCCAGCAGTTTCGCTACAGTCCACTTATCCCCCCCGTACGTGCCACCGCATGGTACGAAGGTCGTGTTCTTGGTCAGCCACGTCGCCGCCGAAGTGTCCAGCACATCCGGCGGCAGAATGCTCACCGGGCCGCTGGTATACCCGGCCAACGGCTCCGTATCCCACATGTTGGACGAACTCGCCGGCCAGGGGCCGATGATGGCAGCCGAGGCCGTGACCGCGTTCGCTGCAAGGACCGAGACCACCACAAGTGAACGTCTCATGGTTTCCTAACCTCCTCTCCGTGTTCCGCCACGGGCAAAACCCGAAGGGTGACGCTTCTTTCTAGCTCCGCCAGATCCTGCCCGTGCGGCTCTGGCTGACGGGCACTGCAAGAAGTGTCGTCCTGCGCCCGTCGACCCGTCTCACGAAAACGTATCCTCCGGCGCCCAGCTCGTCAACAAAAAAGTTCACGCCGGGTCGACCGGTCGACCAGCTCGATGCACCCAGCGGCTGGACTTGCCGGGACCGATTGACGGGCTGGCAGGCACGAACCCACCGTCAAAAACCGCGCCGCCCTTCTTTTCGGGGCCTGATTCGGCGTCCTACGGCACTCATTATCGGGCATTGAGAGGCGCATGAATCCGTCGCCATCGATCCGATTTCAATCTTAACCCATTGTATTTCAATGGGTTGTTCAACTTTCATGCTCCCGACCCGTAGATGGAGGATCGGGCATCGGCCAAGGCTTCGGAGAACGCGCGAAGCTCGTCTGGGCTGTGTTCCGAACAAAGGCTGACTCGAAGCCGAGCGGTGCCTCGGGGCACCGACGGTGGCCGGATCGCCGGCACGAAGAATCCACGCTCCAGCAGGGCCTGCGAAAGCCGCACCGCCTGCTGGGGCTCACCCAGGATGACGGGGATGATCTGGCTGGCCGAATCCCCGACCTCAAAGCCGTCGGCCTGCAGCCTCGACCGTAGTTCGTCCGACATCGCGAGCAATCGGCGGCGGCGCTCGGGCTCACGCTCGACGATGTCCAGAGCCGCCTCGGCCGCCGCACATACGGCCGGCGGGACGGCGGTCGTGTAAACGAAGGCGCGGGCGACGTTGACCAGGCAGTCGATGAAGTCGCGGCGGCCGCAGACGAACCCGCCGACTCCGCCCAAGGCCTTGCTGAGCGTACCGACCACGATATCCACGTCCGCTTCCGCGCCGACATGCTCGGCCAGCCCACGACCCCCGGCCCCGAAGACCCCCGTGGCGTGTGCCTCGTCGATGCAGAGCGTGGCCTCGTAGTGTCGTTTGATCTCCACCAGTTCCTTCAGGTCGGCCAGATCACCATCCATGCTGAACAGCGTGTCGGTGATGATCACCCGGCTGCGGTATCGTCCGGACCGGTCCAGCAGCCGCCGCAGCTTTCCGTAGTTTCGATGCGGGAATACCCGGACCTCCGCCCCGCTGCCGAGCGCGGCGTCGATGATGCTGGCGTGGTCGAGCTTGTCCAGCAGGACAACGTCGCCCGGTCCCGCCGCCCCCCGGATGGCCGCCAGATTGGCCTGGTAGCCGGACGGGAGCACCAGTGCCGCCTGCGTCCGCTTGAAGCGGGCGAGGCGCTCCTCGAATCGGCCGTGGGGACTCATGTGGCCGCTGACGAGCCGCGAGGCCCCGGCGCCCCACCCCCACTGCCGCACGGCCTCCTGGACGGCCGCGATCACGTGTGGGTGGTTGGCCAGTCCGAGATAGTTGTTGCTGCACAGAGACAGGACGTCCCGTCCCGCGAGACGGATGCGGTGCCCCTGGGCGGACCCGATCTCGCGGAGGTCGCGTCGCAGCCCGGCGGCCGCGAGTTCTGCGAGAACCCGTTCGTAACGGCTCATGCGATGCCTGGCGGTGCCGCCGGCCGGAGCGCCGGCGCGTTGTCCGCGTCCGGCTCATCGCCCGGTCCGAGCTCCGGTCCGGCGATGGAGTGTACGCATCGCCGGTCGCCGCATCCATGCCGGCGCAATCCCGTTTGCCGGATTCCGCGCGCGGGTCAATAATCTCCCGGCATGAAGGGCGGCACTGCGACATCCGCAGGACCTGGACGCAGGCGTTCCCGCATTCGGATCGGCGCGCTGGGCGTCGTGATGGTAACGGCCATCGGAATCGCCGCGGCCATCCTCGGACGCGAATACCTGCTCCCCAAGCGGCTGGCGACGGTAGAACCCGGTCTGTATCGCTCGGGGTACAACCGGCCGGGACCGCTGCGGAGGATCATTCGCACCTACGGGATCAGGCAGATTCTTTGTCTGGCCAACTACACGCCCGATACGCCCAAGGGGCGCAAGGAACACGACGTGGCTCAGGAGCTGGGCGTCGAAGTGACGGTCCTGCCGATGCCCGGCGACGGCCGCGCGGAGTTCGCCCGGCTGGACCAGGCAGCCGACTTCGTGGCAGACCCGGCCCGTCGGCCGCTTCTGGTGCACTGTGCGGCCGGGGTCCAACGGACCGGCGCGACGATCGCCGCCTACCGGATGAAGCATCAGGGCTGGACGTACGAACAGGCCGTGGCCGAGGCCGAACGGCACGGCCTGGATCCGCGCGAAAACCCCGAGCTGTACGCGTACCTGCGGCGGTACGAGCGCTACCTGAAGCGCGACAAGGCCCTCGCGACCCGCCCTGCGCCGGCCACGCAGCCCGCCGGGCAGCACGAGTCCGAACGGCATGGCAGGGACGGGCCGGAGGCCCGTCGGCCTCACCACTTTCCGGACTTCACGACCGGAGGCCTGGGCAGCCCCTCGATCGACTTGAGGGACTTGCGAAGCACCTCCTCGGGCAACGGATAGTTGGTCAGTTGCCCGCCGAAGTACTTCTCGTACCCCGTCAGGTCCATCAACCCGTGGCCGCTCCAGTTGAACAGGATCACCCGCTCCTTGCCTTCCTGTTTGGCCTTCTTCGCCTCGCGGATGGTGGCGGCGATCGCGTGGCTCGTTTCGGGCGCGGGGATGAACCCTTCCGTTCGCGCAAACAGCACGGCCGCCTCGTAGCATTCGAGCTGATCGATGGCCACCGGGTTGAGCAACCCCTCGACGATCGCCTGGCTGACCAGCGGGGCCACGCCGTGATACCGCAGCCCGCCGGCGTGGATCGGCGGCGGGACGAACGCGTGCCCGAGGGAATGCATCGCCAGCAGCGGCGTCATCTGCGCCGTATCGCCGAAGTCGTACGCGTACGGCCCCCGGGTCATTGTCGGGCAGCTCGTCGGCTCGACCGGGATGATCGTGATGTCCGCCCCGTGAATCTTATCGCAGACGAACGGGAAGGACAGGCCGGCGAAGTTGCTTCCCCCGCCTACGCAGCCGATCACCGTATCGACCTTCTTCTCGCCGAACTTCTCGAGCTGCTTCTTGGCCTCCAGGCCGATGATCGTCTGATGCAGCAGCACGTGATTGAGCACGCTGCCCAGCGAGTACCGCGTCCGGCCCGTCGTGTCGGTGACGGCGGCCTCGATCGCCTCGCTGATGGCGATCCCGAGACTTCCGGGCGTGTCGGGGTCCTTTTCGAGGATGTCGCGGCCGGCCTTCGTCTCGCGGCTCGGACTCGGGACGCACTTGGCGCCCCAGGTTTCCATCATGATGCGACGGAAGGGCTTCTGATCGAAGCTGATCCGCACCATGAACACCTTGCATTCCAGCCCGAGCAGGGAACACGCAAACGCCAGGGCGCTGCCCCACTGCCCCGCGCCCGTTTCCGTCGTCATCCGCTTGATTCCGAACTCGCGGTTGTACCAGGCCTGCGCCACGGCGGTGTTCGGTTTGTGGCTGCCGGGGGGGCTGACGCCTTCGTTCTTGTAGTAGATCCGGGCCGGCGTGCCGAGCGCCTTTTCCAGACGATGCGCCCGATGCAGGGGGGTCGGCCGCCACTGGTACAGGATGCCCAGCACTTCGTCGGGAATGCGGATCCAGCGCTCCGTGCTGACTTCCTGCTCGATGATGTTCATCGGGAAGACAGGCGCAAGCATGTCCGGACTGATGGGCTTGCCCCCGGGGCCCAGCGGCGGCTGGGGCGGGTTCGGAAGGTCGGCAGCCAGGTTGTACCACTGACGGGGGATCTCGTCCTCGTTGAGGAAGACCTTGACGGACATCGTTCACCTTTGCGCGAAAAGGGCGCCCGGATATGGCCGCGTTCTGGCATACCGACGCGCCACAGGCCCTGTGAGTCACGGCCGGGGCGAGCGGTGCGCATCCGCCCCCCGGCCCGAGCGGCAAGAGGGGCTCCGTCCCCGGCGACCGAAGTCAGTATACCGACCGGCGGATTGTCGGCAAACGGGGTCGCAAGACGCCCCGACACACCGCCGCGGGCCTTCACCTGTATGAGGAGACGAAGAACGGCCGGCATTATCGGCCGCTCATCGCCGCGAGTCGCGATTCGATCTCCTGCCGGGTCTCGGGCGGCAGGTCGGCGACGTTCAAGGCCTCGGTATAGACGTCCCGGGCCTGTCCAGGCCGCCCGGTCTGTTCGTAAACGGCTGCCAGAAGTAGATAGGCGTCGGCGTAGCGGGGGTGGGTGGAGATCAATGCGGCGAGCACCCTGATGGCTGCCTCCGCATCGCCCTTTCGATGCAGGTAGAGGCCCAGCAGATATGCATATCTGGGTTCGTCGGGGGCCAGCTCCGCCGCCCGCCGGGCCAGCGTAAGCGCTTCCTCCAGGTCGCGCTGCCCCACAAGCAGGGCCAGGTTGTATGCGGCCTGCGCAAAGGAGGGGTCGGCCCGCAGGGCCTTCCGCAGCCGGTCTTCGGCCTCGTCGAGCCTCTCCCGTTCGGCCAGGAGCAGACCGAGGTTGAAGTTGGCGGCCGCGTTTTCCGGCTCGGCTCGCAGCGCCTGCCGGAGCAGTTCCTCCACCTGATCGGTCTGGCCGGTATTCGCGTAGACCATCGCGAGGTTCACGAGCGTCGGCACGTGCGCCGGATCAAGCCGCAGGGCGGTGCGGTAGCAGTCGAGCGCCCGGGACAGGTCGCCCCGGTCCTGGTGATACACGCCGAGGTTGTAGTGGGAGCGGGCGTCGTCCGGGGCAGCCTTCAGCGATTCGAGGTACTCGGCCGTCGCCCGCTCGACCTGCCGGCGCGCGGCCTCATCGACCCGCTCAAGCCGATGCCGGGCCAAGGCTGCCGCGGCGGACACGCGGACCAGCCGCACCGGATCGCCGGCCGCCGCGACGAGCGCGTCCCGGGCGGCCGGGTCGGGATTGTCGGCCAGGGCCGTCGCCGCGCTCGACCGGATCAGCGGAGAGGGATCGCGGATCGCCCCGAGGATGGTCACCCACTTCTCGGGGTTGCGGCAGGACGCCAGCAACCGGATCAGCGAGTTGGCGAAGACCTCGTTGCGGCCCGGATCGCGGATGTAGCGGAGAATATCGGGCAGTCGGGACCAGTCCTCCTTGCGGGCCGCATCGATCAGCAAGGCCCGCTCCATCAGCGGAGCCTGGTAGTCCCGCGGATACCACCGGCGGACCCATTCGTTGGACCAGCGGGCATCCCGGTCGGTATGGCACAGGTTGCACGCGTTGGGTGAACCGAAGGCGATCGTCGCCGCCGGGGTGGGCGGGAGCATCGTGTGGTCGTGCCTCCGCATTCGGGCGAACTCGGTCCGCGGCATGTGGCACGCCACGCAGCGGCTCGCCTGGCTGTCGGGCGGGTGGTGCGAATGGGCGGCGGGGTCCCGGACATGCCGCTCATGGCACGGCAGGCAGGCCTGGTTGGCCTGCGTCCCCACGTGCCGGTTGCGACCGCTCGACGTGTGGCAGTGCATGCAGTCGAGTCGGCCCGAGGCCGCGCACGGACTGATCCGCCACAGCGTATAGGTGAAGTTCTCGCCCAGGTCGCGGCCGTCCGGATAGAAGTCGCGGTCCTCCAGCGTCGCCAGGTTGTAGTGATCGAAGTAGTCCTCACCGGGGACGAACGCGGCCGTGATAGGGGTCATCTTGGCGTGACACGGTCCGCACAGGGAGTTCATCTGAGCGGTGGAAAAGGGCCTGGTAACGATAATCTTCAGGTCGTCCGTCTTTCGCCCGCCCGCGGCGGCCATCGCCTGCACATGGGCCCCGCCGGGGCCGTGGCAGGCCTCGCAGTTGATGCCCGGCTCGCGCCAGGTCGTCTGATACGTGTCGGACTCCACCGAGTAGTTCTTCGCGAGCTGGCTCACATGACAGGTGTAGCAGGCGGTATTGAAGGTGAAGGGTCTCTCCCGCCAGTCCAGCGCTTCGTCCCGCACGTCGCCGAAGTGGCGGACCATGCTGCCGGCCGTGTCATACCACTCCTTCCGACGGGCATCGTACGCCACCGGCAGCACCTGGAGCCGGCCGCGTTCCCAGGGAGTGAGGAAGTAGAACACGTTCTTGCCGCCCATGGCGTGGGCCATCCGGTGGCGGGTTTCGCCCTCCGGCCCCCGTTCCACGATGAAGCCGCCATCCTGCCCGAGCGACGCCTGATAGGTGCGATCGCCGATCCGGATGGGCTCCGGCTGGGGGCTGAGGTGTTCGCGCGCAAATGCCGGCGTGAACGGCCGCATCGCCAGCCCGTGCATGGACGTCGACCACCTGGCATAGAAGTCCGAGTGGCAATCGCCGCAACCCACGGAGCCGACGAACTCAGCCGGCTGCGTGGGAGCGGACGTGCGGGTACCGTCGGCAACGTTCGCGCCGCGAGCTGCGGCCGGAGCTGCCGGCGGCGGTACCTCTGCGTCGCGCGTGCCGGCGCCGAAGAATCCGACGCCGACCGCAATCACGACAGCAGCCCCGATCGCGATGAGTAGGACAACGCGTTTCATTCCGGCCCACCGCAACATACATCGGCGTGCGGCCGCGGGCAATCCGGCGCCGCCGACCGTGCCGCTTCCCGGGCCGGATCGACGGGCCCTCCCGAACGAGGCGATCGGCGAGAAACGGGGGTCCCGACACCGCGGGGCAACCGCACGACCCCGAAGGCTATCTGCCCGAGGCCGTCGCGGCCGCCCGGATCGCCCGTACCAGGCCCGGGATCGTGTGCTCGGTCGCTTCGACCGTCGGCTCGAAGCCCGCCTCGCGGATCGTCTGCGATGTGACGGGCCCGATGCTGGCGAGTTTGACCCGCGGCCCGAGCGTCCGGAGCCGGTCGGCGCCGAAAAGATCCAAAAAGTTCGTGAACGTGCTGCTGCTCGTGAACGTGATCCAGTCCACCGTACCGGAGTCGAGTCGTTCCATGACGCGAGGCGGCAGCGCAGCCGGTCGGACGGTGCGGTAGAGCGCGACGTCGTCACAGACGGCCCCGAGCTGCCCGAGCGCATCCCGCAGGGCCGGCCGGGCGATGTCCGCGCGGAGCATCAGCACCCGCTTGCCCCTCAGATCGAACCGGGCCAGTTCGCCCGCCAGCGCCTCCGCGACGAACTCCTGCGGAACGACTTCCGGCCGGAGGAAGTACGCTTCGAGTCGGCCGGCCGTCGCCGCTCCGATCGCCGCGATCCGCACCCGACCGAGCGAGCGGGCGTCGAGTCCCAGCCCGCGCATCCGCGCCACCATCGCATCGACGCCGTTGACGCTGGTCAGGACGAGCCAGTCATAGGCCTCGATCCCTCGCAGCGCGGCGTCGACGGCGGCCGGATCCGGCGGCGGCGCCAGCTCGATCGTAGGGGCTTCCAAGACCGCCGCTCCGAGACGCCGCAGTTCGCAGGAAAGGGCCGAGGCCTGATGGCGGGTCCGGGTGACGATCACGGTCTGTCCATGGAGCGGCCGCCGTTCAAACCACGCGAGCTTCTCGCGCAGCCGCCCGACGCGCCCGATGAGCGTGACGGCCGGGGGCGCGATTCCGGCGGCGGCCGCCCGTTCGGCGATATTCGCCACCGTGCCGACAACCACCCGCTGCTCGGGAAGCGTGCCGTTCTGAATGACCACGGCGGGCGTGTCGGGCGCCAGGCCGGCCTCGATGAGCGCGCGGCAGTTGGCGGCCAGGTTCCTGACGCCCATATAAAAGGCGATGGCCCCCATCCGCGCCAGCGCGCCGAAGTCCACGTTCGAGGCGGGCTTGGCAGGGTCCTCGTGGCCCGTGACCAGGGCCAGCGTGGCGGTCCAGTCCCGGTGCGTAACCGGTATGCCCGCATAGGCCGGCGCGGCTACCGCCGCCGTCACCCCCGGCACGATCTCGAACGGGACTCGGGCCTCGGCCAGCGCTTCGGCCTCCTCGCCGCCCCGTCCGAACACGAAGGGATCGCCGCCCTTGAGCCGAACGACCCTCCGTCCGGCGCGAGCCAGTTCGATGAGTTTCTCGTTCAGCCGTTCCTGGGAGATCGAGTGTCGGGCGGCCTCCTTGCCTACGTACAGCCTCCGGGCGGCCGGCGGAGCGATCTCCAGCAGGTCGGGGCTCACCAGATGGTCGTACAGAACTACATCGCAGCGAGCCAGGCACCCGGCAGCCCTGAGCGTGATCAGGCCGGGATCGCCGGGTCCGGCCCCGGCCAGGACAACCGTCCCCGGCTCGAAGGGACCGGCGAACCCGACCACCCAGTCGGCCACCGTTGGCGACCACGGGGTGGGGTTCGCCTGCGCCGCCTCATCATGATCCGCCGACAAGGCCCCTGTCTCCCCGGTTTCCGCCGGTGTTGCCACCCGACCCCTTACCTCCCCGGCCGTGTCGCCGCCTTCTCCACGACGCCCCGGAGCCAATCGATCTCGCGATGCTCGGCGACCCTGGTGACCTTCTCCGCGGTGGCGGTCTGCATGAACCGCTCATACACGGAGGCGATCTCCTCCTCCACCGGCCAGCGGATGCCGACGTTGGCGGCCTGCTCGCGCAGCGGGTGCCAGCGGACGAGGAAGGTGTAGAGAACGGGCAACTGGGCCACGCGGACGCGATGCCGCAGATCGGGAGTCCCGGCGGCCTCCTCGGCCGCCTTCAGGTGTTTCCAGCCTTCGGCCAGCGTCGAAATCGAAAGGAACTTCGCATCTTCCCCGGAGAAACACCCGAGGTAATCACCGCTGCGGTCGACCGCGTCGTGGAGAACCGCAAGATACGCGCGGATGTGCGGGGCGGCGGGGCCGTAGTAACCGTTCAGGAACTCCTCGACGAGCTTCTCCGGATCGAGGTCGGGATTCCACAGGAGTTTGGCGAGGACCCAGCCGCGCAGTTCGGCCATCTCCGAACCGTAGGATTGATAGGCGCCCTGTTCGAAGACGCCCTTGACGCCGTGCTCCACGAAGAACCGGACATTCGGGCCCAGAACGCGCACGTTCGGGTGCGGCAGAATGTAGTGCCGGAAGTTCGTCGTGTAGTCCCAGACGTAAAGCCGGTCGCAGATCTTCGACCAGCCCACAATGTCGTCGCGGAACTTCGCGTTGCGCTCGTCGGACAGAGGCCGACTGAACGAACACTCGATGCTGCACAGCCGGACGATCACGTTCCTGCGCGGCCGGGTCACCGCAGGGGGCTTGCGCGTGTACTGATACGCCAGGGTGTCGATCGCGACGTTCGGGAACTCCTTTTCGATCTCCTCCGCGACGGCGTTGACGAACCGCAGGAGCGACCCGGCGGGGCTGCCCTCCTCCCGATCCACGGCCGCACACTTCGCGCACTGGCAGTTGCCGTGCCAGTCGTTCTGCGACACGGAGGCGATCGTGGCGGCGGGATTGGCCCGCAAGCGATCCTTGAGGTTCCGAACCAGCTCCGCCCGGACCTCCTCGTTGGTCAGGCAGAGCTGCGCGTGCTCATGCCGCCGCCGACCCTCTATTTCGCTGAACCATTCGGGATGGTCCTTGAAGTACTTCTCCGGCGGAATCAGCGAATAGAAGGTGTGGACGAAACCCTCGTACACATGCCGGCCCCCGCGCTTCTCGTCGAGCCGGCACGAGTGGCCGTTGCACTTGTTGCGGACGGCGAAATCGCCATCGAGCGCATCGAACCAGAACGACTCGCGGTACTCCAGCCGTGGAACGAACCGCACGTCCAGGGCGCCCACCGACACCGTCCGCCGACTGGGGATCGTGCTGACCTTCGAGGTCCACCAGCGACACCCGAGGTGGTCTTCCAGGAACGTGTACACGGCATAGAGCGTGCCCCGCGGACGACCGCCCGCCAGGATCAGATCGCGACCGGCCGTCCGAATCACCAGCCCGTCGCAACCCAGTCCCTCGGTGGAGAACCCCGGATCGGCGAGCCGGGCAGCATCGGGCCCGACCAGCAGTCGCGCGGCCGAGGTGGCCGTCGTGCCCGCCACCGGGAACGTCCCGCCCGTGATCTGACCGAGAAAGGACGCCAGCTCCGCGGCGGCATGCTTCTCCGCCGGCGTGGCCGCCTCCGCCACGACAACCACCGCGCGAGCCTGGCCGTTCTCCGCCAGCGTCAGCGCAGGCGCGCGGGGATGACTCACGGCGACCACGAGAGCCACGACGATGGCCGAGCCGATCGCGCGTTTCATCTGAAGGCCTCCCGGCATGGGCTGGATCCGCCGGCCGCATTGGCGCGGGAGCGTCCGGCAAAGTCAAGGGCTTTCGGGCACCGCCTCCGCCGCCTACAATCCGGGCCGGCGGGCCCGTGGGGCCGGCCTGAGGGGCTCGTCCGACCCGATCGCCCTGTCCGAGGCTCAGGAGAAACCCATGGCATCCAACACGTTGTCCCGACGACGGCTCCTGCGGCACGCGACCGCAGGTCTGGGTGCGTGGGCTGTGGCCGGCCCCGCCGCGGCGGCCGAACCGCAGACCCGCACCCCCCGGGGCCGTATCCGGCAGTCGGTCTCGAAGTGGTGTTATGAAGGCAAACTCCCGTTCGAGGAGCTTTGCCGGCACGCGGCGCGAATCGGCTACAAGGGCATCGACCTGGTCCGGGCCTCCGATTGGCCGACCGTGCGCCGCTTCGGCCTGATCCCTTCGATGACGCCCGGGGCCGGAACGATCACGAAGGGTTTCAACCGGCGGGAGAATCACGCCGAACTGGTGGCCGAGATGCGGCGGAACATCGACGCGGCTGCCGAGGCGGCCGTGCCCAATGTCATCTGCTTCTCGGGCAACCGCCGGGGCCAGTCGGACGAGGAGGGCATCCGCAACTGCGTCGAGGGAATCAAGCAGGTCGTCGGCTACGCCGAGAAGCGGAAGGTCAACATCTGCATGGAGTACCTCAACAGCAAGGTGGACCACAAGGACTATCAGTTCGACCACATGGCCTACGGGGTCGCGGTGGCCCGCCAGGTCGGCTCGCCCCGGTTCGGCATCCTCTACGACATCTATCACGCCCAGATCATGGAGGGCGACATCATCCGAACCCTCCGGGAGTGCCGGGAGTTCATCCTGCACTATCACACGGGCGGCAACCCGGGACGCAACGAGATCGACGACACCCAGGAACTCAACTACGGCGCGATCCTCCGGGCCATCGCCGAGACGGGTTTCCAGGGCTTTGTCGGCCAGGAGTTCGTCCCGAAGGGCGATCCCCTCAAGGCCCTCGAAGAGGCGTTCCGCATCTGCGACGTGTAGGAACCGCGAGCCTGTCCCGTCGGCGTGGCGCCTCAGACGGCCGGATCAACCCCGGCGCGGGATGCCGGCGATCCCCCGGCCGGCCCGTCCTCCCGGACACGTCCGCCGGTCAGAGCAGTTCCTTGGGGAACTCATAGCCCTTTCGTCGCGGCCGGGACAGAAGCCGGTTCGCTTCCTCGTCCCCGACGAAGCGCTCGTCCTTCGGATCCCATCGGAGCCGCCGATTGAGTTCCCGGCAGATGTTCATCAGGTGGCAGACGGTGGTCGAGCGGTGCGCCACCTCCACGTTGGCGTTCGGGGCCTTCCGCGTCCGGACGCATTCGAAGAAGTTGCGCACGTGCGGAATCGCCTCGCCCGGGATGTTGGCATCCTGGGGCGGCGGCATGCCCTCGAGGAGCTCCTTGGGTTCGGCCCGGCACGACCCGCGAAGGATCTCGATCTGACCCTTATCGCCCACGAAGATCGCCCCCAGGTCGTCGAGCTGGGGCCGACGGCGCGGACCGTGACACTTCAGCAGCGTGCCGTTCCCGTACCGCATCGTCACCCTTACGAGACCCTCTTCATCGGCGTCTTCGGGCCAGATCTCCACGGGCCCCGTGTCGTCCGTACCCAGCGCGCACTGGACCTGGTCGAGGGCGTGCGTACCCCAGCCGCTGACGCCCCACGACTGACCCCCGCCGTCGTAGTCCCACCACAGGGCCCATTTGTACTGAAGGTCCGGATGATAGGGCCGGAGCTCCGTCTGATTGCACCACTGGTCCCAATCGAGGCCGTCGGGCCGGGGCTGCTCCGGCTGCGGCTTCCACCTGGCCGGACCGAGGAAGTTGCACGCGATCACCTCGCGGACCTTCCCGATGCCGCCCTCGCGGACGAGCCGGCTCGCCCACACATTGGTGGGCATCGAGCGCTGCTGCGTCCCGACCTGGAACACGCGCTTGTACCGGCTCACGGCCCTGCGCAGGACCTTGCCTTCGTCGATCGTCAGCGTCAGCGGCTTCTCGGCGTACACGTCGCAGCCCGCCTGCATGGCGTGGATGCAGATGAGCGCCCGCGCGTGCGTCGTCGTCGCGACAAAGACCGCGTCGAGCTTCTCCTGGTCCAGCATCCGGCGGTAATCCCCGTACCGGGTCCACTTCTCGCCGCCCGGGACCGCCTTGGCGGCTTCATCCACCCGGGGGCGGTAGCAGTCCGCCACGGCCACGATGTCCCCGTGCTCCGACAACCCCTCGTGGACCATCAGGTGACGCCCCCGCCCGCCGGCACCGATGAAGCCGATCCGGAGCTTCTCGTTCGGACCCGGCCGTCCCAGAACGCCGGATGGGATGAAGTACGGAAAGGACACGCCCGCCGCCGCAGCGGCGGCCGACCTGCGGATGAAGTCACGTCGCCTCATGGGAACCTCCCGTCACTGACCGCCCGCCGGATGCCGAGGGCCCGGCCCTGTGCACGCGCCCGGCCGCCGAAACAGGCTGTTGCCCCGCCCCGAAGCAGCTCCCCGCGAACGCGGGGGGCGCCAAAAGGAATCGCGCTTCGGCTTGGGCCAGCGCCCTGCGCGGGCACCCCCGGTGAACCCGAGGGGCGCCCCCGGGCCGCTAGAACCTCGCGTCGTCCTTGAGCTTGACGGCCACCTGCACGCCGATCTCCCGGCCGATGGCCTTGAGCTCCCGCTGAAGCCGGCTCATGTCGACGAAGTTCGGCACCTCCACCTCGATCATCATCACGTACAGCGGCACCGCGTGCGGGATGATCTCGGTGTGCAGATTGCTGATGTTCACGCTCTGCTCGGCCAGGTGCTTCGTAATCCGGTGTACGATGCCCTTGCGATCGGCCCCGTACACCTGAATCGTGTACACCGGAAGGTCCCTCGGCTCGCCCGTGGCCTCCTCCGGCAGCAGGTCCGCGATGTGAATCCACAGCTTGAACTGATCACGCACCCCTCGCAGCCGCTCGTCGAGCTGCGACCCGGTCAGCCCCGGGGGAAGCGCGAGCATCAGCATGCAGCAGAAGTCCGGCCCCAGCCGGGCCATCTGCGAGTCCTCGATATTGCAGTCGGCCTCCAGAAGCACGCCGGAAATGGCGGCCACGATCCCCGGCCGGTCCTTCCCAACGGCGGTCATCAGCGCGTAGTTGGCCATGACTCCTGCCCGTCTCGCATCAAGCCGCCGCCCCAGGCGAACCTCAGCCCGCACCGCACAGGCCGCCGGACGCCCGAGAACCCATCCCCCTCTGACCTCTGCGCCGGCGTCCGGGCCGGACGGCGAATGTACGCCCGCGGACGTAGCTCTGCAAGCCGCCGGGCCGGCACTCGATCCCCCGGGAAGCTTCGAAACAGCCTTGCGCCCGGCCGCCGGGTCCTCCGCCCCGGTTGTGAGGCCCGGCCCTTTGTGCTCTAATCCCTCGCGTTCGCGGCGGATTTCGGGGGTGCCTCCCGAAGTGCGGCGGGGCGGCCGGCCGGCACCGCGGACGGAGAGTCGCTCGTGCGTCCGGATGCACCCGCGTGGGACTACCTGATCGTCTCCGCCTCCAACGCCCACCAGGCTCGGGCCTATCGATCCCAGCTTGAGCTGCGACGGAAACTGGGCCTCATTCCCGGCGTACGCAACGTCCTCGTCGTGGCCGACCCGCCCGGCCGCCGGATCGGCAGCGGCGGCAGCACCATCCTCTGCCTTATCGAGGCCCTCCACCGCGAGTTGCCGCAGGCCCCCCTGGCCGCCCGGCCCGAGCATTGGCGGCAGGTGCTCCGCGGCCGGCGAATCCTGATCATTCACGGCGGCGGCGACTCACGCCGGCTGCCCGCATACAGCCCCTGCGGCAAAATCTTCGTACCTGTTCCCGCGGAGAATGACAGCGCCGTCCCGCTGACGCTCTTCGATCTTCAACTGCCGACGTACCTGGCGCTGCCCCCGATGCCCGACGGCAGAGGCCAGCTCGTGATCGCCGCGGGCGATGTACTGCTCCGCTTCGATCCGTCCGACGTGCGATTCCGGCCCGCCGGCCTCACCGGGCTGGGCTGCCTAGCCGCCCCCGAGCGGGCGGCCGGCCACGGCGTCTTCTGCGCCACGCCGGAGGGTCGCGTGCGACTCTTCCTTCAGAAGCCCTCGCCCGAGGAGCAGGCCCGTTGGGGGGCGATCGACCGCTACGGCCAGGCGATGCTCGACATCGGCATCCTGAATCTCGACGCGGACGCGGCGCTCAGCCTGCTGGTCATGTGCGGGACCGCACCCGGGGCCGACGGCCGGCTGGGCTGGACCGGGCCGATAGGCCAGGCCATCGAAACCCTGGGGCTCGACCTCTATACGGAGGTCTGCTGCGGCATGGGTGTCGAGGCCACGGCCGAACGGCATCGGGCCTGGGCCTGGGCGGGGGGCTCAAAGTGGGACGCCCGATACCTGGAGGCAATCCATCATGCGGTATCGCCCCTGCCCTTCCATGCCCAGTGCGTGCCCCGCTGCGAGTTCATGCACTTCGGCACGACCCGGCAGATCATCGACAGCGGCATCGACCTGGTCCGCTCCGTCCGCGGCACGGCCGAAAGCAGCACCTGCCTGAGCATTCAGAACCACATCGAACCCGGCGGAACGCTGGCCGGAACGCGCGCGTGGGTTGAAGCCTGCCGCCTCCGCGCCCCGCTGACGCTGCGGCATGAAAACGTCGCGATCGGCCTCGACGTGGATCAGCCGCTGGAACTCCCGTCCGGTGCATGCATCGACGTGCTGCCGGGACACGACCGGAATGGCCGCCGCGTCTGGTTCGTGCGGTGCTACGGCGTCGACGACTCGTTCAAGGAGAGCCCGGGCCGCGAAGCGAACTTGCATGGAATGCCGCTGTCGGCCTGGCTCGCCGCGATGGGCGCGTGCGAGGAAGACCTCTGGAGTCCGCAGACTCCGCCCGAGCGCCGGAGCATATGGGAGGCCCGCCTGTTCCCCGCGGAGACGGACCCGCAGGGCTACCGACGGTGGCTGTGGCTGTTCGACATCGCCTCCGCCACGGCCGACCAGAAACAAGCCTGGATGGCCGCCGACCGCTACAGTCATGCGGAGATCGCCGAACTCGCCGACCAGGACGCGTTCAGCCTGCGGCGACTCGCGATCCGTGCCGAGTCGATCCGACGGGCGATGCGCCGCATGTTCCATACGGACAGCGGGTTCTCGGCCGCCGAGCTGGCCTTCGTGCTCGGGCACGTGGAGGACCGCCAGGCGGTCCTCGCCGAGCTGGTGGCCGAGGCCCGATGGCACTACGGGGCGGACAGAGCGTCCGGGGGGCGCGAGGCCTTTGTCTCCTCGCGGATCCTCCACTCGCTCGGTTCGGCCCTCGAGCGACTCGACGGAAGCGCGGACCGCCGGATCGCGGAGGCCCTGCCCGGACTGGCCCACGCTCTGACCCCCGCCGATCGGGAATGGCTGGCGACCATCGGACTCGGGCTCGACGAGGATCTCACGCTGGCCGAGTGGGCCGGTCGCGCTCGATCGACGGCCTTCAGCTACCTCGGCCAGGTCATCGTCTCGGCCTCGGGGCGCCGGCCCGATCACCCAGTCAGCGCCCTCCGCAGCGATGAGATCGTCTGGGGTCGGGCGCCCGCGCGGCTCGACCTCGGCGGCGGATGGACCGACACGCCGCCCTACTCGCTGGAGTGCGGCGGGTGCGTGATCAATGCCGCCGTCGACCTGAACGGCCAGCCCCCGATCCACGCCTACGCCCGCGTGATCCGCGAGCCGGTCATTCGCATCGCTTCGATCGACCTGGGCACCCGCATCGAGGTCCGCGAGCTCGACGATCTGCTGGACTACCGCAAGGCCACCAGCGAGTTCGGCCTGGCCAAAGCGGCGCTGGTCCTCTCCGGGTTCTCGCCGGAAACGGCCGTCTGGCCCGAGCCGGTCAGCCTGCCACGAATGCTCGAGCACTTCGGCGGCGGGATCGAGCTGACCACACTGGCCGCCGTCCCCAAGGGCAGCGGCCTGGGCACGTCGAGCATCATGGGAGCCGTGCTCCTGGCCGTCATCCAGCGGGTGATGGGCCGGTCGCTCACGTGGCAGGAGATTTTCAACGGCGTGCTCCGGCTGGAGCAGGCCCTCACGACCGGGGGCGGCTGGCAGGACCAGGTCGGCGGGGCTGTGGGCGAGGTCAAAGTCGTCACCGCCGAGCCCGGGCTGACGCCTGAGGCGCGGATCCACTTCGTCCCGAGCGACGTACTCGATCCCCGCGCCAACGGCGGGTGCACCCTCCTGTACTACACGGGCCTCACGCGGCTCGCCAAGAACATCCTCCAGCAGGTCGTCGGGCGGTATCTCGACCGCGACCGGGCGGCCATGGCCACGCTCCGCCAGCTCCACCGGCTGCCCGCCCGCGTGGCCGACGCCATGGCCCGCAAGGACCTGCCCGCCTTCGGCGCCCTGATCGACGTGGCCTGGCGCCTGAACAAACAGCTCGACCCCGATTCGAGCAACGAGGCCATCGAGGGCCTTCTGGCCCGTGTGGCCCCCCACGTCTTCGGCGCCAAGCTGCTCGGGGCCGGCGGAGGCGGCTTCCTCCTGATGGTCTGCAAGACTCCCTCGGATGCCGCCGCCGTCCGACGCCTCCTCGAAGCCGACCCGCCTAATGCCCGTGCACGCTTCTTCGACTTCGACATCAGCCGCCAGGGCCTCGTGGTCACGGTCTGCTGACCGGCCGGCCGGCGTGCCGTTCCGCTCGGGCGCCGGTCCGGATTGAGGCCCCCGACCACCCCACGGTACGATCCCCGGAATGAACGACCTGTGGAATGCCCTGACCCGCAGGCTCGCGTACGGTCTGTCGCTGCCCGAGCGGGTTGTGCGGGCCTTGGCGGCTGCGCTCGGCGGCACGACACGTACATTGACCGATGCCCTCTTTCCCGAGGCCCTTCGCGGCACCACCTTCTACCGCATCGTCCTCGGGGACGTGCAGCGATTCGTCATCGAGAAGATCGGCGAGGTCAAGGGCCAGTACGGCTCCGACGCCCCTCAACCCGACCTGGCCGCCGTGGAGCGGAAGATCGCCGGTCAGACCGTCGATGCCCTCGGCCTGCTGGCCTTCCACGTCTCGCCACTGTGGGTCTTTGCCATCGCTGCGGATGCCACCGCGGCCGGCCGCGTCTACCTCCTGCGGCTCGTGGAGTCCCTCAAGCAGCAGGGGCTGCTGGCGCCCGACGCCCACCCGAGCGGCATCGAAGAGCTCCTCGTCCAGCTCGGCCAGGCGGCCTCGGCGAGCACCGAGCTCCTGGATCAGCCGCCTGTGTCGCCCGAGGAGGCCGCCCGCGCGGCCCGCGAGCTGCTCGATCGTTACCGGTCCGCGTTCGGGAGCGTGACCGGCCTTCTGCCGCGGCTCGACACCCTCTGGGCCCAGATGAAGGCCCTGGCCGATCGCGAAGGCATCTCCATCGAGCGGCTCGGGGGCCTGATGAGCGTCGACGTGCTCGCAAGCGGACGACGCGCGGGCGAGGCCGTGTTCGCCATCGGCACCGCCGCCTCCGGTTTGCTCGCCGAAACGCTGCTGTCCGGTTACGGGCGGACGCTCGATGCCATCCGCCAGGAGGGTCTCCTGAGCTTCGCCGCCGCCCGGCTCGACCCGTACTTCGCCGCCGCCCGGAAGCACCTCGACGGCACGAGCCCGACCTGGACGCAGAAGGCGATCGGATGGCTCTTCGGCACCTCCTGAGTGCCCCAGTCCGCCGGCGCGGCTCCTCGCCACTTGGCACCCGGCCCGGCAGAGCGGACACTGATGGACATGGCCGACCCGCCTCAACCCGACTTCGCCCTCCTCCGGGAGCGTATGGTGAACGAGCAGCTCCGCGCCCGCGGCATCCGCGACGACCGCGTACTCGAGGCCATCCTGAACATCCCCCGCGAACGCTTCGTCCCGCCTGACTGCCGGCTTCAGGCCTATGAGGACCGCGCCCTGCCCATCGGTCTGGGGCAGACCATCTCGCAGCCGTACATGGTCGGCGCAATGACGGCCGAACTGCGACTCGAGCCTGCCCACCGCGTGCTCGAGATCGGGACCGGCTCGGGTTACCAGACGGCCATCCTGTCCCGGCTCGCGCGCGAGGTGTACACGATCGAGCGGCTTCCGGAGCTGGCCGATCGGGCTCGAACGGTCCTCGACGAGGTCGGTTGTCGAAACGTCTTCTATCGCGTCGGCGACGGAACGCTCGGCTGGCCCGAGCAGGCCCCCTTCGACCGCATCCTGGTCACCGCCGGAGCGCCCGAGATCCCCCGCCCGCTCGTGGACCAGCTCGCCGAAGGCGGGCTCCTCGTGATCCCCGTAGGCCACGGCCCCGAAACCCTCACCGTCGTCGAGCGATGGGGCAATCGCACCGTCGAACGCCCGGTCATGAGCTGCCGCTTCGTCCCGCTCGTCGGTCAGGCCGGATGGCCCGACGGCACTCCTTCGACAGAGGACGCCTGAATCACCAGCGACACGCCGGGGGAGGCCCGCTTCCGTTGAAACAGACCTGGAACACCGAGAAGTCCAGAAGGTCCACGTCGCCGTCGGCGTCGAGGTCAGCCACGGCACAGTCACGCGGCGACGTCGGCGGACGCCCGGCCCCGTTGAAACAGATCTGGAACCGCGTGAAGTCGGCCATGTCCGCGTCGCCGTCTCTGTCCAGATCCCCCAGCAGGTTCGTGACTGCGAAGACCCGCGTGGGGCCGGTGACGGTTCTCCACTGGTCGCAGACCACGGCAAACCACGCATACCGCCGCCCCAGACCGAGGCCGCTCCATTCGATCGCGGCCTGCCCGGCTCCGGCATCCACGGCAACGGTGCCCAGCGCGGCGAAGTCCCCCGTGCGCATCGGAAGGTCGAGGACGAACTGACTGTCGGCGTCCGTCTCGTATCGATCCAGCGTGGGCGAGTAGGTCTGCACCCGGACCCGATTCTCCCCCGGCACGAACTCCAGGACCCGCAACCAGCCCTCGCCGCCGTTCGCGCGCGACTGATAGTCCGCCAGGAGCGTGTGGACCGTGCGTCCCTCGTACATGTCCGCACGCCGGCCCTCGCCGGAGACGTGGCCGCACAGCATGAGAACCAGGTTGGGATGCACCCTCAGCGTTTCGTACACGGCCGCCCCCTGGGGGTTCCAGGCTCCGGGCTGGCCCGTGCCGATGAGGCTGTGCGTGACAACGACCGCCGGCCGGTCCGGGTGCAACCGCAGGACGTCGCCCGCCCACCTCAGCACGTGGCTGTCGGCGGACGCGCCGTACTCCAGGTGCAGGGCGAGCCATTGAACGCCGCCGCCCTCGAAAAACACGTAGTGATTATCGTTGTCGGTGCCGTAGTGGCCGCCGTACCAGGGGCGCTGCGCATATCGCGTATACGGGAAGCGGGCGTTGAAAGCCCCCGTCCCGCGCGGATCGCCGTTGGGGGACTGATCATGGTTACCCACCGCCAGCCCGTACGGAAGATCGGTCAGGAGGTCCAGGAGGCTGAGGGCCGCATCGGCGTTGGCCCACTGAGTCGGCTGGGAGGCCGAGTCCACGATATCCCCGAGGTGCGCCACGTACACGATGTTCAGCGGCTGGCGGTTCGCAACGATCCACTGCGTCTGAGCCGCGAACGTCTGGGGCCACTTGGCCGAGTAATACTGCGTATCGGGAAGCGCCACGACGCGGAACGGGGCCGGCTCCGTTCCGTCCAGGACCCGGCCGTAGAAGGTCACGCGCAGCGGCTCCGGATCCGGATCGCTGACGCTCACCGACAGACGCACCGTCGGACCTGTCAACCGGACGCCGTCCGGCGGCGCGAGCGGTATCGGAGCGGCCGGCGGAGCGTTGGCCGCAATCGGGGCGCCCTGCGTCCAGCTCGCCCCGACCACGCTGCCGTACCAGCCGTTCCCCGTGGAGTCGTCCGCCAGCATCCCGCCGCCCTCGTTGAACCCCCACCGACCGAGCAGGCCCGGAGCTCGCAGAATCTCCACGTTCATGGCCGAGCGGATCTCCTCGGGCGTCCGGGCGTAGTCCCACACGCGGACCTCGTCGAGCATGCCCTCGAATCTCCCGCTCGGCGATCCGGTCGAGTTCATCGCCGTCGCCAGACTGAAGTGCTGAAGACTGTCCGCCCGCGGGACCTGGTAAACCGTCCGCTCGGCCTCCAGTCGACCATCGAGAAACAGCCGCCATCTCCGGCTGTCGTACGTGGCCGCCGCATGATGCCACGTGCCCTCCTCGATGGGCGTGACACCGGCGACCGGATGGTTCGCGCCGGTCGCCGAGTCCTCGAAGTCCGCCACAAGCACGCCGTCGGCCGCGCGGATCGCCAGCACGTAGTTCGCGTCCGTCGCCTGCCCGTCGCCCTCATCCGCGCCCTTGCAGATCAAGGCAACGCCGACGACGCCGCCGGCGCCCGAGGTGAACGGCACCCCGGGTCCGGTCCGCTGAAACCAGCACTCGATCGTGAAAGTGGGCGCCCCCAGACCCGGGGCCTGCCCCATCGTCACATGGTCGTCCACCCCGTCGAACCGGAGGGCATACCCGCCTTCCGCCCACGCTGCCGTCCCGCCCCACAAGGCCCCCAGGACCACCCAAGTCGCGGCCCGCACCCGGCAACCGGGCCACCCCCACGCGACAGGCGTCTGACAGGCCGATGAGGTCATCGAAGCGCATTATACCCGGCCCGAGAGGGGTCACAGCGGCGGAAACCCCGCCGAACGAAAGGACCCGTCCGACGCCCGCGATTCCTGGCGAATCACTCAGCGCCCCCCGACCTAGCCGAACAGAGGCCTTCGGCCGAGTGCCCGGCGGACATCTGCGATCTGCCCGGCGTGGAAGGCCTGGTGGCTGATCATGACCGCAAAGCACTTCCCCACCGTACCGAACAACTCCTTGTTCTCCGCCGCGGTGGTGCGATCGAGGTCCGCATCGCCAAGCGACTTCAGCACCTCGAGCGTCCTGGCGCGGATGCCGCGCCAAGCCTCCAGGAGTTCGGCCTTGGACGGGTACTTCGACGCGTCCCGGACCGGCTGGCACCCCCGACCGAAAAGCCCGGGCCACCCCCGAGGAATGACCTGCGCTGCGGGCCGAATGTAGTTGTTGACCAGGCTGGCCTCCGAAAAGGCAATATGTCCCAACGCAAACAGCGCGTGGTTCCCGCCGTTGGGCGTCGGCGCGACGACCAGGTCCGGCCCGTCGATGTCTGCCAGCAGCGATTCCATCCACATCCGCCCACCCTCGAGCGCCGCCGCGATGAACTCCGTTGCCCTCATGGGAATCTCCTCCGTCGTCCGGGATCACCGCTATCATATCCCGTCCTGGACCCGTCCGCCGCGCCGGATCATTCGACCGAACGCGGGGATCCACGCCGGTCACGCGGCCCCCCGCCCACTCCGTCATTGCCACGCAAGCAGGAATCCATGATGGTGGCGGCATGCCCGGATGCCGCGAAACGCTGGAGCGCGGACGTTGCAGCCGCCCGAGCGCACGGATACAGTCCCCGCCTGTGTCCGGTCGGCGCGGACGGACCGGCCCTCCGTTCCGTAGAACGCGGAGAACCCCGCGCCGGCCAAGAGCGGAATCGCAAGACGCACGGAGACGACCAAGGTGGGCAATCAGCGCATCGGCAGAAGGGACTTCCTCAAGAGCTCGGCCGGCGGACTGGCTGCGGCGGCCACGGCGCCCTACTACGTCCCGGCCACGTCGCTGGCTCAGGCCGGTCGCCCCGGCCCCAACGAGCGGGTGCGAATCGGTTGCATCGGGGTGGGCGACCTGGGCCGACGGCACCATCTGGCGGGCGTGCTCCTCAACGACGAAAAGATCAGGGACCGCGTCGAGGTGGTCGCGGTCTGCGACGTGGATCGCAACCACCGGGACGAGGCTGCGCAGATCGTCCTCGACAGAACCGGCCGCCGCGTGGGGGTCTACAAGGACTTCCGCGAACTGCTGGAACGCAAGGACGTTGACGCGGTCATGATCGTCGTGCCCGACCACTGGCACGCCCTCTGCTCCATCGCGGCGATGGAGGCCGGCAAGGATGTCTACTGCGAGAAGCCCCTCACTCTGACCATCGAGGAGGGCAAGGCGATGGTCAAAGCCGCCCGTCGGTATGGCACCGTCTTCCAGACCGGCAGTCAGCAGCGATCGGACGCCCGATTCCGACAGGCGTGCGAACTCGTCCGCAACGGAAAGATCGGAAAGATCCACCGCGTGACGACGCACATCGGCGGAATCGGGCCCGGCCGATGGCAACCCGCCCAGACGCCTCCCCCCGAACTCGACTGGGACTTCTGGCTCGGCCCCGCGCCGTACGCGGACTACCGGCCCAACCGCTGTCACTACGAGTTCCGCTGGTACCAGGACTACTCGGGCGGAAAGATGACCGACTGGGGCGCTCACCACAACGACATTGCACAGTGGGCCCTCGGAATGGACGAGACCGGCCCCGTCAGGATCAGGGGCGAGGGCAGGTTCCACGAAGACGGCCCGCATGACGTTCCCGGCGAGTTCGAGGTCCATTACACCTACGAAAACGGCGTTGAACTGGTCTGCTATTCGGGCGGCGAGAACGGCGTCAAGTTCTACGGCGAGAACGGGTGGATCTTCGTGAACCGCAGCAGGATCGAGGCCTCCGACCCCGACATTCTCAAGATCGAGCTGGGCCCCGGAGATACCCGGCTCTACCGGAGCGACCACCACCACGCCAACTGGCTCGATTGCATCGCCTCGAGGCAGCGACCGATCTGCGACGTGGCTGTGGGACACCGCTCAGTCACCGTCTGTCACCTGGGCAACATCGCGATCCGGCTCGGCCGCGAACTCCGCTGGGACCCGAACAAGGAGGAATTCATAGACGACCCGGAGGCCAACCGGCTGTTGAGCCGTCCCATGCGGGCCCCCTGGCACCTGTAGCAGACCCGCGCCGGCCCCAGGGACGCAAACCGGACTTCGGCCTCCGCGGGACGCGCAGCAACCGTACGCCCCCGGCAACGAGGAAGCCGACCATGCAAAACCTGATCGAAAAGCTGAATGATCCCGACTCCATCGCGGCCTTCAGGGCCCGCCAGTCGATCCTGTTCGAGTGCTACAAGGCCATGGCCGGCGACCGGTCCGCGCGGAAGGCCGAGCTGGCTCGCACGCTGGCCGACGCCCTCCAGGCCACGATTACCATCGAGCCGCCGCCGGACAAGAAGAACGCCAAGCCCGAGGTCCGGCCGAAGTACGACCGGTCCACACGCATCCAGCTCATCGAGTATCTGGCTCTGGTCGGCGGCGAAGCGGAGGTTCAACCCCTCGCGAAGCTCCTGCACGATCTCGAGCTGCGCGAACCCGCCCGCCGGGCGCTCGACGCGATCGGCTCACCCGCGGCGACCGCCGCCCTGATCGCCGCGCTCGACCGGTGCGGACCGGAGTTCCGCATCGGCGTGATCAACACGCTGGCCCGTCGGGGCGGTCAGGAGGCCGCCGCAGCCCTGCGCAACCTCGCCGACGACCCTGATCCACAGGTCCGTCTGGCAGCCATTGAAGCCCTGGCGTGCTTCCCGGTCGCCGGCCACCAAGAGATCCTCATGAAGGCGTACCGCACCGAGACGCCCGCCGGCCGCGATCGCATCGCACGGGCCTGCCTGCGGCTGGCCGAGCGACTCCGCGACGCCGGCGATAAGGCCAACGCCCGCCGGATCTATCAGACGATCCCGCACGAATCGCCGGCCCAGCGGCAGGCCGCGGAGGCGGTACTCAAGACGCTCCACTGAGCGGGCCGATCTGCTGGGCTCCCCAGCCCGGAGAATCGTAAGCGTCCTGTGAACCCCGTCTTGTTTTCGCCGCCTCGGATTTGCGAGGGTGCGGTCGGACGTGTGCGATGGTGCGAGATGTCGAGGGCCGGGCGGCCGGGCCGAGCCAACCTCTCCTGGATTCCCGCTTGCGCGGGAAGGACGAGGGGCTGCGTTGTCCTGGATTCCCGCTTGCGCGGGAATGACGAGGGGGCGGGGCTGTGTCGGGCCTTGCCGCGTGCGCGGCAATGACGGGGAGGGCCGCGTTGGCGCCCTTGACGACCCATCATGCCCCGTATCGTCACCCCCGCGAAAGCGGGGGTCCAGACTCACGCCACGAGCACCTGCCGGTCGCGCTTGCCCCCCGGCCGCGGGCGGCCGAGCGATTCCTCTTCTTCCCGCTCTCCGCACGCGCGGAATCCACATGCCACCGGTTCGCCGTACGCCACGCGGAGTTCACAGGACGCTTACGGAGAATCCAGCCGCAAGCGGGGAGATGCCTCCGTTGCGGCGGGTGCTTCCGACCGGATACTACTTGTCCCGATGCTGGCCCCGGGCTGCGCCGAAATCGCTACAGGTGCCACTGCCACGCACCCGGCGATCGTTTGTCGATCCGCTTGGCTGCGGGCTTGCCAGCCGGCTTCTCGCGGCGGCCCTTGGAAAGCTCTGCCGACGCCCCGAGATCACAGACAGCAAGGCTCGGCAACCGGGATGGCCCTCGAATGGGCGGCCCGTGGGCCTTCTGGACATTCTGGCACGAACCGGGTAGAATGTACGTCAAAGTCAACTCGCGAATCGGCCTGTCCACCTGTCCACTCCAGCGGCGGTACAAGCCTGGCCACGGCTGGCATCGTAGCTGGCGGAGAACGCGATGGAGCGCCGCGCCGCACGGTTGGACGACGAAGACCTGCGCACGAGGACGTGGCACGAACGGATCTCATCGCTCCGGGGCGAACTGGATATCGCCGAACGCGAACTCTCTCTCCTCCATGCCTTGGCGCGGGCGGCCGCTTCGGGGCTGGCTCCCAGCGAGGTTTGTGCGCAGGCCTGCCGCGAGGTTGCGACCCTCACGGGCTTTCCCCTGGCTGTCATCGAGCAGTACGACCCCGGTGCCGGCACCGTGAGGCGGCTTGCCTCCACCGGCCCCGCCGACGCCCTCTACGTCGGGGAGGCGCCCCTCTCGCAGGCCTTGGCCGCCCTGCCGCTGCGTACCGGGCAGACCCTGATCGAAACACGCGTCCGGGAAGACCCGGATTATGCCGAGGCGGCGATGCGCCGGCTCGGCCTGTACACGTACCTCGGGACGCCGATCCGTGCGGCCGGTCGCATCGTCGGGGCTGTCAGCCTGGGTTCGTTTGACCCTGCGGAACCACCGCCACGCGTCATCCGCCTGGTCGAGGCACTGGCCGGGGCCCTGGGACCGTACGTGTGGGCCCCCGAAGGGACAACCGCGCGGGCCGCCGATGCCCGGCAAAATGCGCTCGGGCGACTGGCCTCGCGCCTGGCCGGCTGCGCCTCGCTCGACTCGATGGTCGTCGTCATCCGCGAGGAGACCGACCGGCTTTTCGCGTGGGACGCGCACTTCTTCGCCGTGCGCCGGCCGGAAGAGCCCGACGTGCTTCGCGTGCTTTCCTTTGTGGATACCGTCGATGGGCAGAAACGCGAGTTCCCCGGCGAACCCTGGCGGACCGCGGAGGTGAGCCCGACTCTCCGGCCGGTGCTGGAAGGACGGGGCGTGTTGATCAACCGCCTCCCCGGCCGGACGGAGCCGCCCCTCGATCCGTTCGGCGACAGGGAGCACCGGTCGACAAGCCTGATGTACGTACCCGTCCGGGCCGGGCACTCGGTCGTCGCTCTGCTCTCCGTGCAATCCTACACTCACGGTCGCTACGATGAGGCGGATCTCGAGTTCCTTCAGCACGTGGCCGATGCCGTGGCCCCGGCGATCGAGCGCGCGTACACCGAACAGGCCCTCCGCAAGTCCGAAGGCCTGTTGCGTGCCATCTTCGAGGCCACGCCGGACCTCATCACCCTGCACGACCGCGATTACAACGTCGTGCTGAGCAACTGGCACGGGCACTCCTACGTGGCCGCAGAGGTGCGGCGATCTTCGTCCAAGTGCTATCAGGCCTACTTTCAGCGATCCGAGCCCTGCGACGACTGCTACATGCGGGAGGTGTTCGAAACCGGCGCCTCCGTCCGCCTGGAACGGCGCAACGCCATCGACGGCCGACTCCGCGAGATCCGATGCTACCCCGTCTTCGGCGAGGACGGCCGCGTGGCCCTGGCCGTCGTCATCGTAAGGGATATCACCGACCAGCGCACCGCCGAGGAACAGCTCCGACACGCGCAGAAGATGCAGGCTGTCGGCTCGCTGGCGGCCGGAGTGGCGCACGACTTCGGAAACCTGCTCCAGGCCATCGGCGGATGCGCCTCGACACTCCGTAAGCACCTGCCGGCCGACGAGAAGGTCCGCGAGTGCGTCCAGATCATCGAGGAGGCCGTCCAGCAGGGTCGGTCAGTCACCGAGGACCTGGTCACGCTCAGCCGCCGAAGAAGCCGCGAGTCGGTCCCGTTCGATCTGACCGCCGCCGTCTCGGCGACGATCCGTCTCCTCCGCCACAGCTTTCCATCGAACATCGAGCTGATCGATGAGACCGCATCTGAAACGGGCATCTGGATTCGCGGCGACGAGAATCAGATGCGGCAGGTCATCGTGAATCTGGCCGTCAACGCCCGCGACGCCATGCCCCACGGCGGACGGCTGAGGATCGGCGTCACGGCCTATCCGCGCGGTGCGGTGACGCCCCGCGGCGCGATGATCGTTGTGGAGGACACCGGCTGCGGCATGCCCGAAGAAGTGCGCTCCCGTGTCTTCGAGCCCTTCTTCACCACGAAGCCGCGCGGGCGCGGCTCCGGCCTGGGCATGGCCGTCGTCCGGCAGATCGTGGGCGAGCACGGAGGAGGAATCGAGATCGAGTCGGGCCCGGGCCGGGGAACCCGGGTGATGATCCGGCTGCCCTGCCTCCGACCGCCGGCCATCCAGTCCGCCCCGCCTGAGAGGCGAGTAGCCGCCTTCGTCCTCGAACCGAACGAGCAAGTCCGTCGGGTGCTCTCGTCCGGGCTCCGTTCGGCCGGCCACGCGGTCGTGGCCGCAGAAGACCTCGACCAGGTGCGACGGGGCGCCGACCAGGCCCCCGCCGACCTGCCGCGGGCCCTCATCTTCGATGCGGATCGCCTCGCCGGGCAAGCCGACGAGATCATCCGCGTTGCGGCGGACCTCCGGATGCGGCTGGTTGCGATCGTCTCGACGCCGCCAGGCGAACCCCCGGAGGCCCGGCCGGGCTGCGACCGCGTCGTGAGCAAGCCCTTCACCCTGGCCGAACTGGGCGCCATCGTAGGCACCCTCGGCAAGCACGACCCCGGAGGCTGAAATGGGCGAACAAACCCGCATCATGGTCGTGGACGACCACGCGCTCGTCCGGGAGTCGATCTGCGAACGTCTGCGACGCGAGCCGGACCTCGTCGTGGTCGGGACCGCCGCTTCGGCCGAAGAAGCCGTCGAGGTCGCCCTGGCCGCCAGCCCCGACATCGTCGTAATGGACATCGACATGCCGGGGATGGTGTGCTTCGACGGAGCCCGGCGGATCGTGGCGGCCCGCCCGAACGTGCGAATCCTGCTCTTGAGCGCCTACGTCCACGATGTCTACGTGGAGCAGGCCATCCAGGCCAAGCTAGCCGGCTATGTCACCAAGCGCGATACGCCCGAGGTCCTGCTTCAGGCCATTCGGGAGATCGCCGCCGGCGGGTGGTTCTTTTCCGACGACGTACAGGCCCGCATCGTCGTCGATGACAAGGGTGTCCGCCCCGCCGGCGGGACGACCAGCCGCGGGGCACGCCTGACGCTCCGCGAGCTCGAGATCCTCCAATACCTCGCGCGGGGAATGAGCAAGAAGGAAATCGCCGCCGCCGCAGGCATCGCGGTCAAGACCGTCGATCGTCACTCGACCAACCTCATGAAGAAACTGGACATCCACGATCGAGTCGAGCTGGCGCGCTACGCGATCCGCGAAGGCCTTGTCCGGGCCTGATCATCCGGGCGGGGTTGCGGGGGCCGCCGGCCGGTTCCAGGCATGGGCGGCTGATTCAGCAGGCACGGGAGTATCTTGCGCGTTCCCTCGTTGCCCCCCCTTTTTCATCTCTCACGCCCCTCCGTCATCGCCTCTTCTGCCGCCGAAGCTCCGATCCGTCACCCCCGCGCCAGCGGGGTCCACGAGGTCGCGCGGTCCCCGATTCCCGCCTTCGCAGCAATGACGTAAGCGTCCTGTGAACCCCGCGTGGCGCATGGGGAAGCGGTGGCATGCGGATTGCGCGCGTGCGAAGAGCGGGAAGAAGAGGAATCACTCGGCCGCCCGCGGGCCGGAGGTGGGCGCGACCGGTGGGCGCCCCGTGGCGTGAGTCTGGACCCCCGCTTTCGCGGGGGTGACGATACGGGGCATGATAGGTCGTCAAGGGCGCCAACGCGGCCGCCCCCTCCGTCATTCCCGCGCAAGCGGGAATCCAGGACAACGCGGCCCCTGCGTCATTCCCGCGCGCGGCAAGGCCCGACGCAGCCCCGCCCCCCGCCCCCTCGTCATTCCCGCGCAAGCGGGAATCCAGGAGAGGTCGGCTCGGCCCGGCCGCTCGGCCCTCGACATGTCGCACCATCGCACACGTCCGACCGCCCCCTCGCAAATCCGAGGCGGCGAAAACGAGAGGGGGGCCGCAGGACGCTTACGCAATGACGCAGTGCGCCGGTCCAGGCCAGAACCGAAGGGGCTTGCCCCGGCTCGCGTCACTTCCTGCCGGAACGCCCGCGCCGACTACCCCGGCCGACCGGGCCCGATGAGCCCTCCTTCCATCGGCATGGACCGTTCTTGGCCACCAGTTCCCGCATCTTCTTGCACCAGACGGCCGCCATCGTGCGGCAAAGCCCCGCCGTCTCGGGCGGCGGGAACCCCGCGTGCGGGCAGGAGTAGTCGCAGAACTCAGGAATGGACCCCACGGGATGAATCGCTCGCAAACAACGGCAAGCCGGGACCGCCCGGGTTCGACGGCTCGCAGGCGGCCGGGCCCCGGATAAACAAGAACCTCCCCGGGGGAGTATCCCCGGGGAGGTCCCGACTATCCGCATTCCATCGAAGCGCCAGTAGCCGAACTACTGAAGCTTGGCCTTCCCAGGCTCGGGTCACTTCCGCCGAATCAGCAGGCCGAAACCGGCGAGCATCAGGCCGAGCGTGGCCGGCTCCGGAATCGCAAAGCCGCTGCCCGTCTCGCCCGAATAGCTGCCCTCGGCAACCGCGTTCACATCCGACAACGGATCATACTTCGGCGGGAATCCAACGAGAGCCATCGGGTTATTCGGCCCGAAGTCGATATCGATGTTGCCCCGCATCACGCCCGACTTCCCCACAAGGTTCGTCAGCTCGGCAATCCAACCGCCGGTGATCGTGCCGGCGCCCTCCAGAACGTAGCTCGCCTTGGTCGTGGGCGGCGGGGGAACGGCCGGGTTGCCGTAGCCGTACAGCGAAACCTTCTCGATGTCGAGTGCCCACAGCAGGATGTTGCCCGCGGCCGGGTTCGGCTGGGTCCCCACCTGGCCCCAGATCTCGAGGTCCGCTCCGGCCTTGGCGCCCGTGCCGGTCAGGCTGACATCCAGATACGGCGGCTGTTCATCATGGCCGGTCAACACGACGGCCAACTGCAAGTCACCGCCGAAATTGAACCCGCCGCCCGGGAACACATACCAGATCGGCACAACCCCGCTGACCGCCGGCCAGACGGGCCACCACGCGGTGGCTTCCTGCCCAATCGTGTTGGGGCCGTCGTGGTTCGTCACCAACAGGTCCGGAGCCGCCCCGTTGGTCGAATACACGAACTCCGCCCCGAAGTTGATGTCCTGGCTCGTGATCGTCGG
>Ga0209162_1000052_pt1 | contig 105604 bp, 83 predicted proteins | sample YNPNPMetaG_FD_187121 | JGI IMG/M metagenome (GOLD analysis project Ga0209162, IMG submission 187121) | Anoxygenic and chlorotrophic microbial mat microbial communities from Yellowstone National Park, USA - YNP NP MetaG (SPAdes) (version 2) ...
CCATGTATGGCTGCTGGGGCATCACCACCGACCCCTACTACGGCGGGCGAGCCTATGGCGAGATGCTCAAGGTGGTCTACCCGGCCATCAAAGCCGCCAACCCCAACGCCGTCGTGCTCAACGGCGGGCTGCTGCTCGACCGGCCCTACCGCCCCGAGGACCCGGCCAGCGTGCCGGGGCGCTTCCTCGAAGGGATGCTCGTCGCGGGGGCCGGCGCGGCGTTTGACATGCTCTCGTTTCACGGGTATACTTTCTGGCGCATTCCGGGCCAGCCGGACCTGGGCCCGCCAGCGGACTGGCGACCGGCCTATCTGCGCGAGGTGCTGGCCCGTTACCGGATCGCCGAGCGACCGCTGCTGCGCACCGAGGGCGCGCTGCTCTGTCCAGGCGCCATGACCCCAGAGTGTCGCTGGGCCCAGGCCGATTACCTGTCACGGGCCTTTACCCGCGCCCTGCGCGACGGACTGGCGGCCGATATCTGGTATATTTACGACAGTGATTCATACCACAACACCGCGCTGATCGAGCCAGGCGACGTGCTGGTGCCGCGGCCGGGCTACTTCGCCTACCGGCACGCCAGCCGGACCCTCGCCGGGGCGCGCTACCTGGGGCAGCTGGCGGGTGTACCCGAGGACGTTGAGGGCTACGTGCTGCGCCGGGGTGACGAGCACATCGTGGTGATCTGGAGCGACCAGCCACGGCTGGTAGCGGTCCCGTTGCCGGCCAGCGGGCAGGTGAGTTGCACCAACCGCGACGGCGGGCCAGTAGCGTGCCCACGCGAGGGAAACACGGCGCTGGTGGACGTGCAGACGGGGGCGACGTATGTGCTGGTGGTGTCCTAGGTGAAAAGATGGCGCCTCGGGCGTGCTATAATAGCAGCCGCTTTCTGCGGCACCGCGTTATTGTCCGGAGTTAGGACGTGAGTCAACCAAAGATCAGCTCGCTGCTCTCTGAAGGCGATCAAAGAAACATTCTCGCAAAATACGACGAGATATACCGTTCTGCCGATGTATGGCTTTACAGAAAGTCTCACGGCGTCCACTCGGTCATCTACGAGTTAATCAAGGATGAGCTTCCCGGGAGACGCATGCTCGATGTCGGCTGTGGCGCAGGGCGTCTGGCGATTATGGCGGCTCATCGCGCTGCTGAGACAGTGGGTTTCGACTTCTCTGAGACGGCAATCGCTATCGCCAGGCTGAATGCCCTGAGCGCTGGGCGTGTCGTCAAGTTCGAGGTTGCCGATATCGAGACGTTCTGCCAGCGTGCCGACCGCACGTACGACGTAATAACTCTTGTCGGTGTTCTGGAGCATGTACCTGACCCGCCGGGCACATTGCGCGACCTGTACCGTTTGCTGACACCCGGTGGACTACTTGTTGTCTCCTGTCCGAACTTTCTCAACCCCCGTGGCTTCTCCTACATGACGGTGCTCACCCTCCTGCATCTGCCGATGTCGCTGGCCGATCTACGCCAGGTTGACTACATGGATATAGAGCAATGGTGTGCCGAGACAGGTTTTGTTCTGGAGCGTGTAGTGGGAGCCATCTATCGATTTGGTTGGGATCAGAAGGCTGCGGAGGATATGATCAAGCGAATGCCTCTGGCCATTCGTGATGCGAAGCTTGATCTGTCGTTTGACTACGAGGCTTACAACACCTGGCAGCGTAAAATCGTGCGGCCAAATGAGCAGTTTCTGGCCTGGCTCGAGGCTCAGGGGGCGCTCAAGCGCATCCAGCGAGGGGTCGAGTTTGTGCTACAGCGCCCCGAGGGTGTAGACGATGCGCTTTGGGAGCGTATGAGCCAGTATATGGCCGAGGATATTGTAACTGACCCCTTCTACTCCGATGTCATGCCTATTGCTGCGATGGGTGGCGAAGGGATCTACCTCTTGCGCAAGCCTTGGTGAGTGCCAGAGCATCGGAGTAAAGAGGCTATGTTTCGTGTCAAGATCTACGGAGCTGGCTCAATCGGCAACCATCTCGCTCACGCCTCGCGCCGCCTCGGATGGTCGGTCACCGTCTGCGATGTGAGCGATGCCGCGCTTAAACGCATGCGCGATGAGATCTACCCAGCGCGCTATGGCACCTGGGACGAAGCGATACAACTTTGTAATAATGCCGATGAGCCCCGTGGTGGCTTTGATTTGATCCACATCGGCACTCCGCCCGAGCATCATATTCCCCTCGCTTTACACGCTCTAGAAGAACAGCCCGTTGCATTGCTGATCGAGAAGCCGCTCTGTACACCCGCACTCGATCAGGTCCAGGTTTTCTATGAGCAGGCAAGTCAGGGGGGCACCCGCGTCTTTGTCGGCTATGACCACGTAGTGGGCAGGGCGATGGCGAAGGTGGAGGAGTTGCTGGCAACGGGCGTGACAGGGGCCATTAAGACCCTGGACGTGGAGTTTCGCGAGCACTGGGGTGGCATCTTCGCTGCACATCCCTGGCTGAGCGGTCCCGCCGATAGCTATCTTGGTTTCTGGCGATTGGGTGGCGGCGCCAGCGGCGAGCACTCGCATGCGGTCAATCTCTGGCAGCATCTGGCCCATGTAGTTGGGGCCGGCCGCATTGTCGAAGTCGAGGCTATGCTTCGCTATGTTCAAGACGGCGAGGCCGAGTACGATGACGTTTGCCTCATCAACGCACGCACCGAGCGAAACCTCGTTGGCCGCATTGTCCAGGATGTCGTGACCCGGCCCCATCGCAAGCGTGCTCGCATCCAGGGTAGTGAGGCTGCCATTGAGTGGGTGAACGGCTATGATCCCTCTGGGGATGCCGTACTGGTGCTGCGCCCTGGCCAGCCTGATGAGATTCACCCTATTTCTAAGACGCGTCCCGATGATTTCATCTGGGAGCTCACGCACATCAAGGCCCAGATTGACGGCGCGCATACCCCCTCGGGCATCACGCTCGAACGTGGCCTCGACACAATGCTGGTCATTGCTGCCGCTCATCGTTCGCAGCAGCAGGGCAAACGGATCGCTATCAACTACGCGGTCGGTTATACCGAGGCGGCTCTCGCCGCGGCGCACCGATAGGGCCGTGGGAATATGTATGCAACCATGAGGTAGTGACGTGAAGCCGAGCTTCGATTTCGAACAACTCTATGTATTTGACCTCGCGAACAATCACCAGGGTCAGGTTGATCATGCCCGGCGGATCATCCGTGAGCTCGGGCGGGTGGCTGCAAGCAATCAGGTGCGGGCGGCGCTTAAGTTCCAGTTTCGCCACCTCGACACATTTATTCATCCCAGCCATCAGCAGGGCAGTTCGAACAAGCATATTCCGCGCTTCCTGGCTACACGCCTTTCAAAGGAGGCGTACGCTCTGCTCGCTGATGAAGTGCGTGAGACCGGGATGATCACTATGGCCACGCCGTTCGATGAAGAGTCAGTCAATACAATTGTCGAATTGGGTATCGAGATTGTGAAGGTAGCCAGTTGCTCCGCCACCGACTGGCCGTTGCTCGAGGCAATCGCCGAGCATAACAAGCCGGTGATCTTCTCGACCGGTGGGCTCACCCTCAAAGAGATTGATGACCTCGTCAGTTTCTTCGACCACCGCCGTGTGCCGTTCGCGATCATGCACTGTGTCTCGATCTATCCAACTCCTGATCACCAATTGGAGTTGAATCAGATCGAGTTACTTCGCCGCCGCTATCCCAATTATGTGATCGGTTTCTCTACCCACGAGAACCCGGGCGATCTCGCCCCGGTCTACGTGGCAGTGGCCAAGGGGGCGCGGATCCTCGAGCGCCACGTTGGTATTCCTACTGATACAATTAAGTTGAATGCTTACTCCTCAACCCCCGAACAGATCGACGCCTGGATCAAGGCCGCTGAACAGGCCCGCATGATCTGTGGGCACACCGAGCGCCAGCCTGCCCCCGCTGAGGAACGCGAGGCACTCGCTTCACTCAAGCGTGGCGTCTATGCCCGCCGCCCGATCAAGGCCGGCACAGAGCTGCGACTCGAAGATGTTTACTTCGCGATGCCCTGGAGCGAGGGGCAACTCGCTTCCAGCAAGTGGACCAGCGGTATCCTTGCCATGCGGCCGCTGGCCGCGGATGAACCCCTCCTCATCGCTGACCTTGCTATCCCTGAAGAAGCAGAAAAGCAGGTGCTCTTCACGGCAATTCATTCGATCAAGGCGATGCTCAACGAGGCTCGCATTGTGCTCAATACCGAGTTCGAAGCCGAGTTTTCGCATCACAAGGGGATTGCAAACTTTCTCAAGATTGGGGCGACAATTATCACTTGTATCAATCGTACTTACTGCAAGAAAATCGTTATCCAACTTCCTGGTCAGCGCCATCCCTCTCACTACCATAAGCGCAAGGAGGAGACCTTTCAGGTGCTCTACGGCGTGCTCGAGATGGAAATCGATGGCCGCCACCGCACACTCTATCCCGGTGACATTCAATTGGTGCAGCAAGGGGTCTGGCATGAGTTCTGGACTGATACTGGTGTAATCTTCGAGGAGATATCGACGATGCACTATGACGACGACTCATTCTACGAAGACAAGGAGATCAATCGTCAACCCCGATCAGCACGTAAAACTATCGTGAATCATTGGGGTCGTTATCAGATCTGACATTGTCATGCAAAAGCTCTGCTGCATTGTTTTCGACTTTGATGGTGTTCTCGTGGACTCGAATGCAGTCAAGCGACACGCTTACTTCGAGATCTTCAGCGACCTTGATCCGGCTGGCGCATCGGTGCACGCGATCCTGGGCAATCACGGCGATAACGACCGTTACCAGATTATCGCCGCGATCCTTGACCGCCTCGTGGTGGAGCAGCGAGTTCCTGCCAGGCAGGCCGACCTCGCGGCCGTACGCGAGCGCGCCCTGGCCTATAACAACATCTGCGAAGCGTTCGCCGCCACCTGTGCGGAGATAAGCGGTGCCTCTGCGACCCTCGCAGCCCTCGCCCCGCACTATACCCTCTATATCAACTCGGCTACGCCTGAGGAGCCCCTGCGCCGCATTGTGACAAAGCGTGGCTGGGATGGCTACTTCCAGGGGGTGCTTGGCCGGCCCTGCACCAAGGTGGAGAATCTGCGCCGCATCCTTCAGGCTGAGGGGCTGGCGCCTGACCAGGTGGTCATGGTTGGTGACGGTCGCTATGACCTCGAGGCGGCGCGAGCCGTCGGCTGTTGCTTCGTTGGCATGCGCAATCCGTTCAACGATTTCGATCCCGCTGGCCTGACGCTGCTTGATGACCTGCGCGGATTGCCGGCACTGCTCGCATCGCGTACCGAGAGGGAGTTGCTGTGCTGCTGAACCAACGCGTGCTCGTCGTTGTACCGGCCCGTGGTGGCAGCAAGGGCGTTCGATTGAAGAATATCCATCCGTTGCTCGGCAAGCCATTGCTCGCTCACCTTGAGTCGATTGTCGTTGCATTACAATACGTCGACCGTTGGGTCGTCTCGACCGATCACCCCGAGATCGCTGCCGTAAGCCGTAAGGTCGGCATTGATGCACCGTTTATTCGACCTGAGGCCCTCGCTGGTGACCAGATCAGCGATCTTCAGGTGTTGACCCATGCTTTGCAGACGATGGAGCAGATTGATGGTGTGCAATATGACGTCGTTGTGATGCTGCAGCCCACTTCACCGTTGCGCACCGCCAGCCACGTGGATACCACGATCCGCAAACTCGTCAGCGAAGGTTGGGACGCCGTCTGGACCGTCTCGCCAACCGATTTGAAGTACCATCCGCTGAAACAGCTTGTGATTGGTCCCGAAGGGCACCTGGATTACTTTGACCAGCGCGGAGCCGCGATTATTGCGCGCCAGCAACTTACGCCCGTCTACCATCGCAATGGGGCGGCCTATGCCTTTACCCGTGCATGTCTGCTTGTCCAGCAGACGATCCTCGGACTGCGCACAGCCGCCGTGGTGATCGATGAGCCGATGGTCTCGATCGACACGCTTGATGACTTCGCTCGCGTCGAAGCGCTGTTGCGGGCGAGGAACAGCTAATGAAAATGGTGACGCCGCAACAGGCAGAGCGACCGGTCCTGGGTCCAGCATACTCACGGGAGACAGCGCGGCTCCGCCAACTTACGCCGGCCCAGACTCGGGTGCGCGACCGAATTCTGGCAGCGGATGCTCCCGATGACTATGAGCCAGTGCCGTGCATCTGCGGCGCCACCGGCGACGAGATCGTGCTCGCTCAGGTAGAACGCCATGGCCTACCCTATCGCAAAGTCGCATGCCGTGTCTGTGGCTTGCTGCGGGTGACGCCCCGCTGGACAGCAGAGCGCTATGCCCGGTTCTACCAGCATGAGTACCGAGACCTCTACAACCCGGTGATGGGATCGAAGGAGCAGTTTGCCCGCGAGCTTGGCGCATCGTCGCAGGTGCGCGCACTCGCAGCCTGGATCGGCAGGGCTATGGCCGGCTATGGCCTGGCCAGATCGCAGCCGCGGATCGTCGAAATTGGCGCTGGCGGCGGCTGGAACCTGGGCGCGTTGCCGGCCACCTGGGAGCGTATCGGCTATGATGTTGATCGGGAGTATCTGGCGATCGGTGAGCGGGTGTTCGGTTGTGTGATGCGCTACGGTTTCGTCGCCGACGCGATCAGCGATGTGGCTGGCGCAGATCTGGTGCTGCTGTCCCACGTTGTGGAGCACTTTCTGGATCCGGTCTCCGAACTTCGCACCCTTGCCGCTGCTATGTCGTCAGCGGCCATACTCTTGCTGGAGGTTCCGGGGATCTTCCGCATCCATCGCACCAACCTCGATGTGATGTCCTATATGCAGAACGCCCACACCTTCACTTTCTGCGCCGCAACGTTGCGTTATGTCTGTGAACTGGCCGGCTTTCAGGTGCTCGCTGTTGATGAGACAGTGCGCGCGGTCTGTCGTCCACGGGCAGCCGCTGGGAGCGGCGCGGTCGCGACACCGCCATCAGGCCTGACGGAACGTATTGTCGCGTACCTGCGTCGCTGCGAGGCTGGCTATCGACCGATACCGGCGCTGCGCGGCAGATTCCCCGTCATCGGACGATTTCTGACGGCCGGCTGGCGGCGTACCTATTTCCCTCTGGCGTACTGGATGACACGATACACGCACCGGGTTTCAGTGTCAGGACATTCTCAAGGAGATAGCCAATGACTCCTCAGTTCAGTTGCGATTATCTCTATCGCTGAGGAGGTACTGATCGGCGCGAAAGCGCTGATCACGGCACGTTGCTGCATTTCCGACATCAACCATCGCTTCGATCAGCCTGATCAGACAGTGATGGACCAGGGCGCGACCGTACCACGGCCGGTTAGCATTGGCGACGGCTCCCAGCGCGGCATTAATGTCTGCATCCTACCTGGCGTTGTGATCGGCAGGAATTGCGTGGTGGGGGTGGGGGCTAACAGGGTGGTTACAGGCTCGTTTCCCGAACGACGCGTGATCGGCAGGTTTCCAGCGAAGTTGCTCCGGGAGTTTGTGCACGATGCAGAGCGCTAAGGAACTGAGTGGCAGCCTTCGCATTCTGGCTGTTGGTACCGCGCTCAGCCAGGTGTTCAACCTGACTCTGGGGGTCATGATCGTGCGCGTGCTCGATCCTACAGAATATGGCCATTATGCCACCCTGATCGCCCTGGCGACGATCGTCGCTAAGTTCAGCGATATGGGCCTGCCTCAGGCATATATCTATTTCTACCGCAGTGAACCGCGAAGGCTCTCCGCTCTACTCCGACTTCTCGTGGCGGTCATTGTGTGGTCGGCCTTGATAGCCCTGGTTGTCGTTGCCATAGTTGGAAAACAGGTGTTACCCTTTGTATCTGATTTTATGCGCACACCCTCTGCCCTTGCTGTCCTTGGCATCCTCATTGTAACGGGCACGATCTTCAATATCCTCCTGGCCATGGTGATGGCGAGCGGCAATTATACCTTCTTCGCTGCGCTTAACATCGCGATCAATGGGCTGCAACTGGCGCTTATCGGGATCGCCTTCGCGCTTAATGCGGTGTCGCTGGAGTTTTGCCTTATCCTTGCCGCTGTGGCCCAACTGGCCGTTGTGGTGCTGATGGTGGTCCAAGTGCTTCGGGTGGTGCGCCGGATGGAGCCTCTGGCGATCGGTTCACGTGAGGTACTCTCATACGGCTTGCGGGCTCAGTGGGGCATTTTAATCAAACAGACGAGCAGCCGGATCGAGTTGTTGTTTGTGGCAAGTGCGCTCAGCCCGGCGCTGGTCGGGATGTACTCGCTGGCCAACAATATTCGCGACGCCGGGTTGCTGCCACTGTCGATCTACATGGCGCCACTGCAAAACCTGATCATTGACCGCAACCGCGCGGGGCAACTGGTGGAAGATCGCTCGGCTATCCTGGGCAGTATTTTGCTTCAGATAGCCCTCGGCACGGTGCTTACGTTCATAGCGGCGCTGGCGTTGCCACTCGCTGTGCCGCTGGTGTTTGGTCAGGCATATGTGCCAGTGGTTGGTCCGGCAATCATTCTTTTCTCGTCGGTCATTTTTATCGGCGCTGCCGGCATCTGCTGGGTTGCCTTTAATGCGAAGGGACGTCCCGAGTTGACCAGTCTCAGTCTGACGCTCACGGGACTGCTCGGGCCATTTGTGGTCTATCTGATGGCCATACGCTATGGGCTCTATGGCGCCAGCAGCGCATCAGCGCTCATGTCCGTGCTGCTGTTTGTCAGTTCCTTCACCGGGCTTGCCCGGCTCGAACGATACGTATTCACCGATCTGCAGCGTGCCTTGCGGCGAGCGCCTCGCTTTGTCTCTGCGCTTATCCAACACGCGCTTGCCCATCCAAGAGGGTAATGCGGCGCCTGCCTGCATCTGACTTTCTGGCCGAGAAGGGTCGTGATCATGGATCTGCCATTGTGGTTGTTGCTGAAGACGGAGTTGCGCAAGGTCAAGCGCCCGATCAGGATTAGATCCACCCTTGCAGCACGTTTTCCGCGCCCCGACTGGAAGGCAATTCTCGCCGCCGACAGGGCAGTATGGGCTGATGCCCGGACGAAAGCTGCCAGTGGTCCACGGGTAATTATCGCTTCCAGCGTCGGTGCACTGCCAACCATCAATCCGCTGGCGAGCACCCTTGCCGTCGCGCTGACGCTCCGGGGCGCCAATGTGCAGGTGCTGCTCTGTGATGGGTTCTTGCCGGCCTGTGAACGGGCCGCGATCTATAATGCCCTGCCACCGGCGGAAATGGCGCGAAATGGACCTCGATCGCTTTGCAGGAACTGCTTTGCTGTTGGTCGCGCGGCATACGAGTCGCTCGGTCTTCCAGTCCATCACTACAGTCTTCTCGTGACGAAAGCAGAGCGTTCAGCAGCATCGCGCGTCGCTGCCGAAACGCCGTTCGCGACGATTCCCGCGCTTATCTTTGAGGGGATTGCCGTCGGTGAACATGCCCATGCCGGTGCACTACGCTATTTCGCCCGTGGCGACCTGGCTGATGAGCCTCAGGCGGAACCTGTCCTGCGTCGCTATCTGGAGGCAGCCTTGCTCACCTTGTTCGCTACCCGGCGTCTTATCAGACAGCAGCGCATCGAGGTGGCCTGTTTCCACCACGGCATCTATGTGCCACAGGGCATCATCGGCGAGGTGTGTCGTTCGGAAGGTGTGCGCGTGGTCAACTGGAACGTTGCCTACCGCACCCGCTGCTTCATCTTCAGTCATGGTGACACGTACCATCACACCATGATGGACGAGCCACTGGATGTATGGGAGCAGATTCCCTGGACGCCGGCTATCGAAGCCGAGACGCTGGAGTATCTGAAGAGCCGCTGGCAGGGCACCCGTGATTGGATCTTCTTTCATGAGAAACCACAGGAAGATCTCGAGCAGATCACTCGTGAGATAGGGATTGATTTTGCTGCCCGCCCCACGATCGGCATGCTCACGAATGTCATGTGGGACGCTCAACTGCATTATCCAGCCAACGCCTTTCCGAATATGCTTGATTGGGTGTTACGAACAATCGCCTATTTCGCGCGGCGGCCCGAGTTGCAGTTGCTCATTCGCGTCCATCCAGCCGAGTTGCGCGGGTTGATGCCTTCGCGCCAGCCAATTATTGATGAGATCCGGCGCGCTTTTCCTGCACTCCCACCAAATGTCTACATCATTCCCCCGGAGAGTTCGATCAGCACTTATGCTGCGATGCTGCAATGCGACAGCGTGATCATTTACGGCACGAAGACCGGAGTGGAACTGTCGAGCCTCGGCATACCAATCATTGTCGCCGGTGAGGCCTGGATCCGGGGCAAGGGGCTGACGATCGACGCACCTAACGCCGAGGAGTACTTCACCATTCTCGACCGTCTGCCCCTCGGTCGGCGCCTCGACGAGCCAACCATCCAGCGGGCGCGTAAGTATGCGTATCATTTCTTCTTCCGCCGCATGATCCCGATAGGCTTTATTGCCCCGACCACCGCGCGAACGTGGCGCAATGCCTTTGGCTGGTGGCCCTATGACGTCCAGATCGAGCGTATCGATGAGCTTGCGCCCGGTCGTGACCGTGGCCTCGACGTGATCTGCGACGGCATCCTGACCGGCGCCCCGTTCATCTATCCTGCTGAAGCCAGCAGTTCCGCTACCCAACCAGCGGCCGCGGCGACGCAGGCATGAAGCTGTCCCCGCACCAGGAGCCATGCGATGGCCAATGAGCAGACCCGGTTTCAGCGCTATATGACGGAACATATGACGCAACTGCGCGCTCCGGGTGAGTGGCGTGGACGTGTCAAGGACCGCCTCCGTCATCGCTATGCCCGGTATCTCCCTGTGGATCTCCATGCTCCTATCCTGGAGATTGGCCCGGGGTTCGGCGAGTTCATGGATCTACTGATTGCCGATCTTGGGTACCGCAACGTGCGTGGCATCGATCTTTCACCCGAGGTGGCGGAGTACTGCAATCAACTGTTTCCGGGAAGCGTCACGGTCATAGAGGATACGGCCGCCTATCTCGCGACCTGCAACGCGCAATTCCGTTGGCCATGTTCCACGTCATCGAGCACGTGGCGAAACGTCAGGCTGTTCCGTTCCTGAATGCGGTACGTAAGGCCCTGGCGCCCGGTGGTGTCCTGTTGTTGGAAACGCCGAACATGGCCAACCCCTTTCTCGGGCTTACCTTTCGGTATGCGGACTTCACGCACGAAGTCGGGTATACTGAAACCAGCATCCACTACGTGCTGCAGGCGGCCGGCTTTCACGATATTACTGTCTTTGAAGCTACCCTGCCGGCTAATCACTGGTCTCGCTTCGCGCAGAAGGCTGGACAGCAGGCAATCAAGGGCCTGATCGCGCTGATTCACGGGATCTACGGTAATCGCAGCCAGAACTCTATCGCATTGTTTCGCCTGAATTGTGCGTTGTGGCGCGCTGAGACGATTGCATTATGGGTTCATTACCCCACCAAGCGCATCCACAACCCGATGAGCCGTCCTCCCGGCGCAAGGCCAGGTGGACGGCCTGGCTGCGTTTTGGCATTGTAGCCCTCATAACTGCTGGCTTACTCTACGCGGTGGCCTCTACCCTCGCAGGGCTCTTCCGCTTACAGCGTGGAGCGGCCACGCTTGCCAGGGTCGAGCAGACCGGAGCCGATCCGGCAATGCTTGCTGCTTCGATTGGTGATCTGCAACGTGCCGCTGAACTGCTCCCTGCAGATCCTCTACCCCTGCGCTACCTGGCGCGCGCGTATCAGCAAAGTGGGCGCCCTGAGGAGGCTATCGCCGCACTAGAGCGCGCCACTACCCTGGCCCCCCAAAGCATACTGGTACGTCAGGAACTGCTCCTGGCCTATCAAACGGCTGGGCGCTACGAGCAGAGCGCCGTGCTTGAAACAGAACTGGGCTATACGCCAGAGCGAGTCATAGCGGTTGGGGATGCCTACCTTGCCAGCGGTGATCACGCGATGGCACTGCTCTGGTACGATCGGGTTTGTGATCGGTGGCCCGAGCGCACCGAACAACTGGCCTTTCGCCGGCTGGTCGCGGCGATTCCCCTCAACGACCCACGCGCCCCGGCGTTGTTGCGTCAGGCACAGGCAACCCTCCCCGGCTTCGAGGCCCCTCACGTTGGTACGCAACCGATTGTGGTCAACGGAGCAGCGTTGCGCTGGGTGGGTGATGTATCGCTCCCAGATGCGCCCGCTGGCACTCCTCTAAACTACCCATATGACGGCTCGCAAGGGGTCTTCTGGTGGGAGGGTCGGGGTACGCTCATTGTGGCAGTGGATCAGCCTGATACCTATCTGCTGCGCATCACAACATACAACAGTAAGCCACCTCCCATTGAACTGGCTTTTGGTGTGAACGGTAATCGCGTCCACTATGCATCGCTGACGACTGGTGACGAGACATGGTTGGTCGTGGAGTTCTCCGTTACCCTCCACCCTCCCCTGGCAAGCCTCGATGTCTGGTTTTTGAATAATGCCATGGTGAATGGTCAGGATCGCAATGCTATCATTGGTAGTATCGAGATTCTGAAAGCTCATCCTGGTGCGACCATTCAGGTGACGAGTTCATAACCCCTGGACGTGGCGGTGCGTGTACTCTTTGACACTTCTCCAGCCGAGTTTTACCCTGGCGGGATTAGCGTTTATACGCAGCAGCTCGCCCAGGGAAGACGCGCCTTTGCGGCTATAGGGGTGAACCTCCTGCTGTCCACCCTTCCCGCCTATCTACAACCTGATGGTACCCACGGGCTACGCCATAAGTATCGAGTGGCGGCGTGGGATACCTATTATATGCATGCGCTCCTGCCCGCGCGGGCTCGCTCAGCCGGTGCCGATCTGATCCATGCGCCTGGATTGCGCGTGCCATTGCGCCCCCCTGTACCGCTTGTCGCTACCATCTATGATGTCATTCCTTTGATCTTTCCACGGTTGTTTCGTCGCCGTGATGTCATTGTCTTGAGCGCGTATTTTCGACGCATCGCTCGCGCTGCTCATGTGATTCTGACCATTTCAGAGCAGAGTCAGCACGACATCCACACTCGCCTGGGGGTGCCAAAAGAACGGATCGTCGTGACGTATCTCGCCGCGAATGCCGTGTTTGCTCCGCGGAGCGCGGATCGGGTACGGGCTACATGCGAACGCCTGGGGATACGTATGCCCTATTTTCTCTGTGTGGGGACCATCGAGCCACGTAAGAATCTGTCTCGCGTGATGGAAGCCTTTGCTCAACTTCGGTTGCGTGGCTCGCCCCACCGGCTGGTCCTGGTGGGCAAGGCCGGTCCCCTCGCTGCACCGATCCTGGCCGCCGCGACCCGTCTCGGCCTCGATGATACGGTCCAGTTCACCGGCTTCGTTGCCGAGGAAGATCTTGCCACCCTCTATAGCGGCGCTACCGCGTTTGTGTATCCTGCACTCTATGAAGGTTTCGGTCTGCCGCCGCTTGAAGCGATGTCCTGTGGCTGTCCGGTCATCACCTCGAATTGTTCCTCGTTGCCCGAAGTGGTCGGAGCGGCCGGATTGCAGGTGGATCCCTACGATGTGCCGGCCCTGACGGCGGCGATGGAACGGTTAATGACCGATCATGCCCTCGCCGATGAGCTGCGCCACCAGGGACTTGAACGCGCCAGCGGATTTACCTGGCAACGCTGCATCGAGCAAACCGCCCTCGCTTACGAACAGGCGCTCACCACGGGCCGCGCGGCGCCAGTACGCACGCAATGACAGGGGAGAGACGCGCATGCTGAGCCTCGTGTACCTTGGGGGAGTGCTCGTCCTGGCCTTCCTCGCCCTGTTGAGCGGTAAACGACGCTTTGCCCTGGCGGTTGTCGCGGTGAGCCTGTTGAGCAACCTGGTCTCGCTCCTGATCTACTATCTCGCTCCGGAACTGTCTGATGTCACCTTTGCCGTGGCCGCGCGTGAATTGACAATCTACATCTGTTTCGTGTTGACTTTCTTGCTCGTGCGCCAGTTGCGCTGGCCAGTCGGCACACTGATTGATCGTATCTATCTGGTTCTTCTGATCTTTTTCCTCATCAATATCACAGCTGGTCTGCTACGTAATGGTGTCAGCGCAGTGCTGATGGGACGTGAATTGATCTTTCCTCTGGCAACATATTTTCTCTTTCGTTTTGTCAACCTCAATGAACGAGCCATTCAGGCCGTTTTGAGATTGATTGTCGGGATTGCAGTGTTGGGAGGTGTCGCAGCGGTTGTCGAGCAACTATATGTTAATCTGATCGATCCGGCATTTTGGGAGACGATCGCAATCTCTGGCTATCTCGCCCAGAAATATGGCTCTTTTGATCAACCTTTTCCCCTTTCCTGGGTCAACTACCTGCCAGGCTTCATCAATCTACCTCATGGTATGCGTTCAATTGGTCTCATGCTTGATCCGCTTGCCACCGGTCATTTCCTGGCCTGCAGTTTACCCATAGCCTATTACTGGATCCGGGGGTGGAAACGCTTCATCTTTATAGCTATCATTTTTTTGGGTGTTATTTGTACATTTTCCAAAGCTTCACTGTTAATCTCTTTCGTTGTTTTTGGCAGTCAGGCATTTCGTATCAAAAATACATGGCTACGTTATAGCTTGCTTGGTATTATAGGGCTCTGTGTCCTTGCAGTTGGAGCTTTATTGTTGAGTACCGGCGATGATGCTTTTACCCACTTTGGTTCCTTTCGCACCGGCACAGAGGCGTTGATCAATCGGCCCCTGGGCAAAGGGGTTGGCTCTACCGGCTACTTTAATTTTTTGGTAACCGGCCAGGGCACTGCTGAGGCAATTGATACAACATTTTCGGTCTATGTCTATCAAATGGGATGGCTGGGTCTGATGGCCTTAATCTTGCTTGTTCCTGTACCTGCCGCTGTCCTGCTGCGGCACCTTGCCTGGTTGCGTTCCCGCGCGCTGTTTTTGGACAATTGCCTCAGCCGTTTGCTTATGACCGTTTTGCCTCTAACGCTGACCTACTCTCTATTGGCCTTGTCCAGCGCTGCGGCCTTTACCGCGGTACCGGTCTTCATCCCGATGCTCCTGCTTGGTGTGTACAACAGCGTCTGGGCTCGCCAACGCGCCAGGGCCGAGAAATTCCTCCCAGATACCGTTGGCACCCTCGCCACCACAGGCGTAGGCTGAGCGACGATCGTCAAATGCTGTGTGACCGCATAGGATCTATTGGCATTGAACAAGCCGTTTATGCACTCCCGCCAGAGCTTATTGCAACGCTCTTGCGGCAATCTGCAAGCCGGCATCTGCGATCTGAAATGGTATAAGACCGGTAGCGAGGCATGCTCTCGGGAGGGCTTTGCTCTTCGACATCCTCCCCTCTGGCAGGAGCATGGCGAAACCTGGATTGTTCCACGCTTCTGGTCTTTTGGAAATCCCCTATTACTACAATTGTAGGTGCGCTCCCCGTCGGGCTGAAAGCCCTCGGCTACGGGGGGCAAAGCCCACCTTCGTGGGCTAAACAGGCCACGCAGGTGGCCTTCGCAAGCACTAGCCGAGGCGTTTACGCCGACGGAAACGGGTCATCTGCCGAAATACAACTGTAGTACTATGAAACGCATCCTCTACGCTACGATGCAACTCCCCTGGCCGCTCGATAATGGCCAGAAGTTTGTTACGGTCAATGATCTGACTTATCTTTCCCGTAGCTTCGTGATCGATCTGGTCTGCTATATCGACCCGATCAATCTGTCCCACCAGGAAGAGTATCTTGCTCAGTTGCGCCAGCGTCTGCCTAACGTGAACTTCCTTCCACCGGTCGTGCATACGATTCTGCATGGCAGCCTGATCAAGCATAAACTTCCGGCCCTTGTGCGCGGGCAGTTGTCCCGTATGCCCTTTGTGGTCAGTAAGTACCGTAGTAGAGAATATGTCGAGCGCTGCGCCCAGGCATTACGTGTGAATTCCTACGACGTCCTCTATATCGAGAGTGTCAATCCGAGTTTTATCCTGGACGAGTTGGCCCCTGAATTGCTCGCGCGTGTGAAGGTGGTCTATCGCGCCTTTGATATCTTCGCTGAAACCCTGAGCCTCCATGCCCGTGAGCTCGGCCTTAGCCCGACAGGGTTGGCAGTGCGCGCTGATCTGCTGGCCTGCCGGAGCTACGAGCATCGGCTCTGGCGTCGGGTCGATGCGATCTTTAATGTTACCCGCCGGCTGGGTGAGCTTATGGCTGCTGAGCAGCCAGAGACTCGAAAGAAAGTTGTCTACTTCCCGGTCTTCGTGGAGCCAGCCAAACAGCATGCCGTTGCTGAACGCGCTGGCATGAAGGTGCTCTATATTGGTACCGTGCACTATCCGCCGAACCTGCTGGGCCTCAAGTGGTTCCTGAACGAGTGCTGGCCACTCATTCGCCAGCGCGTCCCTGAGGCGCGCTTCGATGTCGTGGGGCGTGGCGGTGAGGCGCTGCTTCCTGTCCCCACCGGTGTGCAGATCCATCGCTACGTTGAGCGCCTTGACGCATACTACGAGCAGGCAGCGGCGTTCGTGGTGCCCCTGTTCTCCGGCTCGGGCATTCGCCTGAAGATCCTTGATGCGCTCAATCACGGTGTGCCAGTTGTCTCGACGCGGGCGGGCTATGCGGGCCTGGAAGTGACCGAAGGCGAGGAACTCCTGGTGGCCGATGATGCTCCAGGGTTTGCTGACCATGTGTGCCGGCTCCTGGAACATCCCGCTGAGCGTCGCCGCTTTGCGGAACGTGGTCTGGCTTTCATTGCGCAAAACCATAGCCCGGCCCTGGCAGTCAGGGCAATCGACGATGTTCTGCGGATGTTGTGATATGTGCTAGACCCCTACATGATAACCATCCTCGGCATCGCGCTGACCTGGCTCGTCCTGGGCCTGGCCAGCCTCGGCGTGGGCCTGCTGCTGCGCCGGCTGTTCCGCCCCGGGCCGCTTGATCTCCTCGGGCTCTGCGTCGCCTTCTGGACCGGCTGGGCCGCCATCGTTGCACTGTTGCAGATCTGGCACCTGGCGCTGCCGGTGAACCGGGTGGCCCTGGTCCTGACGCTCATCATCGGCGCTACCGGGCTGCTGCTTGCGGCGCGGCCACTGGCCGGCCTGGCCCGCGAGGGAGTTCGTCGTGCGCCCGTTTTGGTGATCCTGCTGATCCCCACGCTGCTCTGGATGGCCAATCGCAGCACCGGTCCGGCGCAGTTCTTCGACCTTGGTCTCTACTATCTGCAGGCTGTGCAGTGGAACAGCAACTACCCGATCGTGCCGGGCCTGGGTAATCTTCACGGCCGGCTGGCCTTCAACAGCGCGTATTTCCTCTACGGCGCCCTGGTTGACCAGGTGCCGTTTGCCGCAGGGGCGGTGCACGCCGCCAATGGCCTGCTGCTCTTCGCGCTGCTGGCCCAGAGCGTGGCCGCGATCGCCGCTCTGGCCGCAGGCGCTCGCTTGCCCCGCTTCGCCTTCTGGAACAGCCTGACGGTGGCTCCAGCCCTCTATCTGATCAGCGGTCTCGAGGGTGGCACGGCCGAACTGCCGGCGCTGCTCTACCTGCACGGGCTCGCCCCCGATCTGCCCATCCTCGTCCTTGGCCTGGTCCTTGCCGGGCTGTGCCTCGTGCTGCTGCTCGAGGCGCGCGCCCTGGCGCCAGGCGAGCACGCCTATCTGTGCTTTGCGCTTGCGCTGCTCGCCTGCGTTGGCGTAGCGGTCAAGCTCAGTTTTGTCGCCTTTGCCGTCGTCACCCTCGTTGTAGGCCTCGGTGTGACGCTCTGGCGCCAGTGGCCGGGGCGGCCCGCCTGGCTGGCGCTCCTTGCCCCTCCCCTCGCCTGTGCGCTGCTGGTGGGCGGGGTCTGGATGGCGCGCGGCGTGATCCTCAGTGGCTATCCAGCCTACCCGAGCACGCTGGGCGCCCTTCCCGTGCCCTGGCGGGTGCCCACCGCGCTGGCGCTTAGCGAGGCCAACTGGGTGCGCAGTTGGTCCCGTCAGCGGGATCTGCACTGGAGTGTGGTGCTGGACAACTGGGCATGGCTGCGGCCCTGGCTCGCAACGGTCCCGCCCCCGGTGCTCCGCCCGCTGAACCTGGCCCTGGTCGGCGGGCTGCTGGGCGCGGCGACACTCGGCGGACCGCGCCTGCCCTGGCGGCAGATCAGTCTGGCGACCCTGTGGCTGCTGCCCGCGCTTGTCGCGCTGGTCTTCTGGTTCGTCAGCGCACCGGACTATCGCTTCGCCGGCGCCGTGTTCTGGGTCATTGGCCTCGGTTTGATGTGGTTGGCGGTTGAGGGGATCGCGCACCGTCTCGCGGGAGGACCGCCGCCCGTGGCAGTCCGGCTGGCCGTGGTGGCGCTGGTGCTGCTCTTTGTGGCGCCGGTACGCCCACCGCTGCTGCTGGCCGGCGTTGCCGTCTCGCCCGACGGGTTGCCGCCGCTGCCAGCGCCGCCATATACGTCCGTCACCACGATCAGTGGCCTGTCGCTGCTCGTGCCGGTGGGAACGAACCAGTGCTGGGCGTTGCCGCTGCCCTGCACGCCGTACGCTCGCCCTGAGCTGCGCCTGCGTGAGCCCGGCAACCTGGCCGGCGGCTTATCCTGGATGCGACGCGCGAGTACGTGGATATCCACGGCAGCGACCTGCCCCCCGCGGTCAGCGCGCCGGCAAACCTGGGCGTCGCCCTGCCGGCCGGCTGGTATGATTACGAGGCCGAGCGTGGTGTACGCTGGATGCAGGACGAAGGGATGCTCCTGCTGTATAGCGACACGCCCCGTCGCTTGTGGCTCGCGCTTCAACCCGCGAGCATACTTGGACCTGCGGGATTGGTCGATCATGATCGCGTATCGGTCGCTATCGAGGGCGCCCCGGTGGCGATAGCCGACGTGCGGGTCGGCAGGGTCACCTTGCTGCCACTCGCGATCGCGGCAGGTTTCAGCCGCGTGAGCTTACGGCTGGAGGGTGGCGCACATGTGCCGGCTGAGGTGATCGCGGGCAGTGGCGACGCGCGGCGCGTGAGCCTGGCCCTGAGCAAGATCGAGTTGAGTGATGAGTGAGCCTGCACCCCCCCGTTTCCCGGTCGTCGATGTGCGCATCAGTGCGCTGACGTTCGAGCGGGCGCTGGCGCTGATCGACGGCTGGCTCGCCCGCCGCGAGCGCCACTATGTCAATGTCTGCACCACCCACACGGTGCTTGAGTGTCACGATGCGCCCGAGTTGGCCGCGATCGTCAACCAGGCGGGAATGGCCACTCCCGATGGCATGCCCCTGGTCTGGCTCGGGCGCTTGCGCGGCCATCCGGTCGAGCGGGTCTATGGCCCCGACCTGATGCTCGCCGTCTGTGAGCGTGGTCAGGCCCGCGGCTATCGCCACTTTTTCTATGGCGGCGCCGAGGGCGTGGCCGAGACGCTCGCCGAGCGGCTGCGCGCCCGCTTCCCCCAGTTGCTCGTGGCTGGCACCTGCTGCCCGCCCTTCCGCCCACTCACCGCTGCAGAAGAACGGGACGTGGCCGCGCGCATCAACGCCAGCGGCGCCGATATCGTCTGGGTGGGCCTGGGGACGCCGAAGCAGGACTACTGGGTGGCGCGCTTCCGCCCTATGCTGAATGCACCGGTGCTGATCGCCGTGGGCGCCGCCTTCGACGCATAAAAGTCAAGAAGAGACTGGTGCGTTAGCTATAACGCAGGCTTCTCTCTTTCGTGATGGAGCTATAGCAATCCTACGTGTGTGGTGAAGGCCCGAACCTTGTACTTTCCAGCCATCACCGCGATGCGCTGCTGTCCGGCCTTCAAGGCGTTTGCCGCGCGGCTGGCCGCCAAGGGCAAGCCCAAGAAGGTGATTATCGGTGCGGTGTGATGCGCAAACTGACGCATGTGATCTATGGCGTGCTCAAGCATCAGACGCACTACGACCCGGCCAGGGTATGCGGGTCGTTCACCGCGACAACATAATATCTGTCAGGTGCAGCGCCAAGAGTTTTCCTATCGCTGAGCACGATCCCGAGTCGCACCTGACAGGTTTACAACCCGCGTAGGATTGCTATACCAGTGCTAGTCAATTCTCTGGGCAAGCAGTATATTCCAACAATGCCTGGCTGCGCTCCCGTATATTGCGAGGACCCGTTATCCATATCGCAATGATCTCGGCGTCAATCCGATGGTATCGAAACCGTGCAAACCAAAAAACTGAGCCAACACAAGTGTCAAATAGAGAGGGTTCAATAAAAGATATCGATGCCATAAGCGTCGTGGTTCCTGAACCAAACGAAAAGACCATTCTAGACCGTAACGTTGCAACAAGACTGGAGCCTGGGGTAATGTGCCAGCATGAAAATCGAAAGCCGCACCAACCGCAAGAGATGGCATGGATAAAATATCTCGATGCTCGTATACCCACACTTCTTGGCGCGGGCAACCTAGCCCAACGAATGTTATCGCCGCGCCACTACATTTGATGGACGCAGCTATTTCCAACTGTTCTTCTTCTGTTAATTGACGAAACAATGAAGGATGAGCGCCAGCAATAACTAAACCGGGAAAACGCTGCTGTAAATTCCTGCAGAGCTGTTTTAAAACACTAGCACGGCTCCCATAAAAATATATCGGTAGTTTTTCAATAGCAGCACGTTCACAGACCTTTAATGTAAGCGTCGGTCCATAAACACGATCAACTAAGTTAACTCGGTAAAGCATATTCAGTGCCCAACGCACAGGCTGACCATCAGGGACAACCATATCGAGCTGATTGAGACGATAGCGCTGTTCAGGATCCATGACACCTGTCATAACCCCATGAACAGCTAATGCGGATACAGCAAGCGGCTGTCGTTGTCTGGCTGCAGCAATGATTCTCTCTACAGCAGCCTCATAATCAATTGCATTGATTAGTATCCCTAGTAGATTGTATTTTCCAGAATCGATCATAAGTGTATTTAAGTTGAGCACGATACTATCGAATTCACGAGGACCTGTAGCTCCTTCGAGAAACGCCCGCACTGGCAATGCGGCTTCCGGATCGGAGGAGTCACCCGAATGATGCAACAGCGTATGAACGATTCAAATGCGTTCCCGGTTGACGTGACCACAAGGTCTTGTGCAACATGTTTGACAGACATGCTTATAAACTGACTCTCACGTCGCGCGGGCTCCCACACAAGAAATTGCACTAGACGTTGAATAGCATATCCGGTTGGTGGGCCAGTGCTGTCCTAAAACACGTTTATGACCAACGTCCACGATTCATCTCAAAAATTTCTTGCAAAATCCTCGGAACATCGTACTGTATGTTCCACTCCGGGTAATGAGATTTAAAACGCCTCAGATCGCTAATCCACCAGATGTGATCGCCTATTCGATTAGTTTCGGAGTAACTCCAGCGCAACGCTTTTCCGCTAATTTGTTCGCAGAGCCGAATTGCTTCTAACACAGAGCAATTACTCTCACGCCCTCCTCCGATATTATACACCTCAGCAACTCGTGGTTTGCGAAAGAATGCATCAAATGCTTGTATCAAATCGGCGCTGTGAATATTATCACGCACTTGCTTCCCGTTATAACCAAAAACGGTGTAGGGAGTTCCGGTCATTGCACAGCGCATCAAGTAAGCAAGAAATCCGTGCATTTGTGTCCCTGAATGATTTGGCCCTGTTAAACATCCTCCTCGAAAACAGACAGTATACATTCCAAAATAACGTCCATACTCTTGGACTAAGACATCAGCGGCAACCTTTGAGGCACCGAATAAACTGTGTAAACTCTGATCAATAGGCATATCCTCATTAATACCGTTCACATATGGATGGAAAGGGTCAATTTCCCAGCGCGACTCTTGCTCGATAAGAGGCAATTGATTTGGCCGATCGCCATACACTTTGTTAGTTGACGTAAAGATAAAAACTGCTTCTGGCGAGTAGCAACGAGTTGCTTCGAGAAGATAAAGAGTGCCATTAGCATTGACTGTAAAATCAGTAATAGGATCACGCGCAGCCCAATCATGACTTGGTTGGGCTGCCGTGTGAATAATGAGCACTACATTTTTACCATAGCGAGCAAAGATTTGATTAATCGAATCACTATCACGGATGTCAACATCATAGTGTGTATATTGAGAGAGCGCAGTGTTAAGACGCTCCCTGTTCCAAAGCGTTGAAGCTTCATCACCAAAGAAGTAGCGACGCATATCATTATCAATACCAACTATTTCCATACCTTGATTTGCAAAGTATATGGCCGCTTCAGATCCAATAAGTCCAGCAGATCCGGTGATGATTGCAACACTCATAGACAACCCCATCCATCCGTCCGGAGAGTGCGTGAGGCTCTTTCTGCCAATCCGGTTCACGATAAAGCGGCAACTGGCTTACGCGTAAGCAAACGTAGATAGTGCTCCATAAAGGCGAGCTTGACCAAGCCGAGGTAGTTGAGGGCCACCTTCTCGTAGCGGGGAGCGACAGCGCGACCCTCCTTGAGCCAACCAACACACTGCTCGGGTGCAGCGCGGTCACGGTACCGGTCGCGATTATAGGTGCAGGGACGACCAGGCTTGGGCTTACCAGTGCGCTTGCGCGGCGGAATACCTGGTTTGCTGCCACCCTTGCGCAGCCAGTGGCGAATACGACGCGCATCGTACCCGCGGTCGGCAACTACCCGCCGTGGCCGCCGGCGGCGGCGCCCAAAACGCGGCAGACGTACCTGTTCGAGCCGTGCTTCGGCCTGGGTGACTTCTTGCGTCTGCCCTCCAGTGAGCCGGGCATTGAGCGGCAGTCCCTTGCGGTCGCTCAGGAGGTGGATTTTGGTCGAGCAGCCTCCGACTGCGTGCTCAAGGGCGTGGTCTGCGGGTTATTTTCCCGCATCAGGCCCCCTGTTTTCCGCGCCCCGGCAGCGGCGCGATGCGCACGAACCACGGTGCCATCAAGCCCCCATTGGTCGGAGTCGATCAGGCCCTCCTCGTCGAGTTTGCGTTGAAGCGCTTGCATGACCCGGTCCCAAATCCCCTCACGGCGCCAAGTGGGGTAGCGGTCATAGATGGTCTTCCAATTGCCGTAGCGCTCGGGAATACCTGGCCAGGGAGCGCCGGTGTGCAGACGTCAGCAGATGCCGTTGATGATCGGGCGGTGCTCACCGTACGGGTGGCCCACCTGCTTCGTATTGCTCGGCAGGTGAGGCTCAATCAGCGCATATTGCTCGTCTGTCAGATCGTAGCGACCCATCATTCCCTCCAGTTCCTCGTTTTGGAGGTAGTCTACCATGACCGCTACCGGATTGGCAGAAAGAGCCTAACATCAGGGATCTGCACTGCATGAATATAGACATTAAGAACACGAAACGACGGTACGTGCTGTGTCGAGTTACAGAGTAAGTATATCATACCAGCCGCCCATGCGGCTCTGCCGCACAACACCGCAATGAAAATGAGTTTGTTCCTGGGACGGCGCAGCCCTCCCAAACCCTCCCGCGGGTGGGGGAATGGGGAAACCCGGTTTCCCCATTCCCCGCTCCGAGAGCTTATTTTCACGTTAGTACCGCAACACCTTAGGTCTTGTGAAATCCGTTGAGCACCGATTGCCTATTCTTCTTCTGAGCGATTATCACCTGTGATGTGCCGAGTATTTTCAGGAAAGGCATCCCTTCGCAGAGCCATGCCAGTGCTCTCAGAAGCACAACTGATTTTTTTCAGTAAGGACGGCTGCGCACCTGAATACGTGGAGCGAGCGCAGGACGTTCGTGCGCATCCTGACGGCCTTCGCCGCTGATCGGTTGGAACGCGGCACGCTCGACCGTTCGGCACGCTTCCTAGACGACGCCTTCGGGGTGGCAAACAACGGCGCGACGGCGTTGGAACGTCTAAGCGGGGCACCGGTTCGACGCTCCTGGCAAGTACTGCCCGCGCCAATCATCCTCTCGCCGGCCACGTTGCGTCTGCTAAGCCACAAACGTCCGCCCGGTTAGAGACCCGCTTGCCTGGCGAGTTGTCGAGGCCGCTCCTGAACCGAATTATCAGTGACTGTGCCTACCGAATCAGCAGCTATAGCAGCGGGACGCTTTTTGAGGCGCCATTGCAGGTACGAGGTGTAGCAAGAAGCACGAACCTCGTAGAGACTGCTGCGCAGCATGTGGCTGATAGTATATATGAACTTGTGGTTTCAGTCAAATCTGGCTATCTGGGTAAGTCAGGGCTTGAGCAAAGTCCGTACGTTCGGCCACAAAAGAACACCCGGTCTGTTCGTATGGAGCTATTCCACAACCATGCTGACAAACGAGGTGTTCACGATGCATGATACCACCGAGCCCATGACGTTTGACCTGCCAACTGATGTCCCCTTTGCCTTCAGCTTGACCGACCTGGCCGAGCAACTCGCACCGCTCGTGGATCAACGCCAACCGCGCGGCAAGCGCTATCCCCTCGTGCCGTTGCTCCTGACGGCGGTGCTGGCCAAACTGGCTGGCTATCCCCGCTTGGAAGACCTCAGTGACTGGGCGCGCCTCCGTGCGGCGGATCTGACCGCCCGCTTCGGCCTGGCGCGGCGCACCATGCCCCATCAGGCGACCTGGAGCCGGATCTTTGCCCACGCGCTTGACCTCCCCGCCTGCGCAGCCTGCCTGACCAGATTCTTTCTGGCCCAACGCCAGACGTCTGCGGTACCGACGCGCGGCAGCATCGTGCTAGCCCTTGATGGGAAACCCTTGCGTGGCACCATCCCAGCGGGGCAGAGCCAGGGCGTCCATCTGCTCGCGGCCTATCTCCCTGAGGAGGGGAGCGTCGTGGAGGAGGGGAGCGTCGTGGCGCAGGCGGAGGTTGCCCGCCAGGAGCACGAGATGGTGGTAGCTCCGACGGTGCTGGCACGCCTGCCCTTGCAAGGGGTCGTGGTCGTCGGCGATGCCATGCACACCCAACGGGCCATCAGCACGACGATGGTGGAGGCCGAGGGTGCCTATCTGTGGTTTGTCGACCAGCACCAGCCGACGGGGCTCGACGACCTCAGCCAGCTGTTCGCCGAGCCTGAAGCCGCCAAGGGCGGGAGCCTCCCGCCCACGGATTTCGAGACGGCACGGAGCTGTGAGCGCGGCCACGGACGGGTCGCGGAGCGCATCATCACGGTGAGCAGTATGCTGCACGACGACACCCCGTGGCCGTATCTGAAGCAGGTCTTCACGCGTGAACGGCGCTGGTGGGACGCCAGGGGTGAGCACGCTGAGGTGCGCGATGGGCTGACCAGCTTGCCACGAACGGGTGCCGCCCCGACGGACCTCTTGCGGATCGCCCGTGCGGAGTGGGGGATTGAGAATGGGTTACACCACCGGCGTGATGTGACGCTAGAAGAAGATGCTTGTCAATTGCGGCGTGGACGGGCACCTCAGACCAATGCCGTGCTCAACCATATCGTCGTGAGCCTCGTGGTGTCGAGTGGCGCGACCAATTTGGCCGCAGTCCAGCGCCAGTTTGCGTTTGCTATCGACCGGGCGTTCGCCCGCATGGCCTTCGCCGCTGGCCGTCCCTGACTTTGCTCAAGCCCTGGCCGCGCTGCCGTTCCGATTGCCCGATACGCGCAACCGTGGTACACTTAGCCGGCTTTATGAGCGAGCTGTCATCTGTTCCACAATGCGGTGCGATCGGACCACGCGCTTCGTCGATCGCTGTCACAGTCCACCAGGTGGCCTATGCTCGAACGGTTGCGTTACCGGGTCATCGGAAGCGTTCTGGCCTGGGATCTGGCGCTCACGCTCGTCACCCTCTCCGTCGCCTCGCACATTCGCCTGAGCTTTGAATTGGGTATGGATCTGCCCTCCGAGGCGGCCCAACTGCCCTGGCAGCTCTACCTCGCCGTAGCGCTGATCTGGCTGGCGGTCTTTCTCTTGCTCACACCGCAGCGCGCGCTTTTTACCCGCGGCCTTATCGAAGCAATCGGCCGCCTGATCGGCGCGGTGGCGCTTGCCTCGGCCAGTTTTGCCGGCTTGCTCTACCTCTCCCTGCGGGAAGTCTCGCGCCTGCAGTTCCTCTACTTCGCCGCGCTGAACCTGGGCGTGCTGCTCCTCTTCCATCTGGGGGTGCGGGTCTATGTCTATTCGCGCAACCGGCTGCATACCCGGCGCCGGGCGCTGGTGGTGGGCGATGCCAGCACGGCTGAACGCCTCGCCGATGAGTTCCATCGCCGGCCCTGGACCGGGGTGAGCGTCGTCGGGTACACTAGCGATGCGCTGGATGCGCCGGGCCGCGTGCCGCGGCTGGGGTCCGTGGAAGAGACCCGCCGCCTGATTGGTGCGCATCAGGTGGACGAAGTGATCTTCGCCTTGCCCCACCAGCAGCAGGAGCGGGTGGCCCGGCTCTCGCTCAGCCTGCTCCAGGAGCCGGTGATGGTGCATGTGGTTCCCGGTGTGCTCGACCTGATCTTCGCCCGCACACCCGTGGAAACCCTCGGCGGTATTCCGCTGATCAGTCTGCGCGAGTCGGCCCTCACCGGGCCGCAACGGTTCCTCAAGCGCCTGTTCGATATCTTCGCCAGCGCTGCCTTGCTGCTCCTCCTCGCGCCCCTGATGCTGCTCATCGCCCTGTTGATCAAGCTGGAGTCGCCCGGCCCGGTCTTTTTCCTGCAGGACCGTATCGGCGAGCAGGGCCGCCGCTTCAAGATGATCAAGTTTCGCAGTATGTACCAGGACGCCGAGCAGCGCTGGCAGGAGGTGGCGAAACGGGATGCGCAGGGCAAGCTGATCCATAAGGTGGAGGATGACCCGCGCGTGACGCGCATCGGGCGCAGGCTGCGGCGCACCAGTCTCGATGAGTTGCCGCAGTTGATCAATGTGCTGCGGGGTGAGATGAGCCTTGTCGGCCCGCGGCCGGAGATGCCCTATATCGCCGCCGAGTATCAGCCCTGGCAGTGGCAGCGCTTCCGGGTGCCGCCGGGCATCACCGGCTGGTGGCAGGTCAACGGGCGCAGCGATAAACCAATGCATCTGCACACGGAGGATGATCTCTACTACATTCAGAACTATTCCTTCTGGCTCGATCTGCGTATTCTGGTTAAGACGTTGATCGTTGTGCTGGAGGGCCGGGGAGCATACTAAACATGGGGGAACCAGGTTCCCCCATACCCCCGCTTTCATCGGGTGGCGTAGCCCCTCGGAGCGGGGTCCGGGGAAACCGGGTTTCCCCGGCCTGCCGAACGCGGCAGCGTGATGGCTTGCCTCAGCAGAGAAGCAGGTTTCACTGTGGATCAACCCGCGCGCGATGCGATCTCGCAGGGCGCCGCCCATTCCTCCATAGCGGGTCTCCGCGCGCCGCGCTTACGGCTTGCGGCTGCCGAGCGGGGCGTGTTGCGCTGGCTCCTGCCGCTGGCGCTCGCCCACGGGTTGCTGTACCTGTTCCTCGTCCCGCCCTGGCAACACTACGACGAGCCGAACCACTTCGAGTACGCCGCCCAGATCGCTATAGGCGAAGGCATAACGCCGGGCGAGGGGTCGGTCCAACTCAGCCGCGAGATCGCCGACTCGATGTACCGCCACCGCTTCTGGCCGCCGGGGGTGCGCCCTGATCTACTCAGCCCTGGACCGGTGCTCCTCGGGTTCAGCCAGCGCGTCCATCCGCCGCTCTATTACCACCTGATTGCGCTGCCCATCGGCCCGACGCGCTATCTGGCGGTGGAAACCCAGCTCTACCTGGCCCGCGCCGTCAGTATGCTGCTCTATGCGTTGACCGTGCTTGCCGCCTGGCGCATCGCCGTTGTGATGGCCCCCGATGAGCCGGCAACGCAGCTCGCCTTTCCGCTCCTGGTGCTGTTCACTCCTGCCTTCGCCGACCTTATGGCGGCGGTCAATAATGATGTGCTGCTCAATATGGCCGCGACAACCGCCCTGCTCGGGGCGGTGTTGCTCATTCGCGACGGGCCGCGCCCCGCGGCCCTGGCCCTCGCCGGCTTCGGCGCGCTCGTCGCCGTGCTTACCAAGCGCGTCGGTCTGGCTGTGGTCCCGCTGGTCGGGCTTGCGCTGCTGTGGGCGCTGCGCCGGCATCCCGTCCGGCGTCGCCTGGTGGCCGGCATCGGCCTGGCAATGTTCGTCGTTGCCGGCGTCGCCGCATTCCGCCCGGTTATGGTTGAAGGCCCCGACGGCCCCCATCCGGTCCTCGCCGCCCGTTCCTGGCTCGTCGCGATCGATGCGGCCTATCTGCGGCTGGATATAGACAACTGGATCCGCTCGGTGAGCGATCCCGATCTGATCGGTCAGCGGTATCAGACCCTCGTCGTTGTCGCGTTTACCAGTTTCTGGGCGCGCTTCGCCTGGGGGCATGTGTCGGCGGGCGTCGTTTGGGACTGGATGTTTGCCATGCTGGCGCTGGCCGCGCTGCTCGGCCTGGCGCGCGGCTTCTTCCTGAGGGCGCGCCAGGCAGTACCGCTGTGGCGGCGGCGCTGCCTCTGGCTGTTCTTCGGCGCGGTCACCCTCGGCTGGATGGCCATTTTCGCCCGCCTGCACCCCTTGCCGCCGCTCGAGGTTGGGGTGTATATCCCCCGGGGGCGCTACATGTTCTGGGCTATCGTCCCAACCCTCTGGCTGCTGTTGCTGGGCCTGCGCCTCCTGCTTCCTGCCGGCTGGCGCCTGGCCGGAACCTGGCTCCTAGTGGCGCTCATGCTGATGTTCGACCTGGTCGCCCTCGTGACGATCGCCACAACCTTGCGTTGACGCCCCACGGCCCTTCTGCTACAATCCTGCGGCGTATGCGCCCGGCGCATACGCGCCTTTGTATGGCTGAGTGCGCGAGGGCTGCGGCCCGCGTCCGGGCGGGGGCGGCGCCGGCCCAAACCCTCCCGCGGGGGAGTGTGGGGAAATCCGGTTTCCCCACGCTTCTCCGAGGAGCTCCGCCGCACACCGACGGGATGAACATACCACTGGATGGAGTATGGGGAAACCCGGTTTCCCCATACCCCCGCTTGAGAGCTGCGCCCTTCCAAACCCTCCCGCGGGCGGGGGGGATGGGGGAACCGGGTTTCCCCATAGTCACGTGAGACGGTCAGGCGTATGGCGCACACCGCCCGATGAACATGGCCTGGGAGCACGGGCGTTCCGCCCGCATCTCCCTGCTCGAGCGGCAATCCGTTGCAACAAAGCAGACTGCCCCCTCCCTAACCCTCCCCCGCTGGGGGAGGGAACCCGGCTCCTCCCCCCAGCGGGGGCAGGCTGGGAGGGGGGCTGAACGCGGCGAACGATGGTCACCTCAGCCGTCCATGCGGCTCCGCCGCACACCGACGGGATGAAAACAGGTTGTTCCTGGGAGGTTGATGGTCTTTGAGAAATTCATCCGCTATGCCAGTCTAGCCGTCGGGCTAAAGCCCTCGGCTACGGGATGCGAAGCCCGCCTGCGCGGGCTATACCGGATGATGTATTCAAAGACCATAAGCCCTCCCAAACCCTCCCGCGGGCGGGGGCGTGGGGAAACCCGGTTTCCCCACACCGATAGCTTATTTTCACGTCAAGGAGCTGTGATGGAACAAGAGATTGATCTGCGTCCCTACGCGCAGGCCGTGCTGCGCCGCTGGCGCTGGGTTGCCGTCGGGGTGCTGGCGGCAGTCGCCCTGGCGGTGATCATCACGCTGGTCCTGCCTCGCGCGAATCGCGCCAGCGCCAACGTGTTGATCGAGCCGGTGATCGCGCAAGTGTCGCTTGATGCGCGTTTTGCTGAGCGTGATACGGGTCTATTTACCAACCCGAACACCCGCCGCCAGGCGCTAATCGACCTGGCCACCAGTCCGGTGCTGGAGGCGCGGGTGCTGGAAAAGCTCGGGCAAGCGGATCTCAAACCCGGCGATCTGCTGGGACGGGTGCAGGTGCGCGCTACCAGCGATTTGCTGACGATTACCGCTAGTGGTACAGATGCCGCCGATGCAGGCCGGCTGGCCCAGCTCTGGGGCCAGATGTACGAAGACCTGGTCAGGGAGTTGTACGGCGGAGGATCGTTCGGTGTCGAGCGCATTGACCAGGAACTGGACGAGGCCCGCGCGCGCTATGCCGAGGCCCAGATCGCCGTTGAAGCCTTTCTGCGCGAGGGCGATCTGATGCGTGTCTCTCAGGAGGTAGCGCGGCTGCAGGAACTGCTGGACACCTCGCGCCAGGCTCAGAAGGATCTCTATGCTGCCTACCTTACGCGCACCCAGCAACTGAGCCTGGTGCTGGAAGACGCGCGTATGCTGCGCGCCGATGTGGAGCGCGGCGAGGGCGCGCCCGCCGATGCGCTGGCGGCCCTGGTGGTGCGGCTACGGGCTGCCGGCGGCGAGAACCTGCCGGTGGACCTGACGATCAGCAGCCCCGAGACGCTGGCTGCCGGTCGCGAGGCGACCCTGAGCGAACTGGAACGCCTGACCGCGGTCATCGAGAGCGAGCGCGACCGTCTGATGGACGAGACGGATCGGATGGCCGCGACCATCGCCGCCGGCGACGCCTCCGCGGTGGGCCTTGATGCAACGACCCGCTCGCGCTATGAGGCCGAACTGGCCGACGCCCAGGGCCGTCTGGCCGCGCTGACTGCCAGGCAGCGCATGTTAAACCAGATGCTTGATGTGACGTCGAACACGCTCGCGGTGTTGCAGGCCAAACGCGATGAGCAGGTGATCGCCCAGGCCACCTCCAGCATCTCGGTGCGCTACCTCGGCGATGCGCCTGTCCCTCCGGCTTCGCGCGCCGTTCTCCTGGTCCGCAATGGGCTGATCGCTGCGGCGCTGGCGGGCTTTCTGGTGATCACCTTCATTATCGTGCTGGAGATTGCGCGCCAGGTGCGTCAGGCGCCCGCGCCGCCCCCTGTGCCGCGCGGCGAACCCGCGCCCGAGCGTCCTCCGGCTTCGGATTGATGCGCTATGGCGGGGGAGGGGGAACCTGGCGCGCCCCACGCCCCTGCCCGATGGGAGCGCCGGCGATGACGATGAAGCCGCAAGTGTTATGGTCTTTGAGCAATTCATCCGCTATGCCGGGCTGGCCGTGGGGCTAATGGTCTTTGAGCAATTCATCCGCTATGCCGGGCTGGCCGTGGGGCTGAAGCCCTCGGCTAGGGAATGCGAAGGCCGCCTGCGCGGCCTATACCGGATGATGTATTCAAAGACCATAAGCCCTCGGCTATGGGATGCGAAGCCCGCCTGCGCGGGCGAGAGCGGATGATGTATTCAAAGACCATCACACCTGGGGTAACACACGCGCCTGGGAGCGAGGGCGTCCCGCCCTCGTCGCGTCTCCGCGGGCAAGCTGCCCGCGCTCCCAGGAGAAAGGTAAACATTTACGATGAACCTCGGTGATACCCTGCCATGAACGATCGGCCCCTCCTCTCGATTATTATGCCCTGCTACAATGAGGCGGCAACGTTGCCGCAGATCCTCGAGCGCGTGTACGCGGTGGATCTGGACAAGGAGATCATCGCTGTCGATGACCATTCCTCCGACGCTACGCTCGAGGTGCTGCAGGCCGAGGCCGCCCGCCATCCACGGTTCACGGTGATCAGTCACCCGCAGAACCGGGGCAAGGGCGCCGCAGTGCGGAGCGGCCTGGCTCACGCCCGCGGGCAGATTACGATCATCCAGGATGCGGACCTGGAGTACGATCCGGATGACTACTACGCCCTGGTGAAACCGATTGTGGAAGGGCGGGTGGATGTGGTCTTCGGCAGCCGCTTTATGGGTAGCCACACCGGGATGTATTTCTGGAACGCTATCGGCAACAAGAGCCTCACCTTCCTCACCAATTTCCTCTTCAACTGCTGGATCTCGGATATGGAGACCTGCTACAAGGTGATGCGCACCGAGATTATCCGCGAGTTGAACCTGGAGAGCAACGATTTTCGTCTCGAGCCGGAGATTACGGCCAAGGTGCTCAAGCGTGGTCACCGTATCCTCGAGGTGCCGATCAGCTATATCGGTCGCACCTATGAAGAGGGCAAGAAAATGAAGCCCAGCCAGGGTTTCTACGCCATTCTGGCGCTGTTTCAGTACCGGTTCGCGGATTGAGCGGGGAAGCAGAGCTCGTGCACGATCGGAGAGCGCCGGTGCGTATCGCAATGGTAAGCGTGCACAGCAGCCCGCTGGCGCGCCTGGGCGGCAAAGAAGCCGGAGGCATGAACGTCTATGTGCGCGAACTGGCCCGCGAGTTGGGTAGCCGCGGCATTCCGGTAGATATTTTCACCCGCAGCCAGGATCCGGCGCGACCAACGGTGGAGGCGCTGAGTTGCGGGGTGCGGGTGATCAACCTGCACACCGGCCCGACGGCCCCGTATGACAAGAACTGGGTGCTCACCTATCTGCCCGAGTTCGTCAGCCGGGTGCGTTGCTTCGCCGACGGCGAGGATCTGGCCTATGACCTGATCCACAGCCACTACTGGCTCTCGGGCGAGGCGGCGCTGCGCTTGCGCCGCAGTTGGGGCGTGCCGGTGGTGCACATGTTTCACACCCTTGGCGCCATGAAGAACCAGGTAGCCCGGAGCAGCGACGAGAGCGAAAGCGGGCAGCGGATCGCCATCGAGCGGCGCCTGTTGCGCGAGGTTGATGCGGTCGTGGCGGCAACCCCCCTCGACCGGGCGCAGATGGTCTGGCACTACGGCGCCGACGCGCGGCGCATCCACGTCGTGCCGGGCGGCGTTGATCTCCAGCGCTTTCGGCCCCGGCCCCAGGCTGAGGCGCGGGCCGAACTGGGCCTGCCCGGAGAGGAGCGGCTGCTGGTGTGCGTGGGGCGTATGGAACCCTTGAAAGGCATGGACGCGCTGATCCGCGCCCTGCCGCTGCTCCTGGCCCGGGGGGTGGCGGCGCGGGTGTTGCTGATCGGCGGCGACGACGAGAGCCACCCGGCGGCCTGGAACGCCGAACAGCGCCGCCTCGACGCCCTGCGCCGCGAGCTGGGGGTGGCGGAACGCGTGCGCTTCCTCGGCGCGCAGCCCCAGGAACGGCTGCCGGCCTACTTTGCCGCCGCCGACGTGGTGGCGGCGCCGTCGCACTACGAGTCGTTTGGCCTGGTGGCCCTGGAAGCGCTGGCCAGCGGCGCCGTGGTGGTGGCCAGTCGCGCCGGGGGGCTGGCGCTGACGATTGAAGATGGACGCAGCGGGTTGCTCGCGCCGCCCGGCGATCATCACGCCCTGGCGGAGCAGATCCTGCGCGCGCTGGAGGACCCTGCCCTGGCCGCGGCGCTGCGGGCCGGGGCGCGCCAGCGCGCCGAAGAGTACGGCTGGGGCCCGATCGCCCGGCGTATCGGCGCCATCTACGAGCAGGCCATTGCCGAACGCCTGGCAGCCTGGACGGCCCGGCGCACGCTGGCCCAGGTGTCGTAGCGGCGCTCCGGTGAGACCGGCCAGGGAGCGCGTTGCCCTTGCCCCGTGGCGCGACCATGGCCGATGGTTATCTATATGCAATCCACGGTGAAGAGGTTCAGGCGGCCCGTCGGGCCGTCTGAACGATTCTGGCGCGTTCTGATGCTGAGAGAAAGTTTCACCTCATTGCTTGACAAGCCCATAGCGGCGTATTATACTTTGTCTGAACGCCTGGCTTTTTGCATTTTCTACAATTTCCGTATCCTCGTGCACGACGAACCCGGCGGCGCAGGGAGTGTGTCAACACCCCCCCTGGCCGCGGCGTTCCACCCCGACGCGACTGAGCCTTCTGGAAAGGTAGCCGGCTATGAGTAAAGCCAAGGCCAAGGACCCACGCTTCCCCGACTTTTCGTACACCGTCGAGGAGGGCGCCCGCGCCACGCGGGTGCCAGGCGGGCGCACGATCGAGGAGTTGGAGCCCGAGTACAAGATCAAGGGCCGGACCACGTTCAGCGCCCTGTTCAAGATCGACCCCTTTGATTTCTGGGTCGGGCCATTCTACGTGGGCTTCTGGGGGTTGGTGTCGGTGCTCGGGATCATCTTCGGAAGCTACTTCTACATTGACGCGACCATTCTGCGCGGGCCGTACTCCTATCCCCAGAACTTCTTCGCCGGGCGCATCGATCCCCCTCCCGCCGAGGTGGGCCTGGCCCTCGTCGGCCCCGGGCAACCGGGCTTTGCCTGGCAGATGACGGTGTTCTTCGCCACCCTGGCCTTTCTCGGCTGGCTGATGCGCCAGGTTGACATCAGCATGAAGCTGCGGATGGGCTACCATATCGCGGTGGCCTACGGCGTGGTCTTCTCCTCCTGGCTCACGTTGCAGATCATCCGTCCGGTCCTGCTGGGGCAGTGGCACGAGGGTTTCGTGCTGGGGATCATGCCCCACCTGGACTGGGTCTCGAACTTTGGCTACCGCTACAACAACTTCTTCTACAACCCCTTCCACGCCATCGGGATCAGCGGACTCTTCGGCTCCACCTGGCTGCTTGCCTGTCACGGCTCGCTGATCTTGAGCGCGGCGCAGTACCGCGGGCCAGAAGGCGGCGATATTGAGAATCAGTTCTTCCGCGATACGATTATTTACTCCATCGGCGAGTCGGGCATCCATCGCCTCGGCTTCATCTTCGCCTGTGGCGGCGTGCTCTCGGCCAATCTCTGCATCTTGCTCTCGGGCTGGCCGGTGCAGGACTGGGTGAGCTTCTGGAACTTCTGGAACACGTTGCCCTGGTGGAGTGGAGTGTAGGGCCGGCCGGAAGCTGCGGGGCTGAAGGCTGTGGGCTGAAGGCTGTACACCCTAGAGGGAATGACTATGGCTACGGTGAATACGACACCTGGCGATCTGGAACTGGGGCCGCGAGACAAGGGGCGCGTCGGCAAGCCGATCGAACTGCCCATCCTGGAGAACTTTGGCCTTGATAGCCAGATCGGGCCGACCTTCATCGGCTTCTGGAACCTGACCGCGTTTATCACCGGCGGCATGTTCTTCTTCATCTGGCTGGTCGTGATGGCCTCCCAGGTGGGCTGGAACCCGATCGCCTTCGCCAAGTATTTCTTTGTGCTCCAGATTGACCCGCCGCCGGCTGCGTTCGGGCTGGGCTGGGCGCCGCTGGAACTGGGCGGTTGGTGGTTGATTTCCACCTTCTTCCTCACCGTTTCCATCTTCGCCTGGTTGATGCACCTGTACACCCGCGCGGTTCGCCTGGGCCTGAAACCCTACCTGGCCTATGGCTTCACCGGGGCGATTATCCTCTACCTGGTGATCTACATCATCCGCCCGATGTGGATGGGCACCTGGGCCGAGGCCCCACCCCACGGCCTCAAGGCGCTGCTCGACTGGACCAACAATGTCAGCGTGCGCTATGGCAACTTCTACTACAACCCCTTCCATATGCTCTCGATCTTCTTCCTGCTCGGTTCGACGGTGCTCCTGGCGATGCACGCCGGCACGATCTGGGCGCTCGAAAAATACGGCGCCCACGAAGAGTGGCAGGAGATCCAGGCCCCGGGCACCGGCACCGAGCGGGCGCAGTTGTTCTGGCGCTGGTGCATGGGCTTCAATGCCAATGCTTACTCCATCCACCTGTGGGCCTTCTGGTTCGCCTGGTTGTGCGGCGTCACCGGCGCGATCGGGGTGTTCCTCTCGATGCCCGATTTTGTGAATAACTGGTACCAGTGGGGCGTCGAGGCCGGGATCAACTATCCGGATAAACTGCCGCCGATGTTGCCCTGATCGGCGTCCCTGCTTCTGAAACCTTCTCCACCTCCACCCCCCACGCCGCGACACCTCTTGCTCCAGAGGTGTCGCGGTGTTTCCGGGCGCCACTCTCCGGGAAGGCGGGGAAAGCGGTTTCTCCACGCCCCCACCCGATCCTGAACCATGCCCTACCTCGCGTCTGGCACGGCTGCCGTGTCGAACTCCCGCCCCAACGCCTCGGCGACGGCCACGGCCAGCTCGCGCAACTCCGCCGCGTCGGCTGCGCTGTCAATGATCCACACCTGTGAGCCTACGATAAGTTCCAGCGCCACGACCGGGCGCACGCGCCGCAACAGGCCTGCCGCCAGCGGGCGCCGGCGCAGGCGCAGGCCGCTGACCCGGTTGAAGGGCAGGCGTTGCTCGCGGGGCTTGCCGACCCGGCTGACCTGGGTAAAGGTGATCGTCTCCTCCCCGGCGTCAATCACGATGCGATTGCGGGTGGTGAGCACGGCGTAGCCCCCCACCAGGCGCTGGTAGCCCAACCCCCCCAGCAGGCCCCCCAGCACCGCCGCCAGGGCCGCCGCAGCGAAGCCTGCCCCCGCCCCGGCGCTGATCAGTCCGCTCAGGGCGATCAGCGCCGCCACGACCAGCAAGGCCACCCCGCCGCCGATGACCGTCAGGGCCGTCGGCCGGTTCAATTCCGGACGCGACTCGAGTGCCAGGCGGCCCGGCCCCCGCTCCACCACGCGGTAGTAGGGGCTTGCGCCCAGCCGGCGGCCCAGGCGCTGCTGCGTGCCCTCAATCAGGATTGGTCTGGCCATGCACCTGCTTCCTAACGTGAACATAGGCTGCTGGAGCAGGGGTGTGGGGAAACCTGGTTTCCCCACGCCCCCGCCCGCGGGAGGGCCTGGCCCGCACGCAGGGGTATGGGGAAACCGGGTTTCCCCATACCTCCGCCCGCAGGAGGGTTTGGGAGGGCGCAGCCCTCCCAGGAAGAACCTTTTTTCATCCCGCAGGTACTATCTTCACCGGATTTGCATTTTTGCTCAAGCTGTGCTATACTCTCATCTGTCAGCGGGAGTGGCTCAGTTGGTAGAGCGACACCTTGCCAAGGTGTAGGTCGCGGGTTCGAATCCCGTCTCCCGCTCCATCATAAACCGTCTGCGTTCAACGGCGAACGCAGGCGGTTTTTTTCTGTGGCGCTCTTACTTGACCACCAGCACCGGGCAGTTCGCCCGCTGGGTGACGGCCAGACTGACGCTGCCGAGCACCAGGCCCTTCCAGGGGCTTTGCCCGCGGGCGCCGATTACCAGCAGATCCGGCGCGCGTGTCTCCACAACCGCGAGAATCACCTCATTGGCCGGCCCTTCGATCACGTCGGTTTCGACCTCGGCGACCCCCAGCTCACGCAGCCGTTTGGCCACGTCTTCCACCAGACCGCGCGACTCCTCCAGGGCCGCGTGCAGCGCCTGGCTATAATTCGGCTCGCCAAGAATGTCCGGCGGGGCGGCCATCGCGTGCAGCACCAGCACGCGCGCCCCGTAGTGCCGGGCCAGTGAGGCGACGTGATCAACGGCTCGTTCGGCAGCCGCGGATCCATCGGTGGCGAGGATTATGTTGTGAAACATGGTGAACCTCCATTGGTTCTGGCTGTGCCGCAGAGCACAACAACCTGGCCCACCCTTGCGGGTGATCAAAGATATGGTACCATCAAGCGACATCGCGGTGCGTTATCATCGGGTTACGGGCAGTGCAGGCACGTCTACGCGAACGGCGGCACAGTGGAAAGAGAGCGGCGCATGCATCCCCCCCAGGCACGGATCGGTTTCATTGCCACACGCCTCGCCGGCACCGACGGCGTTTCCCTTGAAGCGGCAAAATGGGCCGCTTTGCTGACCGGCATGGGGCACCACTGCTTCGCTTTTGCTGGCGCGTGCGACTGGCCCGCCGATCACGCCTATGTCGTCGCCGAGGCCCATTTCACCCACCCCGAGGTGCAGGCGGTGCAGCGCGATCTCTTCGACGACTACCGCCGCTCACCCGAAACCTCAGCCCGGGTGCACCGGCTCAAGGAGCATCTGAAAACCCATCTGCGCACCTTTCTCAACGTCTACCGGCTCAATCTGCTGGTCGCGGAGAACGTGCTCTCACTGCCGATGCACGTGCCCCTGGGCCTGGCCCTGACCGAACTGATCGCCGAGACCGGCATCCCGGTCATTGCCCACCATCACGATTTTGCCTGGGAGCGCGAGCGCTTCAGTGTGCACGCCGCTGGCGACTACCTGCGCGCGGCCTTTCCGCCGACGTTGCCGTCCATCCGCCACGTGGTGATCAACTCCTTTGCCGCCCGCCAGATAGCCATGCGTATCGGTGAACGCTCGACGCTGATCCCCAACGTCATGGACTTCGATAGTCCGCCCCCCCCGCCAGCGCATGCCAGCGACGCGATCCGCGCGGCCCTGGGGGTGGGCGCCAGCGAGTGCCTACTGTTGCAGCCTACGCGCATCGTGCCTCGCAAGCGCATCGAGCATGCCATCGAGCTGGCGCGCCGCCTGGAGCGACCCTGCGCCCTGGTGATCTCGCACGCCGCCGGCGATGAGGGCCAGAGCTACGTCGAGTATTTGCGCGAGTACGCCCGGCTCCTGGATGTGCGCGTCATTTTCGCGGATGAGGCCATCAATTATCAATCGCGGCAGACCTCTGCCGGTCAAACCGTGTTTGCCCTGGCCGATGTGTACCGCGCCGCTGACCTGGTAACCTACCCCTCGGCCATCGAGGGGTTCGGCAATGCTTTCCTGGAAGCGATCTACTACCGCCGCCCGTTGATTATGCGCGATTACGAGATCTTCCAGGTGGACATCAAACCTAAGGGCTTCCGCGTGCTGGTGTTTCAAGATTTTATCCCGGCGGAGGTGGTGCAGGCCACCCGCAGGCTGCTCGATGACCCGGCGCTGCAAGCCGAGATCGTCGAACTGAACTATGCCATCGCCCGCCGCTACTACTCGTACCGGGTGCTGGAACGGCACCTCGCCGTGCTCATGAATGCCTGTCTGGGCACGTGATTGCGCCTGTCGCTCCGGCCGTCTATGCGGCTGCGCCGCACCCCGACGGGATGAAAACAGGTTCTTCCTGGGAGGGCTGCGCCCGCCCAGACCCTCCCACCGGGTGGTGGGATGGGGAAACCCGGTTTCCCCATCCCCCTGCGTGAGGGCGCAGCCCTCCCAAACTCTCCTGCGAGCGGGGGGATGGGGGAACCTGGTTCCCCCATACGTTAGTGGTTTACCAGAGGGAGCGCCGCACCCTACGAGGAAACATCCTCATCGAACCCTTAGCGCGCAACCCTACCCCAGAAACCGTCGTCTATGCAATAATACTGATGTAAGACGTGTTTCACTTTTTACCCCTTATCGACAGGACGTGCGCGGTGGAGGGGTGCGGGCAGGCTGCGCCTCCCCGCCTACCCCGCCCGAGGGCGTGCGTGGAGGGCCTGCGGCCCTCCACCCCGCCGGGAGGCGACCGCCTACCTCTAGTCACTGAACCTGGATAGGAAACAGACATGTCTCAGCCTTTTTCGAACGGACCCGGGCAAGGGCTGCGGATGCCACGCGGGTTGCCCTACGGCGCGCTGACGTTGATCGCCGTCATCGGTGCCATCGCCATCTTCGCGCTGGTCAACGCCACCACCGTCGTTGATGCCGGCACCCGCGGCGTGGTCAAGACCTTTGGCGAGGTGACCGGCGTGTTCGACGAGGGGCTGCACTTTCGGGCGCCCTTCGTGACCGAAGTGGTGCCGGTGGATGTCAAGACCCAGCGCCTGACCTCCGAGTCATCGGCGGCATCCCGGGACCTGCAGATCGTGACCACCCAGGTGGTGCTCAACTACCGCGTGGATCCCGACTCGGTCGCCACGCTGGTGCGTGATATCGGGGTTGACTACGAGGCGAAGATCATCGACCCGGCCATTCAGGAGTCGGTGAAGGCGGCGACGGCCCAGTTCACCGCCGAGAATCTGATCACCCAGCGGCCGCTGGTATCGGATTCGATCCGCCAGGTGCTCAACGAACGTCTGACCCCCCGCGGCATCATTGTGGAGGAGGTGTCGATCACCGAGTTCAACTTCAGCGAGGAGTTCAGTCGAGCGATTGAGGCCAAGCAGGTAGCCGAGCAGGACGCCCTGCGGGCCGAGCGCGAGTTGCGCCGGGCGCAGATCGAAGCGCAGCAACAGGTGGCGCGCGCCGAGGCCGAAGCCGAAGCGCGCCTGCAGATCGCCCGGGCCGAAGCCGAGGCGCTGCGCCTGCAGCGCGAGGTGATTTCGCCCGAACTGCTGCAACTGCGCTTCATCGAACGCTGGAACGGCATTCTGCCACGTTTTATGAGCGGAGACTCGGGCCTGGTGCCGCTGATCAACATTCCGGCCAGCGAACTGGAAGAGACGCCCGCAGCAACAACCCCGCTGGCGCCGGCCACGGAGCCCACCAGCGCGCCGGTTAATCCGTAGGCGGGAAACCCGGTTTCCCCACCCCCGGCGGGCGGGTCAGGCGCTGCCGGACTCGCCCAGATCCTCGCGTTCTACAGCCAGAAAAGCCCGCTTATGTCGCACCCGAGCTTTAGCGTCATCATTCCCACCCTGAACGAAGCGCCGAATATCGCCGGCTGCGTGGCCGCCGTGCGGGCTCTCGATCCGGGCGTTGAGATCATCGTCGCCGATGGGGGCAGCAGCGATGACACCGCCGCCCTGGCCGCGGCCGCGGGGGCGCTCGTCCTGGCTGCCCCGCGGGGGCGCGGTTCGCAGTGCAACGCCGGGGCGGCCCGCGCCAGCGGCGATGTGCTGCTGTTCCTGCACGCCGATACGACCCTGCCACCGGACGCTTTTGCGCTCCTGCGGCAGATTCTGGCCGATCCGGCAGTGCGGATCGCCAAGTTTCGCCTGAGCTTCGATGTCCACGACTGGCTGCTTGACATTGCCGCGCGGCTGATGTGGTTCGATTCCCTGCTGACCAGCTTCGGCGACCAGGGGATCGTCATCCGGCGCGACTTTTTCGCCGAGCTGGGCGGCTTCCCCGACTGGCCGCTCTTTGAGGATGTGCGCCTGTTCGAACTGGCGCGCGCCCGGTCCGAGGTCTATGTCGTGCCCGCCACCGTGGTGACCTCCGCGCGCCGCTTTCTGGAAAACGGCGTGCTTCAGCAATTGCTGCACGACCTCTGGCTGTGGCTGCAGTACCTGTTCGGCGTCTCGCCGCACGAACTGTCGCGACGCTACGAGCGCGGTCGCGCGGAACTCCGCGGAGTGGTATAAGCGGAAACCAGGTTCCCCCACGCCCCTGGCTGGTGGGAGGGCGTGGGAGGGCCGGCCCTCCCGCGCCCCCTCCCGTCCGCACCTGGTATCGTTCAGGAGTTACGCGGTCGCCTGTCGGTGGGGAGGGGTGGAGGGCCTGCGGCCCTCCACGAACCGGTTGTTGCCCGCCCGCGGCGGGAGGGCCGTGGGTGTTGCGCCAGGCCACCTGGCCGCCGCGGGCGGGAACAGGGGTGCGGGGAGGCTGCGCCTCCCCGCACCCCTCCACGGCGTACGTCCTGTTATCGTTGACGTGAGGATCACGCGCGCTATGCATGCTCGCCCACGACGCCGGATCGTTGCGCTGCTTCTGCTTCTGTTTCTATGGATCGTCCCCACCGGCGCGCAACGCGCCGTCACGGCCCAGGAACTGCCCTGGCAAAACAAGGGCAGCCCCTTTGGCGTGGTTGCCGCGCTGGGCAACCGGGTGCGCGCCGATGAGATTCCCGCTGCGGTGGCTTTGCTGCGCGAGGCCGGCGTCCAGTGGCAACGCGAAGAGATCTTCTGGGACCGGGTGCAGCAGCAGCCGGGTGGTCCCTATGACTGGGATGGGGACGAACGGGGCTTCTACAACTACGACCTGGCGATCGCGGCTCAGGCCCGCGCCGGTATCAGGTTGCTGGGCCTGCTCGACTACAACCCCGCCTGGTTCAAGGGCAAGAACCCTCACCCCGATGAATGGATCGCCGACTGGGGCGACTTCGTCTATAACGCGGTGGCGCGCTATGGCCGCGAACGGGGCCAGATCAAGCATTGGGAACTGTGGAACGAGCCGAACCTGGCCGCATCGGGCTACGAGAGCGGGCTGTACAGCGTCGCGGATTTCGTGCGCATTCTGGAGGTGGGTCGGGCCGCCGCGCTTGCCGCCGATCCCGAGGCGACGATCGTGATGGGCGGCCTGGCCAGTATCTGGAGCCACCCGCCCTCGCCATATCATTATGACTACTTCGACTACCTCGATCAGGTGGGCCGGCTGGGTGGCTGGAACCACGTGGACATCATCGCGATCCACCCCTACCGCCCCGACACGCCGGAGGGCGATGTCTGGCGGCGCGACCAGTCGCTCACCTTCCACCAGGAGATGGCGCGGCTCGATGACTTGTTGCGCACGTACGGCCCCAAGCCGATCTGGCTCACCGAGCTGGGCTGGTCCACCTATCGCGGCGTCTATGGCGTGGCCGAGGACACCCAGGCCCACTTTCTGGTGCGCGCCTACCTGCTGGCGATCGCGCACCCCAGCATCGAAAAGGTGTTCTGGTATGGCTTTCGCAACGACACTGCGCCCGCCGCGCCCTACGAGCGGCCCATCTACGCTGACGACGAAGTGGAGTTCCATTATGGCCTGCTGCGGCGCACCTACCCGCTCGATCCCGGGCGGGGCGACCTGCGCAAGCCGGCGTTCCTGGCCTACCGCACAATGACCGAGATGCTCGGCGGGTTGACATTGCGGGACGTGGCGCGCAACGGCGCCGACGGGGTCTACTGGTACCGCTTCGAGGGCGTGGGCCGGCGGGTGGACGTGCTCTGGCGCACGGGGGAAGCAGCGCCGGCCATCGAGGTGGCCTGCGGGTGCCGCGAGGCGCTGGTGCGGGCCTGGAACGGCGAGGTGCAGCACGTGCTCGCCGCTGTGGGCGGGCGGGTGTCGGTGCGACCGGTTGCCATTGGCGCGCCGGTGTACATCGAATATGACCCTCTGTCACGGAACAGCCAGGTGTTCGCCGCCACCGGGCACAGCCTCGGCGGGGCATTTCGCCGGTTCTGGGAGACGCGAGGCGGGCTGGCGCGCTTTGGCTACCCGCTGACCGAGGAGGTCATCGAACCAGAGCCTGGCAGCGGGCGGCCCCGCACGGTGCAGTACTTCGAGCGGGCCCGGTTCGAGCACTTCCCGGAACTCAGCGGCACCCCCTACGAAGTCCAGTTATCGCGTCTCGGCGAGACGGCGCTGCAGCAGGCGGGCATCGACTGGCGGGCCTTGCCCTCGCAGAGCGAGGCCCCGCCGGAGTGCCGGCTCTTCCCGGAGACCGGTCGCAGCCTCTGCCCGCCGTTCCTGGAAGCCTGGGAACGGGCCGGGGGGCTGGATCTGGTCGGCTTGCCGTTGAGCGAACCCTTCGAGGTAGAGGAGGAGGGGACGGGCGCCAGGTACACCGTGCAGTACTTCGAGCGGGCGCGGATGGAGCACCGTCCCGCGCAAGAGGACAGCGCCGCCGCGATCCAGTTCGGGCTCCTGGGGCGCGAACGACTGGTACGCTGGGGAGGGATGCCATAATGGCTCACCGGCGCGGTTCACGCCGGCCTTCTCTGCGGCTGCGCCGCACCCCGACGGATGAACATACTTCCTGGGAGGGCTGCGCCCTCCCAGACCCTCCCACCGGGTGGGGGTCGGGGGAAACCCGGTTTTCCCTGACCCCTGCGCACGGGCTGCGCCCTCCCAGACCCTCCCACCGGGTGGGGGATGGGGAAACCCGGTTTTCCCTGACCCCTGCGCACGGGCTGCGCCCTCCCAGACCCTCCCACCGGGTGGGGGATGGGGAAACCCGGTTTCCCCCGACCCCTGCGTGAGGGCCAGGCCCTCCCAAATCGTCCCAACAGGTAGCATAGCGTGGATGGCACGTCTGCCCACATCCTCTCGTGAGCAGCCTGGTTGCTATCAATCACAGGACTTACGCGGTTGCCTCCCGGCGAGGAGGGATGGAGGGCCTGCGGCCCTCCTCAAACCGGTTGTTGCCCGCCCGCGGCGGGAGCACTGTGGGCAGTTCGCCAGGCTGCCTGGCCGCCGCGGGCGGGAAAAAAGGGGTGCGGGAAGGCTTCGCCTCCCCGCACCCCTCCACCGCGCACGTCCTGTCAATCACCGGCAATACGCACGGTGGCGGTCATATTCCAGCGCAGGCGCTCGTCCCAGCGGTCGGGTATCACTACCACGGTGTACACAACATCCCCCTGACGATTCTGGCCCCGCGGCTTGATCTGGGTAACCTTGCCGGGGAGTTCAAAGCCGGGCAGGGCATCGAAGGTCATGGTGACCGGATCGCCCTCGCGGATGCGGACAATGCTCAGTTCGGTCAGGTCCTCGGTTTCGATCTTCCAGTTGCTCATATCGGCCACGACGATGGCCGGCAGATTCGGCGAGGGAACCTCGCCGACCTTGAGGTTCAATTCGGCCACCACGCCGTTGATCGGCGCGGTGAGGGTGGCGCGCTCGAAGGCCAGTTGCGCCTGCTTCAGGCCCACCTCGGCGCTGCGGATACGGGCGGCGAAGGTGCTCAAGGTGGCATCGGTGGGCGAAGCCTGGAGTTCGGCCAGGCGGGCCTGGGCACTGTCAACCGCTGCCTGGGCCGCTTCGATGTCGCCAGCGCGACGGTTGCCGGTGAGACTATCGAGGCGCGCCTGGGCGGCTGCCACCGCCGCGCGAGCGGCGGCAACGGCATCGGCGTCGGCGGGGCTGAGGAGGCGGTCAAGGCGCGCCTCGGCGTCGCGGAGCTGGGCCTCGGCGATCTCAATGCCGCTCTGCTCGGCGAGTTTCGCCTGTTCATAGGCCAGGCGGGCCTGCTCGAGGACCGTTTCGGCATCGGCGACGGCGCGGGCAGCGGCGGCCTCTTCCTCGCGGAAGCCGGCAGCCAGTTCGGTGGCCTGATCCAGTTCCAGCCCACGGTTGCGCCAGTAGATGCGGCTGTAGGTGTCCTGGGCGTTACGCAGGGCATTCGCCGCGATTTCGACGCGCAACTCGGCATCGGTCTTGGCGCGCGAGAGCTGGTCGCGCTGGGCCTGCAAGTTGGCGCGAGCCTGATCGACCGCGGCCTGGGCCGAGCGCACCTCGGTGGAGCGGGGGCCGGATTCGAGTTGTTTGAGGCGCGCCCGGGCGCTTTCGAGGTCGGCGCGGGCCGCAGCGATATCGGATTCGCTCACCGTGGCCTGCACCGCGCGCAACTGGCCCTGGGCGCGAGCAAGTTCGGCGCGGGCCGCGGCAACCTGTTCGGGAGTGGCGCCCTCGAGCAGGCGCTCGTACTCGGCCCGGGCCTGTTCGAGCGTCGTCTGGGCCTGTTCGACCCGCAGGGCCAGATCGCGGGCATCAAGGCGCGCCAGGGGTTGACCGGCAACCACCCGGTCGCCCTCTTTGACCAGCACCTCGGCAACTGTGCCGCCGGTTTCAAAAAGCAGATTCACTGTGGCCACCGGAAGGACCCGTCCCTCCGCCAGCACCCCAAACCCATCGCTCAGGACGGGCGGGAGCGTAGGGGCTGGCTGAACGGATTCCTCGGCCCGGGGCTGGCCGATTCCGGCACAGGCGCTCAGCCCGCCCAGCACAACCGTCAGAAGGAGAATGGCTACAGCCCGGCGCATTGCATGTGCTCCTTACCATGTTTGTCAATGCCAATCAGCCGTCCATGCGGCTCGCGCCGCACACTGACGGGATGAAAAAAAGAGTGTTCCTGGGATGGCTACGCCCTCCCAGACCCTCCCACCGGGTGGAGGCATGGGGAAACCGGGTTTCCCCACGCCCCCGCCCCGCAGGGGAATGGGGAAACCCGGTTTCCCCACCTCCCTCGCCGAGGGCGTATGTTCACCTCAGGTTCACAACCCGCATAGGATGGCTCTATCTCGCCCAATACCACTTTCCCGCGATGCTGAGGCGCGCGCTTTTCGAGAATTGTACGAATTGTAGCAAAAGGGAGCGCGGATCTGAATACCCTTACGAAAAACTGACAAGATCGTAAACTCAGGGACGCTACCATTTTAGATTGCGGATTGTAGATTGCCGCTCCATGCAACAGGAAGCGCTCATGGTCTTTGAGAAATTCATCCGGTATGCCGGGCTGGCCGTGGGGCTAAACCCCTCGGCTACGGAATGCGAAGCCCGCCTGCGCGGGCGAGAGCGGATGATGTATTCAAAGACCATCAGCGCTCACGCGCTTGCGGCGTCTCTATGACGCTTTGGTAGCATCCGACGGGTGACGCGCCCGGCTCGCCAGGCACGAATCAGATGACAGGACGTACGCGGTGGAGGGGTGCGGGGAGGCTTCGCCTCCCCGCACCCCTGTTCCCGCCCGCCGCGAGAGGGCAACAACCGGTTGGTGGAGGGCCTGCGGCCCTCCACTCCCCCCGCCGGAAGGAGACCGCGTACCTCCTGTCAGATGAATGGACAATGAAATCTGAGCCGCTGCAGACTGCAATTTTGACAGGAGTTGCGGCGACGGGCGCGAAATTGATCGTCGCGGAGACCCTGTACATGCACGGCGAGGTGGACCGGTATCAGGCCAATGCCACGCGCCAGGCCGTCACGGCGGGCAATGCGCGATAAACGCCATCCGTGCCGGAAGGGAGGGGTCAGGAGAAACCGGACCGCCCACGCTCCTGCCCGTAAAAGGGCAGCACCGGATTTACCACCGGCTGGCGGGGGATGGGGAAACCGGGTTTCCCCATCCCCCTGCTCCAGCGGCAGTTAGACGGATATGAGCCGGAGCGCCGGCGCAGCGAGAGCCTGGGCCTTCTGCTACAATACGGGTATGTCGCTGCTCTCAGGTCTCCCATCCACGCCGGGCGTCGCGCCCGCGCCAGCCGAAGCATTGGCCTTCCCGCCGGGTTTTCTCTGGGGAGCGGCAACGTCGGCCTTTCAGATCGAGGGCCACACTCGCGCCGACGGGCGGGGAGAGAGTATCTGGGATCGCTTCTGCCAGAAGCCAGGGCGGGTGGCTGGCGGCGGCACGGGCGAGCCGGCCTGCGACCATTACCGGCGCTGGCCTGAAGACGTGGCGCTGATGGCGCGTCTGGGGCTGGGCGCGTACCGCTTCAGCGTGGCCTGGCCACGGATCTTCCCCGGCGGCGGCGCGCCGCTCAACCAGAAGGGGCTCGACTTCTACCGGCGACTGGTGGCGGCCCTGCGCGAGCGCGGCATCGTGCCGATGATCACCCTCTACCACTGGGATCTGCCGCAGGCCCTGCAGGAACGGGGCGGATGGGCCGCGCGCGATACGGCTCTGCGCTTCGCCGAGTACGCGGCGTTGCTCTTCGACCGGCTCGGCGATGAGGTTCCCCTCTGGGCCACGATCAACGAGCCGATGCTGATCACCTACGCCGGCTATGCGGGGCGCACCAAGGCCCCGGGGGTCGGGCGGCCCCGGCAGACCCTCGCCGTGGCCCACCACCTGCTCCTGGCCCATGGCCTGGCCGTGCGGGCCTTCCGGCAGATCGTCGGCCCGACCGCAGACGATGGGGGCGCGCGGGGCATCGGCATGGTGCTCAACCTGCGTCCCTGCCACCCGGCCTCGCCCCGCCCGCGCGACGTTCGCGCCGCGCAACTCCTCGACACTCTCACCAACCGCCTGTTTCTGGAGCCGCTGTTTCGGGGGCGCTACCCCGAGCTGGCGCTGCGCTTCTTCCGCCGGCGCTGCGTGCCCCTCCCCGCCGCGCCCGGCGACATGGCGATCATCGCCGAACCGGCGGACTTTCTGGGGATCAATGTGTACGTGCGGGTGCTGGCGGCGGCGAGCAATCCGCTGATGGGCGCGCGGCAGGTTCCGGGGCCGGGGCCGAAGACGGCCCTGGGCTGGGAGATCTACCCGGCATGCATCGGTGAGGCCCTGGCCCTGGCCCGCGAGTACACCGCATTGCCACTCTATCTCACCGAGAACGGCGCGGCCTTCGCCGACCGGCCCGGCCCCGATGGCGCGATTGATGACCAGGAGCGGATCGCCTACCTGCGGGCGCACCTCGTCGAGGCGCATCGGGCCATCGCCGCCGGGATTGACCTGCGGGGCTACTTCGTCTGGTCCCTGCTCGACAATTTCGAGTGGGAGGAGGGCTACGGCCCACGCTTTGGTCTGATCCGCGTAGATTACACGACCCAGACGCGCCGTCCCAAGGCTTCGGCGCAGTGGTACGCCGAAGTGATTGCGCGGAACGGCGTGCCGATGGAGTGAGCTATGCCGATCGTGTTCGTGCATGGGGCGGGAACCCGCGAATACTACCAGAAGTACCACGTTGACCACGAGCACGTGCGCTCGCATCTGCGGCACTACGTCGCCCCGGCGATCGCGCCCGACCCGGAGCGGGTGGCAATCATCACCGCCTACTGGGGCGACATCGGGGCCGAGTTGCGCTGGGAGGGGGAGAGTATGCCGCCAACGCCCCCGCCGTTGTTCTGGCGCGACCACCCGTTGCAGAAGTTGCTGGTGGTCGGGCGCAAGCGCCACATCGCCCGCGAGGTGATGCTACGCTTCTCGGCCACCCTGGGCTACTACAGCGGGCGCGTCCTGGCCATGCTGGGCCGGCCCCAGGCCCGCCTGAGCGCGATGTTCATGGGCGACGCCCTGTACTACTTCGCCCACCGGGGCCGGGCCCCCCACCCCGGCGTCATCCCCGCGCGGGTGCTGGAGGCGCTGCGCCGGGCCCGCGCCGAGCAACTGGCCCGCGGCGGCGAGCCACTGGTCGCCTTTACCCACAGCCTGGGGGGGACGATCTTTTACGATGTGGTGACGCACTTTCTCCCCGCCACGCCGGGGTACGAAGACATCCGCGTGGACTTCTGGGCCTCGCTCTCCTCGCAGATCGGCATGTTCGAGGAAATGAAGCTGTTTCTGGCCAGCGATCCGATCTACGGCAAGGGCAAGGCTGCGCCCTTCCCCGACCGGCGCTTTCTCGGCTACTGGTGGAACGTGTGGGACCCGCACGACTTTTTGAGCTTCAGCGTGCGGGGCGTGATTGATGGGGTGGACGATGAGTTCTTCGACAGCGGCCTGTCGGTGACGGCGGCGCATCTGGCCTGTCTGCGCGTCTCGTCGTTCTACGCGGTGTTCGGCCAGAAGGTGGCAACGGTGCTGGGCACCTCGATCGCCCCGCGCCGCACGCTCAACTTTGCCCGTCGGCGGCCGCTGGCCGGGACGTAGCCCGGGCTTGCAGGTCGGCCAGGACGCGCGCGGCGATGTCGTAGGCCGCCCGCGGGCGCCCGATCTCGCGGGCCTGGGCGCGCATCAACTCCAGCCAGGCGGGGCGCGCCAGCAAGGTCCGCACCGCGCGCGGGGCCAGTTCCGGCACGCGGATCTGGATGCCCGCCCCCGAGCCGGACACCACGTCGGCGTTCCACTCCTCCTGTCCGGGAATGGGATCGATCACGATCATCGGCGTGCCCCGGGCCAGCACTTCACTGGTGATCAGGCCGCCGGGCTTGGAGATCACCAGGTCGCTGGCGGCGACGAGATCGTCCAGATAGTCGATGAACCCAAGCTTGCGGAGGCCCACCCGCGGGCCGGGCGCCAGGTCGCTGAGGGCCTGGTCGAGGTAGTGGTTGCGCCCGGCCACGCTGACCACCGTCGCCGGTTGATCGCCCTTGAGCAGTTCGGCGACCATGTGGCGCACCCGCTCCGGGGCGACACCGCTGCCGATGACGGTGATCAGCGGCGGCTCGAGGGGCAGGTCGTGGCGCCGGCGCATCTCCTGGGGATCCTTGGGCTCCGCCAGTTCCAGCTTCACCGGAATGCCGGTGACGTGGATCCGTTCGGGTTCGATGCCGCGGGCCAGCAGGACGTCGCGGGTCAGTTCGCTGGCCACGAAGTAGGCCGCCACTCCCTCGCGCAGCCAGCTACTCTGGACCGAGAAATCGGTGATTACGGCGTATTCAGGGACGCCGGCGCGCTCGCCGTAGTCTTGCAGCACGTGGAGGGGCCACTGCATGGTGCAGATGATCGCATCGGGCCGGAGGGCCTCGACTCGCCGCTCGAAGCGTTTCAAAAAGGGCTGACCCATGGTCTTGAGCACCGCATTGGCGCGCAGGGCATCCTCAGTGTCCTCGAAGTGCAGCCGCGAGTGAACCATGGTATACAGGGGCTGAAGGCGGGTGGAGAGTTCGTTGTAGGCCGAAGTAATGACCTTGCGGGCCATGTCGTTGACGTGATCGAAGACGTCCTCGACCACGACGGTCACGCCGGGGTGGAGGCCCAGGGCGGCGCCGATGGACCGGGCGGCGCTGGTGTGGCCGATGCCGGCGGACACGTGAAACACGGCAATGGTCGGCATAGCTGCTCCTATGGTCTTTGAATACATCATCCGGTATAGGCCGCGCAGGCGGCCTTTGCATCCCCTAGCCGAGGGCTTCAGCCCCACGGCTAGCCCGGCATAGCGGATGAATTTCTCAAAGACCATCTGTATGACCGCCGCGGGCGGCGGGAAGGGACACGGTTCTTGTATTGTACCGCTGAACCGCGGGGACGCGGGCGCGCGCCCGCGTCTCGCAATGCCCATGAAGGTTCTTCTTGAGAGGGCTGCGCCCTCCCACACCCTCCCGCGGGCGGGGTGTGGGGAAACCGGGTTTCCCCACACCCCGCCCCAAAGGACCAGGTTTAGCGGATGAATTTCTCAAAGACCATAACAGGCACGTGTCCTGACCCTCTTCCCGGCCCCCACTGCCTCCCGGGAAAACGCTACCACACGGAGCGAGCCATGACCATTGTCGTATTCGGCAGCATCAACTTGGATCTGGTGGCGCGCGCGCCGCGCCTGCCCGCCCCCGGGGAGACCGTGCCCGGACAGACGTTTTTCACCGCGCCGGGCGGCAAGGGCGCCAACCAGGCGGTGGCCTGCGCGCGCCTGGGCGCGCCGACGCGCATGGTGGGCCGGGTGGGCGACGATGCGCTCGGCGAAGAACTGCGGGCGGGTCTGCGCGCCGCCGGGGTTGACGAGCGCGACGTGCTGACCACCCCCGGGCCTTCCGGCGTGGCGCTGATCGCCGTGGACGACGCGGGGCGCAATACGATCATCGTGGTGCCGGGCGCCAATGGGGCGATTGGCCCCGCCGACGTGACCCGGCTGGAGGCGGCCCTGACGGGGGCGCGGGCGCTGCTGCTGCAACTCGAAATCCCGCTGGAAGCGGTCATCGCCGCGGCCAGCGCCGCCCGGCGCGCGGGCGTGCCGGTCATCCTCGACCCGGCCCCGGCGCGCGAACTGCCCACCGAGCTGTACCGCCTCGCCGACATCTTCACGCCCAACGAAAGCGAAGCGGCGACGCTGGTGGGCTTTGCCCTGAGCGACGAGGCGGCGCGCAGCGCCGCGGCGCGGGCGCTGCGCGCGCGCACCGGCGGCGCCGTGGCACTGAAGCTGGGCGAATACGGGGCGCTGCTGTTCGCCGGTGAGCAACTCCTGCGCCTGCCGGCCCTCCCCGTGCGCGCGGTTGACACCGTCGCCGCCGGCGACGCCTTTAACGCCGGGCTGGCGGTGGCGCTGGTCGAAGGACAACCCCTGACGACGGCCATGCGCTGGGCCGTCGCCGCCGGGGCTGTGGCGGTAACCCGCCCGGGCGCGCAACCGGCCATGCCCTCCCGCGCCGAAGTGCTGGCGATGCTGGAGGTTTGAGATTCTGGATGTTGTTCCTGGGCGGGCTGCGCCCGCCCAGACCCGCCCGCGGGCCGGGGCCTGGGTGCGCGGTCCTCCGGCCCGCATCCGCAGGGGATGGAGAAACCCGGTTTCCCCATGCCCCCTGCTTGAGGGCCAGGCCCTCCGGCGGGCGGGAGGGAACCCGGCTCCTCCCCCCGGCGGGGGGAGGCTGGGAGGGGGGCAGAACGCGGCGAACGATGGTCACGTCAGCCCTCCATGCGGCTCCGCCGCACACCGACGGGATGAACATCCTTCCTGGGAGGGCTACGCCCTCCCAAACCCTCCCACCGGGTGGGGGGATGGGGAAACCCGGTTTCCCCATCTCCCTGTGGGGCGGGGGCGTGGGGAAACCCGGTTTCCCCACACCCCTCGCCGAGGGCGTAGGTTCACGTGAGACGGTCATGCGCATGGCGCACCACGCCGCGATGAACATAACCTGGAAGCGCGAGCGTCCCGCCCGCGCCACGGCGCCGCGGGCACGGCGCCGGCCCCCTCCCTGACCCTCCCCCACTGGGGGCGGGCACCCGGCTCCTCCCCCCAGCGGGGGGAGGCTGGGAGGGGGGCAGAACGCGGCGAACGATGGTCACCTCAGCCGTCCATGCCGCCGGGCGGCACACCGCCCAATGAAAACGGGGGTATGGGGGGAACTTGGTTCCCCCATTTTCACCTCAGGAGCACGATCATGGCCCTTGCCCATGACTACCTGGAGCGCGTCTATGCGGGCGTGCTCGGCAAGTGCATCGGCGTCTATCTCGGGCGGCCGGTGGAGCAGTGGAGCTATGAGCGCATCAGCGCCGCCGTGGGGGCGATTGACGGCTACCTGCATGCGCGCCTCGGCCTGCCCCTGGTGGTCACCGACGACGATATCACCGGGACGTTCACCTTTTTGCGGGCCTTGCCCGACCACGGCAACGACCCGGCGCTTATCCCGGCGCAGATCGGGGCCACCTGGCTGAACTACCTGATCGAGGGCCGCGCGGGCATCTGGTGGGGCGGGTTGGGCGTTTCCACCGAGCACACCGCCTACCTGCGCCTCAAGGGGGGCATTCCCGCGCCGGCCAGCGGCTCCGCCGCGCTCAACGGGCCGATCGTCGCCGAGCAGATCGGCGGGCGGATCTTCGCGGACGGCTGGGCCATGGTCGCGCCGGGCGACCCCGACCTGGCCGCCGACCTGGCCGGGCGCGCCGCGGCGGTGAGCCACGACGGCGAGGCGGTGCATGCGGCGCGGGCGCTGGCGGCAATGGAGGCGCTGGCCTTCGTCGAGCGGAGCATCCCGCAGTTGCTCGACGCAGCGATCGCCCGCGTCCCCGCCGGTTGCGCCACCGCGCGGCTGATCATCGAGCTGCGCGCCCTGCGCGCCCGCGAACCGGACTGGCGCGCGGCGCGCCGCATGATCGCGGAACGCTACACCTACGACCGCTACCAGGGCGGCTGCCACGTGGTTCCCAACCAGGCCCTCCTGCTCCTGGGCCTGCTGTGGGGCGACGGAGACTTCGGGCGTTCGCTGGCGATCGTGGTGAGCGCCGGGCTTGACACCGACTGCAACGCCGGCAACCTCGGCTGCCTGCTGGGCATCCGCGGCGGGCTGGCCGCCCTCGACGCCGGCCCCTACGACTGGCGCGGTCCCATCGCCGACCGGCTCTTCCTGCCCGGCGCCGACGGTGGGCGGGCCATCACCGACGCCGTCAACGAGGCCGTGCGCATCGCCAACATCGGCCGCGCCCTGCACGGCCTGCCGCCGCTGGCGCCAAAAGACGGGGCGCAGTTCCACTTCACGCTGCCGGGGTCGGTGCAGGGCTTTCGAGGCGAGGGGGCCGAGGTCCGCCCGATGGGCGGCCCGGAGGGAGCGCGGCAACTCGCCATCAGCGCCACGCTCCCGGCGGGAGGCGCGGCCCGCGCCGCGACACCCGTGTTCATCCAGCCCGAGGAACTGGCCATGCCCGGCTACCCCCTGATAGCCTCGCCCCGGCTCTACGCCGGGCAGGCGGTGTACGCCCGCGTCATCGCCGAAGCGACGAACGCCGGGCCGATCGCGGCGCGCCTGAGCGCCCGCGTCTACGGCCCCGGCGACACCCTGGAGATCCTGAGCGGCCCGGCCCGCAGCCTGGCCCCCGGCGCGGAGGCCGAACTGGACTGGCGCGTGCCCGATACCGCCGGGGCGCCGCTGGCCGACATCGGGGTGGAGGTGCAGGCGACGGTGGCGGGCGCGGCCAGCCTGCGCCTCGACCGGCTCGGCTGGCGGGGCGCGCCCGCCCTGACCCTCACGCGCCCGCCCTTCGCGGGCAGCGCCTGGCGGCGCGCCTGGGTCAACGCGGTGGATCAGTGGGACGACGGGCGCCCCGAGGCGTTCTGGCTGACGCAGAACGCCGGGCGAGGTCTGCTCATCCAGGGCGCCGAGGAGTGGCGGGACTACGAGGTCCAGGCGGTGATCACGCCGTCGCTCTGTGCGGCGGCAGGCATCGCCGCGCGAGTGGGCGGCCTGCGGCGCTTCTACGCCCTGCTGCTGCGCGCCGGGGGCCGCATCGCCCTGCTCCGCGCGCTCGACGCCGAGACGCTGCTCGCCGAAGCGCCATACTCCTGGCAACACTACCAGAACTATGACCTGCGCCTGCTGGTTGAGGGGCCGTGGCTGCGGGCCTTCGTGGACGGCGCGCCTGTCTTCGAGGCGCGTGACGCCGGCGCGCCGGTGGCGAGCGGGGCAGTGGCGCTGGTGGTGGAGGAGGGGCACATGCACTGCGCGGCGGTGCGGGTGGGGCCGCCTGAAGGGTAGGGGATGGCCGCAGCCCCGCTGGACGGCTTTCTACCATTTCAGCCAGCCTCTCAGAGTGTAGCAGTACGACCACTTCCTTTGCCCGAGCTGTGGTATGCTATCGCCAACTCGATCACTCAAGCGGGTCGAACCGATAGGAACACTGTGTAGGAGCGGTCTATGCCATACCACCAGTTGATTCACGCGAACCCTGCCATTATGATGGGCAAGCCAGTCATTGCCGGCACCCGCATCACGGTCGAGTCGATTCTGACCAGACTCGCCGCGGGCGAAACCATCGAGCAACTGCTTGCCGCCCATCCACGTTTAACCAAAGAGGCGATTCAGGCAGCCCTCGCCTTTGCCGCAGATGCGCTACGGGCCGATATTGTCTATCCTTTGACCGATGAAGCCGCATGAATCTCGTCGCAGATGAAGGCGTTGATCGCCAGATTGTGGAGCGGTTACGGCAAGATGGCCATGATGTCATCTATGTCGCGGAACTCGCGCCCGGCATCAGTGATGATGACGTGCTCCGGCAGGCGAATGATCGCCAGGCCGCATTGCTGACAGTTGATAAGGACTTCGGCGAACTGGTCTTTCGGCTGAACCGTGTGGCTGCTGGTGTCATCCTGGTGCGGCTGGAAGGGCTGTTGCCCGAAACGAAGGCAACGATAGTCGCACGGGCCATCCGCGATCATGAAGCCGAATTGTGGCGCGCATTTAGTGTGATCACCCCGGGAATGATTCGTATTCGTCCCCGACCGTAACAGCGGCGCGCCGTCGAACACCGGGGCGTAGCCGATGCCGCTGGCCTGCGGCCCCTCAGGAAATGTATAGTTCGCAGCGTTCAGCCTGGGCGGGCTTCGCCCGCCCAGACCCTCCCGCGGGCCGGGGCCTGGGTGCGCGGCCCTCCGGCCCGCATCCGCAGGGATGGGGAAACCCGGTTTCCCCACACCCCTGCTCAAGGGCTGCGCCCGCCCAGACCCTCCCGCAGGCAGGGGCGTGGGGAAACCGGGTTTCCCCACACCCCTGCTCCAGCAGCCTATGTTCACGGTTACCAGGTGATGCCATGCCATTCCAGGTTATTGTCGCAGACAACTTTCACTACATGGACGAGAGCGAGAGCTACGAGTATGGAACCTTCGACACCCTCGAGCTTGCCGTGGCGGCGGCGCGGCGCATCGTAGATGAGTGCCTGGCCGCGGCCTACACGTCAGGAATGAGCGCCGCGGAGCTGTTTCAGCGTTACGTCGCCTTCGGCAAAGACCCATATATCGTTGCGCCGGGCGCCTGCGGCGTCCTCTTCTCGGCGTGGGACTACGCCAGGGAACGCTGTGCGCTCATATGCGCCCCGGACACGGAAGGGGCAAGCGGTCAGGAGCAAAACGGCACGGCGACGCCTCACCGCTCATTCCAGCCAGCGTCGCACTCGTCGCCACGCTGCGCTGGCAACGGGGACGAACCGGATCGTTCGGAGGGGAGTGGCGATGGCGAGGGTAAGGTGTCGTTCGACGCCGCTGGCGTCGCCTACACCCCGCCCGGCGGCGCGTCTCGGCGCGTCGCGTGGGCGGACCTGCGGGCCGTCGAGCTCGTTGTGACCGCTGGCGGGCCGTTTGCCGAGGATGTGTTCTGGGTGCTGCGCGGGACCGGGCCGCCGCTGCTGATCCCGCAGTCGGCGAACGGGTCGGAGGCGCTGTTGGCCCGTCTCCAGGAGTTGCCGGGGTTCGACAACCAGGCCGTCATCGCGGCTATGGCATCGGCCGGCAATGAGCGGTTCCTGTGCTGGGCGCGCGACTGACGCCGATCGGTGGACGTCATATCATTTTACAGGAGTTACGCGGTCGCCTTCCGGCGGAGAGGAGTGGAGGGCCTGCGGCCCTCCACCAACCGCTGGTTGCCCGCCCGCGGCGGGAGAGCCGTGGGGGTTGCGCCTGGCCGCCGCGGGCGGGAACAGGGGGATGCGGGGAGGCGATGGTCTTTGATAATCCGCTCTAGCCCGCGCAGGCGGGCTTCGCATTCCGTAGCCGAGGGCTTCAGCCCCACGGCCAGCCCGGCATAGCGGATGCATTTCTCAAAGACCATCGCCTCCCCGCATCCCCTCCACCGCGTAAGTCCTGCCACTTTAGATTTTAGGCATGGTTCAAACGAACTTGACAGTTCGCCTCGCCCCCGGACCACAAGGGTGGCCGTGGAGGGGCCAGGCTCCTCCACACCTCCCCGCCAGACTGTCAAGCGCACACCGCAGGTTTTGAACCATGCCCTGGTAGCGATCCGGCGCGGCGGGGAACGCCCTGTCTCCCGCCCCGCCGCGCGCAGGCCGGCGGTCCTCAGCGCCCGTTCAGGGCGGCGAGCGTATGACGGGCGATCATCTGCTCTTCGTCGGTGGGAATGACCCACACCGACACCCGGCTGTCGGGAGTGGTAATGCGCGGCCCGTGGCGCGCGTTGGCCGCGGGGTCGAGTTGCACGCCCAGCCAGGCCAGGCCCAGGCAGACCCGTTCACGGATCGGAACGCTGTTCTCGCCGATGCCCGCCGTGAAGACCATGGCATCAATGCCGCCGAGGGCCGAGGCCAGAGCGCCGGTTTCGCGGACGATGCGGTAGACAAAGTAGTCAATCGCCAGCGCGGCGCGCGGGTCGGTACTGGCCAGGAGGGTGCGCATGTCATTGCTGATCCCCGATAGACCGAGAAGACCGGAGCGCTTGTAGAGCAGATCCTCGATCTGCCTCGCGCCCATGCCCTTTTCTTGCATCAGGTAGAGCAACACACCCGGATCGATCTGGCCGCAGCGGGTGCCCATCGGCAACCCGTCGAGGGCCGTGAAGCCCATGGTGCTCTCCACGCTGCGGCCCTGGCGCATGGCGCACAGGCTGGCGCCGTTGCCCAGGTGGGCCACGATAACGCGACCGTCGGCGATCTCCGGGGCGACGTCGCGGAGGGCCTGGGCGATGTACTCGTAGGACAGGCCGTGAAAGCCGTAGCGCCGCACCCCCTCGGCGTAGAACTCCTCGGGAAGGGCGAAGCGTTCCACCACCGGCGCGTGGGTGCGATGGAAGGCCGTATCGAAACAGGCCACGTTAGGCACGCCGGGCAGAAACTCCATCGTTGCGCTGATACCGGCCAGGTTGGCGGGCTGATGCAGCGGCGCCAGCGGCACGAAGGTCTCGAGGGTCGCCAGGATGGCCTCGTCAACCACCACCGGGGCGCTGTAGCGCGGGCCGCCGTGCACCACGCGGTGGCCAATGCCCAGCAGACCATCCTCGGGCAACTGCGGATCAAGGTACGCCGCCAGCCGTTCCAGGGCATAGGCGTGCCCGCGCCCCGCCGGGCGCACCGCCCATGCGTCTTCATGCACCGTCGCCCCGGTCCGGTCCTCGACCTTGAAGCGGGGCTGGGTGCCGATGCCTTCGATCTGCCCCTTGAAGCGCAGCGAGAAACTGGCCGCATCGCCGTCGTAATCGTACACCGTGAACTTGATGCTCGAGGAACCGGCGTTCAGCACGAGAATCTCTCTAGTCACGTAGCTTCTCCTCTCGCTTACGCCGCCGCGGCCGTCTGGGCGCTCTTGCGGGCGTGGACGAGCAGCACGGCGAGGGCACAGGAGGCCAGGCGGGCGCGCACGCTGTCGGCGCGGCTGGTGAGAATGATCGGCACACGCGCGCCGAGCACGATCCCCGCCGCCTCGGCCCGGGTGAGGAACGTCAGTTGCTTGGCCAGGATGTTGCCCGCTTCCAGATCGGGCACCACCAGAATATCGGCCTGCCCGGCCACCGGGGAACGGATGCCCTTGGTCCGGGCCGCCTCCGCGCTGATGGCGTTGTCGAAGGCCAGCGGACCGTCGAGTATCCCGCCGGTGATCTGCCCGCGGTCGGCCATCTTGCACAGCGCGGCGGCGTCAATGGTGGACTGCATCGCCGGGTTGACCGTTTCAACCGCGGCCAGAATGGCGACCTTCGGCTCGGGGATGTTGAGGGCCAGGGCCAGGTCGATGGCGTTCTGCACGATGTCGCGCTTAGCCACCAGATCGGGGGCCACATTCACCGCCCCATCGGTGACGATCAGCGGCTTGGGATAGGTGGGCACGTCCATTACGAAGCAGTGGCTGATGCGCCGCCCGGTTCGCAGCCCGGTGGCGCTGTTGACCACCTCGGCCAGCAGTTCATCGGTGTGGAGACTGCCCTTCATCAGCGCCTCGGCTTCCCCGGCCCGCACCAGGGCCACGGCCCTGGCCGCCGCATCGTGGCTATGGGCGGCGTCCACGATCGGGAACGACGTCAGATCCAGCCCCTCGCGCTCGGCCACGGCGTGAATCTTCGCCTGCGGACCGACCAGGATCGGCTTGATCAACCCCTCCCGCGCCGCATCTACCGCGGCCGTCAGCGAGGCGTCATCACAGGGATGGGCCACCGCCACGATGATCGGCTCGCGCTGCCTGGCCGCGTCCATCAGCATTTTATAACCGTCGAACTCGTTGTCGCCCAGTAGCGTGGACCGGTTCGTTTGCTCGGTTGACATAGCTCCTCTCCTTCTCCTCTCCTCTGTTCTCGGGAAGGCGAAACCCTGCCGAACGCGCTCCTCCGGCAGCCATCCATGCGGCTCGCGCCGCACACCGACGGGATGAACATCCTTCCTGGGAGGGCTGCGCCCTCCTAAACCCGCCCGCGGGCGGAGGGAGGAGGCAACCGGGTTGCCCCTCCCCTGCGTGAGGGCCAGGCCCTCTCGCGGGCGGGGGCGTGGGGAAACCCGGTTTCCCCACACCCCTCGCCGAGGGCGTATGGTCACATGAGCCATCCATGCGGCTCGCGCCGCACACCGACGGGATGAACATCCTTCCTGGGAGGGCTGCGCCCTCCTAAACCCGCCCGCGGGCGGAGGGAGGCAACCGGGGTCCCCCGGCTCCTTGCCGGCGGCAGGTAGGATCATGGACGTATTGCCGCAGCATGTCAAACGACGGAACAACATAGCTCCGGGTCACGCGGGCCAGCCCTGGGCCCGCACCAAACCCAACATCCAGTATTCACCCTTGTGGTACCATACAGGTCGCCGGTTTGCCCGTAGCAACAGCGCCGCAGGAGAGCTTGCGATGAGCCACGTTCGCGCCGCCGCCCGCGTCAGCGGCTTCGGCACCTCGATTTTTGCCGAGATCAGCGCCCTGGCCCTCGAGTGCGGGGCGGTGAACCTGGGCCAGGGGTTCCCCGACTTTGCGGGGCCGGCCTGGGTGAAGCAAGCCGCCGCCGAGGCCATTGCCGCCGATATGAACCAGTACGCCCCCTACCAGGGTCTTCCCCGGTTGCGCGAGGCCATCGCCGCGACCTGGCGCGCCCAGGGCTGGCGCGAACTCGACCCGGCCCACGAGGTGACGGTCACCAGCGGCGCGACCGAGGCCCTGTTCGCGGCGATGCAGGCGCTGATCGATCCCGGCGATGAGGTCATCGTCTTCGAGCCGTTCTACGATGCCTACCTGCCCGATATTACCATGGCCGGGGGCGTGCCGCGCCTGGTGCGCCTGCACCCCCCGGCGCCCGGCGCGCCCGTCTGGCGCTTCGACCCCGACGAACTGCGCGGCGCCTTCGGCCCCCGCGCGCGCCTGCTGCTGCTCAATACGCCCCACAACCCGACCGGCAAGGTCTTCAGCCGCGCCGAACTGGAACTGATCGCCGCCCTGTGCCTCGAACACGACACGCTGGTGGTCACCGACGAGGTGTACGATCAACTGGTCTTCGACGGCGCCACGCACCTGCCGATCGCCACCTTGCCCGGCATGTGGGAGCGCACGCTGACGATCAACTCCACCGGCAAGACCTTCAGCGTCACGGGGTGGAAGATCGGCTATGCCGTGGGACCGGCATGGCTCACCCAGGCGCTGCGCTCGGCCCACCAGTGGGTGACCTTCGCCACCGCCACGCCGTTGCAGGTCGCCGCGGCTGCGGCCCTGGAAAGCGCCCTGACCAATGGCTACTACACCCGGTTCCGGGCCGAGTACGCCAGGCGCTACCAGGTGTTGCGCGCCATCCTGGACGGCGCCGGCCTGCCCACGCTGCCAACCGAGGGCAGTTACTTCATTATGGTTGACATCAGCGGGACGGGGTTTGGGAGCGACGCCGACTTCTGCCGCTGGCTCACGCGTGAGGTGGGGGTGGCGGCCATTCCTCCCTCGGCCTTCTACGCCGACCCGGCCTCGGCGCCGCTATTGGTGCGCTTCTGCTTCGCCAAGCGTCTGGAGACGTTACAGGCCGCGGGGGAGCGCCTGAGGCGCCTGGGGAAGGGGTAGCGCTCCGCGTTATGGGTGTTCCGGGTAAGGATTCACATTTCTCCCGGAATTGAGCAAGGCATCCGGTCTACCGGGCCGGCCGTGGGGCTGATGGTCTTTGAGCAAGGCATCCGGTCTGCCGGGCTGGCCGTGGGGCTAATGGTCTTTGAAAAATGAATCCGGTCTGCCGGGCTGGCCGTGGGGCTAATGGTCTTTGAAAAATGAATCCGGTCTGCCGGGCTGGCCGTGGGGCTGAAGCCCTCGGCTAGGGGATGCGAAGGCCGCCTGCGCGGCCTATACTGGATGATGTATTCAAAGACCATAAGCCCTCGGCTACAGAATGCAAAGCCCGCCGGCGCGGGCGAGAACTGTTCATGCGGCTGCGCCGCATACCGACGGGATGAACACGAAGGTGCTTCCAGAGAGGGCCAGGCCCTCCCAAACCCTCCTGCGGGCGGGGGTGTGGGGAAACCCGGTTTCCCCACACCCCGCTCCGAGGGACAACGTTTAGCGGAGTAATTTCTCAAGGACCATCAGCCCTCGGCTACGGGATGCGAAGCCCGCCGGCGCGGGCGTCCCGCCCGCGCTCCCAGGGCGCAGTTCCGGCGCCTCACCGGCTCTCCCGTTCCACAGCGTCGGCTGGCGGAGGCGTAGAGGGACCGCCAGGGCGAGTGTTGCCGCCGGTCATCTCCACCCCTCCACCCGTGTGTCAGCGTGCCGTCTGGGGCGCGACCTGGCTCATTTCGGCGAGCTGGCGGGCCTGACCGGCGAGGCTGGCCTGGGCGCGTTCGATGTAGGCGCGGGCTTCCTGGAAGCGCTGGGCGGCGCGGTTGGCATTGGCGACATCGTAGCCGCTGTAGAACTCCAGCAACGCATCGAGGCCGGCGAGTTGCAACTCCAGGCCCCGGCGGTAATCCTCGTGGGCCTGCTGGAGCGTGCCGGGCGGGCGCAACTGGCCCATGGCGGCCATGGCCGCCTCGACCGAGGCGCGCAGTCGCTGCGTGGCGGCCACGTGCCCCACCGAGGCCCCGCCGGGCCGGCTGGTCGCCTCGCGGTAAGCGGCGGTAGCAGCGCGCAGGTCGGCCCGCACGGACCCCAGGGCGTCCAGATAGCTCACCGTCAGGCCCTCGACGACGGCGAGCGGTTCGGCTTCGAGGATGGGCGCGATGGTAGGCGTGGCCGGAACGGGTCTGGTCAGGGCCACGTTGAAGGCGGCCTCCTTGGCGACCGGCGGGGTTGCCCAGGCGCGTTCAATGGTCAGAGCAAGGCTCTGGTGCAGCGCCAGGGCGACGAGCAGCAGGGCGATGGGAAAGGCCCAGAGCAACACCCGCGCCCGGCGCGTCTCGCGGAGCGCGTGGCGCCAGCCGATCCACCAGGACGGGTCGCTCCCGCGGCGCTGCTTGGCGAGAGGAGCGGAGGGCGCGGCGGCTTCGGCAAGCCCGGGCGCCGGGCGAGCCGCGCCGGTGTAGCCCTTGTGTTCGCGCAGCAGCCGTAAGCCGCGCCGGGCGTGCTGGTTATCCGGGTTCAGCTTGAGGGCCGCTTCGAGGCAAAAAGCCTGCTCGTCGGGGTCGTCAAGCACCCCGCTGAGCCAGAGCCAGGCCAGTTCGCAACTCGGGTCGAGTTGCAGCGAACGGGTCAACAAACCGGCGGCGATGCGCTTCTGACCGCTGCGGGCAGCGGCCACGCCCCGCTGGTACAGGCCCTGGGCCTCGCCGATGTTCGCTTTGACAGCCGGCTCGATGCTGCTGGCCATAGATCTGAGCGCCTCTCCGGACAACCCGGTTGGGAAGGGCGGGCAGGGCCTGGCCCGCCCAGGAACCCGCCTTCCGCTAATGGTCCGGCAACAGCGGATGAATCGCCCGTTGCACCAGGGTAGCGTCTTCGACTAGGCTGGCGCGAATGGCGCGCCAGTACTCGGGTTGCTCATAGCCGAGTTGCCAGATAGCGATACCGGCGAGATCCTGGGTCTGGACGGTCTTAATCTTATCGGCCAGGCCAACCTCGGTCATGAACCAGACCTCGCGCCAACCCTGGGGCGAGCGGTAAGAAAAGGTGCTCTCCCCGACGCGACCGCGGGCGTCCCGTTCGCGGAAGTTCACGGTCACGCCCTGAGTGGCGATAATCTCTTCGAGGGTCTTCCAGGGGCGGGCCGTTGCCGGGCCGCCGGGCGGCCAGTCATAGCCATAGAAGTGCACGCCGATCAGCACCCTGGAGGGGTCGACCACCGAGCGGGCGTACCCGGCCACCGCTTCGATCCAGTACGCCGGGGCCACCGGGCCGGGGCCGCTCCCGCGCCAGTGGTAATCGTAGGTCATGATGCGTAGTTGATCAACGTGCTTCCCCAGTTCGGCCCAATCCTGGAAGCCACCCAGGCCGCCCCAGTCGCTATCTTTGGCGTGCACCGCGACGGTCAGCACGCGGTCGTGGCGGTGCAGGGCGGCGGCCAGTTCGGCGATGAAGGCCGAGAAATCCCCGCGCAGGGCCGGATCGAGGCCCTCGTAATCAATATCGATCCCGTCGTAGTCGCGGGCCAGCACCTCATCGAGAATGTTCTGCACATGGCGCGCGCGGAGCTGCGGATGACGCAGGACGGCGACGACGGCGTTGGGGTTCGCGGTCACATTGTGGATCGAGGGAATGATGCGGACGTTATGCTCGTGGGCGATGCGCACCAGGTCGTCGTTCCGCGCGCCGTAGATCCGCCCGCTGGCGTCGCTGGAGTACCAGAAAGGGCTGATATCGTCAATAATGTCGGCGTTGGCGAAAAACGACTCGCGGGCCCCGCCCTCGAAGAGCGGCGGCAACCAGACCGCGATGTAGCGCCCGCTCTTGGGATGGTAACTGACGGGGCCGGACGGGGGATCGGCGGCGGTGGGAACCGGTGTCGGCGGCACGGGGGTCGGCAGCACGATGCGGAGCGGCGGCGCGGGGGTGCCGGTGGGGGCAACCTGCGCAGTGGCGGCTACGGCGGCCTGCACCTCGGGCAACTGCCGGGCGAGGCGCAGGGTTTCAGCGATCAGGAAGCCGGCGACCAGCAGCGCGACAAGGTACAACGCGCCGAGGATGAGAGCGCCGAAGGCGGGCGGGCGTCGCATACTCAGTAGGCCCCGAGCTCACGCAGGCGATCATCGCTGATGCCGAAGACGTGGGCAATCTCGTGCAGCACGGTGCGCCGCACCTGGGCGCGCAGCGCCTCGGCGGTGCGGAAGTCGCGTTCGAGCGGTTCTTGAAAAATGATGATCGTGTCGGGCAACACCAGCAGATGACTCGCCCGTTCGGTGAGCGGAACGCCGTGGTACATCCCGTACACCGACTGCCAGGGTTTCAACCCCAGCATCCGGCGCTGTTCGCGGGTGGGCCGGCGCTCGACGATGATCTCGACATTCTCCAGATAGGCGGCGAACGCATCGGGCAGGCTGTCAAGGGCCTCGATGACGAGTTGTTCAAATCTGGCGCTGTCCATAGGGGCATTATACGATTCGACGTTAACGGGTGTCAAGCGTTTCGCCTGACGCGCGCGCATGGGCGCGGCTCAATAGCGCGATGGACAGGCTACAATCCTGGCGTGTCCGCGGGTTGGCGAAATCGTGGTAGACTCGAGTGCAGCGGGGGTGTGGGAGGGCGCAGCCCTCCCAGGAAGCACCTTCATGGGCATTCGGTCGGGGTGCGGCGCAGCCGCATGGACGGTGCACTAGTTCTGCGCGATGGGGCGCCGGTTCCTCCGGCGCCTTATTCTATTCTATGAGGAAGCATGATCCGGCAACCCCTGCTCAGTCTTTGCCTGCTCCTGAGCCTGCTCCTCGTCTCGGCGCATCCGCCCCTCGCGCCCGCTACGGCGCCGGGAGCGCCGCAGCTGGCCCCCGCCCCGCCCGACCTGGCAGGCTTCGGCGCGCAGGCGCACCCCCTCGTGCGGCCAGGACCGACCATCGAGCCCTTCGTGCGCCCCGATCTGGCCCGGCGTCTGGAACGCCTTCGCCCGCTGATCCTCGCCGCGGCGCAGCGACATAACCGGCCCGCGCTCTCGGGCATGGACGATGAGAGTTTCGCGGTGGTGATTGCACTGATTATATACAACGAGAACTTCGGCTGGCTGGAGGACGACGTTCCGCCGCTGCGGATCTTTACCCCGCTGTACCAGCGGTTGCAACAGGCGGCCAACCAGCGCCTGCCCGGCAGCAACTTCAGCGTCTGGCCGGTCAACCTGCGCCCCTCGGTGGCCCTGGAGATCCTGAAGCAAGAATTGCCCCTGGCCGACGGGCAGGTCATCCACGTGCCGGTGCGGGTCGTCGGCAGCCGGATCGACCCGGCGGCCTATGCGCGCCCGGCTGACCTGCTGGCGGCGATCAATGCCGAAATCAGCCGTGATGATCTGGCGATAGCCTATCTGGCGGCGAACCTGGAACGGGGGCTCTATCGCGCGGCCCTGGAGGGCGCGCCGGTCACCTGGCAAACACTGGCAGCCTGGCACAATCAGGGGATCGTGGACTCGCGGGCCATCCGGGCCAATCCCACTGCCCGCGAGTATGTGCGCCGGGCGGCGGCCTTTATGCCCCTGGCCCGGGCGCTGATCGGCGCCGCTGGCCACGGTGCGGCTCGAGAGACATGCCTGCCGGTGGCGGGGTATACTGGTACCGGGCGCGCGCGCGATGGCCGACGGCGCGACCTGTACGCGCCAGCGCGCGTCTGGCAGGCGGGCTACTCGCGCGTCACGCCCTGCATGGCGCGCAGGCGCTCCAACACTTCCCGCTCGAACTCGCGAGGATTCACCCTGGGGAAATAGTCGGTCTCGATCATCGCCGCCGGCACATCGTCGCAGGCAGCCATACAGTCGAGTTCAACCAGGCGGATATCCTGAGGGTGCGTGGCGGCGAGGCGCTTGAGCGTCGCCAGAAAGGTGGGCCGGCTGATCGCGCATTGGCGGCAAAAAATCAGGTCAAGGGGCATGGACATAAACCTTTCGAGACGCGGGAGGCGCTGCCCATACCCCTGGCGCGTGGAACAGCCTTCCTGTTCGACCACGCGACCCTGGCTGCAGGATCATGGCGCCTCCCTAGTGTACACGGTTTGACTGAGGTTTGCAAGACCTGTGCAACAGCATTTCAAACGACGGCTTCGCCGTGCGCTACCGGAGGGCGAGGTTCTTGAACGAGAGGAGGCGGGAGGGCTGCACCCCTCCAGCAATACGCTTCCCCGACCAGGGGCGCTACGGAGGCGCCACCAACATAGTGAAGTATAATACAAGAAACGAGATTTGTGGCGATGAATCCATCGGGTGTGGAAGCAACAGCCTGGGCAAGCATTGCGAAGCGGCATCATGCCACGCTCGACATCGCCTACCTGCAGGCAGGCGAGCGCGGTCCGGTCGTGGTGATGCTCCATGGCTGGGGCGCGTTCAAAGAGTTGTGGTGGAACACGCTGCGCCGCCTGGGCCGTGACCACCGCTGTTACGCGCTCGATCTTCCCGGCCACGGGGATTCGCCGCTGCACCGCCGTGACAGCATCCGCGAACTGGCCGACGTGGTTGGCGCGTTCTGCGACAGCCTGGATCTGCGCGAGATCGCCCTGATCGGCCACTCGATGGGCGGCGCGGTGGCCATTGCGCTGGTGTTGCGCCGGCCCGACCTGGTGCGCCGCCTCATCCTGGTGGACGCGGCGGTAGACGCCTACCAGATGCCGAAGTTCGCCCGGACGTATCTGCTCCCCGCCTCTGGATGGGCGGTGTTTCGCCTGGTCCTGCTCGTCGCGCGCATCCTTCGCCCCATCGGCGCGCGGGTGCCCGACAATCACCGCGGCGGCTGGGTGCGGCCCTGGCTGCGACGTGGCGCCTACATGGTCCGCTCCGATCCCGACGCCCTGTACCGGACCTACCGCGCCCTCTTCCGCGCCCGCGCCGGGCGCCGGCTCGCCCGTATCCACATCCCTACCCTGGTGGTCAGCGGACAGTTTGACACCCTGGTGCCCCGCGAGCACTCACGCCGTCTGGCCCGGCGCATCCCCCACGCGCGCTTCGTGGAGATCCCCGGCGCCTTGCATAATCCTATGGACGAACGCCCCCGCGCCTTCGAGCAGGCCGTGCGCGCCTTTCTTGCCGACGGACGGGAGATCGTGGCCGATGCGCCCCCTGCTGCGCCCACCCTTGCCCCGCGAAAACAACAGGCTGCCCTGATGCCTCTGCAACGCTTCCTCAGCCGCGCCACCCTGGACGCGGAAACGTTGATCGACCGGCTGCGCCGCCCCGGACGGCGCGCCAGCTCCGCGCTGATCGTTCCCTATCGCGGCATGGGCACGCCCGCCGCGCTGTATCTCAGCGGGCGCGTGCTCGAGGACCGCGGCATCAGGCCCCCGGACGACGCCGATTCGCGCTGGGCCAACTTGCGCGCCAACTGGCGGCGCTTCGGCTCGCGCGAATTGCCCCACGTGCGCGTGCGCGCCACCTTCCAGGATGTGGTCGTCGAAACCGCCACCGACGCCGAGGGCTACTTTCACCTCAGCCTGCAACCGGGCGGCCCCCTCAATGACGCGCCTGTGCAGGTAGTGGATCTGGAACTGCCCGACCTGGGCGCGCGCGGCGCTGGCGAGGTCTTCGTCCCACCCCCGAGCGCCCGTTGCGCCATCGTGAGCGACATTGACGATACGGTGCTGCAGACCTACGCCACCGATACGCTCAAAATGCTCGCCCTGACCTTTCTGCACAACGCCCGCACACGGCTGCCCTTCGAAGGCGTGGCGGCGCTCTACCGGGCGCTGGTCGCCGGACCGGACGGCCAGCGCCAGAACCCTATCTTCTACGTGTCGAGCAGTCCCTGGAACCTGTATGACTTCCTGGTGGATTTTCTGGCCTACCACGGTTTGCCCGCGGGACCGCTGTTTCTCACCGACTACGGCTTCGACCGCGATCGGCTGGTCCGGAAGGGCCATCGCCGGCATAAACTGGAAGCCATCGGGCGCATCGCCACGACCTATCCGCATCTGTCGCTGGTGCTGATCGGCGACAGCGGCCAGCACGACCCGGAGATCTACCTGGAGGTCGCGCGCGCCTACCCCGGGCGCGTCGTGGCCATCTACATCCGCCATGTGAGCCACGAACGCCGCGCGGAGGAGGTGTATGCCCTGAGCGCGGAAGCGCGGCGCCTCGATGTGCCGATGGTGCTGGCGTCCACCACCGCTGCCCTGGCCACCGACGCGGCCAGCCGCGGGCTGATTGCCGGCCCGGGGTAGGCTCTACCCGCCGGGCAGGGGGATGGGGAAACCCGGTTTTCCCATCCCCCTGCGTGAGGGCGCAGCCCTCCCAGACCCTCCTGCGGGCGGGGGGATGGGGGAACCTGGTTCCCCCAAGTTCACGTTAGCCCCACGGCACGCGGGCGAATATAAGAGGCAACAGAGGTATGAACAACAACCCCGATCTTTCCAGGCAGGTTGAGAACCTGCACGTGCGCGAACTGACCCCGCTTCAATCGCCGCTGGAGTTGAAACAGCGCCTGCCCCTCAGCCCAACCGCGGCCCGCACCGTGACCACCGCCCGCGAGGCGATCCGGCGCGTGCTGCGTGGCGAGGACCGGCGGCTGCTGGTGGTGATCGGCCCGTGCTCCATTCACGATCCCGAGGCGGCCCTGGAGTACGCCCGGCGCCTGCGCCGCCTCCAGGAGGATCTCAGCAGCCAGCTGGTGCTGATTATGCGCACCTACCTGGAGAAGCCCCGCACGACCGTGGGTTGGCGCGGCCTGATCAATGATCCGCACCTCGATGGCTCGTTTGACATGCAATCCGGGCTGAGCATTGCCCGCCGGTTGCTCATGGAGATCAACGAACTCGGTCTGCCGGTGGCTACGGAGATGCTCGACCCGATCAGCCCCCAGTACCTGGACGACCAGATCAGTATGGCCACCATCGGCGCGCGCACCAGCGAGGCTCAGACCCACCGGGCGCTGGCCAGCGGCGTCTCGATGCCGGTGGGCTTCAAGAACGGCACTGACGGCGGGATCGAGGCGGCCGTCAATGCCTGCGTCTCCGCCGCCGTGCCCCATAGCTTCCTGGGCATCGACGACCGCGGGCGCAGCGCGGTGGTGAAGACCACCGGCAACCCCGATGGCTTCGTCATCCTGCGCGGGGGGCGCCACGGGCCCAATTACTACCCCGAATACGTCGTGCGGGCCGCCCGGCTGATGCGCGAGGCCTCGCTCCAACCCGCCGTGATGATTGATTGCAGCCACGCCAACGCCGGCGGCGACTACCGGCGCCAGGAGACGGTCTGGCACAATGTCGTCGAGCAGGTGATCCACGGCCCAACCCCGATTGTCGGGATGATGGTCGAGAGCAACCTGGAAGAGGGCAAGCAGCCGTTCCTCGCCGATCGGTCGAAGTTGCGCTACGGCGTCTCCGTCACCGATGGCTGCGTGGGCTGGGCCACCACCGAGCTAATGCTCCACGAGGCCCACCTGGCTCTGGAACGGGCGCGGTAGCCCGGGTTGGGCAGGGGTGATCGGCCGCTCGCCCCTGCCTGTTCCGTCTCGAAACCGCGGGCCGGGGCATGGAGCATCCGGGTTGCCCCATGCCCCGGCGCGATTGCTCGTTCCGCCCCCCGCGCAGCGACATCCTGCGCCCATGGTGTAACCGTTCGGGGTATACTAACGTGAACATAGGCTCTCGAAGAGGGGTGTGGGGAAACCGGGTTTCCCCACGCCCCCGCCCCGCAGGGGCATGGGGAAACCGGGTTTCCCCATTCTCCCGCCCGCGGGAGGGTTTGGGAGGGCTGCGCCCTCACGCAGGGGGCCGGGGAAACCGGGTTTCCCCGGTCCCCCACCCGCGGGAGGGTTTGGGAGGGCAGCACCCTCCCAAGCACAACATTTTCATTGCGGCGCGAGCCGCATGGAGGGCTGAAGAAGCACACAGCACCTGGCCGGGTGCTGCCCTTCCGGGCGGTCTCTGTGTCAGGAGGGCCATGCCCTCCGCGCCCCTCCATGCCAGGAGCGGTCGTGCGACGACTAACGCTTTACCTCGGTATATATGGTATGACCGACGAGCCACAATCGAACAAGCCGCCGGAGGGCAATGCCCTGGCCTACTGGGCGATTATCGGCACCACGATGCTGCTGTGCTTCGCCTGGCTGCTCACCGGCAGTCTGATGTTGACCCTGGCGATTATCGGCCTGGGGTTACTGCATCTGGCACGCCATTTCCCCGAAGCCGAACAGTTTGTGCAGGCCGATCCCGTTCTGGTGTGGCTGCGCCGCATGTCGCCGCTAATTATTATCGGGATCGCCACGCTGGTGCTGGCGACGCGCTATTTGCGGTAGACACGGGGCGGCTTCGCCGCGCGCCACCCGGAGGAACAGAGGTTCTGGGAGGGCTGCGCCCGCCTGAACCCTCCTGCTGGATGAGAGCATGGGGAAACGGGGTTTCCCCCCCCCTGCGCGCGGGCGACGCCCGCCCGAACCCTCCGCAGGTGGGGGCATGGGGAAACGCCGTTTCCCCATGCCCCTGTTTGAGGGCTGCGCCCGCCTGAACCCTCCTGCTGGATGAGAGCATGGGGAAACCAGGGTTCCCCACCCCCCTGCGCACGGGCGGCGCCCGCCCACACCCTCTGCGGGCGGGGGGATGGGGGAACCTGGTTCCCCCATGTTCACGTTAGCCGGGCCTCGTCCGTCTGCGCGCCGATCCATGCTACAATCAGGCGTTTAGGCGAACGGCCCATGGCTGTCCGTGCCCCTGCGCACCGATGGCCCCGGATGCGATGGTTTCACGACGACTGCTTCTCGGCGCGACGCTGGTCAGTCTGCTGGTTGGCGCCCTGGGCGCGCTGCTCTACGCCCAGCAACGGGTCGCCGCATGCGCCTTCGTGCCCCTCGTCGCCCCCGAATTGCTGCCCAACCCCGGGCTTGTCCCCGGCGAGGCCGCGGGGATGCCCGCCGGCTGGCAACGCCGCGCCGGGGGCGTGGAACTGCGCGGCCCCGCGGTTGATGGGCAGGGCTTTGACCTCGACGGCGACGGGCGGGCGCTACAGTTGCTCGGTATCGCCAACGCTGCGCAAACTCCGCCGATCCCGGCGCGGCCCGGCGCGCGCTACTGCTTCACCGGCTTTACCCTCACCGACTCCGCGCAGCGTTCCCCCACCCGCGCCCGCCTGGTCTTTAGCTGGCGCGACGCCTCCGGGGCCACCCTGAGCGAGGCGGCGACCCTGTGGCAGCCGGTGACCCTCTGGACGCCCGAGGCCCCGCCCCGCGACTGGTCGCGGCTGCACGGCAGTTTCGTCGCGCCGCCGGCGACGCGCTCCCTGGTGGTGCGCATCGAACCGGCCTCGGACGACCGGATCTATCTGGATGCCATGCACGCGCGCCGGGGTGGTGGCGCCCTGGCCGGCCTGGCCGCGCCCGCGCCCGCCATTGTCGCCGATCCGCCTCGCGTGGCCCCCTGGCCCCTGGGGCGCCAGGCCGCCGTGGCCTTCACCTTCGACTGGGAAACGGCCATGGGCGGCCTGATCCACTCACGCTCGGTCGGCGACCCCAACTACGATAAGGACCCCGAGGCGCGCGGGCTGCGGATGCGCGAGGGCATTACCACCACGCTGCGCCTCTTCCGGCCCCATGGGGTGCGCGCCACCTACTACGCGACTGGCTATAACTTCCTCCTCGGCAACCTCGAGCGCCGTCGCTTCATAGGCGACCCGGTGTTTGCCTGGGCCAGCCCGGCGAACGGCTGGATCACCGATCGCTGGACGCGCACGCCCTGGTTCGCCGATGACCCCTTCGGCGCCTACCGCAGCCATCCGGCCTGGTACTTCGGCGACCTGATCCGGCCCCTGCGCGCGGCCGGTCACGAGATCCAGAGCCATACCTTCAGCCACCTCTACGGCGGCCTGGCCGACGCCGCCACATTGGCGGCCGACCTGCAAGCCTGGAACCAGGTGGCCGCCGAACAGGGCGTGCCCCCGGCCACCTCGCTCGCCTTCCCCTGGAGCGGCAGCGCCGGCATGAGCGACGCCAATTGGGACGCGCTCGAGCAGGGTGGCATCCGCAGCGTTACCCGGCTGAGTAACCAGATGCAGTACAATCTGTTTCCGACTGATGGCGACGGCGTGGTGCTCGAGCCGCGCTGCCGCTGGCTGCCGGGCCGCGAGGGGCGCATCCTGGCCTGTCCCGACTTTTACCTGACCCCCGAGCGGGTCAGCCTGGCCCTGCGCCAGATTGAACGCGCCGTCGCCGCCGGGGGCGCGATTGACCTCTGGGCGCACACCGAGGAGGTCACGTCCCCCGAGCAGATCCAGGCCTGGGAGCAGGTGGTGGAGCGCGTGGCGCGTGACCGGCGGCTGTGGGTGGCGCCCCTCGGCGAGATCGCCGCCTGGCAGGCGGCCCTGGCAACGGTGAGGGTTGAGTCGGTCGCCGCGCAGCCGGGCGAGGAAGGCGTCCTCACCGTGCGCGTCGCCAATCCGAGCGCCGTCGATCTCGTCGATCTGAGCCTGCGCATGCCCGCCGGCACCCGGCGCGTCATGGTCAATGGCGAGGAACTGGTCCGCAACGAGCGGCGGCTTCCCTACGGCCGGGGGTGGTGGCCCGCCGCCGCGCTCGCCACCTTCGATCTGCCCGCCGGCCAGACAGCGGAGGTACAGATATGGTTGGCGCCGTAAGCGTGTGTCATCAGCGTGAGGCGTGGTATGGCCAGAACGGTTGAACAGGGCGCCGGACGGCTGGCGCGCCTCCGCGCGAGCTTCGGCCTGCTCGGCGCGCCGCTGCTGGGCCTGAAACTGTACCAGTGGCTGTGGCTGCTGCTGGCGGTCACCGGCGCCCTCGCCGTCGCCGCGCCGCGAGTGCTCTCGCAGCCGGTGACCTACGTCGCCCGCGCCGAGACGCGCTTTGACCTGCGGCGCTACGGCCCGATCTACGAACTGGTGACCCCGGGCGTCAGCGGCCTGGACATCGCTATCAACGACGCCACCGAGGCCCTGCGCCAGGACCGGCTGGCGCGGGCCGATGTGCGCTTCGGGCGCCCGGATTTCCGCGTGGTCTTCACGCCGCGCGAGCCGGGCGTGGTCGAGGCGCGCGGGATCGGCCCCACCGCCGCCGAGGCCCAGGCGCTCGCCAACGCCGGCGCCGAGGCCCTGGCGCGGCACGTGCGCGCCGCTGGCGGGCGCGAGATCCTGCGCAACATGCTCGGCTGGGAACTCTGGCTGGCCCTGCAACCCGAAGGCCGCCCCGCCCCTACCCCCTTCGATGCCCTCCTGCGCGACATCCTGCGCCTGAACGCCTTCCCGATGTCGCGCGACCTGGAGCCGGTGTCCACTCCCCGGGTCATCGCCGACCTGCCCCGCGAAGAACTCAGCGACCTGGCCCGCGCCCTGGAGGCGCGCTACGATCTCTGGCGCTTCGCGATCAATACTCGCAATGCCACCCTCGACGCCCTGTGCGGCACGAGCGGGGCAGCGGGCACCGCCGCGCGCGAGCAGGCCCTCCAGATCTGCGCCAGCGCCGATGCCGCGGCCCATGCCGAACTGATCGAGCGCAACCGCGAGATCGCCCGTCTGCGGGCCATTCAGGCCGCCCTGGATTACGTCCTCGTGACCTACGCGGCCCGCTTCGACCCCGATCAGCCCTCGGCGGCCCATCGCGTTGCCGCCGCCCTGCCCGCGGCGCCCGAGCCGCGCTATGTGCCCCAACTCCTGGCCCTGGCGCTCCTCATCGGGCTTGCCCTTGGCATCACCGGGGTGGCCGTGGATCGCAGCGCCGATCTGATGTCCAGGGCTGTGGAGATCTGGAGTTACCGTGAACTGATCCGTAACCTGGTCCTCCGCGATCTGCGCGCCCGCTACAAGGGCAGCGCCCTCGGCTACCTCTGGACCCAACTGGCCCCCCTGGGGATGATGCTGGTCTATGTCGTCGTCTTCAGTGTGCTCTTGCCGGCGGGCATTGCGCAGTTTCCTGTCTTCTTGATTGTTGCGCTGCTGCCCTGGAATTATGCCGCCGAGGCGGTGATCGGCGGCACCCGGAGCATTCTTGACAGCGCGGCGCTGTTGAAGAAGGTCTACTTCCCGCGTGAAGTGTTGCCGCTCGCCAGCGTATGCTCGGCGCTGCTTAACTACCTCCTCTCGCTCCCGATGATGATCCTGGTCATGGCCCTGGTCCAACTGACCAGCATCGGACGCCTCAACTTCGCATGGACCTTTGCCTATGCGCCGGTACTGGTGCTCATCCAGACCGCCATGCTGATCGGGATGGCCTTGCTGTTAAGCGCCGTGGCGGTGTTCTTTCGCGACATGGTCCATCTGGTGGGCATTCTGGTGAATATCTGGTTTTTTTTGACCCCGGTAATCTATCCGTTGGGGGTCTTCGGCGAAGGTTTGGCGGCAAGATTCGTGCGCTGGCTCAACCCCATGGCCTCGCTGATCGAGTTCTACCGCGAGGTGTTCTACGGCAGTCCGGTTCCAACAGGGTTCATCCCTACCCCGGGCTTGCCGGCCCTGGATAGCGTCTTGCGCGTGGCGGTCACCGCCTTGCTCTTCCTGACCCTCGGGTACTGGGTCTTCCAGCGCGTCAGCCGACGCTTTGGCGAGGAGTTGTAGCGTGTCGGCGGTGATTGAGTTCAGCAATGTGTCCAAGCGCTTCATGCTTCACAAAGATGAGCGCCGAACGGTGCAGGAACGGGTGATCGGTCTGTTGCGCCGCCGCCCGCCCGGAACTGAGTTCTGGGCATTGCGGGATGTAAGCTTCCAGGTGAAAGAGGGCCAGAGTCTGGGCCTGGTGGGACATAACGGCGCCGGCAAGAGCACAGCCCTCAAACTGATCACTCGCATTCTCGAACCGACCAGCGGCAACGTGCGGACCCGCGGGCGGATCGCCGCCCTGCTGGAGCTTGGGAGTGGGTTCCATCCCGATTTGAGCGGGCGGGAGAACCTGTACCTGTATGGTTCGCTGATGGGTCTCAGCCGCCGCGAGATGGAGCAACGGCTGCCGGAGATCATCGCCTTCGCCGACATTGACGAGTTTCTTGACACCGAGATTAAACATTACTCATCAGGCATGTACACCCGTCTGGCCTTTGCGGCGGCCACGGCGGTTGATCCCGACATTCTGATTACCGACGAAGTGCTGGCGGTCGGTGATGAGGCTTTTCAGCGCAAGTGCATGGAGCGCATCTACGACTTCCGCCGCGCCGGCAAGACGATCATCTTCGTCTCGCATGCCCTGGAGGCGGTGCGCTCGCTTTGCGATGTGGCAGTCTGGCTCGATCACGGCGAGCAGCGCGCTTATGGACCTGCCGGCGAGGTTATCGATGCCTATCTGGCCGATGTGAACCGCAAGGAGCAGGAGCGCCTCGCCGCTGGGCAGGACCGGGCCCGCGCCAGCGGTGACGCGGATCTGAGCAACAGCCCGTTTCGGCGGGGCAGCCGTGAGATCGAGATTACGGGCGTCCAGTTGCTCGATGCCGATGGCGCGGAACGCTCCGTCTTCCAGACCTGGGCGCCTCTCACGATACGCATGACGTACCTGGCGCATGAGCCTGTCCGGCAGCCGGTATTTGGCATCGGGATCTACCACCAGAGCGGCCTGTGGTTGAGCGGCCCCAATACCGGGTTCGATGGGGTTACCATTGACCAGGTAAGCGGAACCGGAGTCGTGGATTACACGATCCCCAGGCTGCCCTTGCTGGCCGGTCGCTATGCTATCAGCGTGGCGGTCGTTGATGCCACGCAGATGCACATCTACGACCTGCATGATCGGCTGTACACACTGGTGGTGCAAAGCGATCATGTTCAGGAGCGATACGGGATCTTCGGTCTCCACGGCGCCTGGCGCTGGCAAGGCGCCTAGCAGCAATCCGTTTCAAATAAGGCATGTTTCATGAGTTTTAAGAATTAAAACGGGTATAGCCCGCGCAGGCGGGCTTGGCCTTGCCTGGCCGAGGGCTTATGGTCTTTGAATACATAATCCGATATAGGCCGCGCAGGCGGCCTTCGCATCCCCTAGCCGAGGGCTTCAGCCCCACGGCCAACCCGGCATAGCGGATGAATGTCTCAAAGACCATCAGCCCCACGGCCAGCGCGGTAGACCGGATGAATTGCTCAAAGACCATAAAACCTGCGGTTTGCGCTTGACAGTCTGGCGGGGAGGTGTGGAGGGGCCAGGCCCCTCCACAACCACCCCCGGAGTCCCATGTCGAGGCCAACTGTCACGTGCGTTTGAGACATGCCTAAGCTGACCATCACCTCTCCAGCCCGCCCCGGCTGGGGGCGAGCGCGCGGCTCCTCCCCCCGCCGGGGGGAGGTTGGGAGGGAGGCTGAAGCGCCGCGTTCGCTTATTTGACAGGACGTACGCGGTGGAGGGATGCCGGGAGGCTTCGCCTCACGCCATACCTCTTTTCCCGCCCGCGGCGGCCCGGCGGCCTGGCGCAACGCCCACGGCGCTCTCGCCGCGGGCGGGGAAGGAGCAGTTCGTGACAGGCCGCAAGCCCTCCCCGCCGGCAAGCGACCGGGCACATCCTGTAACAGAGGAACACAGTATGGCGAATTTCAATCCCCAAGAACTCTATGGCGAGTTCTACTACAAAACCGGTTGCGGGGTTCCCTATCAACGTGATGAGCACTGGATGGCCTTTTTCGGCAACATCGCCAAAGAAATTGTCCAGCGCCTTAGCCCGCGCAGCGTGTTTGACGCCGGATGCGCCCTGGGTTTGCTCATCGAGCAGTTGCGCCTGTTGGGAGTGGAGGCCGAAGGGGTTGACATCTCCGAATTCGCGATCACCAATGCCCCGGAGTCGGTGCGTCCCTTTGTGCGGGTGGCTTCGGTGACTGAACCTCTGGAGCGCCGGTACGATTTGATTGTATGCATTGAGGTGCTGGAACATATGCCGCAGCGCGAGGCTGAGGCGGCCATTGCCAATCTCACCGCTTATACTGACGATATTCTGTTTTCTTCATCCCCTCTGGACTTCAAAGAGGCCACGCATGTTAACGTTCATCCCATTGAACACTGGGCCGAACTGTTCGCGCACCACGGGTTCGTGCGCGACGTAGACTTCGACGCCAGTTTTATTACCCCCTGGGCCATGCGCCTGCGCCGCAGGGCCGAACCGCTGCCCCGCATTGTGCGTGATTACGAGCGGCGTTACTGGGAGGTGTGGAAGGCCACGACCGATCTGCGTGAACTGGTCTTGAACCAGCGCACGCAGATCGAACACGCTAATCACTCGCTGGAGGAATGTTCCCAGGCGCTGCACGAGCATCAACAGGCGCTGATTGCGACCGAACACCTGCTCACCGCGGCCCGGCAAGAATACGCGCACCTGAAAGCGTATGTGCAGCAGTTGGAGACCGATCGCGACCAGAAGATCGCCCACATCAACGACCTGAAAAGCGCCCTCGCGCGTATCGAGTCTGGACGCGTGATGCGCATCCTGCGCGCCCTGGAGGATCGGCGCATGGCCTTTTTTCGCCCCGGCAAAGAACAGCAATCCTGAACCGGCCGCTACGCTGGAGTCTGAAGCCCGTTTTACCGGAGAAACCCTGCCAATGAGTTCCGCAACCGTCTCCGTCGTGGTGGTCAATCTGAATGGGCGCCACCATCTGGAAACCTGTCTGCAATCCCTGGTTGATCAGGACTATCCCCCCCATCTGGTCGAAGTGATCCTGGTGGACAACGGTTCAAGCGATGGTTCGGTGCCGTTCGTGAACGAACGGTTTCCGGCGGTGCGGATTCTTCGCAACGAGCGCAACGTGGGATTTGCCCCCGCGGTCAATCAAGGCGCCGCCGCAGCGACAGGCGCCTATCTGGCGCTGATCAACAATGACACCCGGCTCGATCCCCACTGGATCGCCACGATGGTCAACACTCTGGAAGCGCATCGCGAGCGCGGCGTGGTGTGTGTCGGCTCACGGATTCTCGACTGGGAGGGGAAGCGAATTGATTTTATCGGTGGCGGCTCGAGTTTCTACGGGTTTGGATACCAGATGTTCTATGATCTTCCTGTCGAGGCGATCAATCCTGGCGAGCATGAGTCATTGTTTGCCTGTGGCGGAGCGATGCTGGTTGATCGGGCCATTTTTCTTGATGTCGGCGGTTTTGATGAGGATTTTTTCGCCTACTATGAAGACGTAGATTTTGGCTGGCGGTTGTGGTTGCTCGGCTATCGGGTGCTGATCACCCCTTCCGCGATTGTCTACCATCGTCATCATGGCACCTCCAGCCGCATGCGCGAAGCGCAGATGTACCGGCTTTTCGAGCGCAATGCTATAATGATGGTGATAAAAAACTATGAAGAGGCCCATCTCTACCGGGCGCTCAGCGCGTCGTTCCTGATGATGTTTCAGCGCATCATTGGCTATACGAATGGCGCAGTGCCCTGGGAGGGTTTTCATTTTGAGCCCCATGATCCCCAATCGGCGCTGGCGGAGCAGGTGATGGTTCCGGCACAGGCGCTGAGCGCGGTTGCGGGGATGAAAGACGTGCTGGAGCAGTTTCCCGGGCTGTGGGAAAAGCGGCAGCGCATTCAGGCGCGTCGAGCGCGTTCCGATGCGGAGATCTTTCCCCTCTTCCGCAATCCCTTCTCGATGCACTACAAGTTCGAGGTGCGCCCCTTGCTCACCCGCCTCATCCTCGATGCCCTGGGAGTCACTGCTATGCTGTCAACGCAGCGAAAACGGCGGGTGCTGATCGTGAGCAGCGACCCGGTCTCGGCGCACCTGGCCGGCGTGGGCATTCGCGCGGTCGAACTGGCGCGTGGCTTGAGCGCCGTCTGCGAGGTGACCCTGGCTGCGCCAGATCAGGCCACCCTGGAACTGCCCGGTGTGCAGATGGTGGCCTTCGAACGGGATGACCAGCAACTCATGGCCAATCTGGTCGAGTATGCCGAGATCGTTATTGTGCAGGGCTACACCCTGCGACGCTACCCGGTGGTCGGTTCATTGGATAAGTACCTGATCGTTGATCTGTATGATCCCTATTATCTCGAAGGGCTGGCCTTCTTCGCAAAAGAGGGGCCGATCCACGGTCGGGCCAGCACTCATGATGTGCTGGATACAATCGCCAGGCAGTTGATCCGCGGGGATTTCTTTCTCTGCGCCAGCGAACGCCAACGCGATCTCTGGCTCGGGATGCTGCTGACCCTGGGGCGGCTCGATCTCCCGACCTATGTTCAGGATCAGACATTTCGCTCGTTGATTGACGTGGTTCCCTTTGGTTGCCCGGAGACGCCTCCTGAGCATACCCGCCAGGTATTGAAGGGCGTGGTGCCTGGCATCGCCGCAACCGACACCGTCATTTTATGGGGCGGCGGCATCTGGGACTGGCTCGATCCGCTGACGGTGATCCGGGCGATGGCGCTGGTGCGCGCGCAACGGCCCGATCTGAAGCTGTTCTTTCTGGGCAGCACTCACCCCAATACCACCGATGTGCCTGAAATGCAGATGTACGGCAAAGCCGTCGCGCTGGCTGAAGAACTCGACGTGTTGGGGCATACGGTGTTCTTCAACGACCACTGGGTGCCCTATGCCGAGCGGGCCAATTATCTCCTGGAAGCCGATATCGGGGTCAGCGCCCATCTGGAGCATATCGAAACCCGCTTCGCCTTTCGCACCCGGATGCTAGACTATATCTGGGCGGGCTTGCCCATGGTAGTGACGGCGGGAGACACGCTGGCCGATACCGTCGCGCAACGCGGGCTTGGCTATGTCGTGCCGATTGGCGACCCCGTATGCTTCGCGCAAGCCCTGCTCGATCTGGCGCGCGAACCCGAGCCGCGGCAGCGCTACGCCGCCGCGTTCGCGTCCGCCCGGGCGGCATGTTCCTGGCAACGCGCGTTGGAACCGCTGATCGCCTTCTGTGCCAACCCGCGCTACGCTGCGGATCGCACGTTTGCAACGACCGCGTTGCCCCCACCCCCTCCTGCCGCGAATCGCGAGGCCGAACTCGACGCAGTGATAGCCGAAAAGAACGCTCATATCGCCCATCTGGAGGACCTCATCCGGCGTCTGGAGTCTGGTCGGGTCATGCGCGTGCTGGGGTTGATCGAGCGCCTGCGGCGCCCGCGCAGAACCGGGGCGTGAATGCCCGACACGCATCCAGATCCCGTCCGGGTCCGTAGTGATAACGCACACCTGCCCTACAAGGGACCAGGTATTCCATGCGAGGATCTCATGGCGCGTCTGGACATTGTGAAGCAGCGCGTGCGCGCCGCCTTTCGGGCTCTTGCCGGTATTGATGCGCACATCGTTGATACCCCCACCCCCGCAACCTCGCCGGCTTCACCGGCAGTGTATCAACCGTCAGCGCGCGTGCTCGACTACTACGTCACCACCGCCCCCAGCCCCCAGACAGCGCTCGACCTCTTTAAAGGGGAGTGGGCCTCTGCGTTGCCGGCCCCTCTGACCGATACGCTGGCCGGCTCGATTGGCCTCTTCGCCGATGCGCGCATCACCTGGGCGATTGAGCAGTTCGGCGGGGTTGAGGGGCGCTCCGTGTTAGAACTGGGACCGCTCGAAGGCGGCCATTCCTACATGTTGGAACAGGCCGGAGCGGCGGAGGTGGTGGCGATTGAAGCCAATGGACGCGCCTTTTTGAAGTGTCTGATCGTCAAAGAACTGTTGGGCCTTCAGCGGGTGCGCTTCCTCTGCGGCGATTTCGTGGAATATCTCCGCGCTGCGCCGAGACGGTTCGATATGATTATTGCCAGTGGCGTGCTCTACCATATGCGCAACCCGGCCGAGTTGATTGACCTCATGGCCCGAACCGGTGAACAGATTTTTATCTGGACCCATTATTATGACGAAATGATCATCCAGGCATCGCCAATTCTGGCGCCCAAATTTCCATCGAGGTGGACCACCGAGTACCAGGGGTTCAGGCATACCCTGTATCGCCAGGAGTACCAGACGGCGCTCGATGAATTGAAGTTCTGCGGCGGCAGCGCGCCGTACAGCGCCTGGATGACCCGCGAAGAGTTACTGGCCTGTGTGCGCCATTTCGGCTTCCACGATCTGCGCCTGGCATTTGACGTACCTGACCATCCCCATGGCCCTAGCCTGGCCCTTGTTGCAGTGCGCAGGTAGCCATGGCCTCGTCGGATCTTGTTGAGCCGCGCCCCGTGCCTGCCGCGGCCCTACCCTCCTGCGCCCTCTGGCAGTAACCGCTGTCATAAGCGGCTTTGAAGCCTCGGTCGTCCACGCGGCTGCGCCGCATCCCACCCGACAGAAAAGGGCGTTCCTGAGAGGTCTGCGCCTGCCCACACCCTCACACTGGAGAGGGGGGAACCCGGTTTCCCCATCCCCCTCTCCGAGGGACTATTTTCACGTGAAAGTCGCGCAAGCGGGGTTGGCACCATAAGCCCCGAAAAGAACCCTCCTTAAAAATGACAAAATAGACATATCTCTGAGAATGATGGTAATTAGCCCGTTAGTCCTTATCGCTATACCTGATCTCCGAAGCGCGCAGATCCTCGCCGCTCGGGGAAGGGCCGCTTTGCCGACATGTTACGTGAACATAGGCTGCTGGAGCAGGGGTGTGGGGCAACCGGGTTGCCCCACACCCCCGCCCGCGGGAAGGCCTGGCCCTCCCGCAGGGGAAGGGGGAAACCCGGTTTCCCCCTTCCCCCACCCGCAGGAGAGTCTGGGAGGGCTGCGCCCTCCCACGAAGAACCTATGTTCATCCCGTCGGGGTGCGGCGCGAGCCGCATGGACGGCTAACGTGAACATAGGCTGCCGGAGCAGGGGTGTGGGGCAACCGGGTTTCCCCACGCCCCCTGCCCGCGGTAGGGTCTGGGAGGGCTGCGCCCTCCCACGAAGAACCTATGTTCATCCCGTCGGGGTGCGGCGCGAGCCGCATAGAGGGCTGATATGATAGACTGAGGAGGAGGCTTGAACTGAATCGCAATGTCTAAGCTATGGTTCACCCTTACGTAACCATTGGAGGAGCGCGCACGGCGGCAGACCCATGCTGGCTGCGCCAGGGCCCGCCGCCGCGGGCGAAAGAGCAGGAAGGGATCTCTGCATCCGACCAATGATTGTAGAGGAATACACACGTATGAACAAGTCGCGTCATCACACCCGCATCGCCATCCCCGCGACGCTGTTCTGGAGCGTAGTGATTATCATATGCGCGCTGCCGCTCACGCCGCTGGCCTCCGCTCAGGGCACAGGGATCAGTTTTGCCAATCCCGACGCTCTTACCGTATCCATCGACGCCGGGGACGATTTTGCGACGACAGTTCTGGGAGATCCGTGGGATATGGATCGGGCGCGGGATATCCAGTTCGAGGTGGGCTTCACGAACATCAGTGCGACGGACGGCATCTGGTCGGCCACGACCAGCGGGGTTGACATGGCATCGGGGAATCGAGCCGCAGGGCACTTCTACCCGCTCTTTCAGGGCTTCAGTTCACCCATCCCGGGAGGGCTGAGCCAGGAACTGCCGCTCAATAAATTCGGCGCGCAGGATCGTTACGCTATCAATGCCGGCAAGTACACCCGTCTGTCGTACCGCATGTCGGTAAGCCCGCGCTCGGCCCAGGCGCCGTGGTTTGTGCACTGGACGACTGCCAAGCCAGTATTCTGGCCACAGGGCGAGAATCGCTTCGGGCAGGTTGATGCCTGTCAAGGCACGACGGCATTTCATCCGTGGAATGGCTGGCATGTCTACAATTTCGATCTGACTCGCCCCAACGGCGAGCCGGCTGTGCGCGCCGGCGCATGGCAGGGGGTGGTGCGCGGGCTGCGGATCGACCCCTTTGCGGTTGCGCAGTCCGGGGTGCAAGTTAAACTTGACTGGATTCGCCTGAGCGATCCCACCTCGGCGCCGACGATCACGATTCCCTGGAACGTTGTCGGAGCGGCGGCGGGTGATCGGGTCGATCTGTACGTAGCCGATAACCCGGAAGGACGCGATGCCGCGCCGCTGGCGTATGGTCTGCCGGTGAGCGCCGGGGGCTACAATCTTGCCACCAGTATCCTGCCGCCAGGGCAGCACTACTTCCAGTTGCGCTTGAAAGACGGCGCCAGAGAGTACGGATGCACCGTTACCAAAGCTACCAGCGCCTGGATTGGCCCGCTGACCATCAGACCGGTGCCGATTGTCACCTTCGCCGCTCCCAGTATGCTCAGCGGCCCTGACTACGCCGCCTCTGAGCTTGGACAACCGTGGGAAATGATGGACCGCGGCGATATTATTGCCGTGAATCCCGTCGGATGGCCCGCAACGGTCGCAGATATGCGCTTCGATAACGGTATTCTTACCGCCCGGTCCGTCTACCATCCTGCTGTCGCCGACCAGCGGTTAGAGATGTCCGATTCCCAACTCTGGCTGCGCGTTGATCCGCAGCGGCCCATTGACACGACCTACTATCGCTACTTCTCGATCCGCTTCAAAGTGGATATTCCGCCGGGGAAGGATCTTAACTGGGCCATTCAAACTGGATGGGGCGGACGGGTGTTCTGGTGGGATCAGAACATTCAGCAGGATGGTTCCGAAACCAAGTACGGAACCTACTATGAAGGGTGGAACGTCTACTCAATCGATCTGGCGCGGGCGTTTCCCCCCTTGCCCCTGAGTGACGTGCGCCAGGCCGACAATATCCTGACCCCCCGCGAAGAGAGCTGGGTGCCCGCGCAGGCGGGGTGGACCCAGATCCGCCAGGCGCGAACGTTGCGCTTCGACCCGACGGAGACGACCCCGCCAGCGGTCGGCACAGGCGCTGATGTTTTCCAGATCGACTGGATCCGGCTGACCGCCGATGATGAGGTGGCGCGGGGTCAGAGCTTCGACATCGTGGCCGGGATGAACCTCCCCCCGGATAGTTTCAATGTCTCTTTCTTCTACACCACCGATCCCCGGAATCCGACCCAGAATCCGGCCCAATCGGTTGAGAACACGACGTCGCAGGTCTCTATCGGCGCCACCGGCCCGTATCGGGTCCACCTGCCGCACATCTCCAGCGGGAACGGAGACGGGAACAGAGCGGCGCGGGTTCGCCTGCCGGTTACGCCCACCGGTTACCCGATCACATTCAGGTGGGACACCAGGAGCGTGCCGCAGGGGAGCTACTACCTCTGCGCCAGGGTGGAGTCGGTGAGCCGGGCGTACCATTATTGCAGCGAAACGCCGGTGAATGTGCGATAAGAAGGGAAGCTAGCACACCCACGACCAGCAGCGCGGATAGGGACTCTATCTGCGCCCGCCCAAACCCTCCCACCAGGTGGGGGCTGGGGAAACCGGGTTTCCCCAGCCCCCTGCTTGAGGGCGAGACCCTCCCGCGGGCGGGGGTGTGGGGAAACCCGATTTCCCCAGCCCCCTGCTTGAGGGCGAGACCCTCCCGCGGGCAGGGGTGTGGGGAAACCCGATTTCCCCAGCCCCCTGCTTGAGGGCGAGACCCTCCCGCGGGCGGGGGGTGTGGGGAAACCCGATTTCCCCAGCCCCCTGCTTGAGGGTTGCGCCCGCCCAAACCCTCCCGTGGGCGGGGGCGTGGGGAAACCCGGTTCCCCCACACCTCTCCTTTCACATGAAATTACGGGCAGGGAAAGCGAACGGTCGTTCCATACGCATGCGGCTGCGCAAGCCGGTAGCAGAGAATGGCCTGACGCACCTGAGTTTCCAGGATCGCCTGAAAGGTGTGCCGTTCGATCCCCTCTTGCAGGTGCGCCAGGCTGCGCTGCGCCGCGAGATTGAAGCGGGTCTGCTGCTGCATCAGCGGGAGCACGTACCAGCGTGTCGCAATACCGTTCCAGAGACGACGGAGGGCCGCGACCAGGGGGAAACGCGAGTGAAAACGGTGCTCGCGCAAGACTGCCTCTGTCTCCGCCTCGGCAATCAGGGCAGCAAGCGCCGGTGCGGCGCTGGTCGGAACACCCAGGAGCTCGCGGGCCGCCGCTGGCCAGGCCGCTGGTCGGTCTTGCAGCGTGGCTGTCACCGTCGCCAGGATGCGCCCATGGCCCAGGATGGTCGCGCGCGTCGCGGCGTCAGGGGCAGCCAGCCCGTAAGGCAACGACTGGCGGTACACCAGACTAGCCACGGCCCGATCGAGGGCGGAAGCCTGGCGCAAGCGGCGGCCCTCGGCGGGAGCGAAGCCGTTCCAGAGCGTTTGCCAGTCCATATGCTTGCAGGCGAAGCGCAGGCGGTTCAGGTGGTGATAGTAGTAGAACGCGCCACTAAACGATCCGGTTGAAGCCCCCTCGCCGTGACGCAGGACCGATCGGGGCGTGTACCAGCACTCCGCTCCAAACCCTCGCGCGCGCCAGCAGAGATCGACGTCCTCAAAATAGCCGGGAAAGAAGCCCGGGTCTAGACCGTCGAGGCGTTCCCACAGCGCCCGTCGCAGCGCCAGCGACGCGCCGGTAACGAACTCGACCGCCTCTGCGGTCTCGTACTGTCCGGTATCGCGCTCGCCCTCTCCGCGATGATGGGCCAGAATATCCGGCCAGCGCAACATGCCGCCGGCATGGCGGAGTCGCTGTCCGTCCAGATCAACGATTTTGCTGCCGGCAATACCGCAACGCGGCCCGGCCAGGGTCTCCACCAGCGCCGCCAACCAGTAGGGGTCAACCACGGTGTCGGGATTCAAGAGGGCCAGGATCTCGCCACTGCTGGCAGCCACGCCGCACCGCACCCCGCCGCTGAAGCCAAGGTTCGTTTCCTGCGGCAGCAGGAGCGCCTCGGGCAGGAACTGCCGCACCAGGGCGACACTGTTGTCCTGGGAGGCATTATCCACGACCACGATTTGCGGGGGCGGATCGTAGCGCAGGGCGCGCAGGGCCGCGCAGCACGCAGCCAGGTATGGCGCGCTCTGATAGGTAACCAGCACAATAGAAACACGGGGATTCATGGTGATCGGGAACCGTGCGAAACTGGCCCTGCGGTCATTGTGCAGACAGCTTCGCTCCAAGGAAAAATGTGAACACTTACCCCACCGGGTGACAGAATGGGGAAACCTGGTTTCTCTCTCCTCTTGCTTGCGGGCTGCGCCCGACTACACCCTCCCGCGGGCGGGGGGTATGGGGGAACCTGGTTCCCCCATGTTCAGGCATCGAGAAACTCCTGCACCAGGCGATGGTACTCCTCGGGCTTCTCGACCATGGGCAGGTGGCCGCAGCGTTCGATCCAGACCAGGCGGCTGTTGGGCGCCAGCCGGGCCACCTCGGGGGTGCCGGGCGGGGGCATGATCTTGTCCTGGCGCGCGCCGATCACCAGGGTGGGGCAACGTACCGCCTGGAGGGCCTGGTTAATGTGCGGATCGCCGGCATTGGCCGCCGTCTCCAGCGCGGTGCGGCGGTCCATCTTCAGAAAATCGGCGAAACTCTCGCGCAGGAGGACGTCGTCGGCGGGGAGACGATAGAAGAAGCGCGAGGCAATCGCCCGGTAGATGAAGCGACGTTTGGCCATCCAGGGGCGCCGCAGGGCCATCCACAGGGCCATCACATTGTGCACCTGCTCAACGACCCGCCGCTCGAACTCGCTGCGAAAGGTGCTCATACAGGTCAGCACCAGCCGGCGCACCCGCTGCGGATAGCGTTCGGCGACGTAGACGGCCACACTGGCGCAGAACGAATGGCCGTTGAGGTCGAACTGATCGAGACCCATGGCATCGGCGAAGGCAATGACCAGCTCGGCCAGCCGGTCGGCGCTGGCGGGGCCCCGGAGCGGCGGCGACTCACCGAAACCGGGCAGATCGGGGGCCAGGACGCGGCGATCGGCGCCCAGAGCCGCCAGGGTGGCGCGCCAGTAACGCGATGAGCCGCCCCAGCCGTGGAGCAAGAGCAGGGGCGGCCGTGGCCCTGAATTCGCCTCACGGTAGTAGACTTGCCCATCCCAGATCGTGACCGGACCCTTCAGCGCGAAGTTGTCGGACATGGTAGTTGCATTCATGGGTTTCCGCTCCCCATTCTGTGCGTCAGACAAGGTTATGGTCTTTGAGCAATTCATCCGCTATGCCGGGCTGACTGTGGGGCTAATGGTCTTTGAGAAATTCATCCGCTATCCCGCGCTAGCCGTCGGGCTAAAGCCCTCGGCTAGGCAAGGCGAAGCCCGCCTGCGCGGGCTAGAGCGGATTATGTATTCAAAGACCATAAGACCTCGGCTATGGGATGCGAAGCCCGCCTGCGCGGGCTAGAGTGAATTATGTATTCAAAGACCATCACTTCTACGGTGGAGGGGCGCGGGGAGGCTGCGCCTCCTCGCGCGCCCCGTTCCGCCCGCGGCGGCAGACGCAGGCTGGCTGCGTCAGGGCGCGCCCGCACCGCGGGCAGAACAGGAGGATCGCGGGGGCGCAACCCTCCGCACCTCCCCCAAACGGCCACCCGGAAGGCCGCGCAGCGAAACCATGTCTAGACTTGATTGTAGCACAGCCGGGCATGGCCCTTGACTCTGTCCATCAGGCGGCTACAATTGGAACAGTTTGGGAGGGCATGGCCCTCCCAAATGCTTCTCGTGTTCACCTCGGTTTGCCCATGAACTACGACTTCGACACCATCATCCCCCGCCGCGGCGCCGGCAGCGCCAAGTGGGAGTACTACCCCGCCGACGTGTTGCCCATGTGGGTCGCCGACATGGACTTTCGTTCGCCCGAGCCGGTGATCCGCGCGCTGCGCGAGCGGGCCGAACAGGGCACGTTCGGCTACACGCTGCCGCCACCACGCCTGGCGCCGCTGATTTGCGAGCGCCTGGAGCGCCTGTACGGCTGGCAGGTGATGCCCGAACAGATCGTGTACGTACCCAGCCTGGTGGTGGCGATCAACCTCCTCTGTCGGGCGGTCGGCGAACCGGGCGACCACGTGCTGACCCTTACCCCGGCCTACCCGCCCTTTCTCAGCGCCCCCGGCTTCCACGACCGCGTTTGCGACACCCTCGAACTGACCCGCGAGGTGCAGGGGGGGACGCTCAGCTACCGTCTCGACCTGGAAGCCTTTGCCGGCGCACTCCACGGGCGCACGCGCCTGTTCCTGCTCTCCAACCCCCACAACCCCGTCGGCCTGATGTACGACGCGGCCACCCTGCGGGGCGTGGCCGAGGCCTGTCTGCGGAACGGCACGCTGATCTGCTCCGACGAGATCCACTGCGACCTGCTGCTGGGCACGACACGGCACGTCCCCATGGCCACGCTCGGCCCCGACATCGCCGCGCAGACGATCACCTTACTATCGCCGAGCAAGAGCTTCAACCTGCCCGGTCTCGGCTGCGGGTTCATGGTCGTTCCCAGCGCGGAATGGCGCGCGCGCCTGGTGCGGGCGGGCGCGGGCATCGTGCCTTACGTCAACGCCATGGGCTACGCCGCCGCTCTGGCCGCTTATGAGAAAGGTGAACCCTGGCTGGCGGCCCTGCGCGCCTACCTCAGCGCCAATCGCGATTTCTACCTGCGCTACCTGAGCGAGCATCTGCCGCAGCTCCGCACCACTGTTCCCGAGGCCACCTACCTGGGCTGGATCGACTGCCGCGAAGCCGGGATCGAGGCCAATCCCTACCACTTCTTTCTTGAGCGCGCCAGGGTAGCCCTCTCGGATGGGACGGCCTTCGGTCCGGGCGGCGAGGGTTTCGTGCGGCTCAACTTCGGCTGCCCGCGGGCGCTCCTGGCCGAGGGCCTGGAGCGCATGCGCGATGCCCTGGAGCGGGCGGGGGAAGAGGGGTGAGGGTCTTCAACCAGGACGTTGACATAGCCCTGCGCGGCAGAAAGGGCTACGTCAACGTCCTGTAATCGGCCGTGCCGTGGGCGTCATGGTCTTTGAGAAATTCATCCGCTATGCCGGGCTGGCCGTGGGGCTGATGGTCTTTGAAAAATTCATCCGCTATGCCGGGCTGGCCGTGGGGCTAAAGCCCTCGGCTATGGGATGCGAAGCCCGCCTGCGCGGGCTATACCGGATTATTTAAAGACCATACGCCCTCGGCTACGGAATGCGAAGCCCGCCTGCGCGGGCGAGAGCGGAGTATGTATTCAAAGACCATAACGCCTTGGCTACGGCGCGCGAAGGCCACCTGCGTGGCCTCGCGAGCCAGCCCGGGCCGACTTTACAGGACGGTAGCCCGCGGAGTATGGTCACATTTATTCCGTAATAGCTCGCGGCGGCATACTTCTTCAACAACCATACGTCGCCAGGCGAGCGGACCTTGCAGTAGCCCTACCCGCCGCGCGGCGGTTGCAAAGCGCCATTAGGTATGGTATCATCAATGGGTGTGAAGGCGGGTAGCTCAACTGGCAGAGCAGCGGCCTCCAAATCCGCAGGTTGCAGGTTCGATTCCTGTCCCGCCTGCCACTGTTTATGCGCGCCGGCACACGATGGGGGCGTGGCCGAGCGGTTGATGGCAGATGTCTTGAAAACATCCAGGCGATGAGCCTCGTGGGTTCGAATCCCACCGCCCCCTCCAGTACTGGCGTTCCACCGCACGGGGAGGTCGCATAGTGGCCTAGTGCGGCGGTTTGCTAAACCGCTACAGGGGTGACCCTGTCGAGGGTTCGAATCCCTCCCTCCCCGCCACAACCGGATGTTCTAACGTGAAGATAGGCTCTCGAAGAGGGGAATGGGGAAACCGGGTTTCCCCATTCCCCCACCCGCGGGAGGGTCGGGGAGGGCGCAGCCCTCCCAGGAACAACCTTATGTTCATTGCGGCGTTGTGCGGCGCAGCCGCATGGACGGCTGAAGTGACCGGCGTCCCATCGCGAGGGGCGCCGGTCGTACTTTCGAAAGGAGCAGGTCATGGAGATCACTGTTCGGACGGGTGAGGTGCTGGGGGAGCCGGCGGAACTGGCGGTTCTGTTGAGCCCGGAGGACACCGCCCTCCCCGAGCCGATCGCCGCACTGGTCACGCCGTCCGATTTTCGTGGCCGGGCGAAGCAGACCCGGCTGCTGTTCGCGGCGGGGGGCGGGCCAAAACGCTTGCTCTTGATCGGCCTGGGCAAGCCAGAGAAGTTCACCGCCGATCACCTGCGCCAGGCGGCGGCCACCGCCGCGCGCCAGGCGCAGGAGTTGCAGATTGCCGCGTTCACCCTGGGCGTCAATGGCGATCTGCCGCTTGCCGCGAACGTCGCCGGGCAGGCGCTCGCCGAGGGGCTCGAACTCGGCGTCTATCGCTACCAGCGCTTCCGCACCAATCTCACCGAGGAACAGACCTTCACCGTCGAGCGGGCCACCCTGTACGGGTCTGACGCCGCCGCGCTCCAGGCGGGCGTGGCCGTCGGCCAGACAATCGCCCGGGGCGTGACCCTGGCGCGCGACCTGGTGAACACGCCGCCGAACGTGCTCACCCCGGCGGCCCTTGCCGACGCGGCCGTGGCCCTGGGCGAGCGGATGGGCCTGAACGTGAACGTGCTCGACAAGACGCAACTGATCGAGGGCGGCTTCGGCGGAATCATCGCCGTGGGCCAGGCCTCGGCCAACGAGCCGCGCTTCATCGTGATGGAGTATGGCCAGGCTTCTGAGACAGGCCCAACCATTTGCCTCGTCGGCAAAGGCCTGACGTTCGACACGGGCGGGCTGTCGATCAAACCGTCAGATTCTATGACCACCATGAAGGCGGACATGTCCGGCGCGGCGGCGGTTCTGGGCGCGATGCAGGTGCTGGCGGAGCTGAAGTTGCCGCTCCACGTCGTGGGGCTGATCCCGGCGGTCGAAAACGCGATCAGCGGCAACGCCTACCGCCCCGACGATGTGATCACCACCCTCAGCGGCAAAACCGTCGAGGTGCTCAACACCGACGCCGAAGGGCGGATCGTGCTCTCCGACGCGCTGCACTACGCCCAACGCTACAATCCCGCCGCCATCGTTGAGCTTTCGACCCTGACCGGGGCGATGATTATCGCCCTGGGAGCGCATGCGATCGGCATGATGGCCACTGACCAGTCCCTGGCCGAGCGGATCAGCCGTGCGGGCGAGGCAAGCGGCGAGCGGGTCTGGCAACTGCCGCTGTGGGACGAATACCGCGAGATGATCAAGAGCGAGATCGCCGACATCAAGAACATCGGCGGGCGACCGGCCGGCTCGATCACCGCCGCCGCCTTCCTCGCCGCGTTTACCGGCGACGTCCCCTTCGTGCACCTCGACATCGCCGGCACGGCTTACGCCGAAAAGCCGGCAAAGCCCTACGACGCCCCCGGCGCCACCGGCGTCGGCGTGCGCCTCCTGAGCGCGTTCTTGCGGGAGTATGGGGGGTAAAATAAGGTTGTCGTGGGAGGGCTGCGCCCTCCCGAACCCTCCCGCGGGCCGGGGCCTGGGTGCGCGGGCCTACGGCCCGCATCCCCACGGGGGCCTGGCCCTCCTAAAGCCTCCCGCGGGCCAGGGGATGGGGAAACCTGGTTTCCCCATCCCCCTGCGTGCGGGCGTAGCCCTCCCACACCCTCCCGCGGGCGGGGGTATGGGGGAACCCGGTTCCCCCATGTTCACATCAGCGACGCCAGCGCGCCAATCCGTGCTGCGCCACGCACAGGACGCTTCCGGTGATCACCAGCGCCGCTGCCCGCAACCCCCAGCCGGCCTCGCTCACCCACCGGTCGAGCAGCACGGCCAGGATGCCGATCAGCAGGCCCATCACCATGGCGATGGCGTAGCGCCCCTTCATGGAGACATCGCTCCGGTTCGTGTTCCCGGCGCCCACCATACGATCCCTCCGTAGCGTTGTTGCTCCCTGGGGGCCAGCATCCCGTCGTCGGTCGGCGCGAACACCTCGGCGATGGCCGCGCGAATGCGCGCGTCGCGCTCAGGATCGGGCGTCAGGCGCAGCCGATCGCGCAGGTCGAGCAGGGCCTCCTCGGCATTCGCATAGCGCATCATCGTGGCGCTGGGCACCAGGTCGAGCCGCGCCGGCAACCCGAGTTGATGGCAGGCGCACACCGTCTCCAGCGCCGCCGGGAGCGGCAGGCGCGGCTGCCCGTGCACGCGCTCCCACACCGGCTTCAGCGCCGAAGTGGGATGGCGCAGGCCCAGGAAGAGCGCGCAGAGCCGACGCGCCGCCCGGTCCATGCCCTCCAGAAACGGGCCGATCTCGCGCACGCCATAGACCACGTGGGCCGAGAAGGCCACATCGGCCGCCGGCGGGTCCTCCATCGGCCAACTGCTGGCAATGATCGTGACGTTGCTCAGACCGGCTTCGGTCACCGTGGCTTCCAGTTCGGCGCGCATCGCCGGCGAGGGCTCCACGGCGATGACGTGGGCCACGCGACGGGCCAGGTGCGGCAGGTAGCGCCCGGTTCCTGCGCCGATGTCGAGCACCGTGTCATCCGGACACAGCCGCGGGAAGAGCCATTCCATCGAGGAGTCGGGCTGGGGATGGCGCCGCGCCGCCGCCGCGAAGCGTCCGGCGCGATGGGCCCAGTAATCTGCGCTGCGCCCAAAGGCCGGATCCATCGCGGCCTCGCCCTGGGCGCGCTCCTGATCGTACATCCGCCGCCACGTCTCCAACCAGTCGTAGCCGCCAGCCATGAGTTCGGGTAGTGCCATGGTCCGTGCTTCTCCATCGAGCTTTCTGCATGCGGGCGCGTCGCTTCCCCGCGTGGCTGGAACTGCGGAGTTCCCGGAGGGCCTTGCCCTCCCGGACCCTCCCCTCGGGCGGGGACGCGGGGAAAGTCGGTTTCCCTATGTTGTGGTTCGCCACGCGGCGCATCCAACAGCATTTGGTATAATAGGCCACGCGGTAGTCAGCCGCAACAACCGGAGTTTAACTTCTGGCCGCCGGTGCGTCTTGAACCTGCAGCGGCGTGGCAGCGGCCATACAGCCTTCGACCGGCGCAGTAGTGAAGGTGCGCGTGTATGAGCGAGCTAGGGGATCGACTTCGGCAGGCGCGCGAGCGACAGGGGCTTTCGCTGGCCCAGGCCTCGGTTGATACCCGTATCCTTCAGGCATCGCTCGCGGCCCTGGAAGAGGGCGCCTATCAGCGCCTCCCCGGCGATGTCGTGGTGCGTGGCTTCATCCGTAACTATGCCCAGTATCTCGGGCTGCCGCCCGATGAGATGATTGAACTCTACCGCCGCGAGCGGGGGGGCACTGATCCGATCCGCGTCGTTCCCGCCACCAATCCGCCCCGCACTCGCGCGTATGTCCTGCCCAGCTTCCTCGGCGTCTTTTTTGTGACTATGGCCCTGGTCGGCCTGGCGTACGTCACGCTGAACGCCGTCGGGCGCATCGGCGACCGGGCCGGGGGCGTCGTGGCCGGGCCCACGGTGGTGGCCCCTGCGCCCTCGCCCCTGCCGACAGTGACGCTGGCTGCAATGCCCACTACTGCGCCCGCGACGCAGACCGCCTCGCCCCCCACCGCATCCCCTGATGCGCTGGTTGCGGGCGGGAACATCGAGCCGCCAGAACAAGCGGCGCCGCAGATGACGGCCACTCCGTCGGCCCCCATCGTGCTCGAGATCATCATCCCCAACAGCCGCGGCACCGAGAACTCGTGGGTGCGGGTGCAGACGGACGGCAGCACCGCCTTCGAGGGGATTATGCGCTCCGGCGAGAAACTGGTGTTTGAGGCCCAGCGCCGGGTGTTCATCCGCGCCGGCAATCCCCCCGATGTCCAGGTGACTGTCAATGGGTTGCAGCAGGGACCGCTCGGCCAGGCCGCCGGCCAACCCGTCAACTGGTTCTGGCCCCCCAATTGAGGTCCGCTGTTGCCGTCCGGCGGGGGCGCGCCCTGGCGCAGAGCGCATAAGCCTGCCGCCGCGGGCGGGGAATGAGAAACGAAAGGTTCGTGGAGAGCCTGCGGCTCTCCACCCCTCCCCCCGGATTGCGTATCGCCTGTCACGTAGAAACGCCTATGGCAAGTGAACACAGCTTTGATATCGTTTCCGATTTCGAGTACCAGGAACTGGTCAACGCGGTCGATCAGGCCCGGCGTGAGATCCAGACCCGCTACGATCTGAAGGATACGCAGACGACCCTCGAACTCGGGAAGAGCGAACTGGTGATCACCACCGATAATGAACTGTCGCTGCGCAGTGTGCGGGATCTGCTCGAGACGCGCGCCCTGCGGCGCCAGTTATCCCTCAAGATCTTCGACTACGGCACGATCGAACCGACCAGCGGCGCACGGGTGCGCCAGGTGGTCACCCTCCGCAAAGGTATCAACCCCGACCTGGCGAAAAAGCTCGCCAGGCTGATCCGGGACGAGTTTCCTAAGGTGCAGCCCCGCATCCAGGGCGAGAGCCTGCGGGTGGCTTCGAAGAGCCGCGACGAGTTGCAAGAGGTGATTCGCTTTCTGAAAAGCAAAGAGCAGGAGATCGAGGTTCCCTTGCAGTTTACGAATTACCGGTGATGCGCGGCGCTCCAACCAGGCTGCATCCCGGCGATGAGATGAATATACGCTTCTGCCGGGGAGGGCGCTGCGCTCAAGCAGGGGGCGTGGGGAAACCGGGTTTCCCCACGCCCCCCACCCGGTAGGAGGGTTTGGGAGGGCTACGCCCTCCCAGGAAATATGTTCATCCCGTCGGGGTGCGGCGGAGCCGCATGGAGGGCCGGTGTCGAGGCGAACGGTCACGTGCGTTTGAGACACGCCTAAAATCCGAAATGATAGAATCCTTCTATGAAGTACCATATTCTCACCCTGGGTTGCCCCAAGAATGTCGTGGATAGCGAGGGCATGGATGGCCTCCTCGCCGCCGCCGGGCACGCGCCCGTCGCCGCGCCCGAAGACGCTGATGTGATCATTGTCAACACCTGTAGCTTCATCGCGGCGGCCCGCGAGGAGACCCTGGGCATGCTGCGCGACCTGAGCGCCCGCAAGCGTGAGGGCCAGCGCCTGATCGCCGCCGGGTGCATGGCCCAGTCCCACGGTGAGCTGCTGGGGGCCATCGAGGGCGTTGATGGTGTGCTCTCCACCCGGCGCTGGATGCAGATTAAAGAACTGGTCGCTCCCGACACCCCACCGGCCGATCCCCAACGTCCCCTGATCCCGTTGCAGGCAATGAACCGACCAGGCGCGACGTTGCCACCCTCGCCCGCGGCGATGCCGCAGCCCTCGAGCTACGCCGACTGGCGCACCATGCCTATCCGCCGCAACCGCGCCACCCCCTCGGCCTACCTCAAGATCTCCGATGGCTGCAACCTCCGTTGCGCCTTCTGCACTATTCCCAGTTTCAAGGGCGACATGGCCTCCAAACCCGTTGGCGCCATTCTCGGCGAGGCCCGCGAACTGGTCGCCGGCGGGGTGCGCGAGATCGTGCTCGTGGCCCAGCATCTCACCGACTATGGGCGCGACCTGGGGCTGAAGGACGGCCTGGCCACCCTGCTTGACGAACTCTGCCGCGTGCTCCCCGAGCACCTATGGGTGCGCCTGATGTACGCCTATCCCCACGGCGTCTCCGAGCGCCTGATCGAGGTCATGGCGACCCGCCCGCAGATAGTCAGGTACCTGGATATGCCCCTGCAGCACGCCCATCCGGCCACGCTGCGGCGCATGCGCCGCCCCCCCGATACGGAGCGCACCCTGGCCCTGATTGACGCCCTGCGCGCGGCGATGCCCGATATCGCCCTGCGCTCGACCTTCATCGTCGGCTTCCCCGGCGAAACGGTAGAGGAGTTTCGCGCCCTGCTCGCCTTCCTCGAACGGGTCCAGTTCGACCGCGTGGGCGCTTTTCGCTACTCGCGCGAACCTGGCACCTCCGCCGCAGATCTGCCCGACCAGGTGCGCCCCCAGGTGATCGAAAAGCGCTGGCACACGCTGATGCAACTCCAGCAGGGCATTTCACGCGCCCGGAGCGCCCGCTGGCTCGGGCGCACCCTCCAGGTGCTCATCGAGGGCCAGGGCGCCGCTGACGACGGTCGCCCTCTGGCCATCGGGCGCTCGTTCCGCGACGCGCCAGAGATCGACGGGCAGATCTTCGTCTGGGGTGAGGCGCCGGTAGGGTCGTTCCTTACCGTGCGGGTGACGCGGACCTCTGATTATGACCTGTGGGCCGTGCCCGAGGGTGTGGCGGAAGAGGAGAAGAGAAGGTGATAGCGCGAGCGGGCGGGCGCCCTCGCGCATGGCCGGTGGCAGGGGGGAGGGAGGTCGGCTTCGGGGCGAGCCGACGCATGGGCCGGAGCCGGGCTACCCCTCACCGATACGGGAGCGGATGGCCTGGTGCAGGCGCTGCAGTTCGGGCGGGTTGTTCTTCGCCAGGTACTCGACAATGTAGTCAATCGCCGTGTCGCTGTAGTCGTCCAGCAACCCGTCCAGAACCTGGCGCACCACCAGTTGCACGAACTCGGTCTCCGAGATTGCCGGTGTGTAGACGTAGGCCAGACCCTCGCGCTGCCGGTTCAGGACGCCCTTCTCCGCCAGGCGGCTCATGGTGGTCATGACCGTGGTGTAGGCGATCTCCCGCTGTTGCGCAAGACGGCGGTGGACCTGTTTCACCGTGCTGCGTTCGCTTTGCCAGAGGATCTGCATGATCTCCGTCTCGAGCGGGCCAAGCACCTTGACCAGGCCATCCTTGGCAGGGCTGAACCGGAAACGCAAGTTGAGCGGCATCATGAGCACTCCTTCTTCGATGTTGCGGGCTGCGGCTGAAGGCTGGCGCTGCCGGGGCAACGGCGTGTCGGGTCAGACGTTGGCCCTGCTCCTACCGCCTTACATATGCAGGAGTGTACTAGTCAGACCCGGCATGCAGCAACGACTTCAGATTACACTGCGGTGACAGTTGGAATGAGTGGCGATGGTTTTTCTGGCTCTAAGGAGAGGAAAAACTATTGGTTGTCGTACCAGGTATAACGGTAGTTGTAAGTGCTTTTGGGTGATAAACCGATGACACTCCCTGATAGCGCGCGCTTGATCCAGCAGGCCATGGGCGAGGCGTTTCCGGCAGCCGAAGAGCAGGTGGCGCGCTTCTACCAGATGCAGGAGTACCACCTGGGCTGGCGTGATGAACACCTGCGGCCCGCGAGCGCCGATCCCGGCAAACTGATTCGCCCCCAACTGGCGCTGCTGGCATGCCAGGCGGCCGGGGGCGATCCGCGCCAGGCCCTGCCCCTGGCCGCGGGGGTGCAGTTGCTCCACGACTTTACCCTGATCCACGACGACATCGAAGATAACAGCACGACCCGGCGCGGACGGCCGACCGTCTGGTCCATCTGGGGGTTGGCTCAGGGCATCAACGCCGGCGATGGCATGTTCGTGATCGCCCATCTGGCCATCCATCGCCTGGCCGAGGCGGGCGTGCCCGCCGAGCGCATCCTGCGCGTGCTGCGCCGCTTCGATGAGATTATTCTTCACGTGTGCGAGGGGCAGTATCTCGATCTGAGCTACGAGGGCGATCTGACCATCACCCCGCAGGATTACCTGGCGATGATCGGCCGCAAGACCGCGGCGCTGATCGCCGGCGCCTGCGAACTGGGCGCCCTGGTCGCCGGCGCCGCGCCCGATACCGCGGCGGCGCTGGCCGACTTCGGCCGCAGCATGGGCCTGGCCTTCCAGATCGAGGATGATCTCCTCGGCATCTGGGGTCTGCCCGAGGTGACCGGCAAGCCCGCCGCCGCCGATCTCTACCGGCGCAAGGTCAGTCTCCCGGTGGTCCATGCCCTGGCCACCAGCGCTGACCGCGCGACCCTGGCGCGCCTCTATGCCCAGCCAGAGATGGACGACGAGTCCGTCCGGGCCGCCCTGGGGATCCTCGACGCCGCCGGTTCGCGCGCCTACTGCGCCACGGTGGCCGCCGAACACCATGCCGCCGCCTTTGCCGCCCTCGACCGCCTCGGCCCCGGTGAGACCCCCGACGCGGCCGCGGCCCGCGCCCGCCTGCGCGCCCTGGCCGAGAGCTTGATTGGCAGACAGAGTTGACGCACGAGGGTCTGGGCGGGCTACCCCCGCTCAGAAACATCGGTGAGCAGCAGCAATGCGCCTCCCATGCACGTGTTCACATGTCTCCCGGGAGCGCGGGCAGCTTGCCCGCGGAGACGCGACGAGGGCGGGACGCCCGCGCTCCCAGGCGCGGGTGTTACCCCAGGTGTGCATAGTTACCCTCCCATGCGCATCGCCCTGGTAAGCGGCGAATATCCGCCCCAACCCGGCGGCGTCGGCGACTATACGCGCCGCCTTGCCGAGGCCCTGGGCCAGCGCGACCACGCCGTGACCGTGCTGACCATTCAGGACCGGCGCCTGCGCGTGTATGGCGATGGGGCTGCGACGGCGCAACCACCCGCCGACCTCGACTGGTCGCCGCGGTGCTGGTCCGCGCTGATCGGCGCGCTCGATCGCCTGCGGCCCGACTGGTTGCACATCCAGTACCAGACCGGCGCCTACGCCATGCGTGCCGGGATCAATCTGCTGCCCTGGCGCCTGCGCGCCCTGCCCGGGCGACCGCGGATCGCGGTGACATTTCACGATCTGCTGACGCCGTACCTCTTCCCCAGGGCCGGGCCGCTGCGCCGCTGGGTGAACTGGCGCCTGGCCCGCGACGCCGATGTGGCGATCACCACCACGGCCGCCGATGCGGCGCGCCTCAGCGAAGGAGGGGTGGAGGCCCACGTGATCCCTATCGGCTCGAACATCCCTGTCGCGCCGCCGGAGGGCTTCGAGCGGGCCGCCTGGCGAGCGCGGCTGGGTCTGGGGGCCGGCGACAGGCTGGTTGCCTACTTCGGCTTGCTGGCCCCCAGCAAAGGCGCCGATGCGCTGATCGAGGCCCTGGCCCGCCTCGATCCCACCTGGCGGCTGATCATCATCGGCGGCGCCGCTACCGCGCCGCAGGATGTGGCCCATGCCGGGGCGGTGCGCGCCCTGGCGGCGCGCCTGGGCCTGGTGACCCGCGTGACGGAGACCGGCCACCTGCCGGACGCGGAGGTCTCGGCGTGGTTCCTGGCCGCCGATCTGGTCGTCTTGCCCTTCCGCGACGGGGCCTCCTTTCGCCGGGGGAGCCTGCTGGCCGCCCTGGCCCACGGCTGCCCGGTGATCAGCACCACGCCCGGCGATACGGCCACCGCGGAGGCATTGGGCCCGGCGGCGCTCCTGGTACCCCCGAACGACCCGGCGGCCCTCGCCACGGCCATGGCCGCCCTCGACGCCGACGACGCCGCCCGCGCCCGTCTTGCCGCCGCCGGGCGTGCCCTGGCCGCGCGCTTCTCCTGGCATGCCATCGCCGCCCAGCACGAGGCGCTCTATGCGGGGCGTTCGCCGGTTGTCTAACATGGGGGAACCAGGTTCCCCCATCCCCCCGCTTGCATCGGGTGGTGCGCCGCCCGGAGGCATGGACGGTTACCGTGACCCTGGGGGAACCCGGTTCCCCCATCCCCCCGCTTGCATCGGGCGGTGTGCCGCCCAGCAGCATGGGCCGTGCCCGTGACCCTGGGGGAACCCGGTTCCCCCATCCCCCCGTTTGCAGCGACCGGGGGGCCGCCCGGCGGCATGGGCGGCTGAGGTGACCATCGTTCACCGGGTTCAGCCCCCCTCCCAGCCTCCCCCCGCTGGGGGGAGGCGCCGGGTTCCCGCCCCCGGCGTGGGAGGGTCAGGGAAGGGGCAGTCACCGTGCCCGCGGCGCCGCGATGCGGGCGGGACGCCCGCGCTCCCAGGCCATGGTCATCGCGGCGTGGTGCGCCATGCGCATGACCGTCTCACGTGAACATAGGTCGCTGGAGCGGGGGTGTGGGAGGGCAAAGCCCTCAAGCAGGGGTGCGGGGAAACCGGGTTTCCCCGCACCCTCACCTATTCGGGGGTGCCGGGCGGCTGTGTTGCCCGGCAGGAACTTGCTCGGGTTTTGGGGCAGTAACTGTTCACACCCGGGGTAACCCACACGCCTGGGAGCGATGTGAACACGTACTTGGGGCAAGCCCCGAAGACGTTGGAATGGCCCTGACCGTACCTACCAGAGCGTCTTAGAGACGGCGCAAGCTCGTGAGCGCTGGAGCGCTTCCTGTTGCATGGAGCGGCAATCTACAATCCGCAATCTAAAATCTAAAACGGTACCGGCGTCCCGGTTGCTCATGCAAGCGAGTATCGTTATAATACGGAGAACATAAGCGCCGCTGCAGGCGCTGTCTGGTGTTGCCTGCGTAATGCGCCAGGCTGCCAGGGCAAGCGCTTCCGGAACGGCGTTGACGCTCCGGGTCATCCTGCTTCCAGAACCACCGCTCACACGAAAGCAAGCGCATGACCGATGACCGGCACCAGATGACCAACGACTCGCTGCTCGAACTGCGTAACGGGGCGCTCCTGCGTATCGCCGGGGCCATCGAGACGGCTACGAGCCTCGATGAACTACTCTTCCTCAGCCTCAACGAGTTCGTCCACCTCTTCGATCTGCACAATAGCGGCGTGGTGCTGCTGAGCGAGGATGGCAGCCTGGCGCAACTCACCAATACCTATCCGCCTCAGGTGCGCCTGCCGCCGCCCTTCCCCCTCGCGGAAACCAGCGTGATGCGCCAGGTGGTGCTGAACCGGCAACCGGCCCAGATCAGTGACATCGCCGAACTTACCCCGCTGGCGACCAACCCCAACCTGGCCGGGCTCGCCGCGCTGGTCGGCGCGGGGCGCGTGCGTTCGCTGCTGCTGCTTCCGCTGGTGGCCCAGGATGCCTGCATCGGGTTGCTGATCTTCGCCAGTGAGGAAGAGCCGCGCCATTTCTCCGACGACGAGATCAGCCACGCGCGCCTGCTGGCCGGCCAGATCGCCGCCGCGATCACCGCGTTTCGGATCACCGAGAAGGCCCAGCGCCGCAACGCCGAGTTGGAGACGTTGAACGATATCGCCGCCGCCGTCGCTTCCTCGCTCGACACGCGTGAGGTCTACCACCTGGTGATGCAGAAGATCAACGAGTATTGTCAGGTGGAGGCCGGCTCGCTGCTGATGGTTGATGAGGAGACGGACGAACTGGTCTTCGTGATGACCCTGGAGGCCGGCGAAGAGAAACTCTTCGGCGTGCGCATCCCCCACGGTCGGGGGATCGTCTGGAGCGTGGCCGAGTCGCAGCAGTACGAGATCGTTCACGATGTCGCCGGCGACCCGCGCTTCCTGCGTGACGTCAGCGACTCGGTCGGCTTTGAGGTGCGGAACATCCTCTGCGTGCCGATTGTGGTCAAGGGGCGCACCATCGGCGTTATCGAACTGTTGAACAAGATTGAAGGGCTGTTCACCGAAGAAGAGGCCCAACGCCTGGCGCGCATGGCGGCGACGATCGGCGTGGCCATCGAAAACGCGCGCCTCTTCCAGACGGTGACGACCGTTCGCGATCGCTTCGAGGCGATCCTCAATTCCGCCAACGATGGCATCCTGATGGCCGATATGCGCGGCCAGATTGTGACGGCCAACCCTACCGCGGCGCGCTTGTTGCAGACCTGCCGCGAGGCCCTGATCGGCCGCCCGCTCGATACGGTGCTGGCCGAACTGAACGCCCGGGCCACCGCGGTGGAGCACCCGTCGTGGCTGAACGACGGCGATCGCGCCGAGGCGGTCGTCGAACTGGAGTTCAGCGGGCCGCCGCGGCGCTTCATCCGCCATTACCTGCTGCCGGTCCAGGAGACCAGCGGCGCCGTCATCGGGCGCCTGGCACTGTTTCAGGATATCTCGAAGGAGCGGGAACTGGCCCAGTTGCGCGAAGATTACACCGGCATGCTGGTCCACGATCTGCGCGCGCCACTCACCTCGATTATGAACGGCATCGCGATGGTGCGGCGCGGCCTTGGCGGTCCGGTCACCGCGCAGCAGCAGGAGTTGCTCGGCATCGCCTATCAGGGCAGCCAGACTATGCTGGAGATGGTGAACACCCTGCTCGACATCGCCAGAATGGAACAGGGCCGCATGCAACTCGACCGGCAACCGCTCTCGCCCTACGACCTGGTGGACCAGGCGCTGGACCGGCTCAAGGTCTCGGCGCAGGGGCAAAGGGTGCGCCTGGTGCAGGATCTGGCCGTGGGGTTGCCGTTGGTCGAAGCTGACCGCGATACGCTCGTGCGCGTGCTGCAGAACCTGCTCGATAATGCGATCAAGTTTTCGCCGACCGGCGGTACGGTCACCCTGGGAGCGGCGCCGGCGCGGGTGAGCGCCGAGGGCGCGGCGCCGGACGATCTCCCCGTCCGCCTGCCGGCCCTTGCCGCCGGCGACTGGCTCGTATTCTGGGTGCGTGATGAAGGGCCGGGCATTCCCGCCCAGTACCACGAACGGATCTTCGAGAAGTTCGGCCAGGCCCACGGCGGGCGCAAGACCCAGGGCACCGGGTTGGGGTTAACCTTCTGTAAACTCGCGGTCGAGTCCCACGGTGGGCGCATCTGGTTGGAGAGCGTCGAGGGCCAGGGCAGCACGTTTGCCCTGGCGCTGCCGCTGGCGTTTGAACCGGCGCCTGATGGCGTCCAGACGCGGCACTAAACGCTCCGCAAGCGGAGTGGCTTCGCGCCTGATGTCAACATCCGCCCCCCGGAGCCTCCCCGTTGGTCGCAGCCAAATGCTTTACACGTTGATATCTTAAAAAATTGTCATACCTGGCGTTTATTTCTTTGATTAGCAATGTTTTATAATGAGACCATTCATGCTCATTGCTACACAGTGTAAGATAGAGCACGGCTCGACGTAATCCCACCTTGCCATTGCTCCTCCATGGGGAGGTTCGGAGGGGCTTCGCCCTTCCGAAACAAGGAAAAGGATTTCTTTGCAGGCAGGGATGTCAAGAGATCAGGCTTTCCTAACCAATTCAGCCGTCCATGCGGCTTGCGCCGCACACCGACGGGATGAACATACTTCCTGGGAGGTCTGCGCCCTCCCAAAACCTCTCGCGGGCGGAGGTATGGGGAAACCCGGTTTCCCCATTCTCCTGCGGGGCGGGGGTGTGGGGGAACCCGGTTCCCCCATACCCCTCGCCGAGGGCGTATGTTCACGTTAGATTGCGCGATCAGCGGCGCCGGCCATTACTGCGGGTCATGACGATGCGGCCGTTTCTCAACACCTACCGCTCGCAACTCAAGTACACCGTCATCGGTCCGTACCTGGTCCTGATGATCCTGGTGATGCTGGTCGGCTCGTTTATCGCCATCACCCTGGTGGCCGATAGCTGGCAGGAACGCTTCAATAATCAACTGGGTCAGGTGGCGCGCAACTTCTCCGAGTCGTTCGCCCAGCGCGAGATCGGCAATCTCACCTTCCTCGGGCAGATGATTTTCACCGCGCCGAACGCCGAGACCGGCGCTCCCTCTGTGCCCCAGGCCATGCGCGACCGCAACGTCAGGGGCCTCGAACAGGCCCTCGAGGGGCTGTGGCGGCTCGCTCAGGTCAACGAGAACGTTAAGCCGGACCGGGTGATCGTCTTTGATCCCCAGGGCCTGGCCCTGGTGGATTGGGAGCGCAGTTCCAACGATGGCGGCGCCCCCATCCGCTACGTGGGCACCAATCTGGCCGGCATTCCCCTGGTCGAGAGCGTTCTGCGCGGCGAGAGCGCGCCCATCCCCGGCACCGACGAGCATGGTGATAAGTTCAGCGGCCTGATCTCCTTCCGCGATAGCGAAGGGAAGGATCACCTGCACTTTTTTACCGTCGCGCCGGTGTACGTGACCAGCCGGGCCGGTGATGATGAACTGCTGGTCGGCGGGTTGCTTGTCGCGCAGCGCCTCGATGCCCTGCTCGCCGATTTGCAGCAGCGCAGCCAGTCGGCTATCAGCACGATCTACGATGTCAGGGGCATCGCGTATGCGACCACCATCGCCGGTGTGGATCTCGCCTCGCTCGATATGAGCGAGCGCCTGCTGGCGCAGTTGAGCGCCCTGAATGCGCCCGGCGCGCGCGCGGGGGCCGGACGCGCCGGAAGCGGCTCCGAAACGGAAGATCCCTGCCTCGACATCGGCATGCTCTCGGGGCGCCTGGTCTCACCCGTCGAAACGACGCGCCCGCCGGCATGTTCCGTCAATACCGTGGTCACGGTGACCGGACGGGAGTTTCAACAACTCTACGCGCCGCTGGTGATCCGCGGGGTGCAGTCGGGCTACTTCTCCGTCGGTCTCTCGACCGATTTCGTGGTGAGCGCCTGGTCGTCGAGCCGCTCGGCGGTGCTCGGAATCACTGCCGCGCTTGCGCTGGCGACGGTGATCGTCGGTGTTATGGTGGCGCGCCGCATCACGCGCCCGCTGGAAAACCTGGTGCAAACGGCAGAGGCGGTCACCGCGGGCGATCTGGAGCGGCGCAGTACGGTCACGGAACCAAATGAACTGGGCAGGTTGGCCCTGGCCTTTAACCAGATGACCGAGCACCTGCTGCGCCTGTACGTGACCAGCCGTGAATTGAACCGCACGATTGATGTTGAACAGGTGCTGACGGTCGCCTCGGAAGCCGCCACCGCCTTCGTGCCCGGCACGGAAGCCATCGCGCTGCTGGAAACGCGCGATGGCTTCGGCTATCGCACCCGTCCCGCCGCGCCTGAGCGCCTGCGCTCACTCCCCACCCAGGCGCTCGAGCCTTCCCGCATCGCCGCGTTGAGCGCCTTCGACCCTCAGGAACCGCGCCTGCTGCCCGTTGACCCCGAAACCACTGAGGCGGTGGGCCTGGCGCGCGCCGGGCTGCAGACGGTCCACTGGATGCCGATCATTCGGCAACGGCAGATCGCTGGCGGGTTGCTGATGGTCCACCCCGAGCCGGAGGCCTTCGACGAGTCGAGCCAGCAAAGCCTGGCAGTCGTGGCGAATATGGCGAGCGCGGTGCTGGCCAATGCGCTGCTCTACAGCCAGGTGCAGCAGGACGCCAAACAACGCCAGGCCATTCTCACCTCGATCGGCGATGGGGTGGTCGTCTGCGATGAACTGGGGCGGATTATTCAACTGAACCGCGCCGCTGAAGAGATGCTGGGCCTCACCAACTGGCGCGAGACACGCCCGCGCTTCGATGCCTTGCCCCTCGAACCGGCACCACAGGCGCGCGACGTGTTTGGCCGCAGCGACCCGCAGTTCCGCCTGGGCCGGCGCTTCCTGACCCTGACGCGCTCGCCGCTGCTGGCCGAGGAAGGCCATACCGCCGGCGAGGTGATCGTGCTGCACGATGTGACCGAAGCCGTGGCCGTCGATAAGGCCAAGACCGACTTTATCGCCACTATCTCTCACGAACTGCGCACCCCGCTGACGGTGATCCGTGGCTTTACCGAGTTGCTGCTGCGGGGTACCGGCGGCAAACCACCTACGCCGGACCAGGCCGACCTGCTCGAACAGGTGCGCCTGCGGGCCATCGAGATGACCGATATGGTGAATAACGCCATTCTGATCGCCGATATCGAGTCGGGACGGCTGCGCGCCGATCTGCAGCCGCTGGATCTCGATATCGTGGTCAATCGGGCCCTGGCGCCCTTGCTCCCTGCCTTCGAGGCCAAACACCTCAGGGTCACGGTGGAAATCCCGCCCGATCTACCCGCCGTGCTCGCCGATCGCGAGCAACTCCAACGCGCGCTTGGGCACCTGCTCGATAACGCCCGCCGGTATACCGACGCCGGCGGCGTGACCATCACGGCGTTTCCGGTGCGCGGGCAGGTGCAGATCGATATTACCGATACCGGCCAGGGCATCCCGCCGGAGATGCTGCCGCGTCTGTTTTCGCGCTTTCAGCGCATTGACGGCAATAGCTCAAGCCAGCGAGGCGGCGGCCTCGGACTGGCGATCACACGCCAGTTGATCGAGCGTCAGGGAGGCACGGTGCGCGTTGACAGCGCGCCAGGCCGTGGAAGCACCTTCAGCATCACTTTGCAGCAGGCCAATGAACGAACCCTCGCCGTCGCCCAATCCAACCGGTCAGCGGCGTCGCCGTGACGGCCTGACCGGACTCGTGCTGCTCGCGCTGCTGCTGGCCTTGCTGCCGATCGGCTGCATTGCCGAGGTGGCCTTGCGCTTGATCATGCCCGACCACGATCCGTTCAAGGATGTGGGGGCCACCTCGGGGTTCGGCTTCTACCGCCCCTTCCCGCCCGGAATCAGCTTCGCGGCGGTCGATCCCGCCCTCGGCGACCTGCAAGCCACCGAGGTGGCGCGCCGCGCGCAAACGCCCGTTGGCGTCTCGGCAGCCGTTACGGTTGTCCCGCTGGTCGAGGTGGCCCCGCCGATCGCCTCGATCGTTCCGCCCACCCCGACACCGACCGTCCTGCCGACACCGCGCCCCACGGTGACGGCGCTCCCCGCGAGTACCGCCATCGCCGGAGGGTCGCAACCCTCGCCCACCCCTACCACCAATGTGATCCTCCCGGGTGCGACCGCTACCCCCGATATCGGCGCAACGGCGACACGCACCCCCACCAGCACGCCGGGAGGCGAGCGCATAGCGAGTCCCACCCCGACGCTGCAAATTATCGTCGGCCAGCCAACCGCCACGACCGTTACGGTCGCGCCCACGCCAACGGCCACCCTTCCGGCGGTGATGACGCCATCTATGCCCACGGCCACGCCAGCGGTCACAACGGCGCCTACCGGCACCAGCACCCCTCGCCCGAACACGCCCACACCTACGGCGACGACCATCATTGTGGTGACACCCACGGCAGCGCCCCCGACGGTGACGAATACGCCGGTGACACCTACGGCCACCCCCGTCCCGCCGACCGCCACCAGCGCACCCACCGCCACCCCCGTCCCGCCGACCGCCACCAGCGCACCCACCGCCACCCCTGTCCTGCCGACCGCCACCAGCGCGCCCACCGCCACCCCGGTGCCACCCACCGCCACCCCGGTGCCACCCACCGCCACCC
>Ga0209162_1000054_pt1 | contig 104861 bp, 71 predicted proteins | sample YNPNPMetaG_FD_187121 | JGI IMG/M metagenome (GOLD analysis project Ga0209162, IMG submission 187121) | Anoxygenic and chlorotrophic microbial mat microbial communities from Yellowstone National Park, USA - YNP NP MetaG (SPAdes) (version 2) ...
CCCCCAGCGGGGGGGGGTGGGAGGGGGGCTGAAGCGCCGCGTTCGCTTATGTGAAAGGTATTGGGAGTGGCCCTCTCGGACCCGCCCGTGAGGTCGGGCGTCGGGAACGATGCTGGCCCCGGGGCCTTTCTGTTCGCGAATCGCCCGCACTTGCGCTACCATGCGGGTATGGAACAGACCTTCGCCTTAACCCCCCGGGCCTTCGCGGCTCTGGAAGCGTTCCCTACCCTCCGCGCCGCCGTGGGCGAGAGCCTGCAACGGCAGCGCGCCCGCGCCATGACGCTGCGTTCGCGGTACGCCCGGCGAGCGCGCCTGGTCGCGGCCATCGAAACGGCGGTCGCCGATCCGCAGGGCGGTCTGCTCGTGGTAACCGGGCCGCCCGGCAGCGGGGTGAGCAGCCTGCTGGTGGCGCTCGCCACCACCCACCCCTGGCCGATCTGGTTACCCGTCGCCGCACCTGCCGGCCTCCCCGCCCTCTACGCCCAGATTGTCGCCCTGCACCGGCCGGCCGTACCCCTGCTCGACCCCGCGGCCGCGAGCGATCCGGCCGCTCTGGAGCGTCTGCTCGCCGAGGCCCTGCACATGCGCGTGAACCATGCGCCGATCGTGCTGCTCTGCGACGCCCTCGACCCACCCGGCCCGCCGCTCGATCCTGGCCCGCTCCCCCTCCCCGCCGAACTGCCTCCCGGCGTCTGGCTCATCCTTGGCGCCCATCCGCAGGCTTCCCCGCCCTACGCACCCCGCGTCAGCTTGCGCCTGCCGGCGGATGACCCCGATCTGGTCGCCGTTCAGGCCCGCGCGCTCCGCGCGCTGAGTTGCCCGCCAGCCTGGGAAGACGCCTTGCTCGGCGCCTCGGAGGGCAATATGCTCTACCTGCAACTGGCCCTCGCCGCCCTGCGCGCCGATGAACTGGCGCCCGCGTCGCTGCCCACCGGCCTGGATGGCCTGCTTGGGGCCTGGTGGGCGCGCCTGAACGGGCCGGAGCAGCGTCTGGCGGCGGCGCTGGCCGCCGCGGGCGAGCCGTTGCCGCTGCCCCTCGCCGCCGAGGTTGCCGGGGCGGCGATTGAAGGGCCGCTGGCGCGCTGGGAGCGCCTCGGCCTGGTTGACCTGTCACTCCAACCCGTGCCCGAGGACGACGCGCCCGCGGCGCCGCTCCTGCTGGCCCACTTCGCCCACGACGCCCTGCCGGCCTTCGTGGCCCGCGTGGCGCCCGACGCTCTGCGCGCCGCCCACGCCGACCTGGCGGCGCTGGCCCTGCGGCGCCTCGAGGGCGAGCGCGAGTCCCCGCACCGCCACACGGTTCCCGGCGCCGGGGCGGCGCAGGGGTATGCCCAGCGGCAGTTCGCCCGCCACGCGGCCCTGGGCGCGGCCGGCCACGAATTGCCGGCCCGCGTGGTGGGGCGCGACTGGCTGCGGGCCCAGGAACGGCGCGAAGGTCTCGCCGCGGCGCTTCACGATGCCCGCTGGGAACTGCGCGCGGCCACGGGCGGCCCCGTCCTGCGCCTGGTGCGGGCCGCGACCTTTGCCGGCCTGCTCGCCACCCGTTCGCGCCGCATGCAGCCCGAGGCCGCGGCGGCGGCCCTGGTGGCGGCCCTGGAAGGCAACAGCCGCGACCTGGCGCTCAAACGCGCGCTGGAGGTGGTAGAACGGCTCCCCGATGGTCACGAAAAGGCCCAGGTGCTGCGGCGCCTCGGCGAGGTGTGTTACGCGGCGCGGATGCGTTCCGCGGCGCTGCGCCTGCTTTCGCGCGCCCTCGACCTGGAGGCGCAACCCGTATCGCGCGCCTGGCGCGATGGACGGGAGGCGCTGCTCGCTACTCTGGCTGGCGCCACGCTGCGCCTCGACGACGTAGGGGCCGCGCTGGCGATCGCGGAACGGATTGAGCATCTGGAACGCCGGGCGATGGTCGAGACCGAGGTGGTGCGTCACCTGCTGGGGACCGGCGATCTCGACCGGGCGCAGCGGCTGGCCCGCGCCATCCTCCACGAGGGCATGGGCGCGTGGGCCAGGGCCGAAGTGGCCGTGGCCCTGACCCGCCGGGGCGACCCGCGGGGCGCGATGTTGCTGGAGGAGATCGAGGCGGAAACGGTGACCGCCTGGGCGCAGATCGAACTGGCCTGCGACCAGGTGGTAGACGACGAAGTTGCTGCCCGCGAACGCATCGCCCGGCTGCCATCGTCGCACCAGCGCGACCGGGGTCTGGCCCGACTGGCGCGCACCCTGGCCGCCGCGGGCAACGATGGCGCCGCCCTGGCTGCCGCTGAGGCCATCGTGGGCGTAGACACACGGGTCGCCGCGCTGATCGATCTGCGTCTGAACCTGGAGGGCCTGGTGGCGATGCTGGCCCTGGAGCGGGCCACGCGGGACATCGGCGCCGTCAGCGGCGAATACCGCGCGCCCCTGGTGGCGGACCTGTCGGCGGCCCTGGCCGCGCTGGGTCGCCGTGAGCGGGCGCTCGAGGTGGCGATGAGCCTGCCCGAAGGCGAAGAGCGTGACCGGGCCCTGGCGCGGGTGGCCGTCGCCCTGGCGCAGCGGGGCGACCACCCGGCCGCGCGGGCGGTGCTTGAGTCGATTGCCGACGAGGATGAGCGCGCCTGGGCCTACGAAGAACTGGCGCGCCAACTGGCCGCCGCGGGGCAGTGGGAGACCGCCGGCGAGTTGATCGGGCGCATCAGCGCGGTGGACCAGCGCCACCACGCCCTGGCGGATCTGGCGATTGCGCGGGCCAGGGCCGGCGAGCCTGTGGACGCCCTGGCGATGGTTCGCGGCCTGGAGCCAGCGGAACGCGCCCGCGCGCTGGCCCTGATCGCTCCTGAACTGGTGGCGCGCGGCGCCGCGCGGGAGGCCCGCGCGGTGGCCCGCGACGCGCGGATGCTAGAAGGCGCGGAGTCGCGCGCGCGATACCAGGCGGCGCTGGCGATCGCCCTGGCGGAGCACGGCAATCTCAACACCGCCGCCAGCGTAGTTGCGAGCATCAAGCGCCCCGCCGAACGCGCCCGCGCCGGGGCCGCGCTGGCCCACGCCCTGGTGACGCGCCATCCCCGGCGCGCCCTGGCCGTCCTGGGCGATGCCCTGCGCGCCGCCGCCATTGGCCGCGAGGAGACCCTGCGCGCCCTGGAACAGGCCGTGCCGGCCCTGGCAGCCCTTGGCGGGGTAGAACTCCTGCGCGCAACCGCGGCAGCCGTTGATGAGATTGACCGCTGGTAGGACCAGGTCCGCTGCCTGCGGGCGGGGCATGCGGGGAGGCGCAGCCTCCCCGCACCTCTCCGAACACCGACGGGATGAACATACTTCCTGGGAGGGCCTAGCCCTCCCAAACCCTCCCGCGGGCGGGGGTACGGGTGAACCAGGTTCCCCCAGGTTCACGTAAGAGGGTTGCGCTGCTGCTGCCGCGCGCTGTGTTACAATCACCCTGAGCGGGCATCTCGCCGGTTCAGTGTATTCGCAGACGTTGAGGAGCGCGCTGATGGTACAGGTTGAAATCAACGACGAATGGATGGAGGCGCAACTTGGCGAGCGGCTGCTCACCATTGCCCGGCGGAACGCGGCCCATATCGGCTTCTACTGCGATGGGAACGGTCTGTGCACCATGTGCGAGTGCCGCATTCTGAGCGGCGCCGATCAACTCAATCCGCCCACCGAAGCGGAACGCACCTGGCTGCCGACCGCGCGCCTGGCCGATGGCTACCGTCTCGGCTGCCAGGCGGCGCTGCGCGGCCCTGGCCCGGTGCGGGCGCTGACCCGCGCGGAGGAATTGCGGCGCCAACTGCTCGCGGTGCTCAACCCGCCGCCAGGCACCAGCGCCGCCGAGAATCTGCGCCCCTTCCTGTCGAATGTGGCCATGGTCAACTGGGAGCATATCGGCACCTTTCCCTTCAATCTCCTGCGCACCCTCAACCGCCTGGGACCGGTGCGCTTCCTCTGGCCGGTGGAAGACCTGAACGTGCTCGTGCGTGATACCCTGCGGATCACCCAGCGGATGCTCCGCGGCGGCCAACCCCTGACGGTCAAGGTCGTCGAGCCGCCCTCGCTCCCCAGGGAGGGTGGCTCGACGTAACAGCTTGCGCGGCGCTTTGTTTCGGCGGGCTAACGTGAACATAGGCCGGTGGCGCGGGCGTCCCGCCCGCGCTTCCGGGCCTTTTTCATCGGGCGGTGTGCGCCCCGCGCGTGGGGCCTAACGTGAACATAAGCCCTCGGCGAGGGGTGCGGGGAAACCGGGTTTCCCCATACCTCAGCGGACGCGGGCCGGAGGCCCGCGCACCCAGGCCCCGGCCCCTGGGAGGGTTTGGGAGGGCGCAGCCCTCCCAGGAAGGATGTTCATCCCGTCGGTGCGCGGCGGAGCCGCATGGACGGCTGAGGTGAACATCGTGCGCAGGGTTCAGCCCCCCTCCCAGCCTCCCCCCGCTGGGGGGAGGAGCCGGGTTCCCGCCCGCGGCGGGGGAGGGTCAGGGAAGGGAGTGTCACCGTGCCCGCGGCGCCGTGGCGCGGGCGGGACGCCCGCGCTCCCGGGTCTTTTTCAGCGGGCAGTGTGCGCCCCGCGCATGGGGCCTGATGTGAACATAGGCTGCTGGAGCAGGGGTGTGGGGAAACCGGGTTTCCCCACGCCCCCGCCCCCGGAACGGTGAGGGCGCAGCCCGTGCGCAGGGAGATGGGGGAACCCGGTTCCCCCATCCCCCGCCCGCGGGAGGGTTTGGGAGGGCCTGGCGGATAGCGCGCGACGCGAGGTGCGGGCACGGCGCCCGCACCTCCTGGTTTTGTCAGGCGAACGGGAGGCGAGCGACCTCTGCCTGGCGAGCCTCCGGAACTAGACTGGCCTCAGACGAGCAGCCCACAGTTCCGGAGGAGGCGCCCGATGAACCCCCAGACGACCGTTCCCTCGCCTGAGATGAGTTCGATCCCCTCCACCGTCGCGCAACTTGATCGCATGGATCTGCCCAACCTGGCTCACCGCGCCCGGCGAGAGAGCGAGCGCTTCTACCGGCGCGAAGACTACGACCAGCGCTATGCCTACGAACTGTTCCGCCGCGCCCTGGTTGAAGGCGACAACGCCGCCTGGCGCTGCATCTTCGAGCAGTACGCGCCGCTGGTAGAGCACTGGGTGCGGCGCACCGGCGCCTTCAGCGTCAGCGGCGAGACGAGCGATTACCTTGTCGGCGCCGCCTTCATTCGCTTCTGGCGGGCGGTTCCGCCGGAGCGTTTCGACACCTTCCCCACCCTGGCCGCGTTGCTCAACTACCTGCGCCGGTGCGCCGTCTGCGTGGTGATAGACGCGGCGCGCAGCCAGTCCTTTGCCGAGTTGCTGCCCGAAGAGCAGATCAACTGGAACCAGCAGCGCCTGGGCCACATTGATGACGAAGCCACGGCGCGGGTCAGCCGGGAGGAGTTCTGGCGGCTAATTGATGGCATGTTGACCGGCGAGGCCGAGCGGGTGGTGGTGCATGGCTCGTTCATGCTCGGCATGAAACCCGGCGAGATCTACGCCCGGTGGCGCCATCTCTTCGCCAGCGTCGAGGAGATCTACACGCTCAAGCGCCATATTTTGACCCGCTTGCGACGCAGCCCGGAGTTGCAGCAGTTGTATTGACGCGCGGTTGCGATGCAATGCCCTGGGCCAGGGCCTGGGGCAACCGGGTTGCCCCACCTCCCCACCGGTAGCGAGGCGTCTCACCCTCTGGCAGGAGTATGGGGCAACCCGATTGCCCCATGTTTTATCGGCAGCACGGCGTGCTACAATAACCTGAGCATGCACCTGCTGGCGGAGGAGCACATGGCACAGGGCAACGGGGCCGCCCCGCTGATCGAGGCGCTGGGCCTGCAAAAACGCTACGGCGCGACCTTCGCCGTCAAAGGCATTGATCTGGCCGTGTATCCCGGTGAAATCGTCGGCTTTCTCGGGCCGAACGGCGCGGGCAAAACCACCACGATCAAGATGCTGACCGGCTTGTTGCGCCCCAGCGCCGGCGTCGCGCGCATCGGCGGCTTCGACATCCAGCGCGAGCCGCTGCGGGCGAAGGCCCTGCTCGGCTATGTGCCGGACCAGCCCTATCTGCCCGACAAACTGACCGCCCGTGAGTACATCCAGTTGATTGCGGGATTGTACCGCCTCGATCCGCGCCAGGCAGCGCAGCGGGGAGAGGAGTTGCTGCGCCTGTTCGGCCTGGCCGAGCGTGGCGACGAGGTACTCGGCTCTTACTCCCACGGCATGCGCCAGAAAGCCGTGGTTGTCGGCGCGCTGTTGCATGACCCGCGCGCCTTCTTCCTCGACGAGCCCACCGTGGGTCTGGACCCGCGCAGCGCCCGGCTGATCAAGGATATGCTGCGCGAGGTGGCCAACCAGGGCGCCGCGGTGCTGATGTCCACCCACATTCTGGAGATCGCCGAGCGTATGTGCGACCGGGTGATCATCATCAACGAAGGGGTGATCGTGGCGGCGGGCACCCTCGAGGAACTGCGCGCCGGCGGGCAGGCTTCGCTCGAAGACATCTTTCTTACCCTCACCGGCGGGGCCGAGGCCGCGGCCATCGCCGAGGCGCTCAGTTGACCCCGGGGCCAGGCGGGTTGCCCCATGCCCCTGCCCGCCGGGGCAACTGCGTAGCCCCGCCTTCCGGGTTGCAAGCAGAGGAAACTGCTGGTTTCTTCACCCTCCTGTGATTGGACGATGGGTAAGTGTTCACATGTCTCCCGGGAGCGCGGGCAGCTTGCCCGTGGAGACGCGACGAGGATGGGACGCCCTCGCTCCCAGGCGCGGGTGTCACCCCACGTGTGAACCAGGCGGCGAGCTGGGCGCCGCTGAAGGCCAGGTCTCGCTCCCAGGCGCGGGTGTCACCCCATGTGTGAACAGTGACGACGGCGGGCACACAATCATGCTACAGGCGATATGGGTGCTGGCGCGCGCCCGGGCGCAGATCTGGCGCAACACCTTCCGGCGCGGGCGGCTCATTAGCAAGCTCGGGCTCGTCGCGCTGACGGCGCTGATCATCCTGGCGGCGCTGGGGCTGTACAACTTCACCCGCTTTGTCATCAGTGGCCTGCGCGACCCGCGGTTCAGCGAGATGCTGCAGCAGGCTGCCGCGGAGAACCCTGCCATCCCCGCCGACCCGCTGCCCTTGCTCGCGGCGCTGCCCGGTCTGGTGTTGCTTGCGGCGCTCTCGCTGCTGATCTTCTCCAGCTTCAGCAGCCTCCTCGCCTCGCTCTACCTTTCCGGTGATCTCGACATGCTCCTGGTCGCGCCGGTGCCGATGCGGGCCGTGTTCGTGGTGAAGTTCTTCGGCGGCCTGCTGCCGCAGTACCTGCTGCTCTTCGCCCTGCTCGGCCCCGTGCTGCTGGGCTACGGCCAGGGCATGGGCTACGGACCGGGCTACCACCTGTGCGCGGCGCTGGCGCTCGCCCTGCTGCCACTCCTGCCCGCCGGCCTGGGCGCGCTGCTGGTGATGGCGGTGGTGCGGGTACTGCCCGCGCACCGCGCGCGCGAGATCGTGAGCGTCCTGGGCGGGTTGATCGCTGTGGCGTTCTATGTGCTCAGCCAGTTTATTGACACCTGGATCCCTGAGGTGACCACGCCTGACACGCTGGCGGCGCTGCTGCGCACCGAGTTGCCGGTGCTGCCCTCGACATGGGCCGGGCGGGCGCTGGTCGCCGCAGGCGAAGGCCGGCTGGCGCCGGCGATCTTCTACGGCGGTCTGTTTGCTACGCTCTCGATAGCGGTATTCGTGGCCTGCCTGGCACTGGCGGAACGGCTCTACTATACGGGCTGGAGCAACCTCGCCATCCAGGGGGGCCCTCCGCGGCGGCTCCGCAGGGCGCGCCAACCTGCGACCGCCGGCTGGCTGCGCGCCGTGGCCCCGCTGCCCCCGGCGATCCGCGCGATCCTGGCGAAGGACGCGCGCCTGTTCTTCCGTGACCTGAGCAACCTTCAGGGGCTGATCTTCCCCATCGCCTTCGCGCTGATCTGGTTCTACCAGGTACTCGTAAGCCCGCCCGACCGCGAGGCGGATCCCGATGCTCCGGCATGGCTCACCGAACTGGGCGGTTTCGGCGCGATCGTGATCGTGTTTTTTATCTGCCTCAGTCTTTCCAGCGCGCTTGCCGGAACGGGCGTCAGCCGCGAGGGCCGGACGTTCTGGATTCTCAAGATCGCTCCGATCAGCCCGCTGAGCATCTTGCTGGGCAAGTTCATCCTGGCCTATCTGCCCTTTCCCACGGCCGGCTCGTTCTTCCTGGCCGTCTTCGCCCTGGTGCAGGGGGGCGCGCCGCTTACGCTGGCACAGCAGTGGGCGCTGCTGATGCTGGCGGGGTCGGGGTGCGCCGCCTTCGGTATCGGCCTGGGGGCAGCCTTTCCCCGTCTCGACTGGGAGAATCCGAAACAGCAGCGCACCTGGCAGAGCGGCTGCTTTGGGGCGCTGTTCTACCCGCTCTACCTGGGGGTTGTCGTGGGCCTGGTGGTGGGCGCGGCGGGCCTGGGGGAGAGCCTGGCGGGCGCGGCGGGGCTGGGGGTGCGCCTGGCGGCCTGGATCGGCGCCGCGCTGGTCACTGCGGGAGTGATCTGGTTGAGCGCGCTGATCGGTGTGCGCGGGCTAGAGCGGATCGAAGTATAGATGTGTGCACACGCAAAAAACCGCAAAACAGACACATGCATGCCCGGTTGGAGGGACGTGGGGAGGCGCAGCTCTCCCCGCCGTCCATACCGCCGGGCGGTAATGAACATGAAGCATATCAACCGGTATTCGCCCCTTGCCGTGGGGCTGATGAGTTTTAAGCATGAAAACGGGTAGAGGCCGCGCAGGCGGCCTTCGCATCCCAAAGCCGAGGGCTTATGGAGATTGAGCATGTAACCCGCTATCCCGCGCTAGCCGTGGGGCTAAAGCCCTCGGCTAGGCAAGGCGAAGCCCGCCTGCGCGGGCTATATCGGATTATGTATTCAAAGACCATCAGCCCCACGGCCAGTCCGGTATACCGGATTCATTGCTTAGGCATGGTTCACAACCTGCGGTTTGCGCTTGACCGTCTGGCGGGGAGGTGTGGAGGGGCCTGGCCCCTCCACACCTCCCCCGTGGTCCCGTGTCGAGGCAAACTGTCAAGGTCGCGTCTCCGCGGGCACGGTGACGGCCCCCCCCTGACCCTCCCCCGCTGGGGGCAGGAACCCGGCTCCTCCCCCCAGCGGGGGGAGGCTGGGAGGGGGGCTGAACGCGGCGAACGGTTTTCACCTCAGCCGTCCATGCGGCTCCGCCGCACAACGCCGCAATGAACATACGGTTATTCTTGGGAGGGCGCAGCCCTCCCAAACCCTCCCGCGGGTGGAGGAAAGGGGAAACCTGGTTTCCCCTTTCCCCTGCCCCAGCAGCTTATTTTCACGTTAGGAGGGGTGCGCCCCGGGAACCTCCGGGCGGGAGACGCCGGGGCCGGCGGCGTAGGGGCGGGGTTTCCCCGCCCCTACGCCGGCCCGCCTCCAGGCAGGGGTTGCGCCCCCCAGACCCTCCCACCGGGTGGGGGAATGAGGAAACCCGGTTTCCCCATTCCCCTCTTCGAGAGCCTATGTTCATGTTAGACCAAACGAATCCACCTCCACGCCGGCGCGGGTCACGAAGCAGGCGTCCAGGGTTTGCGGGCCGGCTTCAACCAGCATGGCGCCGTGATCGGCGTTGAAGAAGATCTGGCTGCCTTCGAGGCCGGTAAAACCCCGGGCGTAGCGGGCGCCGCCGCCGAGGCCGTTCACGATGTACGTGATCCCATCGCGCTCGACGCGCTCATAGGTGTGGTCGTGGCCTCCGAGCACCAGGTGCGCGCCCCAGGCCGCGAAGGGCCAGCGCATCCAGGTTGAGGAGCCGTGGTGCCCCGAGGAATAGGGCGAGTGGTGCAGCACCACGATGTTCCAGCGGGCGGTGGAGGCGGCCAGTTCACGCTGGAGCCAGGCGGCCTGGGGCGAGTCGGAGTTGATGCCGTCGGGTTCGCCGGGCATGCTGTCGAGGGCGAAGAGGCGCACGGGGCCGCGCTCGACGCTGTAGTAGCGGCCGTTGCCGGGCAGGCTGAAGTAGGCCAGGTACGGCTCAGGATAGCCAGTGCTCCAGTCGTGGTTGCCGAGCACCGGCCAGAAGCGGTTCTCCGTGGCCCCCGGGCCGAAGGCGCCGCGGTAGGGAGCGATAAACTGGCTGTAGTACTGGCCGATGTTCCGGTCAATCGTCTCGGCGCGGCCATCGGGATAGTTGTTGTCGCCGGTGGTAACGACGAAATCGGGCTCCCAGCCGGCGACGAGGGCGGCCACGGCGGCGGCGGCTTCGCCGGCCAGCCCGTAGTCGCCGATCACCGCGAAGCGGATGCGCGTCTCGACCGTCGGCTGCGGTTCAGCCGTGGCGGTCGGCGCCGGCGTCGGGGGCGTGGTTGGGGCCGGGATGGGCCTGGTTTGCCCCTGCGGCGGAACGGGCGCGGGATCGGTAGGGGGTGGCGGCTGCCAACGAGACAGGGACCGTTCCTCGGCGGGGGGTTGCAGGCCGCAGGCAGCCAGCGCCGCGCTCACGGCAGGCAGGCCCAATCCCAGGGCCAGGCCGCGGGCGATCAACTCGCGGCGGCTGAGGCGCCGATGCAGACCCTCTTCTACCAACCGGGCCAGGCGCTCGAACTGTTCGGGAGCGTCGCGCATAGCTTATCCCTGCCGCTGGCGATCGGTCTCATCCAGGGGGACCAGGCGCTCGCGGAGGGCCAGCAGAGCCGCCTGGGTGCGGTCCTGCAGATGCAGCTTGGAAAGAATATTGGAGACGTGGGTTTTGACCGTGCGCTCGCCAATGATCAGATGTTCCGCGATCTCGGCGTTGCTCATACCCCGCGCGATGCAGGCCAGCACCTCGCGCTCGCGCTCGGTGAGCAGGTCGAGGGGCGAGGAGCGCGCGCCGCTGAGCTCCTGCATCAAGCGCGCGGCGACACTGGGGTGCAGCGTCGCTTCGCCGCGCCGGGCGGCCTTGATCGCCCGCACCAGATCGTCGGGGCCAACATCCTTGAGCAGGTAGGAGAGCGCGCCGGCCTTGATCGCCGGAAAGATGCGCTCGTCTTCGCCGTAGCTCGTCAACACAATCACCTGGGTGCTGGGGGAGACTTGCTTGATCTGGCGCGTGGCTTCGATGCCGTCCATCTCGGGCATCAGCAGGTCCATCAAGGCGACATCGGGCAGCACCCTGGCGACCAGGGCGACTCCCTCGCTGCCGCCGCCGGCCTCACCGACGACCTCGATTTCGGGATAGGTATCGAGAAAGGCCCGCAGTCCCTTGCGGACGACGGCGTGGTCGTCGATCAACACAATGCGGATGGGTTCGCTGCTCATTGGGGCTTCTCCAGGGAAAGGGGGGCCGACTTCTCAGTGGTGGGGGCGGCGTCGCGAAAGGTTTCGCGCCAGGCGGGCAGGATTGCGGCGATGGTCGTACCCTGGTTCGGGGCGCTGCGGATGGTGATCCGTCCGCCGAGGGCCTCGGCGCGTTCGGCCATGCTATGCAGGCCGATGGCGCGCGGGTTGCGCGCGGCGGCGGGATCGAAGCCACGCCCCTCGTCGCGCACCTCGAGGGTCACCACATCATCATTGTAGCGAAGATTGACCTCGGCCTCGCGCACGCCGCTGTGGCGGGCCACATTCGCCAGGGCCTCCTGCACGATGCGGAAGAGGGCCTGTTCGTGTTCCAGGGGCAGGGGGCGCTCACCGGTGATGCGCAGGGCAATGCGGAGACCCTGCCGCTCCTGCAGGGCGCTCACCAGATCACGCAGCGCCGGAGCCAGACCGCGCCCGTCGAGGGCGGCGGGGCGCAGGGCGAAGATCAGGCTGCGGGTCTCTTCGAGGGCGCGCCGGGCCGAGGCTTCGATCTCAACCAGGCGATCGGCGGTGAGATCGGGCCTGGTCTGCAGGGTGCGACGGGCGGCGGCGGCGAGCATGGTCAGACTAAACAATTCCTGGCTGACGCTATCGTGCAACTCGCGAGCCAGGCGGTTGCGTTCGTCGAGGGCGGCGAGCTGGGCGGCCTGTTCGGCGAGCTGGGCATTGCGATCGGCCAGGAGGCGCAGGGAGCGCAGGTTCTCAGAGAGTTGATCGGCCATAGCGTTGAACTGGCGCCCGAGTTGCCCGATTTCATCGCCCGAAGGATCTTCGATCCGCCGGCTCAGATCGCCGTCGGAGAGATCAATGCTGGCCTCGGTCAGGCGGATGATGCGGCGAGCGAAACCGCGCCCCACGACCCACGAGTAGAACATGCCGATGCCGCCGCTGATCAGCAGCCAGGGAACGATAAAGCTGACCAGATAGGGGGCCAGGTTTGCCAGGAGCAGGCCGATGGCCGGGAAGGAGGTCAGTTGCAGGTAGAGCACGCCTGTCACCGACCCATCGGGGCCGAACACGGGCGCGGTGGCGATAGGCTGATGGTCGGGATGGCTCCACGCCGCCAGTTGCTCGGTATCGGTGACCCCACGCAAGGCCCGCAGCACCAGTTCACCGGCCGGCTCAGGCTCGTTCAGCGGCTGTCCCCGCACGTGGTCCTGGGGGTGGGTACTGGTCAGCACCCGTCCCTGGCGATCCAGCAAGGTGATCAGCACTTCATTGACGGGTTCGGACGTCTCTGCCTCGGTGCTCGCGCCGGCGCCCGGATTGCCGCGTGACGATTGAGAGAAGCGCTTGAGCTGGGCGATCAACTGGTCGAGGTTGCCCGCGGGATTGGCCAGTTCTTCGCTCACCAGGCGCGCCAGGTCGCGGGCCGACTCGGCGGTGGCGCGGGGGATGAAGGGGGCATTGAAGATATACACCAGCCCCGCGACGAACACAACGATCATTGTCAGGGCCAGCAGCAAGGAGACAGCCAGAAAGGCGCCGGTGAGCTTCCAGCGTATGGTCGAAAAGCGTTTGCGCAGCCCCGTGATCACCAGGTGTCTCCTCACCATGGGATAAGCACTCCGTCGGTCTCCGCCGGTCTGTCCCGTTCATTATAGTACGAGCGGAGCGTCCTGATGGGAACATATGGTCGTTGAATACATAATCCGCTCTAGCCCGCGCAGGCGGGCTTCGCATCCCGTAGCCGAGGGCTTCAGCCCCACGGCCAGCCCGGTATACCAGATTAATTTCTCAAAGACCATATAAGCCCTCGGCGAGGGGTAGGGGGAAACCGGGTTTCCCCATGCCCCCGCCCGCGGGAGGGTTTGGGCGGGCGCAGCCCTCGAGCAGGGTAGGGGGAAACCGGGTTTCCCCCTACCCCCACCCGGTGGGAGGGTGTGGGAGGGCGTAGCCCTCACGCAGGGGGATGGGGAAACCAGATTTCCCCACTTGCCCGCCCCTCTTCAGCGCCCTTCTCCCCAGTCTATTCACATCATGTCAACAATTATGCGCCGGTTGACATCGGGCCATGTCCGTGCTATAGTGCTCCTCGTCGCTGCAAGACCAACATTTAGTGGTAAACATAAGCATTTTATTCTATATGTAGTAGGCAAGCCTTGCCAACCACGTTGTGCGGGGCGGGTTGCTGGTGTCTTTTGAGGGAATGGCTTTACAGGAATGGCGGGGCCGCGCTTCATTGACAGAATGTACGCGGTGGAGGGGGGCGGGGAGGCGCAGCCTCCCTGCATCCCCCGCTTCCCCGCCCGTGGAGGTGCGTGGCGGGCCGCAGGCCTGCCATCCCTTCCCGGCGTATCACACCTGGGGTCATAATCCATGGAGCCGGGAGCGAGGGCGTCCCGCCCTCGTTGCATATCCGCGGGCGAGCTGCCCTCGCTCCCAGGAGAAAGGCGAACATGTCTTCCCCGCCGGGAGGGGAGCATGTTACTCGTGTATTCCGAAAGGAGCAAGACCAATGGCCCGATCAACCGCTGACGCGCCGGCGGCGCTCACCGAGATCGCCAGGACGGTGCTCAAGAAGCGCTACCTGATCCGCGACGAGCAGGGCAATGTTGTTGAGACGCCGGAAACGATGTTTCGGCGCGTCGCCGATACCATTGCCGCAGTGGAGCAGCGCTACGGCGCCAGCGACGAACAGGCGGCGCGCTGGTCCGACACATTTTACCACCTGATGACCCAGGGGCTGTTTGAGCCTAACAGCCCCACCTTGATGAACGCCGGACGCCCGTTGGGGATGTTGTCGGCCTGCTTTGTGTTGCCGGTGCAGGATAGTCTCGAAAGCATCTACGACACCATGAAGCACGCCGCCCTGGTGCACCAGTCGGGCGGGGGCACGGGCTTTGCCTTCAGCAACCTGCGCCCGCGCAACGACGTGGTGCGCTCAACTATGGGCGTGGCCTCCGGCCCGGTGAGCTTCATGGAGGTGTACAACTATTCCACCGAGGCGATCAAGCAAGGTGGCACGCGTGAGTCGTAGACTACGGCGCGTGTAAAATCTCGCGAATTGCTGGGACGCCCTGAGAGCTCTCTTGCCACAACGTAGCCGGCAATGGCAGGCGTGATGGCTTGAAAAGTAGAGAGATTGGGTCATCAGCAGCCAAGCCTCCGGGGTGACCCGGTGGAAGGTTCAGAGACTACCGAACGCTTGTGGGGGGGTGTCCCACCCGATCTTCGGCGAACGCCGCACAAGCCAGTAGGGCCCGGCGAGGAGCAATCCCGCCGGGTGGCGCGAGACAGGGTCCATCAAGAGGAGAGGTTGCCGCCACGGGATGGGCGCTAAGGTGAACATAGGCCACACGAGCAGGGGGATGGGAAAACCTGGTTTCCCCATCCTCCCACCCGGTGGGAGGGTTTGTGAAGGCGCGACCCTCCCAGGAACAAGCGCATGTGCATCCCGCTGGTGTGCGGCGGAGCCGCATGGACACCTGAGGTGAACATAGGCTGCTGGAGCAGGGGTGTGGGGAAACCGGGTTTCCCCACACCCTCGCCCGCGGGAAGGTGAGGGCCTGGCTCTTGCGCAGGGGGATGGGGAAACCGGGTTTCCCCATCCCCCACCCGGTGAGGGTTGGGGAGGGCTCAGCTCTCCCAGGAAGAACCTATGTTCATCCTGTTCGTGTGCGGCGGAGCCGCATGGACACCTGATGAGAGAGTCCGATCTCGCACCGAAAGGGCGAGAGCCAGGCAGAAATGACCTGGCCCCGCAATCGCGGAGTAACAAGCCGGCGTGGCGCCAATATGGGCATCCTGCGCTGTGATCATCCGGATATTCTGAGTTTTATCACCTGTAAACTCGATATCACGAAGATCACGAATTTTAATATCAGCGTCGCGATTACCGACGCTTTCATGGACGCGGTGAAGAACGATGCCGAGTACGATCTGATCAACCCGCGGACCGGCCAGGTGCATATCGCCTCCCGCGAGGGCCTGAAACATCCCCTCACCGGCGAACTGCTGGTTCCGCCCGGCCAGCCGACCCGGGTGCGCGCGCGGATGGTCTTCGATCTGATCGTGCAGTGCGCCCATGCCACCGGGGAGCCAGGGTTGTTCTTCATCGACCGGGCCAACGAGTACAACCCTGTGCCGCACATGGGCATGTACGAGGCGACGAACCCCTGTGGCGAGCAGCCACTGCTCGCCTACGATGTCTGCAATCTCGGCTCGATCAATCTGGGCAAGTTTGTGACCGCCCAACGCGCGATCGACTGGGAGGCGCTGCGCGTGGTGGTGCACCAGAGCACCCGCTTCCTCGACAATGTGGTGGACGCGAACAACTACCCGCTGCCGCAGATCACCGAGGTGAGCCAGCGCATCCGCCGCATCGGCCTGGGGGTGATGGGCTGGGCCGATATGCTCGTCCGTCTCGGCGTGCCCTACAATTCGACCGAGGCAATCGAACTGGGGCGCGATGTGATGCGCTTTGTTGACGAGCAGGCCCGGGTCGCCTCCGAGCAACTCGCCGCCGAGCGGGGGGTCTTCCCCGAGTGGGAGCGTTCGATCTGGGGGCCCGACGCCACCTGCGCCCGCCGTCCCGATGGGGCCCGCGTGCGCCCGGAGCGGCGCCTGCGCAACTGTAACATCACCACCGTCGCTCCTACCGGGACGATCAGTATGATCGCGGGTTGCTCGTCGGGCATCGAACCGCTCTTCGCCATCGCCTTCTGGCGCTACCAGGCGGAAACGCGCATGCTCGACGTGAACCAGGATTTCGTGGCCCAGGCGCGGCTGGAGGGTTGGTACAGCGAGGCGCTGATGGAGCGCATCGCCGATACCGGCCATATCCATCATCCCGAGGTGCCCGCCGAGGTGCAGCGGGTCTGGGTGACCGCCCACAACATCAGCCCCGAGTGGCACGTGCGGATGCAGGCGGCCTTCCAGGAGCACACCGACAGCGCGATCTCCAAGTGCATCGCCGCGGGGACGCTGATCCCCACCTCGCGGGGGTTGATCCGCGTCGAGGAGTTCGCCGAGACGGTCGAGGCGGACACCTTCACGCCTCTCGACGGCGCCACCCGCACGGCCCAGGGCCATCGGATCACCCGGCACTACCACGCCGGCTACAAACCCGCAGTCAAGATCACCCTTGACAACGGCTCATCGCTCACGGGGGCGACCGGCTCTCATCGCGTCCTGACCCCCAATGGCTGGCGGGTCATGTCGGAACTGCAGATCGGCGATGTGGTGCTCGGGCGTCTGGTGGCCTCGCACGGTCCCGGCGGCGCGCCCATCGAAGGGTCGGGCGCGCGCGCCGCCACCTCCAATCGCACCGTCCGGCTGCCTGAGCGCATGGATGCCGATGTCGCCCTCTTCCTGGGCATGCTGGCCGCGGCCGGCCAGATCGTCGAGACGACCGGTTTCGTTGGTCTCGCCTGCGCCGACGCGGCGGTCGAGCGGACCTTCGGCGAGGTGGCCGGGCGTCTCTTTGGGGAGTCTCCCCAGGCGCTGGAGGATCGCGGCGCGGGGGCGCGGGTGCGTTACCTGGCTTCGCGCGAGCTGGCGCGCGGCGTTGCAAGCCTGATCGGCGCGGGCGCTGGCAACCGGCGCGTCCCCGATCAGATCCTGGTCGGCAGCGCGGGGGAGAAACTGGCGTTTCTGGCCGGCCTGTCGCTTGATGGTTACCTGGAGCCGCGCACGGGCATGCTCTACCTCTACGCCGGCCCCTCCGAGCGTCTCGCCTACGAAGTGGCCGAGTTGTGCCGCAGCTTCGGCCTGCCGCTGGTGCACCAGGAACGCCAGCCAGTGGCGGAGCGGGGAACAAGGCACGTCGTTGCCGTCTCGAACGAGTTGCAGGGGTTGATCCGCTGTGTGGAGGACCACAAGAACGCGCCACAGCTGGCGGATCGGGAGTATCTGGTGTTTGTCGGCGATCGGGCCAATGCGCCGATCGCCGCCGATCACCCCGAGGTTGCCGCGGTACAGGCGCTGCGCGAACGCGGGCATGCCTGGTGCGCCCGGAGCGTGGCCGGGCGCATGGGCTGGCCGCTCGACGTGCTCGCCTACCGCGTGACGGCCATCGAGGATGCCGGTCTGGTCGATCTGTACGACATCGAGGTTGAGCAGGTCCACGAGTACGTGGTCAACGGGATCATCTCGCACAACACCATCAACTTCCCCCACGACGCCACGCCCGAGCACGTGCGCGAGGCGTATGAACTGGCCTACAGCCTGGGCTGCAAGGGCATCACCGTGTACCGTGACGGGTCGCGGGCCAACCAGGTGCTCTCGACCGGCTCCACTGCCACGCCAGCGCAGCAGCCCGCCGCGGCGGTCCCCACACCCGCCACGCCAGCGCAGCAGCCCGCCGCGGCGGTCCCCACACCCGCCACGCCAGCGCAGCAGCCCGCCGCGGCGGCCCCCGCGCCTGCGGCGCCGCTCGTGCTGGAGCCGCGAAAGGTGCCTGCCGAGGGCTTGCCCAGCCACTCGTATCCGGTAGTGACGCCCCTGGGCAAGCTGCGGCTGTTCGTCACCGAACTTGACGGCCAACCCTTCGAGGTCTTCGCGATTATCGGGCGCGCCGGGAGCGATGTGATGGCCTTCACCGAGGCGATCGGGCGCCTGCTCTCGCTGTCGCTGCGCTGCGGGGTGCCGGTGAAGTTGCTGGCCGAGCAACTGCGCGGCATCGGCGGGGCGCGCTCGGCGGGCTTCGGCCCCGACCGGGTGCGCTCGGTGCCCGATGCCATCGGCAAGCTCTTGCAGGATCACTACGTGCACAACGAGCAACCCCACGCCCCTAAACCGCTCAAGCCGGGGGTAGGCGGCGCCAGAGGGGTGACCAATGGCCACCACGGGCCGGAGGTTGCCTCGTATGGGGATCTTACTACCCGCACTGAGGTGGTGGCTGCCGGCGAGATCTGCCCCGAGTGCCAGAATGCCACCCTCCTCTACGAGGAGGGCTGCCGGAAGTGCTACACGTGCGGGTATACCGAGTGCTAATGTGAACATGGGGGAACCTGGTTCCCCCATCCCCCCGCCCGCGGGAGGGCGCGCCTCTCAAGCAGGGGGATGGGGGAACCTGGTTTCCCCATTCCCCCACCCGCGGGAGGGTTTGGGAGGGCGCAGCCCGCAAGGAGGGGGCTGGGGAACCCGGTTCCCCCATCCCCTCTCCCCGGGTGTAAGCGCGGCGTGGCGGCCAGGCCCGCGGCCCTATGTCCGCGAAGCGGCCAGCATGCTCGCCAGCATGCCCTCGGCGCGGCGGCGGGTCACGTTCCATGAGGCGCACAGGAAGGCAAACACGTTCACCGTCGCCATCAGGGCAAACTCTTCGAGCAGGGTCGTCTCTTCGTCCAGGAAGCGGAGCACGCGCTGCGGCGCGTTGCGGCTGAAGAGTTGCTCGAAGAAGGTGCGCCCCTGCTCCAGGCCCTCGTCGAGCACATGCAACAGCACGCTGTCCATCCAGGCGTGCCGGCTGAGGGGCGGCTCGGGGTAGAAGGGTTGACCGGTCTGGCGCAGGCTGGCGGCGATCCGCGCCGACTGCCGCTGGATGCGCTGGAACGTATAACCGGTGGAGGCCTTGGTCATGCCGCCGGCGGTGCCGATGTTCATCACGTGGGGGCTGGGCCGGCGCTGGAAGGGGATGTCGGTCATGGGGATTACGCCGTACTCGACGTGCTGGATGGCATAGCTCTCGACCCCCAGTTGCTGGCTGATGTAGCGCTTGAGCCCCGTATCGTAGACCTCTTGCGGCTCTAGTTCGGGCGAGAAGAGCGTGTACTCCACCAGGGCCGTCCGCTCGTCATAGGGCAGAACGTAGACAAAGCGCACATCGTTCTGCTGTTCCACCCGGAAGTCCATGAAGGTTGCCGCGCCGGGGTCAAAGACGGGCTGTGAGGTGGTAATCACCCAGCCTTTGAAGTGTTGCAGCCAGTAGGTGTGGCCAGGTGGGCGGGGCGCGGGGCGGTATATGCTGTTGAAGGCCCAGTTTCCACGAACCTCCCGCCCGTCCACCTGGACGGCGACGCCGCCGGGGGCCTCGGCGATGCGCTCGACCCGGCCCTGCAGGCGCGTGATGTTGGGGCGGGTGGCGATCCAGTCGTGCATAAAGCGGTAGAAGTCACCGCCCTGGATCATCTTGTACTCGTAGGGATCAATAGCGATCCGTTCCGAGTAGCGCTCGCCGTGGAACCAGATTTGCTTCCAGCTCCGCGCCACCAGCGCTTCGAAGGGTCCCGCGCCGACCTCCCAGAAGCACCAGGTGCGATCATTGCGCTGTTTGGCGTCCTGTTCAATGATCAGAACCTGCCGATCGTGCAACCCCGCCTGATCGAGATGGTACGCGAGGCTCAGGCCAGCCGCCCCCCCGCCGGTGATAATGTAGTCGAATTGACTCACGGTCTTCTCTACCCTTCATCAATCCTGTTCCCGTGAGCAGTGTAACACAGGCTTCAAGCCCTGGTTCAAGGGCGTATCTGGCAGGTCCTGCACCAGCTTGGAGGGGCGTACGGAAAGGGGGGGCCCCACGCCCCGGCCGGCGGAGAGGGTCCGGGCGGGCAAAGCCCGCATGCAGAAGGATGGGGAAACCAGGTTTCCCCATCCCCTCACCCGGTGGGAGGGTTTAGGAGGGTCAGGTTCTCCCAGGAACTATCTAATGTGAACATAGCCCCTCGGAGGAGGGGGATGGGGAAACCGGGTTTCCCCATCCCTCAGCGGGCGCGGGCCGGAGGCCCGCGCACCCAGGCCCCGGCCCCTGGGAGGGTTTGGGAGGGCGCAGCCCTCCCAAGAACAACCTTCTTTTCATTGCGGCGTTGTGCGGCGGAGCCGCATGGAGGGCTGAGGTGACCATCGTGCGTGCGCCGCGTGCTGCCCCCCTCCCAGCCTCCCCCCGCTGGCGGAGGAGCCGGGTGCCCGCCCCCAGCGGGGGAGGGTCCGGGAGGGGGCCGTCACCGTGCCCGCGGCGCCGCGACGCGGTTGGGACGCCCGCGCTCCCAGGCCGTTTGCATCGGGCGGTGTGCGCCATGCGCATGACCGTCTCACGTGAACATACGCCCTCGGCGAGGGGGGTGGGGAAACCGGGTGTCCCCACGCCCCTGCCCGCGGGAGGGGCCTGGTCCTCACGCAGGGGGGGAAACCGGTTTTCCCATCCCCCCGCCTGGTGGGAGGGTTTGCGAGGGGATCACCCCCCCGGCGCATGCAGGGCCAGATTCTCCAGCACCAGGTTGGGATTGGCATTCTCGCGGAGCTGTTGGGCCGCCTGGCCGAGCCGGGTGACGAAGGCGTAGATTCGGGGGAGGGGGTGACGCCGCGCGATCCGCTCCAGGTCGGCCTGGCGATCAATGTGCACCACCCCTTCGGGGCTGCCCGCGGCGACGAGCAGCACATCGCGCCACCAGCTTTGCCATAGCTCCAGCCAGGCAAAGACACGCTCCTGTTCGCCGCCGCGGTACTCTCTGGCCCGTTGCTCGGCCCAGCGCATCCCCTCGTCGCGCCCCTGTTCGTGGATGGCGAGCAGGGCGGCGAGATGCTCATTGCGCCGGGCGATGGCCTCGGGCGTCTCCAGCAACCACAGCGCCTGACCGATGCGCCCACCGCTCCAGGCGGCCAGCAACGCCGCGGTTTGGGGATCGGCGCCCCGGCTTGCCAGCGCCGCGGCTACCTGGCGCCGGGGGAGCGGACGCAGACGCAGGACCCGGCAGCGGGATACTATCGTGGGCAGCAGATCGTTGCTATCGGCCACCAGGATCAGCGTGGCGTAGGGGGGCGGCTCCTCGAGGGTCTTGAGCATGGCATTGGCGGCCTCTTCGCTGAGCCGCTCGGCGTCGTGGAGGATCAACACCCGGCGCTGCGCCTCATACGGTCGCAGCGTGATATCGCGCTGCCATTCGCGGATGGTGGCGATCTTGAGTTCTTTCTGGCGCGCAGCCTCTTCAGCCTTGCCGGCGGCGGCCTGGCTCTCCATACTTGCGACGCGCACATCGGGGTGATTGCCGCGTTCGATGCGCCGGCATGCGCGGCAGGCCAGGCACGGGGCACCGGCGCCGCGCTCGCAATTGAGGGCCTGGGCCATGCGCAGCGCCAGCAGGCGCTTGCCCAGCCCGGGCGGGCCGCTGAAGAGATAGGCGTGGGCGTCGGCGCCGGAGCCGATGCTCACCCGCAGTTGTTCGACGGCCCACTCGTGCCCGATGATCCCCCAGGTCATCTTCTTAATCCTAACGTGAACATAAGCCCTCGGCGAGGGGCATGGGGAAACCGGGTTTCCCCATCCCCCCCACCCGCTGGGAGGGCCTGGCCCTCGGCGAGGGGCATGGGGAAACCGGGTTTCCCCATGCCCCCGCTGGCGGGAGGGTTTGGGAGGGCGCAGCCCTCACGCAGGGGCATGGGGAAACCGGGTTTCCCCATCCCCCCACCCGGTGGGAGGGTGTGGGAGGGCAACGCCCTCCCAGGAACACCCTATGGTCATCCCGTCGGGGTGCGGCGCAGCCGCATGGATGGCTAATGCCTGAGGTATTACACCTTCCGCAGCACCAGCACCGCATTCACGCCACCAAATCCAAACGAGTTTGAAAGGGCGATCTGCACCTCGGCGGCGCGACTGGCGTGGGGCACGTAATCCAGGTCGCACTCCGGATCCGGCTCCTCGAGGTTAATCGTTGGCGGAATGCGCCCGTGGCGCATGGTCAGCACGGTGGCGGCGGCTTCGACCGCCCCGGCGGCGCCGGTGAGATGCCCGATCATGGACTTGTTGGAACTGATCGGCACGCTGTAGGCATACTCGCCGAAGACGAGCTTGATGGCGCGGGTTTCAGCCAGGTCGCCGGCCGGGGTAGCGGTAGCGTGGGCGTTGATGTAGTCCACTTGCTGCGGATCGATGCGGGCGTGGTGGAGCGCCAGGCGCATCGCCCGGGCCGCGCCAAGCCCCTCGGGGTCGGGCGCGGTGATGTGGTAGGCATCGGCGGTGGCGCCGTAGCCGGCGACTTCGGCCAGCAGGGGCGCGCCGCGACGCCGGGCGCTCGAAAGGCGTTCGAGGACCAGCACCGCCGCCCCCTCGCCGGGCACGAAGCCGTCGCGGCGGAGGTCGAAGGGGCGCGAGGCCCGCGCCGGCGCGGCGTTGTAGCCGGTGCTCAGCGCGCGCATCACGCAGAAGGCGCCCAGGCCCAGTTCGGTGATCGGGGCCTCTGTGCCGCCGGCCAGCATCACCTCGGCGTCGCCGCGCTTGATGATCTCCGCCGCTTCGCCGATGGCCTGGGCGCCCGCCGCGCAGGCCGTGCTGATCGCCGACGTGTAGCCCCGCAGTCCCAACTGAATGGCCACCTGGCTGGCCGGCATGTGCGGCAAAGCCGCGGGGATGAAGAACGGGCTGATCTTCATGCCGCCGTGCTGCGCCAGCGTAAGCGCGGCCTGTTCGGCGTCGGGCAGCGAGGTGGTGCCGCAACCGATGAGCGTACCGATCTCCTCACAGGTGCTGGCGTCGATCCGCAGCCCGGCCGCCTCGACCGCCATACGCGCCGCGGCTACCGCCATCTGGCTGGCGCGCGACATCCGCCGCGCCTCGCGCGCCTCCATAAACTGCTGCGGATGAAAGTTCGGCACCTCGCCGGCGATCTGGCAGGGGTAGGCGCTCGGATCAAAATGGGTGATCCGCCCGATCCCGCTGCGCCCGGTCACCAGACCTTCCCAGAACGGCTCGACGCCGATGCCAAGGGGTGAGACCACGCCCATGCCGGTGATCACCACGCGCCGGTCCTCGTGTTCCTCATCGAGGGGCAGGAGTTGGGGCGCGGCGATCGGCGCCTCGTCGAGCAAGACCTCGGCCAGCAACTCGTTGATCTGCGCTTCGAGGTCATCGGTCTCGAACGCAGTGAGCAGGCCAAGCAAATCCACTCGCAAGGCCGCCCGGCGACTGATCGGCGTCGGCGCCATAGGGGTCTCCCTGGCAGTGATCGGACGCTATCGCCGTATAATAGCATGGCCTTGCGGTGGTCGCAAAATGGCTGGCAGAGCGTGTTTGCGGCGGGTTCCGTTCCAACCGGCATCACAAGGAGATTAGTCCTGTGAATCCCGATCTCATCAGCCAGATGCGGGCGCTTACGGTTATTCTCAGTGTAGGACTGCTGATTGCCCTCGTGGTCATTGGCAGTGGTGCGTGGGTGCGGCCACTGCTCGTCGCACTGGCGCTCTGCGGAATGCTCCTGTCGCTGTTTTCTATGCTCCTGCGCCAGGAAGCGCCTGGGCGGCAGCGCCTGCTCATGGCCTTGCCGGAGATAGCGTTCTGGCTTGGTTTCATTGGTCTGGTGCTGTTCGCCACCTGATGGCACGTCGGATTGCAGATGATAGATGCGCCGACGCCAGGATACGGGGTGAAGCTGGAGAAATTATAGCCCTGAACCGGGCCTCACCCCCCCAGTTCCGACATGCCTCGCAGGGTGGGCAGCACGCCATCGGGCAGACCGTGGCCCCAGGGCTTCAACTGCACCGCATGGCGGATCAGTTGCTCCACCTCGGCCTGGGTCGCCCCGGAGCGGATGGCCGCCCGCAGATCCACCTCGTCGTCGCGGAGCAGGCAGAGGTGCAGGCGCCCGTCGGCGGTGAGGCGCATGCGGTTGCAAGTGGCGCAGAAGGGGTCGGTGACGGCGCTGATGAAGCCGAGTTTGCCCGGCGCGCCCTGGATACGGTAGCGCCGCGCCGGGTCGGCGGGGTCTTGCCCATAGGGGATCAGCGGGCCGAAATGGGCCTCGATGCGGGCGATCAGTTCGGCGGTGCTAACCACGCCCTCTTCGGCTAACCCGGCTACGCCGGTCAGCGGCATGACCTCGATGAAGCGGAACTCCCAGGGGTATTGCGTGGTCAGGGCGGCCAGTTGCACCACCTCGTCGTCGTTCATCCCGCGCACCACCACTGCGTTGAGCTTGATCGGATGCAGGCCCGCCGCATCGGCGGCCTGAATCCCTGCCCAGACCTCGTCAAGGTTGCCGCCGCGGGTCATCTGGCGGAACTTCACCGGGTCGAGGCTGTCGATGCTAATGTTCACCCGGTCGAGCCCGGCGGCCTTGAGCGGCGCAGCCAGGCGTCGCAGCCGCAGGGCGTTGGTGGTCAGGGCGATCTGTTCGATGCCGGGAATGGCCTTCATCGCGCCGATCAACTCGACCAGATCCTGGCGCAGGGTCGGCTCACCGCCGGTGAGGCGCAGCTTGCGGAAGCCGGCAGCGGCGGCGGCCCGCACGACCAGCAGCAACTCGTCGTTGGTCAGCAACTCGGGGCGGGGCTGGAAGCGCATCCCCATCGCCGGCATGCAGTAGACACAGCGCATGTTGCAGCGGTCGGTCAGCGAGATGCGCAGATAATCGATGCGCCGGCCAAAGCTGTCGTGGGCGGGAACGTCGGTCGGATAGGGTGGAAGGCGCTGCGGCTCGTAGAAGTTGATCGGGACGACGCCCTTCATCGGGTGTTCGTTCGTCATGACACGCCTCATTGCGATGGGATGGGGTGCGAGGAGTCCTCACCTCCCCGCGCCCCTCCAACGGGAACGGAGAGGTGAACCATGCCTGACTCCCTACACAAAGCCCCACAACACAATTACGCAGCGGCGAACTTCAGCACACTGATCCGCGCGGCGAGTTGGCGCGCGATCTGGCGAAAGACCTCGGCATAGGCGTCGGGGGCGTCGCTGATCACCGCCGGGGCGCCGCTGTCGCCGCCCTCGCGCACGGCGATGCCCAGAGGGATCTGGCCCAGCAAGGGCACGTTCAGGCGCGCCGCGAGGCGCTCGCCGCCGCCCACGCCGAAGATGTCGTAGCGCTTCCCGGTGTCGGGGGCCACAAAGTAGGCCATGTTCTCGACGATGCCCAGCAACGGCACATTCACCTTCTTGAACATCTCCATGGCCTTGATCACATCGGCGGTGGCCACGGCCTGCGGCGTGGTGACGATCAGACTGCCCGTCAGGGGCAGGCTCTGGGCCAGCGTCAACGCCACGTCGCCGGTGCCGGGCGGCAGGTCGATGATCAGATAGTCGAGGGGCGCCCAGTCCACATTGTAGAGGAACTGCCGGAGCAACTGGCTGACCATTGGCCCGCGCCAGATCACCGGCTGGCTCTCGTCGATCAGAAAGCCCACCGAGATCAGCTTGATGCCGTGGCCCTCCAGGGGGATCATCATCGCCTCGCCCTTCTCGTTCTGAAAGGCTTCAGGCTGCCCGCGCACCCCAAACATCAGCGGCATGCTCGGCCCGAACACATCGGCGTCGAGCAACCCGACCCGGGCGCCCTCCAGCCCCAGGGCCACCGCCAGGTTGGCCGCGACGGTGCTTTTGCCCACGCCGCCCTTGCCGGCCGCCACGGCAATCACGTTCGCCACGCCGGGAATGGGAGCCTGTTCGGGAATCCCTGCCGGACGGCGCGTATTGGCGGTGAACTCGATGCCGACCTCCTCTACTCCTGGTAAGGCACGAACGGCGGCTTCCGCCTCGGCGTGGATCTGATCCTTGAGCGGGCAGGCCGGCGTGGTGAGTTCGATGGTGAAGCTCACAGCCCCGCCGTTGATCTTCACGTCCTTGACCATGCGCCGTGAGACGAGGTCGCCGCCGAGCTCCGGCTCCTGTACCTGGCTGAGGGCGGCAAGCACCTGCTGCTCGGTGATCTGGGGCGCGCCGCGCGTGAAGAGACCCATGGATGTGCTCCGGAATACTCGCTGAAGATATTGGTTCGTGGCGATGGGATACGTTAATTTCTATTATACCAGAGAATTATGAAAGGTGCGTCTGTCGAAAGTTGCCGGGGTAGAGTTGCTAACGTGAAAATGGGGGAACCGGGTTCCCCCATCCCCCCACCCGCGGGAGGGTCTGGGAGGGCGCAGCCCGTGCGCAGGGGGATGGGGAAACCGGGTTGCCCCACGCCTCCGCCCGCGGGAAGGTGCGGGCACAGCCCCTGCGCAGGGGGATGGGGAAACCGGGTTGCCCCACGCCCCCGCCCCGCAGGGGAATGGGGAAACCCGGTTTCCCCATCTCCCCACCTGGTGGGAGGGTTTGGGAGGGCGCAGCCCTCCCAGGAACAACCTTCTGTTCATCCCGTTGGTGTGCGGCGTAGCTGCATGGGGCCTGACGAAGAACCTGGAGTTTGAGGCGTGCCCTGAAGACGGGTAGGAGGAAGACCTTACAGGGTTTCAAGACCTGTGAGGTCTTCACGAACGATGGCCATCGCCCGCTCGGGGGTCACGCCGGCGTAGCGACGGTTGCCGGGCTGAATGCGCAGGTTCGGGCCGTGGTCGCAGTGAGCCTGGCACCCGCCGGGGTGCAGTTCGACCGCGCCGAGCAGTCCCGCCTCCCACAGAGCGTTCTCAAGGGCCTCACGTAGGCCGGCGGCGCGCGCCGCGCAATGGAGACCGGTGCAGAGGTAGAGGCGGTACATTATCGTTTGTGGCTCATCACTGTGCATTCTTGCCAGCTTCGCCTGCGCGAAGCAATGCCAACGTCGCTGTTGACCGCGCGGTGTTCGTCATAGTAGCACCGCGCCAGGCAAGATTCAATGCTTCGTTCCTTGTGAACAAGTGTGCAATAATCGTGCAAAGCCTGGCGCAATACAGGGGGCGCCTCAACCGCATCCCCTCTTCCCACGCCCGGTCAAGCGGAGAGGGCAAGGGGGGAGGGCCTTCAGCCAGGACGTTGACGTAGCCCTGAGGATTGTACCCGCGTTGACGCTGCCTCCCTACCGTGGTACAATTTGGGCGTAATCGTCGGGGTAGCTCAGCGGTAGAGCAAACGGCTCATAATCGTTAGGTCGCGGGTTCGAATCCCGCCTCCGACACCACCGGGCGAGTGACACCAGCAGGTTGTCACTCGTTAGTTTTTTGAGCCATGAGCGACCTGCTCCCTCGCCTTCGCGCGGCGCTTCAACGCCACGGGTTGCTGCGCCCCGACGCCCTGATCCTGGTGGCCGTCTCAGGCGGCCCCGACTCGTTGTGCCTGCTGCACCTGCTCTGGCGCCTCCGCGCCGCTGGCGGTCCCCAGGTTCACGTCGCCCATTTCGACCACGGGTTGCGCCCCGAGTCCCCCGCGGAGGCGCGCTATGTCGCCGATACGGCGACGGCATGGGGGGTGCCGGTCAGTGTTGGGCGTGGTGACCTGGCCGCGCTGGCGGGCGCTAGCGGCGACAATCTGATGGCGGCCGCCCGGCGCGCCCGCTACGCCTTCCTCGCGGCCACGGCTCGCGCCGTCGGCGCCTCGGCGGTGGCGGTGGCCCATCAGGCCGATGATCAGGCCGAAACCGTACTGCTGCACCTGCTGCGCGGCGCCGGCCCCGCCGGGCTGCGCGGCATGCGCGAAACGACCCCCTGGGCCGAATGGGCCGCCGGGTCGGTCGAGGCGCCGCTGCCAGCATCGCCCGGATCACCGGCGCTCCCCGGGCCGCCGCTCCTGCGGCCCCTGCTCGGCATCACCCGCGCCGCCATCGAAGGCTACTGCCGTGAGCAGCGCCTCGCGCCATTGGAGGACCCCAGCAACCGGTCCGAGCGCTACACGCGCGCGCGCGTCCGGCGTCTGCTCGCCGCTCTTGCCGCCGAGAACCCGCGCATCGTGGAGACGCTGGGCCGGACCGCGGCGATCTGCGCCGCCGACCATGACTTTCTCCAGACCCAACTCGATGCTGCCTGGCCGATGCTCGCCGTGGAGACCCCCACGGCGCTCATCCTGCGCCGCCCGGCGTGGGAGCGGCTCCATCCGGCGCTCCAGCGTTATGCATTGCGGCGCGCCGTGGCGCGTCTGGGCCTGGTGGAGGTAAGCCAGCCGCAGATCGAGGCCGCCTGCGCCCTGGCCGGGCATCCAGGCCGGCGCTTGCGCCTGGGGTCCGGTTTGCGGCTGGAGGTGGAGCAGGAGCGTCTGATCCTGGCCCCCCTGGCTGTCTCGCCCCCCGAGGACGCGCCGCAACTTGGCGTAGATGAACTTCCCATGACGTTGCCGGGTCGCCTCGATCTGGGCGGGGGCTGGACGTGCGTCGCGCAGACCGACGCGCCCATCGCGCCCTCGGCGTGGTGGGTGGCCCTCGACCCACGGGCCCTCGATGGCCCCCTGGTGCTGCGGCGTCGCCGTCCAGGCGATCGCTTCCGGCCCGTCGGCGCGCCTGGCAGCCGGTTGCTGCAAGACTTCTTTGTCGATCGTAAGATGCCCCGTGGGCTGCGCGATGCCTGGCCCATCCTCGCCACCCCGAGCGCCGTGGTCTGGGTGCCCGGCCATCGCGCCGACCAGCGCTTCGTCGCCACAGGGCGGAGTCAGGGTACAATCTGGATCGGGCTGATCACCACGCGGGAAGCGTCGCCGTGGATTGCCCGGCAGGGGGGACCGCAAGGAGTAGAGGGGCGTATGCATCGAGATATCGCCAGGGTGCTCATTTCGACGGAGGAACTGCAGGCGCGCATCGCCGAGTTGGGGGCGCAGATCAGCGCCGATTACGCCGGCGTGGGCGACTTGCTCCTGGTTGGGGTGTTGAAGGGCTGCGCGATGTTCATGGTTGATCTGGCCCGCAGGATCGATCTGCCCCTGGCGATCGACTTTATTGCCGTGGCCAGCTATGGCGCCTCGACCGAGTCGAGCGGCGTGGTGCGGCTGCTCAAAGATCTGGATACCGATATCGCCGGGCGCCATGTGTTGATTGTTGAGGATATTATTGACAGCGGCCTGACCCTGGCCTACCTGCGCGGGCAGTTGCTTCGCCGTAACCCCGCCAGTCTGCGTATCTGCACCCTGTTGAACAAACCCGAGCGCCGCATCGCCGATGTGCCCATCGATTACCTGGGCTTTGATATTCCCAACGAGTTCGTGGTGGGGTATGGCCTCGACTACGCCGAACACTACCGCAACTTGCCCTACATCGGCATCCTCAAGCCGGAGATCTACAGCGCGTAGGGTTCCCGCAGCCCCGTCCCGCCGGGGTGGAGGGTTGGGGGAGGGCGGCGTCTGCGCCGGTAAACACCCCCGCCAGCAGGGAAGGTTGGGGGGCGGCGCCCTCCCAAGAAAACGAAAACACCCCGGTGTGAAGTGAGCCAGATTACAATCCACGTGTGATCTGGTTCCCTTGAAGGGGCAGATCGCATTTGGTATAATCTAATCACGGCGTCCGAATGCGCGGCGCTGGAGCGGCGCGTTCGTGCTCTATGCCGCCCCACGCGCGTTCCCCGAGCGGAGTAACGAATGTACTTCACATGATCTGGTTGCGCCGATTCGCCGCCACTTTCAACCCGCAGCACAGGGATAATCCTAGAGGGATGGACACAACGAATGGGTGATAATCGCTGGTTAAAGAACAGCTTTGTCTATCTGATCATCCTGGTCGCCGCGCTTGCACTGTTCTTCCAGTATTTTGGGCAAAACTCGACCCAGAGTAGTGAGAAGGGCATCGCCGAGGTGATTGCCGACGCGCAGGCCGGGCGGATCAAGCAGATAGCCGCGCAAGCCGGCGACGAGCAGATCGTCGTCACCTATACCGATGGCACGGAGTACCGTTCGCGCCTGGAGTCGAACGATAGTGTCATGGGGCTACTCGCCGACTGGGGCGTGCCACTCACGTCCACCGATGGCAAGCAGCTTATCAATGTCAGGGTCAGCCCGGCTCCGGCCTGGGGCGGGCTCTTCAGCATTTTCACCATCCTGCTCCCGACTCTCCTGCTGATCGGCTTTTTCGTTTTCTTCATGCGCCAGGCCCAGGGCTCGAACAATCAGGCCCTTTCGTTTGGCAAGAGCCGCGCGCGTATGTTCGCCGGTGATAAGCCGACGGTCACCTTTGCCGACGTGGCCGGCCAGGAGGAGGCCAAGCAGGATCTGACCGAGATTGTTGAGTTTTTGAAGTACCCGGATAAGTTCGCCGCCCTCGGCGCACGTATTCCACGTGGCGTGCTGATGGTGGGCCCGCCCGGAACCGGTAAGACGCTGCTCTCCCGGGCGGTGGCTGGTGAGGCCGGTGTGCCCTTCTTCAGCATCTCCGGTTCGGAGTTCGTCGAGATGTTCGTCGGTGTCGGCGCCTCCCGCGTGCGCGACCTGTTCGACCAGGCCAAGCGCAACGCGCCCTGCATCGTGTTTATTGACGAGATTGACGCCGTCGGTCGCCAGCGCGGCGCCGGGCTGGGCGGCTCGCACGACGAGCGTGAGCAGACCCTCAACCAGATCCTGGTTGAGATGGACGGCTTCGATACCAACACCAACGTGATCGTGATCGCCGCCACCAACCGCCCCGACGTGCTCGATCCGGCGCTGGTGCGTCCGGGCCGCTTCGACCGCCAGGTGGTGCTCGATGCGCCCGATGTCCGTGGCCGGATTGATATTCTCAAGGTGCATACCAAGGGGAAGCCCCTGGATGAGGATGTCAATATCGAGATTATCGCCCGTCTCACCCCTGGCTTCTCCGGGGCCGATCTGATGAACGCCGTGAACGAGGCTGCCATCCTCGCCGCCCGGCGCTCGAAGAAGAAGATCGGTATGGCCGAATTGCAGGACTCGATCGAGCGCGTGGCTCTTGGCGGCCCCGAACGGCGCTCGCGGGTGATGACCGACCGCAAGAAGCTGGTCGTCGCCTACCACGAATCTGGCCACGCTATCACCGGAGCGGCGATGCCGCGGGCCAACAAGTTGCAAAAGGTGACCATCATCCCTCGCGGGCGGGCCGGCGGCTATGCCCTCTTCCTCCCCGATGAGGACAATCTCGGCCTGCAGAGCCTGTCCTACTTCAAGGCCGAGATGGTGGTTGCCATGGGTGGCCGCGCGGCCGAGGAGATCGTCTTCGGCCCCGAGGAGGTTACGACCGGCGCCTCGCAGGACCTGGTCTCGGTGACCCGTACTGCCCGCGCGATGGTGACGCGCTACGGGATGAGCGACAAGCTCGGCCCGCTGGTCTTCGGCGAGAAGGAAGAGTTGATCTTCCTGGGCCGCGAGATTAGCGAACAGCGCAACTATGGCGATGAGGTCGCACGCCAGATCGATGAGGAGGTGCACCGCCTGGCGGTCGAGGCCTACGAGAATGCCATGCAGATCCTGATCAACAATCGCGCCGTGCTCGATGATATGGCCAACGCTCTGCTGGAGTTCGAGACCCTCGAGGGTGAACAACTGGCCGAACTGCTCAGCCGCGTCAAGCCGTTGACGATTGACATGAGCCGCAACGGCAAGAGCGCCGAGACTTCGGCCCTGCCCACGCCCCCACCGGCGGCCGGGCCGCTGCCGGCCTGATACGCCCATTACCACATCAGCCGTCCATGCGGCTCCGCCGCACCCCGACGGGATGAACATACTTCCTGGGAGGGCGTAGCCCTCCCAAACCCTCCCAGGGGGCGGGGCCTGGGTGCGCGGGCCTCCGGCCCGCGTCCGCTGAGGTATGGGGAAACCGGGTTTCCCCACCCCCCTCGCCGAGGGCGTATGTTCACGTTAGCCGTCCATGCGGCTCCGCCGCACCCCGACGGGATGAACATGCTTCCTGGGAGGGCGTAGCCCTCCCAAACCCTCCCGCGGGCGGAGGTATGAGGGAACCGGGTTTCCCCATCCCCCTGCGTGAGGGCGTAGCCCTCACCTTCCCGCGGGCATATGTTCACGTGAGACGGTCATGCGCATGGCGCACACCGCCCAATGAACACGACCTGGGAGCGCGGGCGTCCCGCCCGCGCCACGGCGCCGCGGGCACGGCGCCGGCCCCCTCCCTGACCCTCCCCCACTGGGGGCGGGAACCCGGCTCCTCCCCGCAGCGGGGGGAGGCTGGGAGGGGGGCGGAACGCGGCGAACGATGTTCACGTTAGAGGGGCGGGCACAAGGCCCGCCCCTTTGATGTGGGGGCGCCGGCTTCCCTTACTCCGCATTATCAATCTGCGCCCGCTGCAGCGTCCCGCTGTAATCTACGTACACGCTCTTCCACTCACTGAACACGTCGAGCATGGTCGGCCCGGCCTCGCGGTGGCCGTTGCCCGTAGCTTTGACCCCGCCGAAGGGCAGGTGGATCTCCGCGCCAATGGTTGGGGCGTTGATGTAGACGATCCCCGCTTCGAGTTCGTGCATCGCCCGGTACGCGGCGTTGATGTCGCGGGTGTAGATTGACGCCGAAAGGCCGTAGGCCACGTCGTTGGCCACCGCCAGGGCCTCATCCAGGCTTGCCACCTCGATCACGCTCAGCACCGGGCCGAAGATCTCCTCGCGGGCGATGCGCATCTGCGGCGTAACGTCCGTGAACACCGTGGGCTGCACGAAGAAGCCGTGGGCATAGGCGCCCTCGTTCAGGCGCGCGCCGCCGCAACGCAGGGTCGCGCCCTCGCGCCGGCCAAGCTCGATGTACTCAAGCACCCGCCGCACCTGATCCGCGTTCACCAGCGGGCCCATCTCGGTCTCGGGGTCCAGCCCATTGCCGATGCGCAGACTGGTCGCCCGCTGCACGATCCGCTCGACCAGCGGGCCGGCCACCGCGCGGTGGACGATCAGGCGGCTGGTGGCGGTGCAGCGCTGCCCGGTGGTGCCGAAGGCGCCCCAGACCACGCCCTGCTCCACCAGGTCCAGGTCGGCATCATCCATGACGATCAGCGGGTTCTTGCCGCCCATCTCCAGGCTCACCCGCTTGATCTGCCGCGCGCCCAGTTCATAGACCAGGCGGCCCACCTCGGTGCTGCCGGTGAAGGAGATGACCGGCACATCGGGGTGTTCGACCAGAGGCTGCCCGGCGCTCGGCCCGAAGCCGGTGACGATATTGACGACGCCAGGGGGCAGGCCGGCCTCGACCAGGCATTCCACCAGGTTATAGGTGCTCAGCGAGGCGTCCTCGCCGGGCTTGATCACGACCGTGTTGCCGCACACCAGGGCCGGGAGCATCTTCCAGGAGGCGATGGCCATCGGGAAGTTCCAGGGAGTGATCATGCCGACCACGCCGATCGGCTGGCGGATGCTCATCTGGAACTTGTTGGGCAGCTCCGACGGCGTGGTCACGCCGTGCATGCGCCGGCCTTCGCCGCCGGCGTACTGCGCCATGCCGATGGCCTCGACGATGTCGCCCCCGGCCTCGAAGAGCGGCTTACCCATCTCGCGGGTCAGATCGCGGCTGTAGCGCTCCTTGCGCGCCTGCAGCAACTCGGCGGCCTTGAGCAGGATCTCGCCGCGCCGCGGCGCCGGCACGCGCCGCCAGGCCGGGTAGGCCGCCTTCGCCGCGGCCACCGCGTCGTTCACATCGGCGGCCGTACTGTCCTGAAAGACCGCCACCAGTTCGCGCTGATCGGCGGGGTTGCGCCGCTCGTAGGTCTTGCCGCTGCGGCTGGCAACGAACTCGCCGCCGATGAAGTTCTTGAAGATCCGCGCGGACATCTTCGTCCTCCTTTCCCTCCTGGCACAGCCTCCCGGCCTGTGCCACTCTCTGTTCCCCACTGGACAGGGCCATGGGGCAACCGGGTTTCCTCACCCCTCCAGCCGTCCATGCGGCTCCGCCGCGCACAAAAAAGATGAACATAGGTTCTTCCTGGGAGGGCTGCGCCCTCCCAAACCCTCCCACTGGATGAGGGTGTGGGGAAACCGGGTTTCCCCACACCCCTGCGCGCGGGCGCAGCCCTCCCCCACCCTCCCACCGGGCGGGGGGATGGGGGAAACCCGGTTTCCCCATCCCCCTGCTTGAGAGCCAGGCCCTCCCGCGGGCGGGGGGATGGGGAAACCCGGTTTCCCCACACCCCTGCGTGAGCGGCAATACGTTTCAACGAAGGTGACAGCCCCCTCCCCAGCCCTCCCCCGCTGGGAGCGGGAGTCCGGCTCCTCCCCCCAGCGGGGGGAGGTTGGGAGGGGGGCTGCGGCGCCGCATGCGCTTAGGCGAACGTATTGGCTCTCGCAGCGTAGGTTCACATCAGCCGTCCATGCCCCCAGGCGGCACACCGCCCGATGAAAACAGGAGTATGGGGGAACCTGGTTCCCCCATTTTCACGAGGAACGCCTGCTCCACACGGCAGGGTGCGCTGCCACGTGGTGATGCGCACAGGCGCACCCGCAGACCCGCCACTATTGTAGTGCATCAGAGGGATGTGCAGGATCGGTCAGGTCTGAGGTTCGCGATCGGCGGGCGTCGCCTCGCCGATCAAGCTGCCTGCCCACCGATCGGGATGGCGTCTAGCCGGATCGGCGCTGACACCGCGCTCTTCCAGAACCTTCAAGAACGCTGCATCGCTCATAGCTGCAATAGACTCCCGATTGTCGGGTTGGCCGAGCCACTGCGCCAACTGCCCGCGTTCTTCGAGCGAAAACCCGGACCGGCGCAATGAGCGCTCGAAAGCCCATTCCGAGATGGGCATGCGAACGAAATCGGTGTTTTTATACCGAAAGAGGCAGAGTGTTCGGGGTAAAGGGATATTCTCCACACGAAGATCGATCAGATAGAGGAGATACCGACTCAGACGACTGCGCTTGATCCATTGTGCGACAACCGGTGAGCGGTAACGGGCGTTCGCCTGCCGCGCCATACCGACCGCCATACCGACAAGGAGGAGCCCGCGCAATTGTGCAGATACGGGCGCGCCTGCGCGGCCTGTGGATGGCTGGCTGATGATTTGCGCGCGAATGGTCGCCAGTTCTGCCGCCAGGGTCCGGTCTTGCGCCTCGATCCAGCTTCGCTCGGCGCTGCCTGCCTGTGCCGCGACACCTTCGACTCTGGCCCAGAACTGCTGGATGCGTCCAATCAGCGTCTCTTGATCCTTCGGAAAGAGCCGTTCCCAGAGCCAGGCCAGACTGAAGAGCAGCGCTCCAATGATGAGCACCAGTACCGCGATGGCCACGATGATCATGGTCACCCGCTCGACTGTGGCGAGGGGAATGATAGCCTGCAGCCCTGCGGGATAGGTTGCTTGATTGATGACCGAACCAGGAATGAATTGTGGCAGAGCGATCACCAGGGCGGTGAGCGCCGCCAGGGCGCCGAGAATGCGGGTCCAGTATTCCAGGCTTTCGCGAGCGATCCGGTCGGTCTCGGTGAGCAGCGTTTCGAGGGAATTTGCCAGTCCGGCGATGTTTTCCGCCAGTACCGGCACCTGTGACCCCAGCGATTTCATCGGCTGTTGCAGGTAGCTATACGGGTATGCCGCCATAAGCGCCTGGTTCAGCCCGGTCGTCTGGCCGTTGAAAGGTTTGGAAATGGTGAACAGACGCCGAAAGTAATCATCAGTACCATCAATGTACCCTTCGAAACGGCTCTGCAATTGCTCTGTCTGGCCACTGAGATTAACCATGCGCCCCTGCAACTGCGTTACCGGCATCTTTATCGCGCGTAATTCGCGGGTGAGGCGCCGCTGGTCGCCACGGCTCAGGGAGGGCAGCAGCGCTGCTATCTTCGAGAGATCGAGACTGAATGTATCCACTGTGCCGCCCCACACCGCGCGCAAGTGGGCCAGGTCCTGATAGTCGGTGTGAATGTCGCGGGCTTCGTTCGAGATTGAGAACTCCAGGAAACTGAGATTAGTAGTGATGAAGTCGATGTCATGCTCAATGGCTATCGCGCTTGCCGGACGTGAACGGGTCGGCAGTAAGACGTACAAAGGTTGGTAGGAACGTTCCTTGATGACCTCCCGACGGGCGGTTAACAGGTCCCCTTCCAGAATACCCCAGGCTACTTCTTTTGAAAGAGGATCGTCGGAGCCAAGACAGACCCTGATGATCTGACCGATGCCGGAATCGCTGGCGATACGTGTCTGATCGGTCAGCGGGTCCGCGGCGACGTAGTCCACGACGTAAAACACCGCCGGCATCCCATCGCGTCCGGCGAAAGTGGGCGCTGCGCTGGGGATGCCAAAGATGCCGAGGAGGTAACTCTTAAGTCTGATTAATTTGTTCCAGTAGACTTCTTCCAGAAACCACAAGCCATCGTCAAGAGAGAGAGAGACAGACGTCGCTGGTGCATCAGGCGCTGGAGGCGCCGCGCGATTTGCTGCCGGCCAGCCGCTCCAGAGGGCCAACATTGGCTTGCAGATGATTTCGTTGCGGCTGATGGCGAACTCGACCAGACGCCAGGAAATATAATATGGTAGACTTCTTTCCTTTTCAGTGCCGATGAACCGGTCTATTTCCGCTCCAATCTCAGGGGCAGGCGCGCCCTGGATCAGTGCATCAATCGTGAGCGCGGCGAAGAGCGTGCAGCGATGGCGAGAGAAGAATTGAAAAAACGGCCTCTCGTCACCGAATACAGCCATGCGTCTCGAATAATTGTCGAACGCGCGCGCCATAAGTTCGGCCCACCAGACGCCGGCGGCTCCCCGATACCAGACATACCGGCGCTCCCGGCCATCAGCGGCGCTCACTACCGCGATTAAATCCTCCAGGTACGGTGCACACAATTCCCGATCCGCTGTCAGGGCAGGCGTGGTCTCCGGCGCAATCCCCAGTCGCCGGAGACTGTCTGCCAGTCCGGGCCGCGCGGCAATGTCGGCGGGACTGAGCACGCTCGCAATGATCTGCCCGGCACCCACCGCGTCAATGCCCAGCCAGGCGTTGGGCAGATGGAGGAACCAGTGGATGAGAGATGGCAAACCCTGCGCATGGCGCACGCCTTCATCAAGGTTGCTTTGCCAGTAGAACGGTTGTCCGACCACCAGTCCGACGCGCTTGACGTTACCCGGCTCCGGATGTTCGTGCTCAACGGGTTGAGGTGGCATGCGTACCTTCCCTGGTGATTGGCATTGGATCATTGCGATGAATATAGCACGGAAAGTGTCTTTTGTATATTACCTAAAAATCCGTGACTCATTCCTCATCATCTCTGCGAGTCTGACATACGGGACTCACGTGGTGGAGATGCGGGGAGGCTGCGCCTCCCCGCACGCCCCGGTTCCTGGCCCGCGGCGTCCGGGAGGCCCGGCGAAGGGCCGATAGCGCCCTCGCCGCGGGCTACGGTCTTGCGAAGCCGGCCTGCGCCGTCGCACAAGGCCACGCAGGTGGCCTTCGCATCCCCGTAGCCGAGGGCTGATGGCCTTTGAGAAATTCATCCGGTATGTCGAACTGGCCGTGGGGCTAATGAGCCGTCCATGCGGCTCGCGCCGCACCCCGACGGGATGACCATAGGGTGTTCCTGGGAGGGCTGCGCCCTCCCACACCCCCCACCGGGCGGGGGGATGGGGAAACCCGGTTTCCCCAGATCCCCTGCGTGAGGGCGCCGCCCTCCCCCACCCTCCCACCGGGCGGGGGGATGGGGAAACCCGGTTTCCCCAGATCCGCTGCGTGAGGGCCAGGCCCTCCCACACCCTCCCACCGGGTGGGGGAATGGGGAAACCGGGTTTCCCCCTACCCCTGCGTGAGGGCCGGGCCCTCCCGCGGGCGGGGGGATGGGGAAACCCGGTTTCCCCAGATCCGCTGCGTGAGGGCTGCGCCCTCCCCCACCCTCCCACCGGGTGGGGGGATGGGGAAATCCGGTTTCCCCAGATCCCCTGCGTGAGGGCTGCGCTCTCCCACACCCTCCCACCGGGCGGGGGGATGGGGAAACCCGGTTTCCCCATGTTCACGTTAGCCCGACGGAACGAGGTGCCGTGCAAGACATGACGCCACCAGGGCTACGTCAACGTCCGGTTGATCGTCCGTGCCGTGGGCGTAAACGCCTCGGCTCCTGGTGCGAAGGCCACCTGCGTGGCCTGTCGAGCCCGCGCAGGCGGGCTTCGCAGAGGCTAGCCCGCGGCTTCAGTCGCCGGGCGGACGACGTTGACGTAGCCCTATTACGTCACACCCCCACCGCTCATAGCGGTTATGATATGCTTTATACTAAGAACCGGATACCCTGGCCGCAGTCCGCCGGCGCAGCGCGCGCCCTGGCTGCGGCGATGCGACAGAGCCGGAACATCGAGGAATGCAATGCTTGAAATTGAAGTTGCTGTCGCGAAAGTCGCTCACCACGGCAGTGGCGAGAGTGGCGATACCCTGGAGATGATCGAGCGGCCCGGCGGCGGCTTCTCGTTTGTGTTGATTGATGGCGAGGGGACCGGTCGCGGCGCCAAGACGCTCAGCAATCTCCTCGCCACCCGCGCCATCACCCTGCTGAAAGATGGCGCGCGTGATGGCGCCGTCGCTCGCGCCGTGCACGACTATCTGTACACTTACCGCGCCGGTCAGGTGGCTGCCACGTTGAACATCCTGTCGGTGGATTACCAGAGCGGCAAGATCTGCATGTCCCGCAACAACCCGGCGCCGTTTTTTGTCATAACCCCCCAGGGACTGCACAGCTACAGCGAACCTTCGACGCCGATCGGGTTGCAGCCTATGACCAGACCGACCATCACCGAACTGCCGGTTGAGCCGTACACCTACATCGTGGTCTTCACCGATGGATTAACCCGCGCCGGTGAGCGTTATGGCGAGGATCTGGCGCTGGGCAACTTTCTGTCCGGCTGGCCGGCGGCGGCGGGGCGCTCGGCCAGCGAATTGACCGAGGAGTTGTTGCGTCGGGCGTTAGAACTGGATCGTGGCGAACCGGCCGATGATATGAGCATTCTGACCATGGCCGTGCTCCCGCGCCCGGCGACGCTCAAGGTCCGCCGGCTCCGGGCCAGTCTGCCCTTCGAGGCCCCTGTCGGGCCAGCCCCCGATGTGCGCGCTGCCGATGCTGATGAGGGTTGACGCTCGCCTATGAAACCGCCCTTCTCGCCTGAACGGCGCCCCTACCGCACGGCGCGCGAACGGGTGGCGGCCCGGCGCGCGGCCCGGGGCCAGGTTGCTCCTCGACGGAAGTCGCTGGCGCTTCCTGGGGTGGCCCTCCTGCTGGTCGCGCTCCTCGTCGCGCTCCTCGCCGTGGGCCTCTGGAGTTGGATCGGCGGTACGCTACGCGCCTTTCAGCAGGAGGATCCCCGCCAGTTTGCCACTGCTACCGGCAGAGCGGCCTTCGACGCCGGGGCGCTGCCCCAGGATCTCCGTGAGCCGTTCAATGTGCTGCTCATCGGTGTTGATCGCCGTCCTGACCCCGAGGAAGGCGCGCGCAGCGATACGCTGATCCTCGTTCACGTCAACCCTGCCGGGGGGTGGGCCGGGATGCTCTCCATTCCTCGCGACTCGGTGGTGCAGATCCCTGGTCTGGGAACAGCCAAGATCAACGCCGCCTACGCCCACGGCTACAATAACCCCGAGGCGCTCTACGGCCCGGACGTCGCACCCGAAGCCGCCGGGGGCGCCCTGGCCGCCGAAACCGTCGCCGGCTTCCTCGGGGTCGAGGTGGACTACATCGCCCAGGTTGATTTTCACGGCTTCCAGCGTCTGGTGGACACCCTCGGCGGCATCCCGATCAATGTCGAGCGCCCGATCTTCGATGCCACCTATCCGTCCGAGGACTACGGCTACGAGCGCCTCTACATCCCCGCCGGCCTGCAGGTGATGAACGGCGATCTGGCCCTGCGCTACGCCCGCACCCGTCACGCCTCCAGCGACTTCGACCGCTCGCAACGCCAGCAGCAGGTGCTCCGGGCCATGCTCCACGAGGTGCGCGCCCGCGGTTTGCTGAGCCAGGCCGCGCTGCTCCCCGAACTGGTGCGCGATCTACAAGAGAGCGTCAGTACGACCCTGCCGCTCAGCGACCTCAACATCCTGCGTGGCCTGGCCACCCTGGCCCAGCGCCTGGATGCGGAACATATTCTGACCCTGAGCATCAATCCCAACGATGTGGGCATCGTCTGGGAGAGCGGTTCGGATATCTACTGGGACCCGGCCGACGTGGCGGCGCAGGTGGCGCGGCTACAGGCCGGTCCGGGCGCCGAGGTCGAACATGCTCGCGTTCAGGTGCTCAACGGCGCCGGCGTGCCCGGGCTGGCAGGGCGGGTGACGGCCCGGCTGGCGGCCCAGGGCTTTAGCCTGGCCGACCCCGGCGATGCCCCGCGCATCTACGAGCGTAGCCAGTTGATTGCTTACCGGGGACGACCCGAGACCCTGCGCCGCCTGGTTGAGACGCTCGGCCTGGACCCCGGCGATGTCTACACCGTGCCGCCGCCCGGTGCGCCATCCGGTGAGGGAGTGGACCTGGTGCTCATTCTGGGGGAGAATTATCAGCCGGCCTGGGCCGGCGAGTAGTTCTGTCCCTTCGACGCGCGACACGGGGCAAACTGATGCCTGGAGCGTTTCTCGGCGCGCTTATGGTCTTTGAGCAAGTACTCCGCTTCACCTGGTCCTTTGGAGCGGGGTGTGGGGAAACCTGGGTTCCCCACACCCCCGCCCGCGGGAGGGTGTGGGAGGGCGCAGCCCTCCCAGGCGGTCCGAAGGTTGAGGCAAAGACACAAAGGCGCAGCGGGAAGCGTGCCGGATGTGAGGGGCTACCCCGCGTGCGCGCTGTGCGTCTCTGCATCTTTGTGTCTGTTGAGCCGCAGGGTTCCCGCTACCGCGGCAGGCGCTCGAGGAACTCAAGCAGCGCCGCGTTGAAGGCCTCGGGTTGCTCCAGGTTGCTCAGATGTCCCGCCGCAGGAATGCGTCTGAGCGTGGCGTTGGGCAGCGCCGCCGCCAGTCGCTCGGCCTCGGCCGGTGGGGTCAACCCGTCCTCTTCACCAACGATCACCAGCGCCGGAACGTCGATGCCGGGCAGGTCGGGGCCGGAGTCGACCCGCGCGGCCATACCGCGCAGGGCGCCAGCGATGCCATCGGGGCTGTTGGCCGTGATCAGCCTCCGTAGCGTGTCGCGCACCTCCGGCGTGGCGCCTGCCGCGACCAGACTGGGGATCATCTTGTCGGCAATGGCCCCGGCGCCCTGATCCTCGGCCAAACGCGCGTTGGTTTCGCGGGTCACGCGCCCTTCCTCGCTATCGGCGCCAGCGCGCGTGTCGGCCAGAACCACGGCCGCCACCTTGTCGCGGTGGCGGCGCCAGAAGGCGAAGGCGATGTATCCGCCCATCGAGAGGCCCACCACCACTGCTCGTGGCACATCCAGATGTTCCAGCAAGGCCGCCGCGTCATCGGCCAGCGTATCCATCAGATAAGGGCCAGGAGGTGCGTCGCTGCCGCCAAAGCCCCGCAGGTCGGGGGCAATCACCCGGTAGCGGCTCTGCAGGGCCTCGATTTGCGGTTGCCACATCGCCGCGCTCAGCGGAAAGGCGTGCAACAGCAGCACCGCCGGTCCCGTCCCCACATCATCGAAGCGCACGCGGATCCCGTTGAGGTTGGCCTCCATGCGATCCTCTCCTTCGTCAGGCATGGTCCAGAAGCGGCCATGCCAGTTTGAGCGTTGCTCCACACCTGAGGTGAACATAAGCTCTCGGCGAGGGGTGTGGGGAAACCGGGTTTCCCCATCCCTCAGCGGATGCGGGCCGGAGGCCCGCGCACCCAGGCCCCGGCCCCTGGGAGGGTTTGGGAGGGCGTAGCCCTCCCAGGAAGAACCTTGTTTCATCCCGTCGGTGTGCGGCGGAGCCGCATGGACGGCTGAGGTGAACATGGTTCGTCGGTGCGTCACCAGGACTGTCCCAGCACCTCCCGCAGGGCGGCGATAAAGCCCCGATTGTGCTCTTCTGTGCCGAAGGAAACCCGGATGACGCCGGGAACCCCCCACCCCGCCAGCGGCGTCACGCTGAAGCCACGGGCGCTCAGGGCCTCGCTCACCGCCGCGTCGTCACCCACCGGCACCGCGACGAAGTTCGTCCGGCTGGGGATCGGCGCCAGCCCCATAGCCTCCAGTTCGTGCATAAAGAAGGTCCGGCAACTGTCGGCGTAGGCGCGACTGCGGGCCACGTGCTCGTCGTCTTCCAGCGCGGCCAGGCCGGCAAGCTGGGCCAGCAGGTTCACATTGAAGGTCGGTCTGGCCCGTTCGAGGTAGGCGATCACCTCGGGGTGGCCATAGGCGTAGCCCAGGCGCAGCCCGGCCAGGCCGTAGATCTTGGCGAAGGTGCGTAGCAGGATCAGGTTTGGCCGCCCGGCGCGGACCTCCGGCAGCAGGTCGGGGTAGTCGGGGCCGGCGGCGAACTCCACATAGGCTTCATCCATCACGATGAGCACATCGTCGGGCACCCGCCGCACAAAGGCGAAGACCTCGTCGGCGTCCACGGCCGTGCCGGTGGGATTGTTAGGGTTGCACACGAACACCAGTCGGGTGCGAGGCGTGATCGCCGCCGCCATCCGCACCAGGTCGTACGTGTAGGCCCGGAGGGGCGTTCGCACCGGCGTGGCGCCCATCTCCAGCGTCCGCAGCAGGTAACTGATGAACGTGCCCTCGGCCAGCACCACCTCGTCGCCCGGCTCGAGAAATGCCAGACAGAGCAGCAGGATCAACTCGTCAGAGCCGTTGCTACAGGTTACGTGGGCCGCGTCCAGACCGGCCCTGGCGGCGAGGGCCTGCCGCAGCGCCAGACTGCCCGAGTCGGGGTAGCGGTGCGCCTGGCCGATTGCCGCCTGCAGCGCCGCTATGGCCTTCGGCGAAGGACCGAGGGGATTTTCGTTCGACGACAACTTGACCACCGCCGTCGCCGGCCCACCGAGCAGCCTGGCCGGCTTGTATGCGGGCAGTCCACGAATGTGCTCTTTAAAACGCATACGGTTCCTTCTTCCCTGAACGAAAGCGGGGAAACCCGGTTTCCCCGCGCCCCTGCCCGCCGGGGCGGCGTCCGGCGCTCCCAGGCCCGTTGGCGAAGGGGGCAACCGGCTTTCCCCGCGCCCCTGCCCGCCGGAGCGGCGTCCGGCGCTCCCAGGCCCGTTGGCGAAGGGGGCAACCGGCTTTCCCCGCGCTCCTGCTCCTTCGGACCCGCGATGGGGCAACCCACGCCCCTGCCCACAGGCAACCTGATCATCACTCACCGGTCTGGCTTACGGGCGCTTCCTGGTCTGGCTTCTGCTGCAACGGCAAGGTGAACACGAAGCTGCTCCCGGCGTCTTCGACGCTTTCCACCCAGATCCGCCCGCCGTGCATCTGCACAAACTGCCTGCTGAGGTAGAGACCGAGACCCAGACCCTCGGCGCGGCTGTTGCGCCCCCGGTAGTAGCGCTGGAACAGGCGCGCTTGCTGTTCGGGGGGGATGCCGGCGCCCTGGTTTGTCACTCGAACCAGCACCCCCCGGCCGCCGAGCGCCCGCGCCTCATCGCTTTCGGCATCGAGCAGCCGCAGGCTGACGGTGATCTCGCTCTCCGGAGGACTGTACTTGATCGCATTCCCGATCAGGTTGGTCAACACCTGCCTGATCCGCAGCGAGTCGCACTCGACGAAGAGATCCTCGGCGTCGTGCAGCAGCGTCAGGGTGCGGTTCCCGGCCGCGGGGCGCTGCTGATCGAGCACCTGCGTGGCAAGGTTCAACAGGTTCACCCGTTGGATCTGCAAATCGAGTTGTCCGGCATCAATGCGCGAGACATCGAGCAGGTTGTCCACCATACGCAGCATATGCGTCACCTGCTGCGACAGGATGGTCAGGCCGTGGAGATCGCGGGGGTCGGCCTCGCTGCGCTGCTGCTCGCGGCGCAGCAGCAGGTCGGCATAGGAGCGCACGGCGGCGAGGGGGCTGCGCAGTTCGTGAGCGGCCACGGCGAGGAACTCGTCCTTGGCCCGTTCGAGCTTCTGGCTGGTTGTCACATCACGGAAGACGACCACGGCGCCCTCGATCGTGCCATCGTCGGCGCGGGTGGGCGCCCCGGAGAAGCTCATGACGGTCTCATCGCCACTGGCGCCGCGGAGGATCAGGCGATAGTCCTGAAACACCTCGCCGGCAAGCGCCCGCGCGAAGGGCAGTTGTTCGAGGCCGAGGGGCCGGCCTTCCATATCGCGCATGCGGTAAAAATCGGGCATCTCGGCGAGGGGTTGCTCGAAGGGCGGCGAGTCGAGGCCGAGCAAGGTGAGCGCGGCATCGTTGGCCATTGCCAGGCGACCGTGCGCATCGCAGAGCAACACCCCTTCGGCGATTGAGGCGATCACCGTGTTGAGTTTGCGCCGCTCGCTCTGACTATCGGCGTAGAGGCGCACGTTGGCGATGGCAAAGCCGACCTGGTTGCAGATCGGCATCAGCATCTCTTTATCCGCGTGCCGGCTCAGGTCACAGTCGCTGTACAGGGCCAGCACCCCCGCCACCGTGCCACCGGCCAGTAAGGGGAAGTAGGCGCAGGAGTTCATGCCGTGGCTGAGAAAGACCCCTTCGCCGCGCTCTTCGAGCAACGGACGTTGCATCGGCTGGCCGTAGTGTACCACCTCGGCGAACGGCGCCTCGGCCACGGGGAGGCGCCGGAGCGCCTCGACGCAGTCCTGCGGCAGGCCGTGCTGCGCGGCGAGATCGAGCCGCTCAAGGGCCGGTTCGCGGAGCAGCAGCGCGCCGCGCGTGCCGGGCAGCAGATTCACCACGACATCGAGCACGCTGCGCACCAGATCATCGAGGTCGGCGGCCGTAGAAATGGCGGTGACCACTGCGTCGAAGGCCTTCAGGCGCCGCTCGTTCCGCTGGGCCTCGGCGTACAGTTGCGCGTTCTTGAGCGCCGACGCGACGAGGTTCGCGAAGGTTTGCAGGATCGGCAGATCGGCGCGTTCCAGGGGCCGCCAGGTTGCTTCGGTAGAGGCGCCAAGATTGAGCAGTTCGAGCACGCCAAGCGTCTCGGCGCCCACGCGAAGGGGAACCGCGACGACGGTCAGGTTGCGCGGCAACTGTTCACCCAATTGCTGGAAGAGGGCCGTATTGGTTGACGTGGAAGCAACCTGCTCCGCCGCGGCGCGGTAGCCCAGGGGTGTTTCGACGAACTGCGGCTCCAGGCGTTGGAAAGCCAGCCCGGCGATGCCCTCGCCCGAGCGCAACGAAGACGCGGCCAGCAATTGCGACGTCTGCGGCTCCAGCGGCAGCCCGGCCACGGAACTGGGGCGCAGGCGGCCATTCTGGTTGATCCACAGAATGCCCGCCTGCACCGAGGGCAGCGCCTCGATCAGGTGCGCCACCAGACCGGCCTGGATCTCCTGCGGGTCCAGAACGGCGACCAGATAGGAGGAGAGTTGCAGCAGGCTGCTGACCTGGTCGGTCGTCGTCGCCGGAGAAGGGGCGGGGCGCTGAGGCGTGGATGGCGTCTGCGCCGCGCGCGCCCGCCGCTCGCGCCGCCGGGTCGGCTGCCGTTCGGTCATCGGTTAGCCCTCCCCTCGCAGTGACCAGGCCACCGCGCGGCGCACCCCCTCCTCAAGCGGGACGCGCGGGGTGAACCCCAGCAACTCGCGCGCCAGGCTGATGTCGGCAACGTAGTAGGTGACTTCCCCGGGTCGCTTGACCGGTTCGACAATAATCTGCGGCTGCACCCCCAGCGTCCCGGCGATCAGTTCCGCCAGGCGCACAAGCGTGTTGCCCTGCCCATAGGCCAGATTGATCGTCCGGTTGACGACCTCGCCCCCCAGCAGCCGCTGCATACCGCGCACGATGCCGTCCACACAATCGTCCACATACGTGAAATCCAGCACCTTTTCACGGCCATAGACCGTTACCGGTTCGCCCCGGCTCAGGCGCCGAATGAAGAGCGGGATCACCCGCTCCATCCGCTCGATGTCGGTATCGTAACGCCCGTACACGTTGGAAAAGCGAAAGACCAGGTAGCGCACGCCGTAGCAGCGGGCGTAGGAGTAGATCAGCGCCTCGCCGGCGATCTTGGAGGCCGAGTAGGGGCTCTCGGTAAAGCTAAAATCGGCGCTGCGCTCCTCGGTGAGGTAGCGCCGGATGTCGCCGTACACCTCGCGCGAAGACGAGAAGATCACCGGCAGGCCATTGGCCCGGCAGTATTCCAGCACGTTGAAGGTCAGATTGATGTTCTCGAGCGCCCGGTGGGGTTGTTCGACCAGGTCGTACACCTTGGCGTTGGCCGCCAGATGCACCACGATATCGCAGGGAGGGTAGGGCGCCCCTCCGATACCGCCGCGAAACTCGCGCTGAGGGGTAGCTAAATCCTGGAGCAGGGTAGGGAAGGCGCCGGTCCAGGGATTGGGGCGGCGGTCGACGCCAAACACGCTGTGCCCATCGGCCAGCAGGCGCAGGGCCAGATTCGTGCCAATTTGCCCGCTGGATCCGGTAATAAGGACGCGCATAGGCAATGACAACGCTGGGTGTGGATCGCGCCGGAGTCGGCGGAGCGCCCTGCGACTGCCGGGGCAGGGCACGCGCTATAGTATACCATTTATGGCAGGAGGGCGGCGCGAGGCGCGCAACCCTCCGCGCTCGTTCCGCCCGCCGCAGGCGGAAGAGGGAGTTCCAGGAGGGCTCCGCCACTTCATCAGGTAGAGGCTTTTCTGGAACATCTTTGCCTCGCACTTCCATTTGGAGCATCAGGAAGCCTCCTGCCCCCCTCTCCCGCGCGCGGAAGAGGGGGGCAGGGGGGTGAGGGGCGTAGGCGCATTGAGATGCGGAACATCTCGCTCGAAAACCCCTACATTTGAGCGATCCACCTCCCCGCATCCCCTCAGGATGGTAACGGATTGGAACGCTCCGCCCTTAACGCGAGGGAACCGGGCGCCACGAGCCGGTTCATGCCCGTCGCAGGGAAGGGTATGTGTCGGCTGGTTGCTTATGGTGCACCGCGCGATCAGGGCCGCGCTTGCCGTTGGTGGTGACCATCTCATGGGGGATGGCCGCGCCATTGCCGTTGAGCAGTTCGTTGATACCGCCGAGCAACTGGCACAACAGTTGCTCCAGCGCAATCACCTGCTCGTCGGAGAAGCCGCGCAGCATGCGTTCCATATCCTCGCGACGGGCCTGCTCGACCCGGGCCAGTTGCGCCTCTCCCTGCGGAGTGAGCGTCACCTGAACCACCCGGCGGTCGTCGAGGTCGCGCACCCGTCCAACCAGGTGCTCGGCGATCAAGCGATCCACGATCCCCGTCAGCGTGCCTGCTGATTGCTGGGTAATCTCGGCCAGTTCGCTCATCCGGCAGGTCCCCGCACTACGAATGGCGAAGAGCGTGACCATTTGCGGCAGGGTGAGCCCGATGTCAGGGCGGCTCAGGGTTTGGAGCAACTGCTTGTGGCTCTGCCAGATGAGCTGGCGGATGAGCTCATCGATGGCGGCGAGGTGTTGGGAACGGTCGTCGTTGGTGTGCATAGGACCCTCTGCACCCAGGTGGCCGGTGCGGGGCGCGGACGGCGCGCCGTCGGTCCCTGAATTATTCTTGCAACAAATATTTAAATCCTCCTGTATTTTATCCTAATAGCAACGCCATGTCAATATCTTGCACAGAATGCAACATTATTTTGCAAAGTGCCCACCGCGCGGGTTGCGCCCTCCCAGGAGGAACCTTCATCTTCATCCCGTCGATGTGCGGCGCAGCCACATAGACGGCGCTCGCCTGCGCAGGTGAGCTTCGCATCGGGTAGCCTGCGGCTCGAGCCGCGGGGCGTGGGGCGGATAGCGGAATATTTCTTCAGCCCTCTATGCGGCTCGCGCCGCACACCGACGGGATGAACATACTTCCTGGGAGGGCGTAGCCCTCCCAAACCCTCCCACCGGGTGGGGGAATGGGGAAACCCGGTTTCCCCGTCCCCCTGCAGGGCGGGGGCGTGGGGCAACCCGGTTTCCCCATTGCCCTCGCCGAGGGCGTATGTTCACGTTAGCGGATGAATTTCTCAAAGACCATAACGTGGCTCCAGGCCCGCCTTGCGATCGTTCCCCCAGCGCGGCGCATCTTGTGGTACAATACAGAGGCGCGTGCGAAATTGTGCCCTGTCGGTATTGACAAAACTCCCTGCGAATGGTATCATTTTCTGTCACGATTGGGTGTGGCTCTCCAGGGTGGCGGATGAGCCCTTCCCGCAGGACGCAATTATTGACCACTTTTGTCTACTCACCATGCGCTGCGCCGCACGGCGCGCGCCGCTAATCTACCTGCTCCTGTCGCGCCAGTTCTGAGACTGTCCCCTGGTTGGGGCGTCTTCGGGACCGGCTGTTCTGCTTTTTACCCGCGCCCGCTCACAGCGTCCCCAGGTGTACGCTGTCGCCCAATGATCGCCCGCCAACGATTGATGAAGAGGTGAGTATGCCCCCGTTGATTGAGTCTGTGGTGCTTCAGCCGTTGATCGCGCCGATTGATCAGGGTGTGAACGGGCGACGCCTCCGCCGCATCGAACGGCGTTCCTTCGCCCGCATCCACGACGCGATCGAGTTGCCGCGCCTCATTGAGACCCAGGTCAACAGCTTTGAGTGGTTCCGCCGCGAAGGGCTGCGCGAACTCTTCGAGGAGATCTCGCCGATTACGGATTTTACCGGCAAGAACCTTGAATTGCACTTCCGCGACTACCAGTTCGGTGAACCACGCCACGATGAGTTCCAGTGCCGTGAGCGCGATCTGACCTATGCCGCCCCGCTGCGCGTCAATGTCGAGTTGCGCATTCTCAGCACCGGCGAGATCAAGGAGTCGGAGATCTTTCTCGGCGATTTTCCGGTGATGACGGATAATGGCACGTTTATCTACAACGGCGCCGAGCGCGTGGTGGTCTCGCAGTTGATCCGCTCCCCGGGCGTCTATTTTAAGGACGAGAAGGAGCCGACCAGTGGCCGCTCGCTGCACTCCGCCAAGTTGATCCCGAACCGGGGCGCCTGGCTGGAGTTCGAGACCAATAAGCGCGATGTGATCAGTGTAAAGGTGGATCGCAAGCGCAAGATCCCCGTGACTATCCTGCTGCGGGCTATTCTGGCCTGGCAGGCCGATGAGCACGGCAATGGCCGCTGGGTGCCCGATAATGAGCTTGACCAGCACGGCCATAATGAGCAGATCCTGGAACTGCTGCGCCACGTTGATACCGTTCCCGAGCATCCCTACGTCCAGGCAACCCTGGATAAGGACCCGGTGCATAATAGCAAAGAGGCGTTGCTGGAATTGTACAAGCGCCTCCGCCCCGGTGACCCGCCGACGCTCGAGAATGCGCGCTCCTTGCTCGAGTCGCTGCTGTTCAATCCGCGGCGCTACGACCTGGCCAGGGTCGGGCGCTATAAACTCAATAAGAACCTCTGGGAGCGCGACGGGCGCCGTGATGGCGCCTCCAACGTCCCCGGCCTCCATGTGCGCGTCTTGCTGCCCCGCGATATCTTTAAGATCGTGGAGCAGATGATCCTGTTGAACAATGGCCACGGTCGCGCCGATGATATTGACCACCTCGGCAATCGCCGCGTCCGCACCGTGGGCGAACTGATCCAGCAACAGTTCCGCGTGGGTCTGCTGCGCCTCGAGCGCGTGGTCAAGGAGCGTATGTCACTCCAGGATCCCGAGAGCGCCACGCCCAACGGCCTGATCAATATCCGCCCCGTGGTCGCCGCGATGCGCGAGTTCTTCGGCGGTTCGCAGTTGAGCCAGTTTATGGACCAGACCAATCCCCTGGCCGAACTGACCAATAAGCGCCGCCTGTCGGCCCTCGGTCCCGGCGGGCTTTCTCGCGACCGCGCTGGCTTCGAGGTGCGCGATGTGCACCATAGCCACTATGGGCGCATCTGCCCGGTGGAGACTCCCGAAGGCCCCAACATCGGTCTCATCGGCACTATGTCCACCTTCGCGCGGGTCAATGAGATGGGCTTCCTGGAGACGCCCTATCGCAAGGTGTACAACAGCATCGAGAATGCGCCGGTCTGGAAGGAGCGCGGTCTGTTGCTGCGCGATGTGAGCGATCTGCGCACCGGTGAGTTGATCGCCGCCAAAGGCACGCGCGTGGACGAGGCGACCGCCAGACGCATCGCCGTGGGCCTGTTGCGCGGCCAGATCCTGCGCGAAGATGTGGTTGACCCGGATACCGGCGCGGTCGTTGCCGAAGCCGGCACGGAGGTCAATCGCGCCCTCGCCGAGCAGATCGCCGCCTTGCCGCTCAAAACCGTCCGCATCCAGCCGATTGTGTCTCAGGAGACGGAGTACCTCTCCGCTGATGAGGAGGACCGCTTCGTTGTCGCGCAGGCCAATGCGCCGCTCGATGAGTATAACCGCTTCGTCCAGCCCACGGCTTCCTGCCGCTTCGCCGAGAAGTTCGTGCAGGAACGGGTCGAACGCATTGATTATATGGATGTCTCGCCCAAGCAGGTGGTTAGCGTCTCGACGGCGTTGATCCCCTTCCTGGAGCACGATGACGCCAACCGCGCCCTGATGGGCTCGAACATGCAACGGCAGGCGGTGCCTCTGCTGCGCCCCGATGCGCCTATCGTCGGCACCGGCATGGAGTATCGCGCCGCCCGCGATTCGGGGCAGGTGGTGGTGGCGCGCAAGTCCGGCGTGGTTGTCGCGGCTACCGGCGATCGTATTGTCGTCCAGGAGGACGATGGCCACGAACGCGAGTATCGCCTGCGCAAGTTCATGCGCTCCAACCAGGATACCTGCATCAACCAGCGGCCCGCCGTGGTGCGCGGCCAGAAGGTGCAGGCCGGCGAGGTCATCGCCGATAGCTCCTCCACCGATAATGGCGAACTGGCCCTCGGCCAGAATGTGCTGGTGGCGTATATGCCCTGGGAGGGCGGGAACTTTGAGGACGCTATCCTGGTCTCCGAGCGCCTGGTGCGCGAAGATATCTTTACCTCGATCCATATCGAGAAGTATGAGGTGGAGGCCCGCGATACCAAGCTCGGCCCTGAGGAGATTACCCGCGATATTCCGAACGTCGGACAGGATAGCCTGCGCAATCTCGACGAACGCGGGATTATCTATATCGGCGCCGAGGTGCAGCCGAATGATATTCTCGTGGGCAAGATTACGCCCAAGGGCGAGACGGATCTGACCGCCGAGGAGCGCCTCCTCCGCGCCATCTTCGGCGAGAAGGCCCGCGAGGTGAAGGATAGTTCGCTCCGCGTGCCCAATGGCGTGCGGGGCAAGGTCATTGATGTCAAGGTCTTCTCGCGGAACGATGGCGCCGAGTTGCCCGTCGGCGTGAACCAGACCGTGCGCGTGCTGCTCTGCCAGAAGCGCAAGATCAGCGCCGGCGATAAGATGGCCGGTCGTCACGGCAACAAGGGCGTGGTCAGTCGCGTGCTACCGGTGGAGGATATGCCCTTCCTGCCCGATGGCCGCCCGGTGGATATTATCCTCAACCCCATCGGCGTGCCGTCGCGCATGAATATCGGGCAGATCCTCGAGACCCACCTGGGCTGGGCCGCCGCGCGCCTGGGCTACCGCGTGGCCACCCCCGTCTTCGATGGCGCCCACGAGGACCAGATCAAGGCTATGCTCCGCGAGGCCGGCCTGCCCGAGGATGGCAAGGTGACCCTCTACGATGGGCGCACCGGCGAGAAGTTCGACCATCCGGTGACCGTAGGCTATGCCTATATGCTCAAACTGGCCCACCTGGTCGAGGATAAGATCCACGCCCGCTCGACCGGCCCCTACAGCCTGGTTACCCAGCAACCGCTCGGCGGCAAGGCCCAGTTCGGTGGCCAGCGCTTCGGCGAAATGGAGGTCTGGGCCCTGGAGGCCTACGGCGCCGCCTATACCCTCCAGGAGATGCTCACCGTTAAGTCCGACGATGTTGTTGGCCGGGTGAAGACCTATGAGGCGATCGTCAAGGGTGAGCCGATCCAGGAGGCCGGCGTGCCCGAGAGCTTCAAGGTGCTGATCAAGGAACTGCAGTCCCTCGGCTTGAGCGTCGAGGTGTTGAGCGAAGACGAGAAGCCGGTGGAACTCACCGACGATATCGACGGCGATATGGCCGCCCTCGATGGCATTAACCTGTCGGGGATGGAGCGCGGCGAGTTCTGATGATCGGGAACCCCCGGTTCCCTGTCGCTCCTGCCGGAATGGAGGGTTTGGGAGGCAACCCTCCCAAACCCTCCCCTGATGTGAACATAGGCCCCAGGGGGGATGGGGAAACCCGGTGGGAGGGCGTAGCCCTCCCAGGAACAACCTGTTTTCATCCCGTCGGTGTGCGGCGGAGCCGCATGGACGGCTGACGTGAACATAGGCCCCAGGGGGGGGTGGGGAAACCCGGTTTCCCCACCCCCCCGCCCCCGGGAAGGTGCGGGAGGGCCGCGCCCTCTCGTGCACGCTCCGTGGCACTAGCACCAGGGCGCTGCGCGCGCTTTGCGGCGTATCCGCCGCCAGAGGAGTGATCCCAATGCTCGAGATCAACGATTTCAATGCGATTCGCATCAGCCTGGCCTCGCCCGAGGACATCAGGGGCTGGTCGCACGGTGAAGTCACCAAACCTGAAACCATTAATTACCGCACGCTCAAACCTGAGCGTGATGGTTTATTCTGTGAACGTATCTTTGGTCCGACGAAGGACTGGGAATGCTACTGCGGCAAGTACAAGCGCGTCCGCTACAAGGGCGTGGTCTGCGATAAATGCGGCGTCGAGGTTACCCGCGCCAAGGTGCGCCGCGATCGGATGGGGCATATCAACCTGGCCTCGCCGGTGAGCCACATCTGGTTCGTGAAAGGCACGCCGAGCCGCCTTGGCCTGCTGCTCGATATTTCGCCGCGCAACCTGGAGCGGGTGCTCTACTTCGCCTCGTATGTGATCGTCGAGGTGAAGGAGGATATGCGTCAGTTCACCCGTGAGCAGATCCAGGCCGAATATGCCGAGAAGCGCGAGAAGTTGCAGCGCCAGGCCGAGGAGAAGCGCATCGAACTGTCCACGTTGCTCACCCAGGACCTTGGGGGCATGGAGAGCGCCCAGGTCTCGACCCAGCGCCGGATCGAGGAGGATTACAAGCGCCTGCGCGAGGAGATCGTCGCCGAGGCCGAGAAGCTGCGCGAGCGTCTCGAAGAGTTGAGCGGCGAACCGGCTGACGAGGACGTCGCCTTCCGTGGCACGGTGATCGTCGAGGAAGGCGAGACGATCACGGACCGGGTGCTCGATCAGCTCGATGAACTGGTCGATCAGGAGCTTGAAGCGCTCGAGTCCCGCCGCCAGCGCGAGCTGGCCGACGCGGAGTTGTACACCGACGCCGAGCGCGAGCGCAAGGAGTATGAGGCCACCCAGGAACAGGAGAAGCTCCACGAGCGCCTGCAGCGCGAACTGGATCAACTGGTGCGTGAGGAGAAGGAGAAGCTCGATCAGCTCGACAGCCTGAAGGTCTGCCGCATCCTCACCGAGATGGAGTACCGCCAGCTCCGCGATATCGCCCCCGGCGTCTTCCGCGCCGATATGGGCGCCGGCGCCGTGCGCGAGTTGATCGAGCGCACGGTCAACCTTGACCGGCTGGCCGAGGAGTTGCAACTGGAGATCCAGACCACCCAGGGCCAGCGGCGCAAAAAGGCCACCAAGCGCCTGCGCGTGGTCGAGGCCTTCCGCAAGAGCGGCAACCGCCCCGAGTGGATGATCCTCACCGTGCTGCCGGTTATCCCCCCGGATCTGCGGCCCATGGTGCAACTCGACGGCGGGCGCTTCGCAACCAGCGACCTCAACGACCTGTACCGCCGGGTGATCAACCGCAACAATCGCCTCAAGCGCCTGATGGAGTTGAACGCGCCCGAGATCATCGTGCGCAACGAGAAGCGCATGCTCCAGGAGGCCGTGGACGCCCTGATTGACAATGGCCGCCGCGGGCGCGCCGTGTCGGGCAAGGGCAAGCACCGCCTCAAGAGCCTGAGCGATATGCTCAAGGGCAAGCAGGGTCGCTTCCGCCAGAACCTGCTGGGCAAGCGCGTTGATTACTCGGGCCGCTCGGTGATCGTGGTCGGCCCCAACCTGGCGCTGCACCAGTGCGGCCTGCCCAAGAAGATGGCCCTCGAGCTGTTCAAGCCCTTCGTGATGCGCCGCCTGGTCGAAAAGGGCTTCGCCCATAATATCAAGAGCGCCAAGCGCATTGTCGAGCGCGTGCGCCCGGAAGTGTGGGACGTGCTCGAAGAGGTGATTCAGGACTACCTGGTGCTGCTCAACCGGGCCCCCTCGCTGCACCGGCTGTCGATCCAGGCCTTCGAGGCGAAATTGATCGAGGGGTCGGCCATCCAGTTGCACCCGCTCGTCTGCGCCGCGTTCAATGCCGACTTCGACGGCGACCAGATGGCCGTGCATGTGCCCCTCTCGCGCAAGGCCCAGGAGGAGGCGCGCACGCGCATGCTGAGCAAGTACAATTTGCTCAGCCCGGCCCACGGCGACCCGATCATCACCCCTTCGCAGGACATTGTGCTGGGGTGCTATTACCTCACCATGGTGCGCGATGGGGCCAGAGGCAGCGGCAAGAAGTTCGCCTCGATTGATGAAGCCATGCTGGCCTACGACAAGGGCCTGGTGGATATCCAGGCGCCGATCTGGATCCGCATGGAGGGCACGCTGTCGGGCAAGAATGACCGGGCCGAGCAGATGCGCGCGCTGCCCCCCGCCGAGGATGGGACGCCGCGTATGCTGCTCGAGACGACCATCGGGCGCGTGTTGCTCAATAACCAGTTGTTGCCGCCCTTGCGTTTCCGCAACCGCCTGGTTGATAAGAAGGGGCTGAAGGAGATCATCGCCGACTGCTATCAGTATTACACCAGCCTGAAGAACCTCAGCGAGGCCGATCTCGATGAGGTCCGCGCGGCCCACGGCAACAAGTCCCGCGACGAACTGGCGCGTATTTATGGCTCGGAGAAGACGGCCCAACAGGCCGATATGATCAAGGCCCTGGGCTTCAAGTACGCCACGCTTGGCGGTATGACCATCGGCATTGATGATATCGAAGTGCCCACCAGGAAGTACGACATCGTGCGCGAAGCCGAGGCCGCGGTCCTTGATGTGGAGAAGCAGTTCCGCCGCGGTCTGATCACCGAAGAGGAGCGCTACCAGGAGGTGGTGCGGATCTGGCAGGAGGCCACGAAGCAGACGATTAGCGCCGTCAAGGAGAATCTGAACCCCTTCGGGCCGGTGGCGATGATGTCCACCTCGGGCGCGCGTGGCAATATTAACCAGATCTCCCAGATGGCCGGTATGCGTGGACTGATGTCCGATCCGACCGGGCGGATCATCGAGTTGCCGATCAAGGCCAACTTCCGCGAAGGTCTCTCGGTGCTCGACTACTTCGTTTCGACCCACGGCGGGCGCAAGGGTCTGGCCGATACCGCTCTGCGCACCGCCGACGCCGGGTACCTCACCCGGCGCCTGGTGGACGTGGCCCAGGACGTGATCGTCACCATCGAGGATTGCGGCACGGAGGACGGCACATGGCTCCACGCCGCCGATGATGACGAGTTGATGGAGCGACTGCAGGTGCGCATGATCGGGCGCGTGCTGGCCGCCCCGATCGTTGATGCCGAGACGGGCGAGGTGCTGGCCGAACGCAACCAGGAGATCGATGAGGAACTGGCCGCGCTGCTCGTTGCTAAGGGTATAACCTCGGTCTATGTGCGGTCGCCGCTGAATTGCCAGGCCGAGCACGGGATCTGCCGGTTGTGCTACGGGCGCAATCTGGCTACGGGCAAGCTAGTGGACATCGGCGAGGCGGTGGGCATCATCGCCGCCCAGTCCATCGGCGAGCCGGGCACGCAGTTGACCCTGCGCACCTTCCACACCGGCGGTGTGGCCTCCGCCGATGATATCACCCAGGGCTTGCCGCGTGTGCAGGAGATCTTCGAGGCCCGTGTGCCCAAGGGCAAGGCCTTGCTGGCCGAGATTGACGGTGTGGTGCATATCTCCAAAGATGAAGAGGGTGTGCGCACCCTGCGCGTCGTGGCCACCGAGGTGTACACCGACGAGTATGTGGTGCCGGAAGGCTACGTCGTGACGGTCGAACCTGAGAGCGAGGTGGTTGAGGGCCAGGTGATCGCCGAGAGCAACCGCGCCGGTCAGAGCGATCCGCAGATTGTGGCCCGCCTGGCCGGACGAGCCTTTGTGTATGGCGACCGGATCGTGATCAGCCAGGAGGATCGCGAAGAGCGCGAACTGGTGGTGCCCCACACCGCGCGCCTGCGCGTGGAAAACGGCGAGCGCGTCGTGGCCGGTCAGCAACTGACCGACGGCAGCGCCAACCCGCAGGAGTTGCTCGATCTGCAGGGTAAAGAGGCCGTCCAGCGGTACCTGGTCAACGAGGCCCAGAAGGTCTACCGCAGCCAGGGCGTGAACATCAACGACAAACACATCGAGGTGATCGTGCGCCAGATGCTGCGCCGGGTGCGGATCGAAGAGCCGGGCGACACCGGCCTGTTGCCCGGCGAGTTGATCGAGGCCGCGGAGTTCCGGCGCCTCAACAACGATATTGTCAGCCAGGGCGGCGAGCCGGCGACGGCGGCTACGGTGCTGCTTGGCATTACCAAGGCTTCGCTGAACACCGACAGCTTCCTCTCGGCGGCTTCGTTCCAGGAGACGACCCGCGTGTTGACCGATGCCGCCATCCACGGCAAGGTCGACTACTTGCGCGGTCTGAAGGAGAATGTGGTCATCGGCAAGCTCATCCCCGCCGGTTCGGGCATCGAGAAGCGGCTGCTGGACGGTAGCCGGCGCGATGACCTGGTGGGCGAGATGGCGCGTATGATGGAAGAAGGGGCTGCTGCGCCACCCGCCGAGCCGCCGCCGCCCGAGGTGCAACGGGCCGAGGCGCTCCTCGGCCTCCGCGAGACCGAGGCGCCCGCTGCCAGCGATGCCGATGAGAAGGTGCGCGCGCGCCTGCTTGAACTGATCGGTGAGGGTGCGCCCGAAGGCGGCGAAGAGCCGGACGAGGGCGCGTTCGGCGAGGAAGAGCCGTCTGGCGAGGACGAAGTCTTCGGCGCGGATGCCGAGCTGCCGGCTGACAACGATCAGTGATCGGCGCCCTGCCGACAGGGTGGCGGGAAACCTCAGGCTTCCCCTAACGTGAACCTACGCCCTCGGCGAGGGGGGATGGGGAAACCCGGTTTCCCCATCCCCCCACTTGTGGGAGGGTTGGGGAGGGCGCAGCCCTCCCAGGAAGTAAGTTCATCCCGTCGGTGTGCGGCGGAGCCGCAGGCCACCTGCGTGGCCTGCGCAGCGGTAGCCGAGGCGTTATGGTCTTTGAGAAATGCATCCGGTATACCTGGCTGGCCGTCGGGCTGAAGCCCTCGGCTATGGAATGCGAAGCCCGCCTGCGCGGGCTATACCGGATCATTTATTCAAAGACCATTACGCCCACGGCGCGGACGATTAACCGGAGGTTGACGTAGCCCTAGCCGGAGGCCCTGCCCGCGGGCAGGGCCTCCGGCATATAATATAGGGTATAATCGCCCCTATGGGCATGCCAACGATCGCACGGCCCCGAGCCGCCTCCCGCTCCGCCAGCAGCGCCGCCCTGGCATGGCTGCGCGCCGAGGCGCTCGGTCTCCTTCACCCGTACCTGGGCGCCGTCCTCGCGGCGCTGGCGCTCGTGTTTTTCCTGGTTCCCCACCTGCCGTTCCACTACCGCATTGACGCCGGTTATGAAGAAGGCGTGGGCAGCGACCTGCCCTTCTTGCGCGGCTTCAATGGCGCCGAGCGCGGCGACTATGGCACCTTCCGCTGGACGGGCGGGCGGTCCAGCATCCACCTGCCAGGCGTAGGACGGCGCGGGTTGCTGGTTTCGCTGACCCTGCTGCCAGGCCCGGCCACGCTCGGGCCGCAAGAGCTAACCGTTTTCGCGGGCGATCAGGAGCTGGCGACGCTGCCTTTGCGGCCCGCCGGGGGCCGCTACTGGCTGATCGCGCCTCCGGCAGCCCAGGCTGACGGTTCGCTCCATCTGACTCTGGACAGCCCGACCTTCAGCCCGCCCGACGATCCGCGGCGCCTCGGCGTGCCGCTGGGGCTGGTCACGGTCACGGCGCTGCCGGCGGGCCTGGTGGCCCCCGCCTGGGCGCCGCTCGGCGCCTGGCTCGGCGCAGCGGCGCTGGCCTGGATGAGCGCGCGCCATGCGCTGGGAACGCCGTACCCCCCCCGCGAGCGCGCCGGTGGCAGGCCGCCCGCCCACACCTACCTGGCCGTCGGGGTGCTGGCCGGGCTGCTGGCCCTGGCGGCGCTGCTCGACCCGCCACGCTGGGCCTTCGGCGCCACGGCGGCGCTGATCGCCTGCGCCCTGGCCTACCCCCTTGCGCTTGCCGCGCGGCGCGCCCTGCCGGCCCTGGCAGCGCGGCTCCATCTGCCCCTGGACGCGCTCAGCCTGAGCTGGCTGACGTTGTTTATCGCGCTGAGCTTCGCCCTGCGCTACGGCGGGCGGCTGTACCCCGACAGCATGCACGGCGATATCGGCTTCCATCACAATCGCTTCAACGACATGGTCTGGGGGTTGATCTTCATCGTCTCCAGGAACCGGGGGGTTGACTTTCCCTACCCGCCCGGCCCCTACAGCCTCGTCGCGCCGCTCACCCTGATCGGACTGCATCCGCGCGCCGTGCTGCAACTCGGCGCCGCGCTGGTTGATGCGTTGAGCGCCGCGGTCGTCTACGCCATCGCGGCTCGCGTCACCGGGCAACGCGCGGCGCTCCTGGCGGCGGGGATCTATGTCTTCACTGCCGCCACCTTCATGACCACCTGGTGGGCCTTCATGACCCACATCTACACTCAGTTCTTCCATCTGCTGCTGATTGCCGCCCTGGCGCTGGGGTTGAGCGCCTGGCAGAGCGACGCGCCGCACGCGCGGCGCTGGTGGACGCTGGGCGTGGGCCTGCTGTTGAGCATGGTCTTTCTCGGCCACTTTGGCTTTTTCATCAACACCGCCCTCCTGGTCACGGGGCTGACGCTGGCGATCTGGGCCTCGAGCCGGGGCGACGCCTGGGCGCGGCGCGCGCGCTGGCCCCTGACGCTGGCAGTCGCCGGCGCCGGAGCGCTGGCGCTGATCTGCTTCTACAGCGCCTACGCGCCGATGTTTCTGAACCAGTTCCAGATCGCCCGCGAGGGCGGGTTGAACGCCGTGGCGGGGCGCGAGCCGGCGAACCGGGCGCTGATGTGGCAAAACCTGTGGCGCAACGGCTTTGTCATCCACTTCGGCCTCTTTCCGCTCGCGCTCATGCCCTGGGGCATCTGGCGGCTCTGGCGCGCCACGCGGGCCGAGGCGCCCGGCGCTGGTCCGCGACGAGCGGTGCTCTGGCTGGCCCTCGGCAGCCTTGCCGTGGCCCTGATCTTCGCCGTGTTCCCATTTGTTGCCGGCGTGACCAACAGTCCCCGCTGGTTGATGTTCATTGCCTGGGTAGTGGCGCTGGGCGCGGCGCTGGCCGTGGAGGCCCTCTGGCGTCGCGGGTGGTGGGCGCGCCTGCTGGTCGTATTGATGGGCGCCTTTACCCTGGCCAACACCGCCTGGTTCTGGATCGCCCCCATGCTGTGGCGCGTCCGGCCACCGGAGCCGTTTTGATCGCGGGCCGCCGCGCAGCATGCCGATGCGCCAGGGTCTGGCGGGGCGGCACCCTCCCAGACCCTTCCCTGAGGCAAATCTTCCCACCAGCCGTCCATGCGGCTCACGCCGCACACCGATGGGATGAACATCCTTCCTGGGAGGGCTGCGCCCTCCCAAACCCTCCCACCGGGTGGGGGAATGGGGAAACCGGGTTTCCCCATTCCCCTGCGGGGCGGGGGCGTGGGGCAACCCGGTTTCCCCATTCCCCTGCTCCAGCAGCCTATGTTCACGTTAGGAAGATAGCGCCGCCAATGCGTGTCGTTTTCGTTGCACAGAGCGAGGAAACCCATGGTCACTGCATTTGTAATGATCCACTGCGAAGCGCAGCGCATCAGCGACGTGGCCCAGGCCGTGGCCGAACTGCCGCACGTTGCCGAGGTGTACTCCGTAACCGGGGACGTGGACATCATCGCCGTCTTGCGCGTTACGGCCTACGAATCGCTTGACGAGGCCGTGCCCGGGGGGATCGCCCGCATCCCCGGCGTCACCAGCACGCGCACGGTGCTGGCCTTCCGCCGCTTCGCCCGGCGCGACCTCGAGGCGGGCTACGATCTTGGTCTGTCGTAGCGGTAGCCCTGGTTGCCCCCCTTGACGCGCACATGTTTTCGTGTTATAGTTGCGAACACCAGTTCGATTCACTCGGTCGATCGGTACGTGTCGGGGCGAGTGTCTACGTGTCACGAGGAGGTTACCCATGGCGAAGGATCTGAACAAGGTACAGCTCACCGGTCATCTCGGCGCCGACCCGGAGATGCGCTACACGGCGCAGGGCAGCGCGGTCACGACGTTCCGCGTCGCCAGCAATCGCACCTGGAAGGATCGCGATGGCGGCACCCATGAGGATACGGAGTGGTTCCGCATTGTCGCGTGGGATAAGCTCGGCGAGATTTGCAACACCTACCTCACCAAAGGCACCCGCGTCTATGTCGAGGGCCGTTTGCAAACGCGCAAGTGGACCGACCGGGACGGTCAGGACCGCTACACCACCGAGGTGGTGGCCCAGGACATGATCATCCTCTCCAGCCGCAGTGAACGTGGCCTCCCGCCCGATGCGCTTCCCGAGGTCGAGGAGCCGGAAGCGACCTCTTCACCACCTGCCCCCTCGCGCCGTGCTCCCGCCGCCCCCGGTGGCGTGGTCGAGCGCCCCTCGGGCGCCTCCTCGCGCGCCCCGGCGCGCCCCGCTGCCCGGAATCAACCCCAGCCAATCGAGAACGACGACGATATCCCGTTCTAAGGCATGGTTCAAAACCTGCGGTTTGCGCCTGACAGTCTGGCGGGGAGGTGTGGAGGGGCCTGACCCCTCCACACCCTCCCCTGTGGTCCCGTGTCGAGGCAAACGGTCACGTGCGTTTGAACCATGCCTAACGTGAACATAGGCTCTCGAAGAGGGGCATGGGGAAACCCGGTTTCCCCATGCCCCCACCCGCGGGAGGGTTTGGGAGGGCGCAGCCCTCCCAAGAACAACCGTATGTGCATTGCGGCGTTGTGCGGCGCAACCGCATGGACGGCTGAGGTGACCATTGTTCGCCGCGTGCAGCCCCCCTCCCAGCCTCCCCCCGCTGGGGGGAGGCGCCGGGTGCCCGCCCCCGGTGGGGGAGGGTCCGGGGGGGGCCGGCGCCGTGCCCGTGGAGCCGCGATGCGGGCGGGACGCCCGCGCTCCCAGGTCATAGGCATCACGGCGTCGTGCGCCATGCGCATGACCGTCTCACGTGGAAATGGGGGAACCGGGTCCCCCATCCCCCCGCCCGCGGGCGGGCCTGGCTCTCACGCAGGGGTGTGGGGAAACCCGGTTGCCCCACGCTCTCGCCTGCGGGAGGGTCTGGCCGGGCCTGGCCCTCAAGCAGGGGGCTGGGGAAACCGGGTTTCTTTCTGGACGCTCTCTCGGATATAGAGTGGTAGAGGGGCGGGGTCTTCCCGCCCCTCTACGTGTCCCACTCTTTCAGCGAGGGGCGGTGCGGCGCTGGCGCCATTGGCGCTCGGCCCCCCGGCGGGAGGGGTGCGGGTGTGGTTAGCGTGAGGACGGGCGCAAGCGCGCCCGTTGGAACAGATAGTCGCCGTGCCGGCGCAGGCTCACCAGACGCAGGCGCGGCGCGGCCCCGGGGGCAAAGGCCACGCCCTCGACCAGCGAGGGGCGGGCGGGGGCCGGGGCCGTGCGGTTGCCGATGATTACCGGGCTGCTGGTGGTGAAGACCTCGTCAATCAGGCCGGCGGCGAGCAGCGCGCCGTAGACCCGGGCGCCCCCCTCGCTGAGAAGGGTGCGCGCGCCCCACTGCTGCCGCAGGTGGCGCGCCAGGTCCGCCAGGTCCACCCGCTCGCCAGGGCTGAGGTGGTAGCTGATGTGGGGCAGGCCGTCGAGGGTGGCGCGCGCCCGTTCCGCTCCGGCCATAGTGGTGGCAATGAGGGTCCGCTGGCCAGGTGTGCGCAACGCCGCCGCGCCGGCGGGCAGATCGCCGCTGCCGCTGATGACTACGAAGATCGGCAATGGCGCGCGGCCCTCGGCCGCGCGCAGAGCGTCGAAGGCTGGACGATCGGCGGGAAAGGTCGCCCAGTGGGTCCAGCGGTGGCGCGGGGCCGCACGCAGGGTGGTGGCGCCGGTGAGGATGGCGTCGGCGCGCGAGCGGAGCAGGGCCATGAGCCAGGTGTCGTGGGGCGCGTTGAGGCTCACCGGGGCGCCGCTGGAATGCCCCGGCTCGTCGAAGGAGATCCGCCCGTCGTGGGAGACGACGAAGTTGGTGTAGACGTAGGGGCGCTCGTCGGAGGGGTCGAGCAGGCGCCAGTCGCCGCCGTAGATGGCGCGAAACGCCTCCGGCAGACCGGGGCCGGAGGCGTCATCGTCATCGAAGAGCAGGGTGTAAGCGGCGCCAGGACCGCGGGGTTCGAGCGTCATTCGACCAGGTGGAACAAAGGTTTGCCCGGGAGGACGGTGTCTTCCCCATCACAGGGGCGCCACGTCGCCGATGCGCGTGACCCCGGCGATCAGGTGCTGACCGGGGGCCAGCATCAGGCGCACCGCGTCGCGCTGCACGTAGAGATCGGCGCGGGCGCCGAAACGCACCGTGCCCAGGCGCGCGCCGGCCTCGACCCGCTCGCCCGGCTGCACCCGGCAGAGAATGCGCCGCCCCAGCGGGCCGGCCACCAGCGCGACCAGGATCGGCCCCCACTCGGTATCGAGGCCGATGTACACGCGGGTATTGCGATCACCCGCCTCGGCGTCGCTCGCGGGCCGGTACTCGCCGCTAACCTGCTCGACCACGCGCACCGTCCCGGCAAGCGGGCTGCGGCAGACCGGCACATCGAACGGCGGGATCGCCACGACCAGGCGCAGGCAGTCCGAATGGATGAAACGGTGCTCGTACACCTCCTCCAACCGCAAGAGCACGCCGTCGGCGTGGGCGAACAGCGCCCCGGGCTCGTTGGGGGTGGCTCGCTCCGGGTCGCGGTAGAGGGCCGCGGCCAGCGCGGTAAGCGCCAGGGGCACCGGGGCCAGGCGCGGGCGCAACCCGAGCGCCAGGCCGGTGAGGCCAAGCCCCAGGCCCAGGAGCGGCGTGGCCTCCGGATCGAGCCCGGGGATGGGTGAATGGCGATCTCTGGATATGGTCTGCTCTTCCATAGGTGGGCAGGGAGGGCGATGGGGGTCCGCCGCGAGGACCTGATCGCCGCGTCTTGTGGAGCGACCGGGGGTGTTCGCGCGGATGGACCCGGAACATAGAGTAGTACCTCAGGATTGTAGCATGGGCGCTGGCGCGGCGCAACCGGCTGAGGCGGGGGCTTCTGGTATAATGAAAAAAGTGAAAATAATCCGCCCGGTGCGATGACATGGGTAATCCGTTTCAGGCTCTCGGCAAGGCCTTGCGTGACCTCTTCGACGACCTTTTCGTGCTTCTGGTCTGCAGCCTGATCTGGGCAGCGATGAGCCTGCCGCTGTGGGCGCTTGCCCTGAGCGCGCTGGCCGAGGGGGCGCCGCTGGCGGCGCTGCTGATCGCTCTGCTGGGCGCTCTCCCCGCCGGCCCGGCCAACGCCGGCCTGTTCTACGTCGCCCACCGCGTGACCGAGGGCCGGGCCACCAGGATCGCCGATCTCTTCGCCGGCATGCGTCTGTATCTTCGCCCCACGCTCCTGATCACCTTCATCGCCTGCGGCGGGGCGCTGCTGATCCTCTTCAACCTGGGCTTCTACCTGGGTATCAGCTCGATCCTGGGCGGCTTGCTCCTCGGTCTCGGGCTGTACCTGTTGTTGTTCTGGCTCGGCCTGGCGCTGTACGCCTACCCGTTGATCATGCTCCAGGAAGCCCCCGCCCTGCGTTTGACCGGGCGCAATGCCCTGCTGCTGTCCATCGGCTACCCGATCTACACCGCTGTGACCCTCTTCCTGATGGTGGTCGTGCTGGTGATCAGCCTGATCCTGGTCGTGCCCATGGTGTTGTTCACCCCCGCATTGCTGGCGGTCTGGGCCACCTGCGCCACTCGCGCGCTAATCGCCGACGCCCGCCGTCGGCGCGAGGAGGCCCGGGCCCGCGCCGCCGGGCCGCCTCCCGCCGAGGAACGCGGCCGTAAAGGGCAGGTGCGCCCGAAGTAGAGGGCGGAGGGAAGGGTTGGGAGCGTTTTGCCCTCCCACCGGCTGGGAGGACGGGGAAACCTGGTTTCCCCATCCTCCTGCTCGAGGGCTGCGCCCTCCCCAACCCTCCCGCGGGCGGGGGGATGGGGGAACCTGGTTTCCCCATCCCCCTGCGTGAGGGCGTAGCCCTCCTAAACCCTCCTGCGGGCGGGGGATGGGGAAACCAGGTTCCCCCATGGTCACGTGAGACGGTCATGCGCATGGCGCCCAACGCCCGATGAAAACGGCCCGGGAGCGCGGGCACGGTGCCGTCCCCCTCCCTGCCCCTCCCCCACTGGGGGCGGGCACCCGGCTCCTCCCCCCAGCGGAGGGAGGCTGGGAGGGGGGCTGCACGCGGCGAACAATGGTCACCTCAGCCGTCCATGCGGCTGCGCCGCACACCGACGGGATGAAAACAGGTTGTTCCTGGGAGGGCGCAGCCCTCCCAGACCCTCCCGTAGGTCGGGGCCCGGGTGCGCGGGCCTCCGGCCCGCATCCGCAAGGGGATAACAGGGTTCTCCTGGGAGGGCGAAGCCCTCCCAGACCCTCCCGCGGGTGGGGGCATGGGGAAACCCGGTTTCCCCATGCCCCTGCGGGGCGGGGGCGTGGGGAAACCCGGTTTCCCCACATCCCTGCGCGCGGGCTGCGCCTCTCATCCCCCTGCGGGTGGGGGAACGGGGAAACCCGGTTTCCCCACACCCCTCTTCGAGAGCCTCTGTTCACGTTAGGAGTGACGCGATGCTCACACGACGGATCATCCCCTGTCTCGATGTAAAGGCCGGACGGGTGGTGAAGGGAGTTTCCTTCGTCAACCATCGTGACGCGGGGGACCCCGTGGCCCTGGCCGCGGCCTACGACGCCGCCGGGGCCGATGAACTGGTCTTCTACGACATCACCGCCTCGAGCGACGAGCGGGCGATTATGGTCGAGGTGGTCGAACGGGCCGCGGCGCAGGTGTTCATTCCCCTGACGGTCGGCGGCGGCTTGCGCACGGTTGAGGATATGTACCGCATGCTCCGCGCCGGGGCCGATAAGGTGTCCATCAACACTGCGGCGGTGCTCAACCCGCAGTTGATCGCGGACGGCGCGAAGCGCTTCGGCAGCCAGTGCATCGTGCTCTCGGTGGATGCGCGGCGTGTCAGCGCCCCCGGCGAGCCGCCGCGCTGGGCGGTCTTTACCCATACCGGAGCCAATCCCCGGCCCACCGGCCTCGACGCGATCGAGTGGATCCGTCGCGGCGTGGAGCTGGGCGCGGGCGAGATCTGCATCAACAGTATGGATGCCGACGGCCAGAAGACAGGCTACGATCTGGAGTTGCTGCGGGCAGTGAGCGCGGCGGTTCCGGTGCCGGTGATCGCCTCTGGCGGCGCAGGCACGCCGGAGCATATGTATCAGGGCATCGCCGAGGGGCGCGCCGATGCCGTGCTGGCGGCTTCGATCTTCCACTTCGGCGAGTACACCATCGCCGATGTGAAGCGCTACCTCGGCGAGCGGGGCATTGCGGTGCGCGAATAGACGTGCCTGGCGCTTTCGCCCGCCGGCAGGGCGGTCAGGACAGCGGGGGGCGCCACGGTTGGTGGCCGGGGGCGTGTGGGAGCGCCCCCCCGGAGGGGGGCCCCACGGTTGGTGGCCCGGCAGGGGAGTGGGGAAACCCGGGTACCCCGCCTTGTCTCCAGAGGATGGCCATGGCGCGGGTGCCGCCCGGCCGGAAGGGCCGCGCCGTCAAGGATCTGCGGCGCTTTCCAGTTCACGCGCGTCCCTGCCCGAAGGCGGCGCGGGCCTCCGCAACGCCGGGGTGGATGGCGAAGACCTGGGTAAAGCCGGTCAGGTCGAAGACCTCGCGCACCTGAGGTTGCAGGGCGGCCAGGCGCAATTCGCCGCCGAGGGTCATCAACTCTTTACGGATGAGCAGCAGCGCCCGCAGGCCGCTGCTGGAGAGAAAGGACACCCCGCTGAGATCGAGCACCACCCGTCGCGCGCCGCGGGCGATCTCCTCGTGCACAGCGCGGCTGAGCTGGGGGGCCGTCGCCGCGTCCACCCGCCCGGTGACGGGGAAGGTCAGCGTATCATCGCCGCTCGCGGGAGCGATGTACTTGATCATGGTCAGCACGTTGCCGCCCTGGGGGTTGAAATCGAAGCGCACTTCGTCCATGAGGCGGGTGATCAGGTAGATGCCCAGACCGCCAGCCTGGCGCTCTTCGAGCGGGGAGGAGAGATCGGGCGGGGGAATGCTGCCCGGATCGAACTGGCGCCCGAAATCGCGCAGCGTGACGATGAACTGGTTGCCCTCACTGCGCCAGGAGAGGGTAATATCGCCGGGCGCCTCGGGATCATAGGCATGCTGGATGACATTGGTCGCGGCCTCGTCAACGGCGAGTTGCACCTGCCAGGTGGCCCGCTCGTCGAGGCCGGCGCGTTCGGCGGCGGCGGTGATAAAGGCGCTGATGCGCGCCAGCGCTTCGAGATCGGCGGTGAGCGTGATGCTGTCCATGGGATGGTTCAAAAGGAACCAACCGCTTCGACCGTATCGTTGTAAAGCTCGAAGAGAGAGGTAAAGCCGGTCAGGTCGAAGACCTCTTTGATGCGTGGCGGAAGATTGGCGATGCGGATGTCGCCGCCTTCCAGGTCGGTCAACTTCCACTCGCGGGCGCGCTTGCGCGCCTCGATCAAGACGCGCAGCCCGGGGCTGCTGATATACTCCAGGTTCGCCAGGTCGAGCACGATGCGGTAACGCCCCTCGTTGAAGAGGTTGTCGATCTGCTGCTTGAGGTGCGGCGCGGTCGCCGCGTCCACCCTGCCGGCGACCTCCAGCAGGTCAACCCGGTTCATCCGGCGGTGGGTGATCTCCATATCCGGCCCTCCTCAGACGGGGCAGGCACGTGGACACAACACGCTCATTATACCATTAACGGTTCACTGGGGAAGCGGGAGGTGTTGAGGGGGAGGGTGGCGCGCACCTTGCGCAACTGCCGGAGGGCCTCCACAGCGGCTTCGTGCACGCTGGCGTCGGGGTCCTCCACGGCGCGGGTGAGGGCATTGAACACCGTTGTGGTGGCGGCGGCGGCGCCGATGCGCCCGAGGGCGCGCGCGGCGGCCTCGCGAGCGTAGACATCGCTATCCCTGAGCAGTTCGGTGAGGCGGGCGATCAGCGTCGGGGCGCCGGCGAGTTCGCCGAGCTGGCCGAGGGCCAGGGCGGCGGCGGAGCGCACGAAGCTGTCTTCGTCAACCAGGCACTGGCCCAGGTAATCGATCAACTGGGGGGAGGCGATGCGGTCGCGCAGGGCGCCAAGCGTGCGCGCGGCGGCGAAGCGCGTCTCCAGGTCGCAGTCGTAGAGCGCCACACGGGTGAGGGCCTTGACCAGGGGCGCCGGGGGCGTGCCGGCGAATTGCCCGAGCATCCGCGCCGCCGCCGCGCGCACGTGTGAGGCGCTGTCGCTCAACCCGTCGTGCAACAACACCAGATCGCTGGTGCTGTAGTGGCCATGGCGGCTACGCAGGCTGCGGATCGTCTCGTAGCGCGAATGCCAGCTCGCGTCGATCAGTTCGCGCCGCAGATGGGCGAACTCGCCGGGGGTGAAGCCATCGAGTTCGGCCAGCAGCGTGGTCCTGAACCATTCGTCGCGCGAGCTGTTGAGCCGCTGGCGAGCCAGGGTGATGACCTGCAGGCCGATGAAGAGTTGCTCGACAGCGGCGCGCATCTCCGGACGGGTGCGCAACTCGCGTTCGATCAGGCGCGCGACCTGGTAGCGCATCTGCCCGGCGCGCCGCACGATCAGATCGGCCCCCGGACCACGGGTAATCTCCGCCAGCGTCAGCACCGCGGCGATCGGTTCGCGCTGGTAGGCCTCGAGGAACGGCTCCAGGGTTCCCACGGCCAGGTACGCCAGCAACGAGCCGGTGCCGGTGATGTGAATATCCTGACGAGGATTGCGGGCAAAACCGCTGAGCCGTTCGGCAATGCGCGCGCGCCAGGTGTCCTGATCAAACATGGCTTCCTCGATAGTATGATACACTGGACCAGTCGCGCCCGATGTTATTACCCCGGTGTGTGCAGAGCATTATAGCACGCCCGCTCCCGCCTGGAAGGATGAGAATAGTTGCTTCAGGATTACAATACGGTATCCACCCTGGCAGTGCCATCCTCCCATGGTACTATTGTAAATCTGTCAGGCGCAGCGCCAGGGAAGCTGCTGGCGCCGCGCGCGATCCCATGCGGAGCGTGACGTTCGCGCAGCGAAACCACATCTCATGACAAATCCCAACGATGCCGAAGAAAGCGTTCGACGGGTGCGGCGCGGCTGCACCTTCGTGGCGCTGTTGTTCGTCGCCTTCGCCGTGCTGTATACCAGCGCGACGGGCAATCTGGCCTTTCTGCTATTGCTGGTGGTGGCGGCGGCCATTCTGCTCTTCGCGCGCTCCGTGCGCTGACGGCACACTCCGCCCCACTGTGGTATACTCTCGCCACATCTGCCGGCATGCGGCAAAGGAACGTTCCGATGAGAGTACGCTACAGCGCCCGCACCCATCCCGGCAAGCGGCGCGAAGTTAACCAGGACGCCTACGGCGTCAAGCAGTTTGGCGAGGCTACCTTGCTGGTCGTCTGTGATGGGATGGGGGGCCATGCCGCTGGCGAAGTGGCCAGCGCCCTGGCCGTCGAGACGATCATCGCGGCCTTCGATCCCGCCGCGCCTCCCGCCGAGGCGCTGCGCGCGGCCTTCATCAGCGCCAATGCGCGGGTCTACGCCGAGGGCTATGGGACCATGGGCACCACCGGCGTTGCCGCGCTGCTTGTCGCCGATCAATTGTTGGTGGCCAACGTCGGTGATAGCCGGGCCTATCTGGTGCGTAGTGGGCGGATCACCCAGATCTCGCGCGACCATTCGTTTGTCTCCGACCAGATTGCCGCTGGTCTCATGACCCCGGAAGAGGCGCGCTCGTCTATGGTTCGCAATATTATCACCCGCGCCCTCGGCCATAGCGCCGGGGTGGAGGTGGATGTGTTCGTCGAACCGTTGCAAGCGGGCGATACGGTGGTCCTTTCAACCGATGGCATGCATGGCCTGGTGAGCGATGAGGAGATCGCCGCCATCGCCGGTTTGCAGCCGCCGGATCAGGCGGCGCAGGAACTGGTGGATCGGGCCAATGAACTCGGTGGCATTGACAATATCACCGTGGTGATTGCCCAGATTGACGAACTGGACGGGCGCGCCCGCGGCGCCGCGCCACGGGTCGAGCCGGACGCGCCGCCCGCCGACACGCCTGCCGACCCTCCCGACGCCGCGCCCGCTGCCCGCGCCGCGCCCCGCGAACGCCCGCTTTCGCGCCTGGGCCTGGCCCTGGCCGCCCTGACCCTGCTGGCGCTCATCGGCGTCGGCGGCGCGCTCTGGGTCATGCCCGTGGAAGTGGCCGCGCCCCCGACGCCCGCGGCCACTTCGACCCCTTCCACACCCACGCCCTCCCCGGCGACGCCCACCCTCCCCTGAGGATGCGGAGCCTTGCGCAGAACGTTTGACCCGACCGCGCGATGACGGAAAGCCCTGGTGGCATCGAGTTCAATACGTCGCGCCTCTGTGCCCTGGCGTCGCCGCGGGCGACCTGAGTTGTCCGACCACGGCCTGCTCGAGGGTGGCCGCGGTAGGCACGTCGCTGAGAGTGATGCCGGTGGCGATCAGGGCCTGGGCCACCTCGGGCTGCACCCCCACCAGCATGCAGCGCGCGCCCAGCAGGGAAGCGGCGCGCATACCCGTCAGCAGGCCCTGGGCGCCCTCGGCGTCGAGACGGGCCAGCCCGGTGATGTCGAGCATGACCGTCGAGGCGCGGCGGGTTTCGATGCCCTGCAGGAGCACCTCGAGGAACTCTTGCATACGCGCGCTGTTGAACTCTCCAATCAGGGGCATCACCAGCACGCCGGGCAGCACCGGGATGAGCGGCAGCGACAGGGAGCGCACCGTGGCGGCCAGGCGCCGCTCCTGCTGCCGGGCGCGCTGCAGATCGGCGACCGTCGCGGCGAGGCGGGCGCGTTCGCTTTCAAGCAGGCTCTGGTAGCGCGCCGTCTCGCTCACGTCGCGGACGAGGACCAGGGCGCCCTGGCGCTCGTCGCGCCGGTCGCTTACCGGAGCGACGACCACCTCCAGGTAGTGTTCGGCGGTGCGCAGGCCGAAGGCAATACCTTCGGCGTCGGGAGAATGCCCGTCGAGGGCGTTCTGAATCTGCGGGCCGAAGCGGGCCTCAAGCGGCTGGCCGACCTGGAGGCCCAGGCGCCGGGCGCTGGGGTTGGCGAAGACAATCATGCCGGCGGCGTCGGTCACGGCGATGGCCTCGCGCAGGGCGCCCAGGGCCATATCGAGCGCGGCGCGGGTGGGGGAGAAGAGCCGCGTGCCCAGCGCCAGGTAGCCCAGAACGGCGACCGTGGGAAAGATCTGGATCTGGGTGATCAGATTGGCGAGGGGTCCAAGTCGCGGGGTGAGAGCGCCGATCACAAACGAGAGGATGAAGCACAGGGCCAGCAGGATAATCGCCGGGCGAACCCGGCGGTGACGCGAATCGAAGAAGGCAAAGCCCAGCAGCGCCAGCAACACCATCTGGCCGATCGCTCCGAGCAGGATCAGGACGATCCCCGTCGGGCGGACGTAGTTGAGCCGGTAGACCTCCTCGAAGCGGATGCCCTCGACGATGAAGCCCCGTCCGCTGAGGAGGTCAAGACTGATCGCAATGGAGATCAGGAAATAGGGCAGGCTGATCCAGAGGATCGGGCGCCGCACCAGCGTGGGGCCTTCCCACCATTGTGGAACGAACAGCGCGCTGAGCAGCAGCAGCAACAGGGCAAAGTAATACCCCAGCATAGCTGAAGCGAGCGCCAGGCTCACGTAGGCCGCCTCAGGCGCCCTGGCCACGTCGCGCAGGAGCACGCCGGCGATCATGGCGATCACAACGACGGAAAAAGCGATGAACAGGCGCGAGGCGAACTGGTCGCGCGAGCGCACGCTAATCAGCGCGGCCAGCGCGGTCTGGAAGATAATGATGGCGAGGGCAAGCAAGGCTGACAGCATACGGGCTTCGCTATCCTCTCAGGCAGGGGGACGGGGAACCCATGGGTTCCCTCTCCTTCTCCAACCAGTGATGGACAAGAGAACTTCAGCCGTCCATGCGGCTCCGCCGCACAACACCGCAATGCACATACGGTTGTTTTTGGGAGGGCTGCGCCCTCCCAAACCCTCCCGCGGGCGGGGGTATGGGGAAACCCGGTTTCCCCATCCCCCTCCTCCGAGGGGCTATGTTCACGTTAGGGAGAGCTATGGCCCCTCCCGGATCCTTTGCCTACAGTCTATCAGCCGGCAATAACCAGCATGCGGGTAGCTGTTCGCACCCGGGGTACGACACGCGCCTGGGAACGCGGGCCTCCTGCCCCCGTCGCGTCTCCGCGGGCAAGCTGCCCGCGCTCCCAGGAGCAATCTGAACACGTACGCATGCGGCGGTGGTTGCCATCCGGCGCAAACCTGCTACAATGCATCCGCAAGGATGTTCGCGCTCCATCCTGGGGTTCGTCAGGGCATAGGTTCACGCCTGAGGAACCGTCTGGAGGGATTGCGGCGAGGAGTAGCCTCCCCGCGCTTCTCCAACGGTCACCCGGGGCTGACCCATGCCGGGGGATGAGGGAGGGTCGCCGTGCCGATCCGCTTGCTGGACGCGACGGTGGCGGCGCAGATCGCTGCCGGTGAGGTGGTTGAACGGCCGGCCTCGGTGGTGAAGGAACTGGTCGAGAACGCCCTGGACGCCGGCGCGCGGCGGATCAGCGTCGAGGCGCGGGGGGGCGGCCTGCGCGAGATCAAGGTGCTGGACGATGGCTGCGGCATCCCGGCCGCCGAGGTCGAACTGGCCTTCGAGCGCCACGCCACCAGCAAACTCGGCAGCGCCGAGGACCTGTGGAACATCACCACCCTGGGCTTTCGCGGCGAGGCGCTGCCCTCGATTGCCAGCGTCGCCCAGGTGATCTGCGTGACCCGCGCGGCCGGCGAGGAGCCTGGCGTCGAGGTGCGTATCGCGGGGGGCGAAGTGCAGGCGCGCCAGCCGCGCGGTTGCTCGCCGGGCACGAGCATCACCGTGCGCAACCTGTTCTACAACACCCCCGTGCGGCGCGAGTACCTGCGTTCCGAGGCCACCGAGTTGAGCGCCATCAGCGCCGTGGTGCAGCAGTACGCCCTGGCTTACCCTGAGGTGCGCTTCAGCCTGCTGCTGGAGGGGCGCCTGGCGCTGCAAACCAGCGGCAATGGCGACCTGCGGGAGGTGGTGGTCGAGTTGTACGGGCTGGAGGTGGCCCGGCAACTGCTGCCGATCGAGGCCAGCGCCGGCGACGACGAGCAGGCCGTGCGAGTCACCGGCCTGGTGTCGCCCCCCGGCCTGACCCGCGGCTCGCGGGGCTATCTTCACCTGTTCGTCAACCGGCGCGCCCTGCAGCCGCGCGGCGCTCTCGCCGCGGTGGTGGAGGAGGCCTACCATACCCTGCTGATGAAGGGGCGCCATCCCCTGGCCGTGCTTGACATCCGCGTGCATCCCCTGGCGGTGGATGTCAATGTGCATCCCACCAAGAGCGAGGTCAAGTTTCGCTACGCCCCCCGCGTCTTCAGTGTGGTTGGGCGCGCCGTGCGTGAGGCCCTGGTCGCGGGGGCCGAGGTTCCCGCCTGGAGCGCGGAGGATGGCGCCTTGCAACGGCGCTTCGAGTTGCGCCAGGTCGGCGCGCCCGCCCCGCGCGATCCCGAGGCCCCGGCCTGGGGCGCGGGCGCCGCGGCCTGGGATCGCGAGCGCAGCCGCTGGGACGTGGGCGCGCCGGCCCCGGCGGGGCATGCCGGCGGGGGCCACGACGCGCCGCCCGCCCCGGTGACGCTTGAACGCGGCCCTGCCGCGCCCGCGGCGGCGCCGCCCGCGTCGCTGCCGCCGCTGCGGGTGGTGGGCCAGGTGGGGCTGACCTACATTGTGGCCGAGGCCCCCGAGGGCATGTATTTGATTGACCAGCACGCCGCCCATGAGCGCATTACCTACGAGCGGCTCATGGCCCAGCACGCCCGGGGCCAGGTGGAGTCGCAGAGGATGTTGCTGCCGCAGGCCGTGCCAATGGCCCCCGCCGCGACTGCCCTGCTGCTGGGCAACGCGGCGCAACTGGCCGACTGGGGCTTCGCCCTCGACCCCTGGGGCGACGGGGTGCTGGTGCGCGCCGCCCCGGCAACCCTGCCCCTGGAGGAACTGCCCCGCGCCCTCCACGAACTCGCCGACCGCCTGGCCGGTCAGGGCGGCTCCACGCCCCTCGATTGGCGCGAGGCCGTGCTGATCACCCTCGCGTGCCATACCTCGGTGCGCGCCGGGCAACCTCTCGCGCTCGAAGAGATGCGCCAGATCCTGCAGCAACTCGAGCAGTGCGCCAGCCCTCGCACCTGCCCCCACGGCCGCCCGACCATGATCTTGATGACCCCCGCCCAGATCGAGCGCCAGTTTGGGCGCCGGGCCTGAGGGATGGCAGGGATTGCCTATGACCCCGGTATGGACCTGGATCGCCCTGGCGCTGACGGCCCTCACCTGGATCATCCCCTTCGTGATGCTGTTCATTGTGCCGGCGAACCGCAAGCCCTCGTCGGCTACCGCCGAGTTGAACCTGGAAGTGACGCTGCTCTGCTACGATCCTCGCGTGGTGGCCGACCTGCGGCGCGCCGAGGCCGGCTACGCGGCGCGCTCGCGGGAACTGACCCTCGACGAGTGGCGCCGGCGCCCGCTCCGCAAGCGGCTCCTCGAGAACCTGACGCGGCTCATGTCGCCGTTGCTGTGATACCCGGGGAAACCTGGTTTCCCCGGGCCGTCGCCGGAATTGTGGGGCCGCGCGGGCAGCTTGCCCGCGGAGACGCGACGCGGGCGGGACGCCCGCGCTCCCAGGCGCGTAGGTTACCCCAGGTGTGAAGTGTTCACATTTCTCCCGGGAGCGCGGGCAGCTTGCCCGCGGAGACGCGACGCGGGCGGGACGCCCGCGCTCCCAGGCGCGTAGGTTACCCCAGGTGTGAACAGTTACGCCCCCGGCTCACCCTAACGCCGCCAGGGCCCGCTGCGCGCTCTCAGCAGGCTTGACCTTGATCTCGGCCTGAACGACCTGCCCCGCCTCGTCAATCACAAAGTGCGAGCGCTCGACCCCCATGTACTTCTTGCCGTACATGCTCTTCTCCACCCACACCCCATAGGCCTCGGCGACACGATGCTGATCATCCACCAGCAGGGTGAAGGGCAGATTGTGTTTGGTCTTAAACTTCTGGTGCGACTTGACGCTGTCGGGGCTCACGCCGAGCACGACAGCGTTCTTCTCCTCGATGGTCGGGTAGTTGTCGCGAAAGCCGCATGCCTGCGTGGTGCACCCCGAGGTGTCGTCCTTCGGGTAGAAGTAGAGGATCACCTTTTTCCCCCGGAACTGCGACAGCCGCACCGGCTCGCCGGTGTCGCTCAGGACCTCGAAGTCAGGGGCCATATCCCCGACCTTGACCTTCTGCTCGGACATTGTGCGCTCCTTGTAGAACTGTCACTGTCGCTCTTGATTCTACCTGAAATCTGGCCGCCGCAGGCGGGGAAGAGAAAACGCGGGGAGGCTGCGCCTCCCCGTACCCCACCCCAGGGGGATGCAATAAGGGTTGTTTCTGGGAAGGCGCAGCCCTCCCAGACCCTCCCGCGGGCGGGGGTGTGGGGAAACCCGGTTTCCCCCGTGGGGGCGGAGGCGACGCCGGGGGCGCAAAGCAGGTGCTGTGGAACGACCCGCCTGCCCGAGGTTCCTACAGGCCTTATGCGCCGTTACTGCGCGACGAAAGGATTAAAGATCGTGTGCTCAGAGATGTTGCGTTCTCGCATAGCCGCCTGAAACACTACCGCTGCCGATCCCTGCCCGGGGAGGGCATCGCGGAAGAGCAGCAGCAGCCCCTGTTGCGACGGCGAGCCGGCGGGGCCATCGGGGTCGGCGCTGAAGGGCAGTGTGGCGCTGCCGCCGGGGGGGAGCGTCAGCTCCTGTACCGCGGGGCGGAAGCGTAGTTGCCCGGTTTGCATGGTGTGGGCGGTGGCGCCGCAGGTCGGGGCGGGGGCGGGCGAGCAGTCCCAGAGTTGCGGCGCGCCGCGGTTGAGGAAGTAGGCGTCGTAGGCCAGGACGAAGTAGTTGAAGGGCCGGTCGCTGCGCAGGCCTATCGCCGTGGCCGGCACGGGCAAGACATAGTTCTGAGTGTTAAAATCGGCCACGAGGAAGAAATAGCTCCGCGGGGGCGCCGCGCTGCCCACGGCGCGCACGAAGACCGCGTGGCGCCCGTTGCGCCCGCCGGGGGCGGCATTGTACACCACGTAGTCGGTGACACCGTCGCGGTTGGTGTCAATGTGCGCCTCGAAGCGCGCCGGCACGTCGGGCGAGGCGCGGAAGGGCCGATCATAGACGGTGAGGGCGAATTCGACCACTTCGTCGGGCATGGCGCCCGGGGGCGCAGGCGGCAACCGCAGGGTGGCGTTCAGCCCTGGAACGCTGTAGCTGCGTAACCCGACGCCGGAGAGGTCCACCGGGCTTGCGCCGCTCCCGGGGCGCGAGCCGATAACGTAGTCGGGCGTGGCGCAGGGTGTGGTTGTATTCAGCGCGTCGCACTGGTTGGGGCTGATCTCCACCAGGGCGAAGTTCTCGACCGGGCCGGGGGCAACGGGCGCCGGATTGGCCAGTTCGAGCCGGTCGCTCTCCTGCCGGGTCACGCGCACCTGGGCCACGCGGCGCGGGACCAGATGGATCGGCACGCTGACGCAGTCGTTCGCGCTGCCGTCAATCACCAGCAGGCCATCAACTTCCAACGGCGCCGCGCCCCTCTCGCACTCCCCGTCAGCGCTTCCCGGGGCACAGGTGGCCCCGGCGGCCTCTTCGAGGGCCCAGGCCCGCAGCCGGGCCGGGTCGATCGTCGCGGTTACGGTAACGAGCGTGGCGCTGCGCGGCGGCAGATCCACGCGCTCCGGACTGACGCTCAGGCTCACGCCGGGCCCGCCGGCGCGCAGGCTGGCGCTGAGCCTGTAGCTGCGGGGCGTTGTAGAGTAGTTCAATACCGCCACCTGGCGTTGCAGCGTCTGCGGCGCGGCGAGGGGTTGGTAGCCAAAGGAGACGCTGCCGGTCTGGGCGTTCCAGGCGCGGAAGAGGGGGTCGCCGAAGGGGTAGCCGCTGGCGCAGGGGGGTAGGACGCGGAACAACAGGTAGTTGAGCAGGTCGAGCAACGGGGTGAACGTGCATCCGCGGAGGTTGGAGTCCTCCGCCAGGCGCGCGGCGAGTTCGGTCGCGTCCCAGGCCAGGGTGCGCCCGCGGAAGGCGGCCAGGGCGTCGAGGCGCCCGCTGCCCTGCAGGGTGATGGGCGCCGGCGCATCGCCCTCGGCGGCCAGCAGGCTCTGGCCGTGGTTCATCAGCAGGATCTTGACAAACGGCGCCAGCGAGAGCGGAACATCGGGCGCGTCGCCCAGGCCGGGATTGGGATTGAGCAGGCCGAGGCGCTCGAGTTGCTGGATCATCAGTGCGGCGGCGCCGGCGGCCACCGGCGCCGCGCCCGACGACCCGCCGAAGGGCGCCAGCGCGGCGCCGCCGCCGGCCCGGGCCGACAGAATGGCCCCCGGCGCGGCCAGGTCGGGCTTGGCGCGATTATCGGCGATGCGCGGCCCGCGGCTGGCGCCCGGCGCGATGCGCTCGTCGCCGCCGTTGGGCGGGAGGCTCTCGGCGACGGCCAGGGCGGCATCCGCCGCCGCGGGCGCGCCGATGATGTAGGGCCGGTTGCCGTCATTGCCCGCCGCGGCCACCACCAGCGACCCGTAGTAGCCGGCGAGATCGGCGAAGAGGGTGAGGGCATCTTCGGGTTGGCCGTAGCTGAAGCTGACCGAGAGGTTGATAACATCGGCGGGATCGTAGGCCAGGCACCCCGGGGTGACGCCGGGGGTGCAGAGACCGCGGTCCGAGCCGTCGAGGTCAAGGGCCGCGTCGAGGGCGCGCAGCAGGGCGACGCCGTTGCACAGCCCGGCGTCGCCGTTGCAGGCCTTGAAGGCCCACAGATTGGCGCCGGGCGCGACGCCGCTGTCGGCGCCGCCGGGGCTGGCGGGCAACCCGGCGGCGATATCGGCAACCTGGGTGCCGTGACTGGACAGGTCGATCGGATTGGCGTCGAAGAAAATGCAGACCTGCAGGGCGCCGCAGCGCGGATCGGGGTTCGGCCAGAGATCGCCGACAAAGTCATAGCCTCCGCGCACCTTGGCATTGGGAAAGAGATCGGCGGGAGGGTCGAGGGCCGGGTCGCATCCGGGCTGGCCCGGGGCCAGGGCGGCGTCGCCGCAGGCGGCGCGGCGATAATCGGCCGGGTCACCGCTGCCGCCCAGTTTCACGTGGGTGTAATCAATGCCCGAGTCGACCAGGGCGATGTCGACGCCGGTGCCGTCGCTGCGCCGGGCACGCACCGCATCAGCGCCGATCAGCGCCGACACTTCAGCCAGGGTGAGCAACGCGCCGTCGCGGGCGCCCTGATCCACGGCGTAATCCTTCACCTGCACCACCCCCTCGACCCCCGGCAGGTCGCGCAGCGCCGCGACTGCGCCGGCGTCAATGGTGACGGCCAGACCCGTGGCGGCGTGGTCGAAGCGCGCCAGGACGCTGCCGCCCAGCGCTTCGACCTGCGCGGCGATGCGGTCCTGTTCGGCCCGCAGGCGCGCCAGGTAGCGCTGGCGTTCCGCGTGGCTCCAGGTATGGCCCACCAGGGCCAGTGGCGGCGTCTCCAGTTGCACCAGGGCGCCGACCTGCGCGCCGGAGGCAAGCGCCGCGGTCTCCGTCCAGCTTGCGCGATCGGTCGCCTGCACCAGGGCGCGAAATGCCGGCAGCGAGAGCTCGCCCTGGGCCACGGCAGGCGTTGATGCGCCAAGGCTCAGAACCAGACCAGAGGCCATGGCGATCAAACCAAGGGTGACAAACACCCTGAACGTGCGCGAATTCACGGTCACTCCCTTGCTGCTACGGGGCAGAAATGTTTCTTGATCGCCGACGAGAGTTCCTGGAACGGGTTGCAGGCTTGATGCGCAGGAGGCAGAGACGCAAGAAAGCAGCGGTAGGGACACGCAAGCCTGTCATGGTTGCGAACGATGGTCGCCGAGCGCGGATGCGCTGGAAGCGCGGGACCTTTATTCAGCAGTGCGACTCGCGGGCGCACTGCCAGAATGGAGCTTCTGCTGGCAATGTTCGGCTCCTAACAGACTACAATTGGTCGTGGTCTCTGTCAATAACAGTATTGTTGGGTATCGTAGCTGTGCGTGGCTTTCTAAGGCGTTTTGCGCATCCCCGTGTCCGCGACTCACAGGTGACAATTTCGTTATCAGCCGTCCATGCGGCCCGCGCCGCACACCGACGGGGTGAACATACTTCTTGGGAGGGCGCAGCCCTCCCAAACCCTTCCATCGGGTGGGGGTATGGGGAAACCTGGTTTCCCCATACCCCTGCTCGAGCAGCAATCCGTTGCAACGAAGGTGACGGCCCCCTCCCCAGCCCTCCCCCGCTGGGGGAGGGAGTCCGGCTCCTCCCCCCAGCGGGGGGAGGCTGGGAGGGGGGCAGAACGCGGCGAACGGTTTTCACCTCAGCCGTCCATGCGGCTTGCGCCGCACCCCGACGGGATGAACATACTTCTTGGGAGGGCGTAGCCCTCCCAAACCCTTCCATCGGGTGGGGGTATGGGGGAACCAGGTTCCCCCATGTTCACGTCAGGGCGGCGAAGAGCGTGTCATAGTGGGGCGCCAGGCGGCCCCAGTCGTAGGGCGCGGCGATGGCGCGCCACATGGCGCGGTCGGGCCGTTGGCGCGCCTGGCAATGGGTCAGGAGCAGGTTCACCATGCCGTCGTGGTCTTCATAGAGGCAGGTGGCATGCACCGAGGATGGGAGCAGGTCGGGGTAGTTCAGGCGCCGGGGTAACACCGGAGCGCAGCCACAGTAGAGGGCCTCGACGATCGCGATGCCGAAATACTCCTGGATGGCGGCGCTGACCACCACATCGGCGCGGCGCAGCAGAGCGGCGTAGGCCCCGCGCGAGGGGGCGTAGCCCCAGTGAACGATGCGCTGGCGCCAGCGTTCGCGGGCGGCGGCGAAGGCGGGGGCGCGCGGGTCGATGTGCTCGCCGGCCACGATCAGGCGAAAGTCGGCCCCGCGCGTCTCCAGCGCCTCCAGCGCGGCGAAGAAGGCCCCGGGCTGTTTGTCGTACTCCCAGCGCGAGTTCCAGAGGATGGTCAGCGGCCCGTCCTCGGCGGGCGCCTGATCCTCCGCCGCAGCGTCCAGGGCGGCCAGGTCGATCCCCGGCGGCAGCACGTGGCTCTTCGCGGCGATGGCTTCGACGTTCTCCAGTTCCTGGTGATCGTGGTAGCGGCTCAGCAGGGCGCCCAGGGCGCCAAGAAAATCGCGCCGGTGAAAGTCGGAGTTGAAGATCACCGCGTCGGCGACGAGCGCCGAAGTGTAGTTGATCCAGGCCAGGCCCAGGTCGCGCTGGCGCGAGGGCGGCAGGGGATAGGTCAGTTGATTCTCATGAAAGTACACCGCCGCCGGCGCGCCGCCCAGGCAATCGGCCGTCAGGGCGCGAAAGGTGGCCAGGTCGAGCATGTCGCTGGCGACGATCAGGTCGGGGCGTTCGCCCAGGGCGCGGGCCATGCGCGCCAGGGTGACGGCCCCGCCGCGCATGCGCCAGCGCCAGCCGCCTGCCTGCGAGAGGGTCAACAATGTCACTTGATGCGCGGCGCGCGCCGCGTAGCCCGCCGCGACCGCGGCATGCGAGCCGCCGTGAAAGGGGTCGATCCACAGGATGCGCATGGCGCCACCGGTTATGCTGCTTCACCCGTTGGCGGGGCTATCCGCCGGGGCAGCGACCGCGGGCCTCCTGTCAGTTCCCATGCGGCTGCGCCGCACACCAACGGGATACCACTAAGAGTTGTTCCTGGGAGGGCGACGCCTTCCCAGGCCCTCCCGCGGGCGGGGGCCGGGGAAACCTGGTTTCTCCAGACCCCTGCTTGAGGGCAACGCCCTCCTGAACCCTCCCGCGGGCAGGGATGTGGGGAAACCCGCTTTCTCCACATCCCGCTCCGAGGGGCTACGTTCACGAGGAACCCGAGTACATGTTCACATTTCTCCTGGGAGCGCGGGCATTATGGTCTTTGAGAAATTCATCCGCTATGTCAGGCTGGCCGTGGGGCTCATGGTCTTTGAGAAATTCATCCGCTATGCCGGGCTGGCCGTGGGGCTGAAGCCCTCGGCTATGGAATGCGAAGCCCGCCTGCGCGGGCTAGAGCGGATGATGTATAAAGACCATCTTGCCCGCGGAGACGCGACGCTGGCGGGATGCCCGCGCTCCCAGGCGCGGGTGTTACCCCAGGTGTGAACGCTCACGAACCCGGCATGACTTGCTATTCCTGACGGGTGATTGTACCATTTCCCTATCCACTTGCCCGTGGAAGGGCAGGTCGGTGCAATGCAACCCCGAGCGGGCGGCCAGACCGCCCCGACCCCACCGTGGGCGGCGGACCTCGCCCGGTACCGCGTGGAGCGCGCCGCGTCGCGAAACCGTGTCCTGCAAGCAAAGGAGAACCGTCAATGACGACCGTGTCCCAGTCTTACCAGCACCTGCTGATCGAGCTTGACGACCGGCTGGCGTTCATCACGATGAACCGGCCCGCGAAGCGCAACGCGCTCTCGTTGGAACACATGGAGGAACTGATCGACGCCTTCCGTACCGTGGGCCGGCGCGGCGACATCGGCGTGGTGGTGCTGCGCGGCGCGGGACCGGCGTTCTGCGCGGGCCACGACTTGAGCGAGATGAGCGGGCGCAGCGCCGAGTTTTACCGCCAGCTCTTCGATGTCTGCACGGTGTTGATGGAGACGATACAGGCCATTCCGCAGCCGGTGATCGCCCAGGTGCACGGGATCGCCACGGCCGCGGGGTGCCAGCTCGCGGCCACCTGTGACCTGGTGGTGGCGGCCGAGGATGCCCGGTTCGCCACCCCCGGGGTGAAGATCGGGCTGTTCTGTTCGACGCCGATGGTGGCGCTGAGCCGCGCCGTGCCGGCGAAGAAGGCGATGGAGATGCTCCTGACGGGCGAGCCGATTTCGGCATTGGAGGCCCGCGAGTTCGGGCTGGTGAACCAGGTGGTTCCGCCCGCCGAACTGGAGAGCGCGACCCGCGCCCTCGCCGGGAAGATCGCCGCCGCCAGCGGCACGGTGGTGGGTCTGGGCAAGCAGGCCTTCTACCGGCAGATCAACATGCCCCAGCACCAGGCCTACGCCTACGCCAAAGAGGTGATGTCTTTCAACGCCACCTTCCCCGACGCGCAGGAGGGCATCTGCGCCTTTCTGGAGAAGCGCCCGCCCCGATGGAGCGATCGGTAACGGCGGGGAAACCGGGTTTCCCCGCGCCCCTGCCTTGTGGGCGGGCCCGGGGGGCCACGCTCGCCTACGCCCGCCCGCGGGCCGGGGCCTGGGTGCGCGGGTCTGCGGCCCGCATCCGCAGGATATGGGGAAACCGGGTTTCCCCATACCCCTGCTTGAGGGCTACGCCCTCCCAAACCCTCCCAGGGGCCGGGGCCTGGGTGCGCGGGCCTCCGGCCCGCGTCCGCTGAGGTATGGGGAAACCGGGTTTCCCCATGCCCCTCTTCGAGAGCCTATGTTCACGTTAGCCGTCCATGCGATTCGCGCACAACGCCGCGATGAACATAAGGTTGTTCCTGGGAGGGCTGCGCCCTCCCAGACCCTCCCGCGGGTGGGGGAATGGGGAAACCGGGTTTCCCCATTCCCCTGCGGGGCGGGGGAATGGGGAAACCCGGTTTCCCCACCCCCCCTGCTCCAGCAGTCTATGTTCACGTCAGGTCATGCCGCATGACCAGGAGCGGCCCGAGGGCGCCGGGGGGCGGTCCGCCCGTCTCCCACGGGTGGCCGAGCGCGGCGGCAAGCGCGGCGTGCCAGCCGTCATCACGCTTTGACTGCGCCGCTCCGCTGAGGATCAGGTAGTCGCGGGCGCGGGTCAGGGCCACGTAGAGCAGGCGCTCGCGCTCGGCCCGCTCGAGCTGGCGTTCCGTGTGGCGAGCGAGCAGGAAGGCGGCGGGGAGTCGCTGTTCGTCAGCCGGGTCGCGCACCTGGAGCGCCAGGCCGTAGGCCCGCCGCGCCAGCCAGCGCGCGCGGGGCGCTGGCGGCGCGCGCCCCAGGTCGGGCAGAGCGACGACGGGGAACTCCAGCCCTTTGCTGCGATGCACGGTCATGAGGCGCACGGCGCCCTGGGCCTCCAGGGGCGCGTCGCCTTCGCGGGCCTCGACGCGCAGCAGCAGGTCGAGGTATTCGCTGAAGGCCCGCAGCCCCCGCCCGCCGGCGAGGCGCGCCGCGGCCAGGAGTTTCTCGACATTGGCCCGGCGCCGTTCCCCGTCCTCCAGGGCGCTGATGATCGCCAGGTAGCCCGTGCGGTCGAGGGCCGCCCGCAGCAATTCAACCACCGTGGAGCGCCCGCGCATGGCATGCAACTCGCCCAGGGTCCGCGCGGCGAACGGCACCCCGGCGCCGGCGGCGCCGTCCTCCACGGCGGCCAGCAAGGCTTCCCAGAGGCTGGCCGCGCCGCTCAGCTTCAGGGCCATGATCGCGCCGTCATCGATGGCGAAGAGGGGCGAACGCAACGCGCCCACCAGGGCCAGTTCGTTGCTCGGATCGTCTATGGCCTGGAGAAGATGGATAAGATCGAGCACCTCCTGGCGTCCGTAGTAGCCCCGTCCCGCGGTGGTGAGGTAGGGGATGCCCCGTTCGCGCAGGGCGATCTCGAAGGACTCAAAGGAGGTCGAGGCCTGAAAGAGGAGCGCGATGTCGCCATAGGCCGGGGGGCGCCAGCCGAACTGTGGGTCGTAGACGATCGGCCCGGCGGCGCCAGCTACCAGGTCGGCCAGGCGGCCGGCCAGGAGCGCGGCCTCGGCCGTGCGACGCTCGGCGGCCTCGCCGGCGTCGCTCAGCACGTGCCATTCGGCGGTGATGGGATGGGCGGGCGGGGGCCGGTGGGCCGTCAGCGGTTCGTAGGGCGTCTCGAAGGGGCGAGGGGCTGTTGGCCGCCAGAAGAGCCGTTCACCGATACGGTTGATCAGTTCGACCAGGGTCGCGTGGGCGCGAAACGACGTTTGCAGCGCCAGCCGCTTCCCGCCCCATTGCTGAATATCGCCTTCGACCTCGCGGAAGACGCTTACATCGGCGCCCCGAAAGCGGTAGATGGACTGTTTCCCGTCTCCCACGACGAAGAGTTGCGGGCCGGCGGCGCCGGGGTCGGCGGACGGCCCGGCCAGGGCGTAGATGATGGCCCGCTGGTCGTCGTTGGTGTCCTGAAACTCGTCCACCAGCACGGCCTGGAGTTCGGCGCGCCAGCGCGCCCGGACGTGGGGGTGGCGCTCCAGGAGGTCGCGGGCGCGGCGCTCCAGGTCGTCGAAGTCGAGGCGGTCGAGGGCGGCCTTGCGCTGCGCGTAGCGCGCGTCGGCGCGGTGGAACAGGTCGCGCAGGGCCAGGGTGGCCAGGGCGGCGCGCTCTTCGATGCGCGGGTCGGGCGCGAAGGCCAGGAGGTCGGCCATGGCGCGGTAGGCCTCGCGCAGGGCGCGGAGGGCCTCTCTGGCCGCGCTGAGATCGCCGGCGTTGCCCCAGAGGCGTTTGCTGCCGCCCTGAAGGTTGAGCGCATCCAGCGCGGTGAAGTCGGGCGCTTGCGGGTCGACGCTGGTGAGCCAGGCGGCCATGGCCCGCACCTGGGCGCCGATCCGGTCATCGGCGGGCGCGATGGGGGCCAGGGCGAGCAGGGTGGCGGCAGCCTGGCGCCAGGGCGCGCCGGCAAACAACTCCTCCAGCGTTTCGGCGCGGGCCATGGCCAGGCGTTCGTGCCAGTGCCGCAACAGGGCAGCGGGGTCGGAGGGCAGGGCGCGCAGCGCCGCGCGGGTCTCGCCGCCGCCGCGCAGCAGATCCACCAGGGCGGCGCGCACCTCGGCGGGGCCGAACTCCTCCAGCAGCACCTCCAACCCGGCGGGCAGCGTCGTGGGCGTCGCCGCCACACCCTCGCCGCGACCGCTCACCACCTCGCGCAGGGTCTCGTCCACGCTCTCGGCGAGGAGCAGCCCGGCCTCCACCTCGTCGAGAATGGCAAAACGCGGGTCGAGACCCGTCTCGACAGGATGAGCGCGCAGCAGGGTGGCGCAGAAGCTATGGATGGTGCCGATGCGGGCGCCCTCCACCGCGGCGACAAGGCTTGCCCGGCGGGTGCTCGCGCCGGGCGCGCCCGCGCCGCGCTCGAGGGCCAGACGCACCCGTTCGCGCATTTCGCGGGCCGCCTTTTCGGTAAAGGTGACGGCCAGGATGGCGGCGAAGGGATCGGGATCGCCGCCAGCGTCGAGCAGCCGGATGTACCGCTCGACCAGCACGCGGGTCTTGCCACTACCGGCCCCGGCGGTGATCACCAGGCGCCCGTCGTGCTCGATGGCGGCGCGTTGTTCGGGGGTGAGATCCATATGTTCGCGTTAGATTTTAGATTTTAGATTTTAGATTGCGGTTCCATGCAACAGGAAGCGCTTCAGCGCTCACGAACTCGGGGCGTCTCTATGACGCTTTGGTAACCGCGTTTCCCCATCCCCCTGCTTACGGGCCGCGCCCGCCCAGACCCGCCCACCGCGTGGGGGGCGTGGGGAAACCCGGTTTCCCCACACCCCTCTTCGAGAGCCTATGTTCACGTTAGTTTAGTGGAGTATACAGCAATCAAAAATCAAAAATCTACAATCCGCCATGGTCTTACTCAGCGCGCGTCATGTAGGTGGTCACCCCCGCCACACCCAGTTGGCGCTCCAGGGCGAGCACCCGTTCCAGGGCCGGGCGGTAGGGGTGATGGGCGATAAGCATGCGCCGGGCGGCGCGGATGCAGCCGAGCGCGAGCAGGTGGCGGTAGGCCACCCATTCGGCGTGTCCCTCGCGCAACTCCTCGTCGCGCAGGAGCGGGCAGCGTTCGGCCTGCCATGCGTGGGCGTACTCGTGGGCCACGGTGGTGCGGAAGGCCAGACGCGGCAGACCGTAGAGCATGTAGATCACCCGAACGTGCCCGCGGCGCTGGTACAGGCCGAGCGTGCGCTCATCTTCGGGCGAAGCGGGGCGCCCCTCGGCGCGCAGGGCGGCGAGGGTCGGCGCGTCCACCAGGCGAAAGGCGACGCCGACGTTGAGGGTCATCCCCAGGTGCGCGGCCACAGCCGCGACCGTTTCGTCGAACACGGCGCGGGCCACGTCCGGGTCGTAGATCGCCACCTGGTGGCAGGCGGGGCACTGCAGGCGCCCATCGTGGAGGCGCCAGTACTGATCGCCGAGGGGCGCGCCGCAGGCGGCGCAGCGGGGCCGGGTGGCGATGCAACGGGCGCAGTAGCGCTCGGGGCGATCGATCAGCGCATAGGACGTGCCGCTGAGCATCGCGCCACAGGCGGCGCAGCGATCGTCTGGATGAGCGCACATGCCTGCCACGGGAGGGTTGGGAGGGGCAAGCCCTCGCACATCAAAGCTCAATGGTACCCAAAGAACGCCCGTACCGTCCGGGCCACCTCTTCCACCTCGGCGCGGGTCAACTCGGGGAAGAGCGGCAAGGAGAGCACGCGCGTCGCGGCGCGCTCGGTATGGGGGAGCGCGCCCTGGCGCTGGCTCGCCGTGGCGTAGGCCGGCTGCAAGTGGGCCGGGACGGGGTAGTGCACATCGCAGCCGATCCCGGCCTCGAGCAGATAGCGGCGCAGGGCGTCGCGCGCGTCGCACTCTACCACGAAGAGGTGATAGACGTGCCCGGGATCATCGGCGGGCAATTCGAGGGGCAGCCCGGCGAGCAACTCGCGGTACCAGGCGGCTCGCTCGCGGCGGGCCTGGTTCCAGGCCGCCAGCCGGCGCAACTTCACCCGCAGCGCGGCAGCTTGCAATTCATCGAGGCGCGAGTTACGCCCGCCGGCTTCAACGGCGATGTACTTCTCGCCCCAGCCATACATGCGCAGGCGCCGCAGGCGGGCCGCCAGGTCCGGGTCGCTGGTGGTGAGGGCGCCGCCATCACCCAGCGCGCCAAGGTTCTTGGAGGGGTAAAAGCTAAAGCAGCAGATCGCGCTCGCGCCGCCGCCGACCAGCGTGCCGGCCTCGGGGCCGCGATAGCGGGCCCCGTGGGCCTGCGCCGCGTCTTCGACCACCTGGAGGTCGTAGAGGCGCGCGATGGACCAGATCGCCGCCATGTCGGCGGCGCGGCCGTAGAGATGCACCGGCAACAGCACGCGGGTGCGCGGGGTGATGGCAGGCTCCAGCAGCGCCGGGTCGAGGGTGTGCGTGGCCGGATCAATGTCCACGAAGACCGGGCGCGCGCCGGTCTGCGCAATCGCGGCCACCTGGTAGACACAGGCGTTGGCGACGGTGATCACCTCGTCGCCGGGGCCGACATCGAGGGCGGTGAGGGCCAGGTAGAGGGCCTCGGCGCCGCTGGCCACCCCGACACATGCCCCGGCCCCGCAGAAGGCGGCAAATTCGGCCTCGAAGGCCGCGACCTCGTGGCCGAGGATGTACCAGCCGCTCCGGACCACCCGCGCCAGGGTGTCGGTCACCTCGGGGTCAAGTTCCGCCGCCTGCCGTGCCAGATCGCCAAAGGGTATCCGCAGCCCGGTGCTCATAGGATTCAGGCTCCCCGCTCCACCGGCTCGGCCAGGCGCTCAGCAAGCCACCGCTGGACAAGCTGCAGCCCCTCGGGATGGATGCCGTGCCCGATGGGATACTCGTGGTAGGCGTAACGCGCCGCGCTGAGGCGGAGCATGTCGCGGGTCATATGGGCGGCCTCGACGGGGATGATCTCGTCGTAGGTTCCGTGCATGTGCAGGATGGGTAGCCGTTCCAGGCCCTGGAGCCCGGTGGGAGGCAGCAGCGCCGGGTCGAGGTAGCCGCTGATCGGCGCCAGGCCGGCGACCAGTTCCGGGCGGCGCACCGCCACGGCAAAGCTCATTATCGCGCCCTGGCTGAAGCCGAGGATGTAGGTGCGCTGCGGATCGGTGCCGATCTTGCCCGGCAGGGTCTCGACGAAGCGCTCGACCAGGTCAGCCGCCTGGGCGCGGGTCTGCGGGTCGGGTATCAGGCGGCCCGGGGCGCCGCTGAGATGGTACCAGGCGAAGCCGCCCCAGGGCAGCGCCAGGGGCGCCCGGGCGCTGACCACGTGGAAGCGCGGGTCAACCAGATCGGCCAGATCGAACAGGTCGTGCTCATTGGCGCCGTAGCCGTGCAGGAGCAGCAGGAGCGGCGCCGGCGCATCGCTGGCGACCCGCGGTTTGCGTTCGATGGTCTTGATAGCTGTGGACACGGTTGCTCCCCTGTGGGTGCAGATACGTATCGGTCCCGTTCGGAGGGGCGGCGGGGAGGCGTAGCCTCTCTACCGCCCCTTCTAGCGCCCGCGGTCACGGAATCACCAGCTCCTGGCCCACGCGGAGATTGTCGGCCTGTTCGGGCGTAAGATTATTGGCGCGCAACAGGTCGGCAACGGAGACGCCAAAGCGTTCGGCGATGGCGCGAAAGGTGTCACCCGCCTGCACAACGTAGCGCCGGCCCGCGGCGGGCGTCGCAGGCGGCGCGGGAGTGGCCGTCGGTTCGAGGGTGGCGGTAGGTTCCGGCGTGGCCGTGGGTGAAGGCGTCGCGCTTGCTTCGACGGTGGCGGTGGCTGCGGGCGTGGCGCTGGGCGTGGGCGTGGCGCCGGGGCGCGGCGTGGGCGTCGGCGCGATCGGGAGCGGGGCAGCCGGCTCTTCCAGCGGGGCCAGCACGGCCGCATCGAACGGCCGGGCGCCCGGAAGCAACAGGCTGTAGCTGCCGATACGCAACACCCGTACCTCACTGCGGGCAAGGATCAACGCACTGAGAATAGCGCAGGCGAACAACACCGCCGCGCCGATCGCCACGCTCCGCTGGCCGATGCGGGGCCACAGCAGGCGCAGCAGCATGACGCCCGGCACCGGCAGCACGAGAGCGACGATGAGGAGCAGGTAGACGAGCGGTTCGGGCATAGCGACGGTATTGTACCACGTCTGGCCGGGGATTACCGCTCGACCAGGGTCGCCACGGTCACCCCATCGCCGCCATCGCTGCCGCCGCTGGTGAACGAGGCCACCAGGGGATGGCCTTGCAGCGCCTCGCGCACCGCCTGGCGCAGGGCGCCCGTTCCTTTGCCGTGCACCAGGCGCACCTGGTGCAGCCCGGCCAGATAAGCGTCATTGAGGTAGCGGTCGAGGCGGTCGCCGACCTCGTGGGCGCGGTAGCCGCGCAGGTCAAGGGTCATCGAGACGTCGGGCGCGGGGGGGAGCGCGACGCTGCGTTCGGCGCGGTACTCACGGCGCGGGCCGGCCTCGGGGGCGCCTTTCTCGCGCTTGAGATCCTTCAGGTCCACGTTCATCCGGAAGCCGCCCACCTGCACCTGCGCGCTGCCGTCGTCAGGGTCGAGGCTGACAATCTCGCCCTTGAGGCCCACCGGGCGCACCAGCACCGTGTCGCCGATTTGCAGCGGCCGCGGGGCCTGGGGAGCGGGACGGGCGGGCTGCGCCGGGGCGGCGCGCGGGCGGGCGGCGGCCTCTTTGACCTGCTCCGCAGCGGCGGCGAGGCGCTGTTCAGCCTGTTCCAGCCATTCGCGCGAGAGCGAGACGCTGCGAAAATCGTCGCGCAGGCGCTTGAGCAACAGGCGCGTCTCGCGCAGTTCCTCTTCCAGTTCCTGGCGCGCGGCCTCGGCTTCGACCTCGCGGCGCTCGTTGAAGGCGCGCCACTCCTGCTCCAGCCGGTCACGGTACTTCTCGGCGTCCTCGCGCAACTCCTCGGCGCGACGCAACGCGGCCCCGGCAGCTTCGCGCTCCTGATGAATACCGGCGAGCAGATCCTCCACCTGGGCGTCCTTGCGATCGATCGTGGCGCGGGCGCGCTCCACCAGTTCCGGATCGAGCCCCAGGCGGCTGGCGATCGCCAGGGCGTTGGAGCGCCCGGGCAGGCCGATGCTGAGGCGGTAAGTTGGCGCGAGGGTCTCCACGTCGAACTCCACCGAGGCGTTCTGCACGCCGGGGGTAGCGTAGGCGAAGGCCTTCAGTTCGGCGTAGTGAGTGGTGGCCACGGCAAGCACGCCCAGATCCAGCAGGCGTTCGATGATCGCGCGGGCCAGGGCCGAACCCTCCACCGGGTCGGTGCCCGCGCCAAGTTCGTCGAGCAGCACCAGGGCCGGGCGGCGCTCCATCCCCAGCCGCGCCGCCTCCGCTTCCTCCGCTTCCAGGGCGCGCAGCAGGCGCACGATGTTGCGCATGTGCGAGGAGAAAGTCGAGAGGCTCTGCTCGATGCTCTGCTCGTCGCCGATGTCGGCGAAGATCTGGGCGAAGACCGGCAGGCGCGAGGGCGCCGCGGCGGGCAGGTGCAGCCCGGCCTGGGCCATCAAGGCGAGCAGGCCGGTGGTCTTGAGGGCCACGGTCTTGCCGCCCGTGTTGGGGCCGGTAATGAGCAGAATACGGAACTCGCCCCCCAGCCAGAGGGTGATGGGCACCACCGTAGCCGGGTCGAGGAGGGGATGGCGGGCCTCGCTGAGCAGCAGCGGGGCGGCCTCGGGGCCGCCGCCGGGGGTGAGCGGCGGCAGCGCCGGGCTGATGGCGGGCGCCACGGCGCGCAGATCGGCGGCGTAGCGCGCTTTGGCGAAGACCAGATCGATCGCCGCCACCGCTTCGACGGTGGCGACCAGTTGCGGCGCGGCTGCGCCCACCTGCTCGGAGAGAGCGGCGAGGATGCGCTGCACCTCCTCCTCCTCGGCGGCCTGCAACTCGCGCCAGCGGTTGTTCAGTTCCACCACCGCCATTGGTTCGATGTAGAGCGTGGCCCCGCTGCTCGACTGGTCATGCACCAGGCCGCGGACATCCTTGCGGTGGCTGGCCTTGACCGGCACGACATAGCGCCCGTTGCGCACGGTGATGATCGGCTCCTGCAGGGCGCCGGCGTAGGCGCTGGAGGTGATCAGGTGATGGAGCTTTTCGTGCAGACGGGCAAAGGCGGCCCGCACTTCGCGCCGCAGTTCGGCGAGGCGGTTGCTGGCCGCGTCGAGCACCTGCCCATCGTCGCCAATGGCCCGTTCGATCGCCGTTTCGAGCGGAGGCAGCGCCGGCATGGCCCCGGCCTGCTCGTTCAGCAGGGGGAAGCGCTCCGGGTCGAGCGTAAGCAGCCGCGCGCGCAGGGCGCGCGCCGCCGCTACCGACCCGGCCACCTCCAGCAAACTGGGGCCGTCAATCACCCCGCCGCGGGCGGTATGCTGCGCGGCGCGGCGAATGTCGCGCATCGCGCCGATGGACAGCCCCGGCACCTCCTCCAGGAGCGCCCGCGCCTCGCCGGTCAACGCCAGCGCCCGCGCCACTTCGGCGACCTCGGTTGACGGGCGCAGGGCCAGGGCCAGTTCGCGCGAGGCCGAGAAGGCCGTGTAGCGGGCCAACCGGGCCAGGATCTTCGGAAATTCCAGGGTGGTGATGGTCTGATCAGCAATGGTCATTGGATTATGCTACGCTTTGTACCCTCACATAACCCAGGAGTTCCGCGGTCGCCTTCCGGCGGGGGGAGTGGAGGGCCTGCGGCCCTCCACCAACCGGTTGTTGCCCGCCCGCGGCGGGAGGGCCGTGGGGGTTGCGCCAGGCCGCCTGGCCGCCGCGGGCGGGAACAGGGGGATGCGGGGAGGCCCGGCCTCCGCGCATCCCCCTCCACCGCGTACGTCCTGTCAAATGACAGAGGGTTGCGCTGCGCTCACTGCACCGCAAAGATAATATCCGCGCCCTCGGGAAGCACTGGATCGAGGAAGTTGTACACCAGGGGGAGCACGACGGTGGAAAAATACTGCAAGACGAAGGAGTTCGCCACGCTGTTCCCCAGGGAGCGCAGCAGCGGCAGGTCAATAGTACGTCCTCCGCGGAGGATCATCAGGTTCCAGAGGAGGGCGGCGACGACGCCCACGATCAGGGCGCCAAAGAACAGGCCGAGGATCGTGCCGACGATGCGATCAACGTACTCCAGGCTCCCCGCCAGGCGCAGATAGCGGAACGTGTACAGCCCGGCGATGGCGAGCAGGACGAAACTCAGGAACAACACCAGAAAAAAGGCCAGATACTGTCCGACGAAGCGTTCGGCGTCGAAGTTCCGCACGAAAAACTCGCCCAGGGCGGGATAGTAGAGGCTGGCCAGCACCAGGGCCAGGTAGAACGCCAGCATCAGCACCAGCAGGCGAATGGCGCCCTGGAAAAAGCCCGTTGCCAGCGCGCCGAAGAAGATCAGGATCAGCAGGATATCCATCAGGTTCACGCCAGGCCTCCCGGAAGTAACCCTGTCGCCTGCTGGCGATTACCTGGATTATAGCACAGGCCCCTCGTGTTGACAGGACGGACGGTGGAGGGGCAGGGCTACGTCAAAGTTCTCCGCCCGGCGACTAAAGCCGCGGGCTAGCCTCTGCGAAGCCCGCCTGCGCGGGCTCCACAGGCCACGCGAGTGGCTTTCGCAGCGGTAGCCGAGGCGTTATGGTCGTTGAGAAATTAATCCGCTATGCAAGTCTAGCCGTCGGGCTAATGGTTATTGAGAAATTCATCCGGTATGCCGGGCTGGCCGTGGGGCTGAAGCCCTCGGCTAGGGGATGCGAAGGCCGCCTGCGCGGCCTATACCGGATTATGTATTCAAAGACCATAAGCCCTCGGCTATGGAATGCGAAGCCCGCCTACGCGGGCTATACCGGATCATGTCTTCAAAGACCATGACGCCCACGGCGTGGACGATTAACCGGACTTTGACGTAGCCCTAGTGGAGGGGTCGGGGAGGCGCAGTCTCCCCGCATCCCCGCCCCCGCCGCGAGGCGACTGCGTCACCCCCCATCGTGGCGAACGATAGGGTTGTGGGAGGACCGATCCCTTCCAGGGGCGGGGGTGTGGGGGAAAGGCGGTTTACCCACCTTGAGCACTGCGGCCTGTTCCGCCCAGGGTCTCATCCCGGTATCAGTCTCATAACACTTGACTAATCAACTATCTGGAGTAGGATAGGCCTGGCGGCGCATCTGGGCGCCGCGTTGCGTTGCCAGGAGAGTCAGGAACCAGCGATGGGCACTACAACCTCCGTGCGCCATGTCGCGCACTCCACTGCCGCCACCCGGCCAGTCACCGGCTCCATCCCCACGCTTGCGCCCCTGTCGCCCGCGGAGGTGCGCCGCGGTATGCGCATCTCGATCCTCGAGGGAGCGATCGCCAACGTTCACATCACGATCACGGGCGCAATCGGCGGCAGCGTTTTCCTTACCGGCTTTGCGTTACTGCTGGGGGCCAATAGCTTTCAACTCGGGCTGATGGGCGCGCTGCCCTTCATCGGCCAGTTGTTTCAGTTCGTCGGGGCCTATCTGGAGGAGCGCATGGGCAACCGGCGGGCGCTGGTGCTGTACGGCGCGCTGGCGGGGCGCTTGATCTGGGCACTGTTGCTGGCCCTGCCCTTGCTCAGCTTTTTGAACGGGGCGCAACTGGCGATCTTTTTCGTGGGCCTGGCCTGTTCCTACGCCTTCAACGGCATCGCCGCCAACGCCTGGATGAGCTGGATGAGCGACCTGGTGCCCCCACAGCGGCGCGGGGCCTACTTCGGGCTGCGTAACACCGTCGCGGCGCTCGCGGCAATGGCTGCCACCTTTCTTGCCGGTGAGACCCTTGACGCCTTCCGCGCCGCGGGCCATGAGGCGCCGGGCTACGCGGTGATCTTCGGCGCGGCGGTCCTGGCGGCCCTGCTGGCCGCGGTCCTGATCGCCCGCCAGCCCGAGCCGCCCCTGCGGCCCAGGCCCCGCGCCAATCCGGCGGCACTCCTGGGCGCGCCTCTCCGCCACCGCCGCTTTCGCGACTTTATGTTCGCCGGCACGGGGTGGGCCCTGGTGACCGGCATCGCCACGCCCTTCTTCAGCGCCTACGGGCTGAACACGCTCGGGCTGAGCTTCGCCACCCTGGGCCTCACCGCTATTGTCACCAGCGCCGTGTCGCTGGTCTTCGGGCCGCTGGTCGGGCGGCTGCAGGACCGCTATGGCTACCGCGCGGTGCTGGTCGCCTGTGTGCTGGGCACCGTTCCGCTCCCGTGGGGTTGGATCCTTTCGACGCCGACAAACATCGCGCCCTTGTGGCTGACGGCGATCTTCTCCGGGGTGTTCTGGCCGGGGTTGACCCAGGGGCTGGCCAATGTGTTGATGGACCGCGCGCCGGGCGACTGCCGCGGGGCGGCCATGGCCGCCTACAGCGCCGTGACCGGCCTGGGCACGCTGGTGGCGGGGTTGCTCGGCGGCGCGCTGGCCATGTTGCTCGCCGGCGCCCACGTCAGCCTCGGGCCGATCACGCTGACCGGCCTGGCCTGCCTCTTTGCCCTCACCAGTCTCGGTCGCGTGGCAATGGCGGCGGTGTTCTGGAAGATACTAACGTGAAAATAATCCCTTGGAGAGGGGAATGGGGAAACCGGGTTTCCCCACACCCCCGCCCGTGGGCGGGGATGGGCGGGCGCAGCCCGCACGCAGGGGCACGGGGAAACCGGGTTTCCCCACACCCCCGCCCGTGGGCGGGGATGGGCGGGCGCAGCCCGCACGCAGGGGCACGGGGAAACCGGGTTTCCCCACACCCCCGCGGACGCGGGCCGAAGGCCCGCGCACCCAGGCCCCGGCCCCTGGGAGGGTTTGGGAGGGCGCGGCCCTCCTACGAACACCGCCCCCTCCCTAACCCTCCCCCGCTGGGGGAGGGAACCGGGCTCCTCCCCCCAGCGGGGGGAGGCTGGGAGGGGGGCAACCCGGCTTCCCCACACCCCCGCCCGTGGGCGGGGATGGGCGGGCGCAGCCCACCCAGGAACAACCTTCCGGCGCTCATCCAAGGGCTTCCAGCAACAGGTCGCCCTCTTCGGGCGAGATGCGCCCCTCGGCGACCATGCGCAGGATGGCCTCGCGTTCGCGTTCGATGTCGCCGGGCGCGGCCCGCTCCGGCGGCGTCTCGATACGAATGGTCTGCCCGGTGGCGGGCGATGGGGCGGACGGAGGCGGTGGCGGGGCGCCGGGAGGCGCGGGCGCGTCGGGTGGGACGCGCAGGCGGATCAGGGCGCGCTCGACGGCCTCGAGGGCCCCGACCAGCCCTTCGGCGGCGGCGCGCCGCGCCTGCTCCTTGATCCGCTCGAGGCGCTGCGGATCGAACTGCCACTCGCGCTCATTGATTTTGACCCGCACGCGGGCCTGTTCACCGGCGCGCCGGGCGCGCTCCTCCGCGGCGCGGGCGTGTCGCTCGGCGCGCCGCTGCAACTCACGCGCCCTGGCTTCCACCTCGCGGGCGAGATCCTCGGCCCAGGCCGGGCCGCCGATCACCCCTTCGCGGGAGAGCGCCGCGGCGATCTCGGCGCCGATCTCGCTGCCGATCCGCCCCAGTTCCCGGCCCAGTTCACCCAGATCGCGCCCAAGCTCGGCCCAGTCGCGCTCGAACTCCGCGCTGAAGCCGCTCTCGACGCGCGAGCTGCGGCTATCGGCGCGGGGGGCCTCGATGCGCAGATCGCCGCTGACGACCAGATCGAGGCTGGCATTGCCCGCGCCGTAGCGCAGATTGAGGCGTTTGCGCCCGTCTCCCTGGCCGACCGCCACCCCGCGGATGTCGCCCCCCACCACGGCGGTCAGGGTCAGATCCGGCTCGCCGATGAGGGTCACGCGGGCGTCGCCGCCCACCAGCGTGCGGGTGCGGTTGTTCGGGGCGAAGCTGGCGCGCAGGGTGAGATCGCCGGCGACATTGGCCAGGGCCAGCGTGCCCTCGAGTGACGCCAGGTCGGCGTCGCCGCCGACATTGCCGACCTCGACCTGGCCGAGGGCCTGTGCGACCTCCAGATCCCCGCCCACCGAACCGACGTTGAGTTGATTGACCTGCGCCAGCTCCAGGTCGCCGCCGACGTGGCCCAGTTCAACCCGCGCGCAAGCGCCGTCGAGGTCGGTATCACCGCCCACCTGGCCCACCTGGAGCGCGCCCAGGGCGCCGTCAAGCTCCAGATCGCCGCTGACGCTGCCCACGGCGACCGTCGCGTCCGAGGCGGCGCTGACCTTCAGGTCGCCGCCGATACCGGCGGCGCTGAAGCGTTCGACCAGCGCGGCGACGCGCGCGTCGCCGCCCACTTGTTCAACCTGCGCCGTGGTAAGCGCCGTGAGGCGCAGATCGCCGTGCACACGGGTCAACGCGGCCCGGCGCACGCCGCTGAGGGTCGCGTCGCCATGGCAGACCTCTAGGGCGATGGCGACGCGCGTCGGGGCGCGGATCACCAGATCGCCGGCATGGTCAATCACCACCTCGTCGTTCTCCTGATACACCTCGCCTGGCGCGGCGGCGCGCACCAGGATGGAGTCCTCGTCCCAGGCTTCGACCCGCAGATCGCCCTGCACCGCGCCGATCCGCACCCGCGGTTCCAGGCCGGCGGGAAAACGCTGTTCGGTCATTGATGTGCTCCTTGGGGGGCGTAAACGCCTATTCAACCAGCAGTTCGATGCGCTCGCCTTCTTCGAGATCCTGCCACTCCAGCAGCCGCCCGGGGTTGCCGCGCTGGATGGCGCGCAGCAGATCCTCCAGCGCCGAGCCGCTGAGTTGCGGCGCGAGCCGCGCGCTCAGGCGCAGACCGACGTTCACCAGCCCGACGGGGACGGTGACATTGGCCTTCAGGCGGCCCGTGTGCAGATCGCTCACCCGAATGCGCACCAGGCGCGTGGGGGCGCGTCCGGCGCCGCGGCGGTCCTCGGCCAGCGCGTCGAGCAACTGGGCCGCCTCGTGGGCCGAGATCTGGCCCGCCTCGAGCAACTTCAGGATGCGTTCACGCTCGTCACTGGTCAACATAGAGCCGATCCATCCCGGCGCGGTGAAGTAGTGGCGCAGCCACTGCTTCGGCCCGACTACGCGCCCTTCAACAGCTTCATCGCTTCCTCGACGCTGATCTCGCGGGCGGCGAGGCGGTCGAGGATCTGGCGGCGGTCGGCATGCCCATCGCCTTCGGGCGCGCCGCCGAGGGCGGCGACGATCTCGTCGAGGCGGGCGCGGGCGGTGTTGTAGGCGATATCCAGTTCGGCGGCGAGCTTCTGGATGTTGCCGCGGTTCTTGACCATGCGCTCGACAAAATCGAGTTGTTCCGCGGTAAGGCGGCCGATCCAGCCCAGGCTGAACTGCCCCTCGATGATGATCCCGCTCTGCGGGCACTCCAGGCGCGTGACGATCAGTTCGCCGCCGCTTACCGGGTCACGCGTGATAAGACGATGCATCACTTGCTCCTGTCAAACGAGCTTGATGGTCCGGCCTTCACCTCCACGGACAGCATGCGCAGGGGGCCATCGCCGCGGCCCCTCGTCACCCGGGGCCCGCGAGCGGCGTGGTATGGCGCGGATGGCGCGTATCGAACGAAGGGGAACGCTCATCATGGACGCCTCCTTCTTCGTCTGATAATTATTACCAAAATATATGCAATAAATTGCTATTGCAGGAGTGATTTTACGATTTTTCTAAAAATTGTCAATAGGATTGGCGACTTTTTTCAGGGCCTGGGCGCCGTCGCGCTTCGAGACACCCCCGCTCGCGCAGATGTGCTATAATCAACCTCAGCCGTCCATGCGGCTCCGCCACACACCGACGGAATGAACATACGGTTTTTCTTGGGAGGGCGTAGCCCTCCCACACCCTCCCACCGGGCGGAGGGATGGGGGAACCCGGTTCCCCCATCTCCCTGCGTGAGGGCAAGGCCCTCCCACACCCTCCCACCGGGCGGGGGGATGGGGGAACCTGGTTCCCCCATCTCCCTGCGTGAGGGCGAGGCCCTCCCGCGGGCGGGGGATGGGGAAACCCGGTTTCCCCACACTCCTGGGGCCTATTTTCACGTTAGGATGCCTCCATTCCGGCAAGGCCGCGCAGCGACACTATGGCCAGGGCCAATAACAAAGGATCACGCAGCCGGGCCACGGCGGGCAAGGGGCGCAACGGGCGCCGGGGGGCGCGGGTCGCGCCGAAGCCCCTTATCAGCCTGCGCCCGGAACATCAACGCGATCTGTTCGCCCTGACGCTGATCACCGTGGCCGCGGTGACGATCATTTTTTTCGTCACCGGGGTGGCGGGCGGGGTCGGCGCGCTGTATGTCGAAGCGGTGCGCCGGGCCTTCGGCAATGGGGCGATCGTGGTGCCGGTCACCCTTGGCCTGCTGGGGCTGGCGATCCTCATCCAGGAGCAGTTTCGCGACGCGAAACTCACCGGGGCCACCTTCGCCGGCATCGGGCTGATCGTCTTCGCCGTGCTGGCGCTGCTAGAGTTTCCGGCCCACGCCCGGGCCCTGGGTGAGCGGGGCTACGAAGGCGGGGGCTGGTTCGGCTTCTGGGTAGTCGAGGGGCTTGATCGCGGCATCGGGCGCCCGGCGGGGGTGCTGGTGAGCCTGGTGCTCGGCCTCGCCGGCGTGCTGCTGACCTTTGACCTGACGTTGCGCGAGTTGCTGGCGGGGATGTATACCCGCCTCAGCGCCTTCTGGGAGTTGCTGTGGAGCGCGCCGCGCCGTTCCGCTGAGGGGAGCGCCGCGCCGCGCCCGGCCCTGGCCGACGCCGATCTGCCCTTCACGCCTCCGCCCCGGGGTGGCGATGACGATATTGTGCCTACGCCCATCGCCGCGCGGCCCACACGGGCCAGCCTCTTCCAGCGCCCCGGCGCGCCGGCGGCCCCCGCGCCGGCAAAAACGCCGCTGCCGCCCGCGGCGCAGGCCCCTCCGCCCGCGCCGCCGCCCCCGCCTGCGCCGGCCCCCGCGGGCGCCGCCACGCCTCCCCGCGAGATCGTCCAGGAGGCCCTGGAGGGCTTCGAGGTCGCCGCCCCGGTTTACCGCGCCTGGCCCCTCCCCGGCCTCGATCTGCTCGACCAGCTTGCCCCCGAGAGCCGCATCGGCGACAGTGAGATCCGTCGCCTCTCGCGCACGATCGAGGATACCCTCGCCAGCTTTAAGGTCGAGGCCCAGGTGGTGAATGTCAACCCCGGCCCGGCTGTGACCCAGTTCGAGGTTCAGCCGGCGGTGGGGGTGAAGGTGAGTAAGATCACCGCCCTGGAGAAGGATCTGGCCCTGGCCCTGGCAGCCTCGTCCATCCGCATCGAAGCGCCCATCCCCGGCAAGTCGGCGGTGGGGATCGAGATCCCCAACTCCTCGATTGCCGTGGTGCGTCTGCGGGAGGTGGTGGATAGCGAGGAGTTCGAGACCAGCCGCGGGCGCTTGAAACTCCCCCTGGGCAAGGACATCAGCGGCAACCCCGTCGTCGCCGATATGACCAGAATGCCCCATCTGCTGGTGGCCGGCGCCACCGGGTCGGGCAAGTCGGTGGCGATCAACGCCTTCCTCTGCGGGTTGCTGCTCAAGCATACCCCCGATGAGTTGAAGCTGATCCTGGTTGACCCGAAGATGGTCGAGTTGACCGTCTATAACCATATTCCCCACCTGCTGGCCCCGGTGGTGACGGAACTGGAACGAGTGGTGCCCACTCTCAAGTGGGCCACCCGCGAAATGGAGCGCCGCTACAAGATCTTCGCCCGCCACGGGGTGCGCAATCTGGAGGGCTTCAAGCACCTGGCCCGCAAACGCTCCGACCTGGAGCCGATGCCCTATATTCTTATCGTCATTGACGAACTGGCCGATCTGATGATGCTGGCCCCCGATGAGACCGAGACCTACATCTGCCGCCTGGCGCAGATGGCCCGCGCCACCGGCATCCACCTGATCATCGCCACCCAGCGCCCTTCGGTGGACGTGATCACCGGCCTGATCAAGGCCAATTTCCCCTCACGCATCGCCTTCGCCGTGACTTCGCAGGTGGATAGCCGGGTCATCCTCGACGGTCCCGGCGCCGATATGCTCCTCGGGCGCGGCGATATGCTCTACATGGCCGCCGACTCGGCCAGGCTCGTGCGCATCCAGGGCACCTATGTGTCCGACCGGGAGGTGGAGCGCATCGTCGAGTTCTGGCGCAAGGCCACGCCGCCCGAGACGAGCCAGGAGGCCGGCGCGCCGAAGCCCGGCGGCAGCCCCGGCGTCAACGGGCCGCCCTTCAGCGGCACGCTGCCCGGCCCGCGTCCCGCCGCGCCGGCAACGGCCTCCGCTGCGCCCGCCGCGCCTGCCGCTACCCAGGGAGATGAGGCGTTCAAGCCGCCCGCCGAGTTCCTCAGCGCCGATGAGCAGGACGCCCTGCTCCCCCAGGCGATTGACCTGGTGCGCCAGCACCAGCGGGCCTCGGCCTCGCTGCTGCAACGCCGCCTGCGCATCGGCTACAGCAAGGCCGCCCAGTTGATCGATCTGCTCGAGCAACAGGGCATCGTCGGCCCGGCCGAGGGCGGGCGCTCGCGCGAGGTGCTCAAGCCCGGCAACCCGCCCCCCGGCCCCGCCGCGCCCGATGAGGGGTGAGCGCCACCTGCTGAGCGCGTCTTCAATGACCTTTGGAGCAGGGGGGTGAGGAAACCAGGTTTCCCCACCCCCTCCAAAAGAGTTGACGCAACTCTACCGTTGCCCACAATCCCCAACATTTCGCCCCCCGGCGGCGTATAATGGAGGAACTACTCCGCAGCGAAGGGGAAGCGCGCCATGTCCATCGAAACCTTCCGCGACCGCACGCGGCAGATCCTGGAGAATCTGCTGAACGAGACGCCCAAGGCCGATCGCTTCGAACTGATCGAGGTGTACGCCGATCTGATCACCCGCCTCCACGCCGCCGAGGCGCATGCGCTGCTCAACGAGGTGATCAATGATGCCCGCACGCGCCTCGATGCGCGCCTGTCGCCCGATCCCGTCCGCCAGACCATCGCCGGCGTGCAGACCACGCTGCAGGATATCTGGGATGCCCTGTGGCGGTGAGGGGGCGGGCGCCGGGTTCCCCGCGTGGGGAGAACTTCATGAACATGCCGACGTGGTTTCGCTGCGCGGCCGTTTGCGCAACAGCCCGGAGGAGGCGCGGTACCTGTTCACACCTGGGGTAACCCACGCGCCTGGGCGCGAGGGCATCCTACCCGCGTTGCGTCTACGCGGGCAAGCTGCCTTCGCTCCCAGGAGCAATGTGAACGCTTACGAGGCGCGGGCGCGGCCCTCCGCGCTCCGCCTGGAAAGGTGACACGATGCCCGAACCACTGCTGATCGCCAGGGGCGGCCAGGACGTGGATCTGCTCCCCGCCATGGCCACCCGGTGATCAGCGCGCTGGCGTTAATGATACAGGGGTTACGCGGTCGCCTTCCGGTGGAGAGGCGCGGAGGGCTGCGAACCCCCACAATCATTCCGCAGTGGCCAGGCGGCCCCTGGTGAACCGCTGGCAGCGCCCCCCGCCGCGAGTGGGGAATGGGGTCACACGCGGAGGTTGGGCCTCTCTTCATCCCTTCACCCCATACGTTCTATTAACAAGGGAGGTATGGCAACGATGTGGGACTTCGATGTCGGCAAAGCCCTGAACCTGATGCTCCGCACCATGCCATTCATCGGCTTGCGTCTCGCAGTCTATTTCGGCATCGCCCTGGCTTATATCATCGCCACCGGCGGCGGCGCCGGCGTAGGCTACATGATCGGCCGCATCCTCCAGGATGCGGAAACCGGAGTGGGGTTTGCATTCTGGGGTGGATTGATCGGCTTCGGAGTGGTTTCGGGGGCGCTCTATTTCGCCCGCGAGTATCTGCTCTACCTCCTCAAGGCCGGCCACATCGCGGCGCTGGTGCAACTCCTCGACAATCAGACCATCGCCGGGGGCGGGAACCAGATCGCCCATGCTATGCAGATCGTAAAAACGCGCTTCATTGAGGCGTCGGTGTTGTTTGGGATCGATCAAATCATCAAGGGCATCCTTCGCGCATTCAATAGGGCGGTTTTCACTCTCAGCAGTTTCCTGCCGATCCCAGGGGTGAAAAACGTGATAGGCTTTGTCACCACCGTGATAAATCTATCACTGACCTATGTTGATGAGGCAATTCTCGCCTACAACATCCGCACCGGGCAGGAGAACCCCTGGATAGGTGCGCGCGACGGTGTGGTGCTCTACGCGCAGAACTACAAGTTGCTGCTTAAGAACGCGGTATGGCTCACCGTCTTTGTGTGGGTGCTGACCCTGGCGATCTTTCTGGCGATCATCGCGCCGGTAGCGGCGCTCGTCGCATGGGTGCCGGGCATTGCTGGATTCTGGACGCTGGTCATCGCCCTCGTCGTTGCTTTCTCGCTCAAGGCAGCGCTGATCGACCCTGTTGCAATGATTTGTATCATGCAAGTCTATTTCAAAGCTATCGAAGGGCAAACCCCGCGCCAGGAATGGGTTGACAAACTCAATGCGCTCTCGGCGCAGTTCCGCCAGATCGGCGAGAAGGCCGCGGCGTTTGTCGCGAACAAGAGCGGCCTGCCAGGTGCGGCTCTGCCGGAGCGCTGAGCGCCTCCCGGGCGCGTCGCCCAGGCTGGGGGCGGGTTGGTGGTTATGGTTATTGAGAAATCCGCTCAACGCAGTCCGTTGGAAGCGGGGGCTGGGAAACCGGATGTTCCCAGCCCCCTACCTGGGGGCTGCGCCCTTTCCAAACATTCCCGCGCTTGAGGCGCGCGGCCGCCTGGCGTTCACTCTGCATCGGTAGTCTCGTCTGAGTTCCCGGCGTCCTTCCGGCGGCGAGGGAAGGCGGCCCACAACGCCCCCAGGAAGAATAACCCGACGAAGGCCCAGAGGCCTGGCCTTTCCCAACCGACCAGCAACCCGACCATGAGCGGCCCCCAGAAGAAGATCAGCAGGGTCCCCAGCGCCGCCAGCGCCCAGGGCCACGCTTCCCGCAAACGGCCCCTGGCCAGGAGGGCCAGGATCTCGGCGGTTGATTTCTCGGCATAGAAAGTGGCGCCTTTCTGGATGCCCCGGAAAACATGCACCCCCCGGCGCTTCTCTCCGAAGATATCTTCCGTGCCGACCTGGATGTGGGTGCCTTGCGTGGTGTACGTGTCGCCGCGCATTTCACCCCGCGCGCCGATCACGGCGAACCCCACGATGATCATGATGATCGAACCGATGAGTCCGAACAGTGCTATAAGCATGGCTGCGCTCACTCCTGGTTCCTATGAACATGGAGATTGGTAGTGATCCTCTGTCATCTTATCACTGATTGAGGTGAACATCGTTCGCTGCGTTCAGCCCCCCTCCCAGCCTCCCCCCGCTGGGGGGAGGAGCCGGGTGACCGCCCCCAGTGGGGGAGGGTCAGGGAGGGGGCCGGCGCCGTGCCCGCGGAGCCGTGGCGCGGGCGTCTCGCCCGCGCTCCCAGTCATGTTCATCGCGGCGTTGTGCGCCATGCGCATGACCGTCTAACGTGAACACACGCCCTCGGCGAGGGGTGTGGGGAAACCGGGTTTTCCCACGCCCCCGCCCCGCAGGGGGATGGGGCAACCCGGTTTCCCCATCCCCCTACCCGGTGGGAGGGTTTGGGAGGGCGCAGCCCTCCCCAGAAATGACCTTTTTCGACCTCGAAACGTATGTCACTTACCCACACCCTGGCCCTCCAACCCGGCGCGCTGCTGGCCACCGCGCCCGCCACGACGCCTATTGAGGAGTTCAATGCCGCGCTGGCGCCCCATGGTCTGTGCCTGCCGATCTTCCCCCTGACGCCGGGGATGTCCCTGGCCGGGCTGGTGGCGCGCAATGCCGGCGGGCGCCGGGCGCTGCGCTACGGTCCCATCGGGCGCTACTTGCGCGCGGCCACGCTCGAGGCGGGCGCCGCGGAACCGCTGGTCGCCGGCGGCCCCACCATCAAGCGCGCCACCGGCTACGGGCTGCATCGCGCGCTTGCCGGGGGCGCGCTCGACCTCGGCGCGCCCCGGGATCTGACCTTCAGTCTGCGCCCGCTCCCGGCGGCGCGTGAGGCGCGCCTGCTGCGTTGCGCCGACCTGCCCGCCGCCTGTCGCCTGGCCGCCCGCCTGCTCGCCGAGGGTCTGGCCCTGAGCGCCCTGGCGCTGGCCGACGCCGGCGACACGGGTCTGCTGCTGGCCGAACTGGAGGGCCGGCCCCCCGCGCTGGCGCGCCAGATGGCGCTGATCGAGCGCCTGGCCGCCGCTGCCGCGGCGCAGTGCGTGGCCGAACCGGCGCCCTGGGCGCGCTGGGAACGTCTGGCTGCCGCGGGCGCCGACCTGGCCCTGAGCCTGCCGCGCGCCGCGTTGCCGGCCTTCGTGGAGACGGCCCGGACCCTGGCGCGCCGCTACCGCGCCACGCTGGCGCTCTGGGGCGACGCCGGGGTGGGTCGCCTGTGCCTGCGGGTGACGGCGGGCCACCCCGGCGAGGCGGCTCAGCTCGTCGCCCTGTTGCGCGCCCGCGCCGCCGCTGTGGGGGGCGGCCCGGCGACCGAGGAGTGGCCGCCGCCCGCCCCGCTCTGGCGCTTCGCGCCGGGCGAGGCGCCAGCGCCGCCCGCGCCCGCGCCCGCCCTCGCGGGGGCGCGCCGCGCGGCCTTCCTCGACGCGCTTGCCGCCGTGGTCGGCCCGCGCTACCTGCTCACTAGCGCCGAGGCGCTGGCCTGCTACGCCTTCGACGCCTCCAGCGCCCGGCCCGCCGGCCCCGCGCTGGCCGTCGCCCTCCCCGGCGCCACGGCGGAACTGGCGGAACTGGTGCGTCTGGCTGCGGCCCACGGCGTGCCCGTCGTCGCCCGGGGCGCCAGCAGCGGCCTGGCCGGGGGCGCGACGCCGTCGCCCGGCGCCCTGGTGATCGGCCTGAACCGTATGCAGCAGATCCGCGTTGACCGTGAGCAGCAGGTGGTTCACGTGGAGGCCGGCGCCATCACCGCCGAGGTGCAACGGGCCGCCGAAGCCGTGGGCCTGTTCTACCCGCCCGACCCGTCGAGCCAGAGCGTCTCGACCATCGGCGGCAACCTGGCCTGCAACGCCGGCGGCCCGCGCTGTGTCAAGTACGGGGTGACCGCCGACTATGCCCTTGCCATTACCGCCGTGCTGGCCGATGGCCGCCTTGCCCGCTGGGGCGACGGCCTGGCCGGCCAGGGTCCCGACAACGGGCTGGTCCAGCTCCTGATCGGCGCGGAGGGCACGCTGGGGATCATCGCCGAGGCGACGCTGCGGCTGCTGCCCCTGCCGCGCAGCCGGCGCACCGTGCTGGCGCTCTTCGCCGGCCTGGAGGCGGCATGCGCGACCGTCGAGCGGATCATGGCCGCCGGGGTCGTGCCGGCGGGCCTGGAGTTGCTGGACGACACGACCCTGGCGGCGGTGGAAGCCTATGCGCCGCTCGGCCTGCCCCGGGACACGGGGGCCATGCTGCTCATGCTCGCCGATGGCGAACCGGAAGACGTCGAGGCCGACACGGCGCGCCTGGCGGGGTTGGCGCGGGCCGGTGGCGCGCTGGAGGTGCGCCTGGCCCGCGACGCGGTCGAGGAGGCCCATCTGTGGAAGGCCCGGCGCGCGGTTTCCGTCGCCCTGGGGCGGGTGCGCCCCAACCGCCTCGGCGAGGACATCTGCGTGCCCCTGCCGCGGATCGCCGAATGCGCGCGGCGGATCAAGGCCATCTCGGCGGCCTATGGCCTGCCGATCGCCGTCTTCGGCCATGCCGGCGACGGCAATCTGCACCCCAACATCCTCTTCGACGCGCGGAACCCCGTCGAGACGGCGCGGCTCTGGCCCGCCGCCGAAGCGGTCTTCGCCGCCGCGCTGGAGGTGGGTGGCACCCTGTCGGGCGAGCACGGCATCGGCACCTTGAAACGGCCCTTCATGCCCCGGGCCCTCGGCCCGACCTCACTGGCCGCCCAGCGCCAGATCAAGGCCTGGCTCGACCCGCGGGGGCTGCTCAATCCGGGGAAGGTGTTGCCGGATTGATGCCATGGTGG